>Ga0209201_1003133_pt1 | contig 14827 bp, 20 predicted proteins | sample AD_UKC055_MetaG_FD_184411 | JGI IMG/M metagenome (GOLD analysis project Ga0209201, IMG submission 184411) | Active sludge microbial communities of municipal wastewater-treating anaerobic digesters from USA - AD_UKC055_MetaG (SPAdes) (version 2) | ecosystem: Engineered > Bioreactor > Anaerobic >...
CTGACAAGAAAATGTATTGACTTTTTGTGATAATTTAATAAAATAGTTAATATTCACTAACACGGAGGCACCATGAGGAACCTGACCCTGAGGCAGCAGGAAATACTGGACGCGTCACTCGATATAATTGCCCGCCGCGGCATGCAGCGCATGACCATAAAAAACCTGGCTCGCGCCATAAAAGTCAGCGAGCCCGCATTGTATCGTCATTTCAAATCGAAATTCGACATACTCATGACAATCCTTGTCCGGTACCGGAAGAACCTGGAGGACCTCTTTGGGCAATCGGACGGTGAAACCGTCCCACCGGTTGATGCGATCGAAAGATTCTACGCCGGAATGTTCAGAAGTTTCGAAAAGCAGCCCGCCCTGTCCATTGTCATATTTTCCGAGGACCTGTTCCGGTATGACAGCAGGCTATCGAATGAAGCAACCGCTATTATCAAGCTGACACATGACCGAATATACCGCATCCTCAGGGAAAGCGTCCGTCAGGGCGGGGTGAGGACCGATGTTCCGGCAGAGCAGCTTGCATGGATGGTCATGGGAACAATGAGGCTCCTGGTTACCAGATGGAGGATTTCAGGGTACCGCCTGGGCCTTGTGAAGGAAGGACGTCAGGCAATCGGCCTGCTCCGCAGGATAATCGCTCCGGCACGAAAAAAGTAATCTCTCCGATGTCTGTACCGATGCTTTGATGAGCCCGAGACGGCCGGACTATTTTATTTATCATTGATTAATTAGCGGGAAGAATATAAGCATTGAAAGCCGAAACAGAGTTTTACTCAACTTTAAAAAATTTATTCTGTTGTGCTCCGCATACGGGGCACCTGTCAGGAGCAACTCTCTCGTGGACATAGCCGCAGACCTCGCAAACATAATACTCGGTTGTTTCATCCTCGGTAAGATGCTCCAGGGCTTTCCGGTAAAGTCCGGAATGGATTTCTTCCACATCCTTTGCCTGCGAGAAGACCAGCCCTGCGGTTTTTTCGCCTTCTTCTTCGGCTTCCCGCAGCATTTTTGGGTAATAGTTGCCGCTGACCAAATTTTCCTGCTGGAAGGCGTATTCCATATTGGCCTGGGTGTCTTTTATCACTTCGAGGAGCCGGAAATTACGCCTGGCGTGGATTCCCTCCGAGGCGGCTATCGCCCTGAAAAGATGGGCTATTTGGGGTAGATCCTCCCGGGCTGCTTGTTCGGCGAAGGCTATCAAACGCTGATATGCTTTCGACTCGCCTACGAATGCATCATAGAGATTCTTCGCGGTTTTTTCTTTCATTATACATTTCCTTTACGGCCATTTTCTGAAATATTACCAATGGTATCGCCTTTTTCCGGGTAAGACACGTGCCCTCTTGTTATCCTGGCAAATGGCGTCATGGAGTGTACCTTAACGCTCGTTTTAGAGTAAATATCCTTAACCAGTACACCTCTGGCTGTCAATGCATCGGCGATTAATGAGCGATGGCATCGCCAGGGTACGGATTCAGCACACATTATCACAGTGGTCCTATTTTGTAAAAGGGCTATCAGTTTTTCCAAAGCCATATCGAATTTGTCTGTTTGCATGTAGTCCGCGAAACCCCGGAAGGATGGATTTCTCCATCCCGTATTAATAGTATCCTTGAGCGTATGCCTGAACCCTCCAAGGTCTTTCATCTGTCTGTAGCTTATGTGCCTGTTCCGAAGGCTCCTGGCTATGGCATCCTTGTTAAACTGGGGATTATGCATGGACCGGGGTACGGAGCGGATGTCTACGACTCGCTCAATTTTATATGCTTTGAGAATTTCAAAAAGCTCTTCTATTGTACGGTTTGAATGCCCCACGGTATAAATGGTGTCCCTTGTTCTTTCCATGCGCATCTCATTAAACGAGTAATACTCTCATGAACATGCTGCCTCCCATCAATTGACATCCACTCTGAAAAATGGCACACCGAAATATTTCTTCGCTTATTGCTTTCCTCTCCCGTCATCACAGGGCTGGTCCTCGTCATAATTACGTGCCATTTCCGGGTGAGTCGTGGTCGTGCATTGCGGCAGAGTCAGGATGACCATGGGCCTGTCACAGCATATTGGAACAGGTTCATCCTCCTTGAATACTTGATGTTTATTGCATGCGGAACACCGGTAGAAATGTTTTAATTCATCCATAAGATTGCTCCATTAGTATGTTATACTCCAGCATAACCATACCTGTTGATCGATGCGGCGTTATGGGCATGAATCCCTCCGCCTCATCTGGTTCTGCGGGACAACAATGTCGTTGATATGAATAACTCTTATTTCGCAGGTTCAAATTCGCTTTTACTTGCTCCGCACACAGGGCATACCCATGTATCGGGAAGATCATCGAATTTAGTTCCTGGCTGTACGCCATTATCAGGATCCCCTATCTCCGGATCATATACATAACCGCAAACTGAACATACATACTTTTTCATAATCACCTCATTTTTTTATAATCTGAATTTAGCAAAGCTTGCCTGCAAGCGCGAAACGCAGATTTGCAATAAGTCTATTTATTGACTCTTATTTTGATGTAATTGTTTCATCGTGTCGACATTTTTTTCGTGTTGTATTTTTATTGCCTCAACAAAAAACATGCTGGAGGCAGAATTTATCAATTCCCTGTTATATCTGATCTGCTTTGCCACCCATTCCTGCCCCCGTATCAGGAGATCAAGCTTCTCATCTGTTGAATTAAGCGCCCGAATTTTATCAATAAAATCGCCTGTTTTGCTTCCCGGTTCATGACCGAGATTTTTTATCAGGGTGGTTAAAATTTGACAATTCATGCCTTCATCGCGAAGATAGGTCAGCAAATGAGATTTCAGAATAGTATCTTCAATCAAGGGAATAATTTCATTTAAGGATTGGACGCCCGCTCTTTCCGCTTCAAGAAGCATGCGGTAAAACCCTGCAAGCAAATCATCTCTTGTTTCTTTGTATGCCATGTCACGCATACCTTTCTTTGAGTGATTCATATATGGCATTGTATTTTTCATGAATCATCTTTTTGTCAAATTCCCAGAATTCATTTAACATTTCATCCAGCTCGGCATTTGAGAAATATTTTTCAGTATCAGGGAAAAATATTTTATCTTCTTTGGAAATATGAGGTGGATAAAAAACAATTAATTCCGACAATGTATCTACAATAATTTTGATACTTGATGAATCTCCGCCGGCATATTTTATATTAGCTTCAATAAGCTGACTCACCATTTTTCTTGCTACTGCATGCTCATCTGTCAATTCCCGCATCATTCTCTCATCTTCAGGGTTGAGTTTTTTGTTGTGTAATTTTGTGAATAAAATATCTTCTTCTTTGCCGTGATGTGTTCGATCTGCATATATTTGAATGAAATCCACAATGGTATCGATAAATGCCGAATTCAATGTATTGCTGTTTTTGATAACATCCAATTCTTTCCTTATAATATTCAGCATTTTTTCAATGAGCCGGTGTTCGGTCATCAATGGTCCTCTCGGTTTCATATATATCTCCTTAATATATTTGTCATGTTTGCATGTTAACCCTTTATTCAGTATGCGTCAAATGATAAATCATTTTCGGAACGAGCGATCCGCGCGGCGTCTTCCCCGCTGAATGCGCATAGTACGGAATATGCATGCTTTTCCAGTACACGTGAGTGGTTTTCGGCAAAGATCCTTTCATCTTCTACGAGGAAGATTTTATTCATGACACTTGCCGTACATGGTATTCTGCCGGTCATTGTTAAATTCTGTACCCGCCGCGGGCAGTCCGGATATCTTCCACTGTAAGGAAGCTGTTACACGCGTGGTGTGAGCATATATCAAGAAGCTTGTTGAGCCGTCTTCTCGGTGTTATGATGCGAAGGAAATGCTGCTTCTTGTCAATTCCTGATGCTTCCAGCATGGTCATGCCGAAGCCTGATTCCTTTATTGCGGTTTTAAGCGCAGTATCATCTGCTGGGGTTATTATGTTCACCGCGGTTAACCCAAGCGCTAATTTCTCCTCGATTAACATGCCGATAATGACACCGGCGCCGTAACCTCCTGCGTAGGCAACAATATTTGCAATGGTATCAAGCTGTGACATAACCTGATAGATAGCTATTACCCATATAAGTTCTTCTATGAACCCGGCGATAGCCGCCATATGCTTGATCCCCCGAACGACCATGAGCGCCCGTATTATCCCCAGCGGTACGCTCATCAGCCGGAGGCCGAAAATTATCAGGACCCCCGCGATATCAATATTCATTACTTGCATAATTGATTTTCCTATAAATTATAATTACCTGCCGCTTCCGGCTGATATATCATATTAATGATAACGAATTTTTTTAATCCCCCGGGTGCAGCCCGGTTGATAACATTGCCGACCCGGCACCCCAATACGGCTGTTCCTGTCGGGGACAGTATCGATATGCGGTCCTGTTCCTTGTTCGCTTTCTCCGGAAAAACCAGGTTCAGAATTCTTGATCCATGCCCCTCTCTGTCTTTTATTTCAAATACCGAATTCATTGTCACGTAATCAGCCGGTATTTCCATTGAGGAAACCTTATGCGCCCTGTGCAGCTCCTGTCTTAACGCGTCGGCGTACTCCATCTGTTCTTTTGAATACGTATCTTTTAAATGGTTGAGAAGGATCATGATCCGACCATAATCATACCTGGTTATTAATAACTCGTTATTTAATGGCATTGTTTTACCTCTTGTTCATGTATCCGGACCATCTATGAAAAGCTTGACGCATGCTGGTATTGCAGGTTGCCGGATATAACCTGAACCGATTATTCATATATCATGAGTATTTTTTCCAGAGATAATCCATGTTTCTTTTTATGTACGTGCTGCCGCATGCTTCCATAACGTATTCCTCGTATTCAATGAATTGTCCGCAAACCTTCTCCTGGTCCGCATCCGTCAGATAACGGTCTATAATGGGGAATAGATTTTTGTTTTCTTTCTCAATGTGTGATTCCATATGGTTAATATATCCCACAACGGCAGTTATAAACCGTGGGGAGATCAATTCACAAGGATTATCCGGAAACAGATCCTGCAAATTTTTGATATATGTTCTGCACAGATGATGTTCTGCCGATAGTGCATCAATTACTTTTCTGACGATCTCGTTCCCCTGTTTTTTGAGGTTCCCGAAAAGGATTGTTTCCTCTTTTTCGTTATGGTGCGTACCTGTAAAAATCGCATTAAAACTGATGCAAGCTGAAAGGTCTTTTTTATTGATTAGCGCCGACTCTTCAGAATTCATGAATATTGTTTGCATAATATTCAGGCTTTTACTTATATAATCATGGTCTTCTTCGATATATTTAACGACTATACCCATTTGCTATATTTCCTGAGATTTTTACCGCATTCATTGATGAAAGGTTCCCTCTCTGTTTTCATCAGCTCGATATATGTTATACTCATCATGTCTATACGGGAAGTCCCAGCAACCCTGTTTGTGCAGCATGCGCCCGCCGAACCCGGTTTTAAAACGATACAGCCCATACAATGGATGTGCGGTATCTGCGATGGGCGATATTCCATAGAGATCATATTCGATGCATCCTTTTTGACGGGCGAACCGCATCGTTTCCCATTGCAGGGCATATGACGCCATATAATCCCTCTTGGTATTGGCCGAGGCGCCATACAGGAATGTGGCCCGGTTGTTGCTTATTGAGACAATGTTGCCGGCAATAACCTCCTTGTCCGCAATGGCGAGGAGCAGGTGTATTGACGCGGAATCATGGCTTTCGGAGTTCGCTTCAAAAAGCGCGTTAAAATATTCATACCTGTGTCGTTTGAAGCCGGCCCGGTCCGCGGTTTGATGATAAAGCCGGTACCATGCATAAAGCCGTTCAATCCCGGATTCGGTTATTGTAACGCCCTTTCTCTCTGCCAGACGAATATTATATCTCGTTTTCGGTTTCATCCGGCTGAGTATCTTGTCTTCCGTCATTGTTAAATCAATAATAATCGTATCAGGCGGTTGAATGTCGGTTATAGCTTTTCGCATGTTCCAGTTGGTTGTGCCAAAATTCATCCTTAATTCCCTCACATGGGGTTCGGGACGTCCTCGCCATTGGCCATTGCCGTCATACATGCTTTTATCCTGAGCATAGGGGGATTCCCACGGGAGGTCATACCGTATAAACAGACAATCATCAGGTATATGCCTGGCCAGCTCTTGCGAAAGCGATTCAAGGAATATTCCCTTTCGTTCCTCTATCGGCATTGTTTCCGGTCCCTGCGGCACATAGGCCATGCACCTGTGCCGGCCGATTCTATGCACCAGAACAAGAAAGTCTCCCTCCATGGTATCTGATGTTATGTCAAAGGCATAGGGGATCCATCCAAGCCGGGATTTTATCGAACTCCACAGGGACGTTTGATGAACGATTATTGTCGGAATCAAGGCGCACGTTTTCTTGTATTTCAGGGTTATATCCATGAATGAGTATCCTTAAACACCATGATGGGTCGCGTAATGATCAAGGTCACTTATTTGACGTTATTGAATTTTTTTCCTGGCCGATAGAGATGATTATACTGATTACTTCTATAGATGATAATCACCGGCTGCTTCCGGCTGATACAACATCCTGGTAATAATGATTTTTTTCATTCCTGCCGGGACCTTCCATTGTATCTCGTCACAAACGCGGTAACCCAGTACGGCGGTGCCCACAGGCGATAAAATGGATACCCGGTTTTCCTCGATAAGGGCATTCTCGGGGAATACCAATGTAAGCGTTCTCGTCCCGGATTCTTCCAGGTCTTTTATTTCAAAGAATGAATTCATAGTCACGCAGTCGCGAGGGATGTCCGGCGAATCGACCTTGTGCGCTCTTCTAAGCTCCATCATCAGCCTGTCCGCATTTTCCTTCTGCTCTTTTGAAAAAACGTCTCTCATCCTGTCTATCATGCTCTTGATCCGGCTGTAATCAAAACCAGTAATCATTATATCATTGTTGTTCATTGTGCCGACCTCGTCTGTTGTATTCATTTACCCGCGACAGCGGCGGATATATTCACGGCGCCTGAGCCGCCTTGTTTCATGATGATGCATATTGAATCCGATCTGCTCCTCATGAATATTTTCTCATCAGGTAATCAATATTTGCTGTTATGTCTTTATTGTTGAGTTTTTCCATGATGTGATTCTCATACGTGTTGAACAGCTCGCATATCATCTCCTGCTCTGAATGCGACAAGACATGATCTATGATCGGTAAAAGTATCGCGTTTTCATTTTTAATATGTGATTCCACGTGTTGGATGTATCCGACGGCGCCGGTAATGAATTCCGGTGAGAGAAGGTCGTACGGATTATCGGACAATGAGTCCTGTAATGCCTTGATGAATTTGCTGCTTATTCTGTGCCCGGCGGCAAGCTTTCCCAGCTCGCCGTTATTAATATCAAGACCTTTCCCCTCAAGGCTTCTGAATAGAATAACCTCTTCCTTCCCGTTATGGCACATTCCGTTAAAAACCGCGTGAAACCGTACGCATTCCGAAAGGTCCTTCTTGTTGATTATTACCGTGGATTCGGATTTCATGAATATGTGCTGGAGGATGTTCAGCCGTTGAGATATATATTCATGATCCCTCCTGATGTGGTCCGCTGCTTTTCCCATGTCGAACTCCGTATGATAAAGTGCTGTCGTTATATCGCCCGGGACAATCAACGATATGTTCCGTTCTATCCACTTCGTTGAAATATGTAGGCATTTGCGCCTGGTATTTCCAATAACCGCATATGACATATCCGATTCCGCGAGAAACATAATGGACGCAATTCACGCAACGGGAAACATCAATGTTCTGGTCCAAGTCTGATCTTCTCCGTATGGCAGCGATCGCAATACTCGTGCGGACATGCCACATTTTTTGTTTCATCAATCTCAACACAGGTGTATAGTTTCGGATATGAGTTATAACCGCAGAGTGCCGAACCGTAGAATTCCGATATGTGATGCCTGCATTTTTTGCATTCTGCAATATTCATTATGACATTCCCTGTTTTGTTTGCAGTTCTTAAGTCGGTTTCAGCATAAACAGTACTTTGCTGATAGCGTCGTGAAATATCGGGGGCTGAGGCGTGTTGAGCAACCGGTAAAGCATGGTACTATACAGATGGTTCTTTTTCATGGACGCCTCTTTATTTGAACATTTTAATACAGCCAAAACATTGCCTAAAGAATTAATTGCCAGAACCCGTGTATCGAGGCACATCTGGTAATCCAGCGCCGTGTTAAACACTTCCTCGATCAATTTGGCCGATGGTTCATTGATCTCGTGAACGCATTCCAGTACCGCCTCCACAAGCTTCCAGTTGTTTTTATATCTGAGTATTCTCACGAGCTCATCCTGCACTGAATCAAGCCGCCCCTCTTTCCTGATGGCTTCAAGTTTATCAAGAACGATCCCCCATTCCATAAGATTCCCGAGATCCAATTCGCTCATAGTATACCTTTACGCCTTTATCTGTCTGCTGATTCACTATTATTGCCGATAGCAATTATCCGAATCTCATTCCCCAGGCGTACTTTGGTTTTCATATTCCCCGGGCCCTGAATATTATTTACCGGCCTTCTCGCATAACGGCTTGCCAGTCTGGATGACAACAAAACACCCCAGATTGTGAAAGTAAAACAGACAATCAAGATTGCCCCCATGATTATAATCATTGTCAGTTTCATGATGTTGGCCCCTGTTACATATTGGAGCACGTTTCATAAAGCACGTATTGATCATGGTTGAGTATCTTACGATTATATAAAGCAAGAAGCGTGCCATTAAAGCGCGAGTCGGATTAATATTTGTACCCTGGAAATTATCATGGCATTTTCATCGCATATACGTTAAAACCATTTATATTTATGAGGGAAATGCGCGAAAGCGATGCACGGCATGCAGGCACAAATAGAGGGTGAAGCACCAATAATATTGTATAATGATGCATAATGCAACATGTTGTTGCTTAACGCATCATGTCGCCTGGCGATTATTCAGTTATTCCAAGCCTCTGGATCATCCTCCAGAGCGAGGTCCTGTTAATTCCGAGTATCTCGGACGCCCTGGCTTTGTTTCCGCCTGTCATTTCAAGCACCTTTACTATGTAGGTGCGGCTCACCTCTTCAAGCGTCATCAGGTCTTCGCCTGACATGGCCGATGCGTTTGAGGGCAACCGCATGCGTTCCGGGAAGGTGTCCGGCGTGAGAATGTTCCCGGATTCAAATATCACCGCTTTCGAAATAGTGTTTTCAAGTTCCCTCACATTGCCGGGCCACAGGTACGATTCGAGAATTGATTTTGATTCCGGCGATATTTCGTTTACGGCCTTGTTGTTTTCTTTCGAGTATTTGTTCATGAAGTGCCGGGCAAGCGTGAGAATATCGTCTTTTCTGTCCCTCAACGGCGGAATTCGTATGGTTATTACATTAAGCCGGTAATACAGGTCTTCGCGGAATTTTCCTTCTTGTACGGCGGTTTCCAGGTCTTTGTTCGTTGCCGCCACGACGCGGACATCGACCTTTTTCCGTTCGGCCGAGCCGACCGGCTGAATTTCGCCCCCTTCCATGACGCGCAGGAGCATCTGCTGGAAATTCGCACCGGTGTCTCCGATTTCATCGAGAAATATGGTTCCTCCCTCTGCCAGCTCGAAAAGCCCCGGCGTGTCCTTGAGCGCGCCGGTAAAGGCCCCCTTCGCGAAGCCGAATAACTGGCTCTCCAGGAGCGAGTCCGTCAAGGCGCAGCAGTTGACCGGTATGAACGGTCTTTCACGGCGCGTCCCGTTATAATGAAGGGCCCGGGCAATCAGCTCCTTCCCGGTCCCTGTTTCGCCGGTAACAAGCACGGTGGCCTTCGTATCCTTCACTTTATTTATCATTTTATAGACTTCAATCATCGGCTCGCTGTTGCCGATGATATTGTCAAAAGAATATTTTTCTTTCAGCTGTTCGCGCAGGAGGGCGTTGTCAATGACTATCCCTCTTTTTTCCATGACCCGGTTGATAATGATGCGTATTTCATCAAGGCTGAACGGTTTTACGATATAATCCTCTGCGCCGTTTTTCATGGCCTCAACGGCGGTATCAACGGACGCGTAGGCGGTAATGATGATGACGCTCGTATCCGGTGCCGCAGAGCGTAAGGACTGCAATACCTGCATGCCGCTAATTCCCGGTAACTTCAAGTCCGATATTACCAGCGCAAAGACATGTTCGCTCGCCTTCTCCAGGGCCTTTTCGCCGCTTTCCACTGCGGCCGGCCGATACCCTTCTTTTGCGGTAATCTGGCAGAGGGCGTCCCTGAGCCTCGCGTCATCTTCGACTATCAGTATGCTTTTATTCATATTACTTCTCCCCGGGGCTATCCTTCCTGTTTCACAACAGGCAATTCAATGGTAAAGGTCGTTCCCGTGTGTATGCCGCTTACTTCACCGTCCTCAACGGCGCTGCTGATAACGCGGATATTTCCTCCCGCTTTTCTTATCATTTCATAACTAATATAGAGTCCCAGCCCGGTTCTTTCACCGCTGGGTTTTGTGGAAAAGAACGGATCAAATATCTTTCCGATTATTGATTGTGGTATTCCCGCTCCGCTGTCCCGGATATCGATTTTTACCATATTCGTGATCGGGGTAAACCAGGTCTTGATCTTCAAGGTCCCTCCGCCTTTCATCGCTTCAACGGCATTGGTGAACATGTTCATGATCGCCTGGTGAACGATGCTCTCATTGCACAGCGCTTTGGGCAGTACTTCCTGGAAATTAACGGATACCGAAATGCCGTTTTCCCTGAAATATTTTTCGGTCATTTTAACCAGGCCCTTCAACACGTCATTTATGTCTACTTCCTGCAATTCTAGTGATGAGCGGCGGGAAAAGCTCATCAGGTTTTTTATAATCGAGCCGCACCGTGTAAGCTCTTCCACGGCTATACTCATTGATGATAGGTCGTCCGAGGGGTATTGTTCTCTCAGTTTTTCATGCAATAGCTGCGTATAGATGAGCGCGTTAGCAAGGGGATTGTTCAATTCGTGGGCGATGCCTGATGTTATCACCCCCATGGAAGATAGTTTTTCGTTCTGTAAAATCATCATCTCCAGCTCTTTTTCATGATCATACGATTTCTGAAGCATTTTAATCAGCATGTTCGCGGCAACATAGCCGATCCCGCCTGTGATTACAAAGCTTGCCACGATGAACAGCAGCAGGTACAGGCGCAGCGTATTCACCCTTGATAGAATTTCATCTGTATTCTGCTTAACGGTAAGGAGCCAGCCGTAACGATTAATGCTTTTTGTCGCTTGAAAATACCTGTTTCCTTTTTCGTCAATATATTCTCCAGATATTAATTCACCTTGTTTAAGCAATTTAACTTTGTCCGATATGCTCACCGCTCTTAACCGTGATCTCCCGGTCTTGTGATTTATGACACGGCCTTCCTTGTCTGTAAGAGTTAAATATCCGGTTTCACCAAAGCTTACATTGTTTAAATGATCATTTATCGTGCTGAAATCAATAATTCCGATCATTCTGTAGAGCGGTGTGTTTGATTTGTCGGTTATTGGCATAGAAAGCGCTATACAGTTGCCTTCATATGATCTGCTGGAACAGGGCAAAATACAATCGTTGATGTTATGGGCGGCTGTGTTATTCAAATCGGGCATATTATTGTCAATAGAATCTTTTTTTGACTCTATCCTGAATAATAAATCCCCCTGGTTGCCGTAAATTATTATAGCACGATAAACGCCGTAAGCCTCCATAATTCGCTGGAGTCTGTTATAAACGCTGTTATAGTTATACTTGTCCTCAAGGACCACTTTTCCCATCAGTCGCATGTCCGCTTCACGTTCGTTTATAAAACGGTTTATTACATGAGAATTGCCGTTAATGATAGTAGTAAAATGACTCGCGACATTTTCCCGAATTAATGTCTGGCCTTTAATATAGAAAATAATGCCAAGGCACAGCAGTGGCACGGTTGAAATTGTGACAAAAACAAGCAGTATGATCCATTTTAGGCGTTGCAGATTCATAATTATTATTACAAAATCAGCATGGTATATGTATCGTTGTAAACGATTAGAATATGAATGTCAAGGACTACTGTGATAATTTATCCGGCCGGGATCATCAATCGGCGGTGACGGGTGGAATTCCCTGATATTGTTTCCGCCGGGGGGTGTCGCCTCAACATCACGGCATGGTCATCAGGGCCTTCGACAGCATGGATGGGGTTATTGCTCAGGGCCTGAGCCATGGGATGGCGGTTCCGGGCGGCGATGATGATGGCGTCCATACGCCATATGGTATATAAAATATTTGACAATATGCGTTAGTGAAATTATTTTTTATGACATTGACGCAACCCCGAGGTGGTTTCTGAAATCGAATTGAAGCAGCAATGCTCATTTCAAGGAGGATCGAAATGGATTTTAATCTCAACGCGGTTTCTTTCCTGCATGAAAAAAACGCCACGTCCCTGGATCCGGAACGAATCTATGATGTTGTCATCATCGGCGGCGGCCCTGCGGGTTTGACCGCCGCAGTCTATTGCATGCGCAAGGGTGCTGATACCGCCATTATCGTCAAGCAGGTGGGGGGGCAGGTGTCGGAGACCTCCGCCATTGAAAACTACATGGGCTATCGCCACATAAACGGCGTGGATCTTGTGGATAAGTTCCGGGAGCAGGTGCAGTACTTTACCATCGGCTATGATGAAGGGGCAGGAGTGGCATCGATCGAGGATGGGCCGATAAAAACAATCACGCTCGATGACGCGCGAAGCTTCAGGGGGAGGACTCTGATCATCGCTTCCGGCAAGTCATGGAGAAAGCTGGGGGTTCCCGGAGAGCGGAAGCTGACCGGCCGCGGAGTCGCCTACTGCACGATATGCGATGCACCGCTCTTCGCGGGGAAGAGGGTCGTGGTCGTGGGCGGTGGAAACTCCGGAGTGGAGGCCGCGATCGATCTTGCCGCCATCGCGGGGGAAGTCATCCTGGTCCAGAACCTTGACCGGCTGACCGCGGATACGATACTTACAGACAAGCTGGCCGCGTTCGGCAACGTCCGCTTTATGTATACAAGCCTGGTGAGGGAAATAATGGGAGAAAACGCCGTGACATCGGTGCTTCTTGAAAATACGGCGACCGGTGAGGTTATGGAAGTAGCCGCTGAGGGGATATTCATAGAAATAGGTCTTGAGCCGAACAGCGGTTTTGCCAGGGATATCGTTGAAATGAATGATGCCGGCGAGATAGTGGTGGACTGTGCGTGCAGGACAAGCAGAGCCGGCGTCTTTGCCGCGGGTGATGTCACCACGGTGCCGTACAAGCAGATCATAATAGCGGGAGGGGAGGGGGCGAAGGCGGCCCTTTCCGCATGCGACTATCTTAAAAAAACCGAATAAGGAGGCGCGCCATGGCTCTCTTTAACGACAAGGTCCGGAAGCAATTAAAGGATATACTCGACACCATGAAGGATGAGGTGCGTCTTCTCTATTTCACGCAGGGGATTGAATGCCAGGTTTGCAGCGATACGCGGAAGTTCGTGGAGGAAATCGGCTCCCTTGGCGGCAGGCTCACATTCGCAATCCATGATTTGGTCGCCGACGGCGCGCTGGCGGCGCGCTATGGAATTGACAAGATACCGGCAATTGTCCTGCTTGACGCAGGGGATAACGACCGGGGCATCAGGTTTTTCGGCCTTCCCGGCGGATACGAAATTAACTCCTTCATCGGCGCGATAATCGAGTTGTCCGGCGCCAGGGAGCCCCTCCCGGATGAAATCGCCCGGCGGGTGAAAGCGGTATCGAAGGATGTCCACATCCAGGTCTTCGTGAACCTCACCTGTCCGGTATGCCCATCGGCCGTGGCGACCGCCCACAGGCTGGCGATGGAGAGCGACAGGATCAGGGCCGACATGATAGATGCGAATGCCTTCATGCCCCTGGCGATAAAGCATCATGTAACCGGCGTGCCGAAGATTATTTTCAACGATAAACTCGAGCTCGTGGGAGCCCATCCCATGACGGCGTTTCTCGATACGATTGAAAAGCTCTGATGTCTCGTGTCATAATTCTTCTTGGTATCGGGCAGAAGTGAGCGGGAGAAACGGAAGACCGGCAGGCTCTGGAATTCAAAATTGATTTCCGGCAAAGCGCCGGCTGGTTCAGGACATGAAGATGAAAAGGCGGGGCCGCTTAAGAGTGCCCTTGTCCCGGGTACCGGGATATCCGTCAGGGTCGCGGTGCTGGTGTCGTCTGCGTTGCCGGGAAAGGTGATGCTGCCCCGGTTGTTCGCGTCGTCGGCGGCAACCGCGACACGATTGCTCGTTTTGCAACGAGTTTATTGATGATCAGAGGGTACCGCTTTTCATGCGCAGTGAGCGTGCGGGATCGGTTGCGGCGCCTATCTTTACGGCGTACGATGTCTTTGCTTCGATATCCTCGTCAGTTATGATATGGACATCGAGCAATCCCCCTGTTCTATACCCGGTTTTAAGGAAGTTCATCTCTGAAAGGCTCATACTCCATCCCTCCAGCCAGAGCAGGAGGTCTTCTCGCTGCTCCGGGGAGCCCTTGAAATGGATCAGAAGGTCAATGTCACTGCCCGGGCCTGCAGTCCCGTTAACCGTCGATCCTATGACGTACATTGACTTCACGCCAAAACGTGAGGGTTGAATCTGCGCGGCAATCTCTTCCGCCATATGCATCCGCCACCTCCAGAAATCGTCGGACTGCGGCTCGGCATCTTTCGGCTCTCTCACACCGGCGTCCTCCCGGGTGCTTGTCTCATTAATAAAGGCCAG
>Ga0209201_1003134_pt1 | contig 14825 bp, 8 predicted proteins | sample AD_UKC055_MetaG_FD_184411 | JGI IMG/M metagenome (GOLD analysis project Ga0209201, IMG submission 184411) | Active sludge microbial communities of municipal wastewater-treating anaerobic digesters from USA - AD_UKC055_MetaG (SPAdes) (version 2) | ecosystem: Engineered > Bioreactor > Anaerobic >...
CAACGCCAGAGACCTGGCCCACCTCAGCGCCCGCCTCTGCCGCCTGCTGCGTGACGAAGTGACCGAACAACTGGCCCTGGGGACCGAGGCGCTTACCGCCCTGGCACGAGACTGGCGGAAGTTGCTCTTCCCCGACGCCACCGACGAGCGGTTCGCCGACGGGTACGCCCAGGCCGTCACCTTCGGCCTGCTGATGGCGCGGGCCCGCGGCATCAGCCTCAAAGCGGACCTTCAGCAGGTGGCCGGCCAGCTCAACGCGACCAGCACGCTGATCGGCGAGGCCCTGCGGCTGCTGACCTACGACGCGGAGAACCAGAAATCGCTTAAAACGTCCCTGGGCACGCTGACGCGGGTGCTGGATGCCGTGGACTGGGCCCAGATCAGCAAACGATCCAAGAACGACCCCGCGCCGGAAGGCGAGCACGCCAAGGCCGAGACGTGGCTGTACTTCTACGAGGACTTCCTGGAGGTCTACGACAACGACCTGCGCAAGCAGACCGGCTCGTACTACACCCCGCCCGACGTGGTCGCCGCCATGGTCGGCCTGGTCGACGAGGCCCTGCGGACACCCCGGTTCGCGCTTCACGCGGGCCTGGCCTCCTCCGCCGTCACGCTGGCCGACCCGGCCACCGGCACGGGCACCTTCCTGCTGGGCGTGCTCCAGCGGATCGCCCGGACGGTCGACGCCGACCAGGGCGAAGGAGCGGTCAAGGCAGCCATCCAAGCTGCCGTCAAGCACCTGATCGCCTTCGAGATGCAGTTGGGCCCCTTCGCCGTCGCCCAACTCCGAATCCTGGCCGAGATCGTCGATCTGGCCGGCTGCCTCCCCGACACGCCCCTGCGAATGTTCGTCACCAATACCCTGGGCGACCCCAGCGACGACGAGGGATGGATCCCGGGATTCCTCCCCGCCATCGCCCACTCTCGACGAGAAGCCAACAAGATCAAGCGGGAACAGCCGGTCACGGTCGTGCTCGGCAACCCACCCTATAAGGAGAAGGCCAAGGGCCTTGGCGGCTGGATCGAGGGCAAAGACAAGGCGGCTGAGAAGTCCGCCCCGCTGGCCAAGTGGATGCCCCCGCCCGAGTGGGGCGTCGGCGCCCACGCCAAGCACCTCCGCAACCTCTACGTCTACTTCTGGCGCTGGGCCACCTGGAAGGTCTTCGACCACCACCCCTGCGACAACACGGGCATCGTCTGCTTCATCACGGTGGCCGGGTTCCTCAACGGCCCTGGCTTCCAGAAGATGCGGGACTACCTCCGACGCACCTGCGATGACATCTGGATCATCGACTGCTCGCCCGAGGGCCATCAGCCTGAGGTCAACACCCGCATCTTCCAGGACGTCCAACAGCCGGTCTGCATCGTGCTGGCCTCGCGGTCGGCCAAGAGCAAGCCCGACGCGCCGGCCCACGTCCGCTTCCAGGCCCTCCCGCGCGTCCACCGCCTGGAGAAGTTCAAAGCCCTGCGGGCCATCCGCCTCAAGAGCGCCGCGTGGGTCGATTGCCCCACCGACTGGCGGGCTCCGTTCCTGCCTGCCTCCACCGGCGCCTGGTCGACCTACCCCAGGCTGGAGGACCTGTTCGTCTACAACGGCTCAGGCGTCATGCCGGGCCGAACCTGGATCATCGCGCCCGACCCTGAGTCACTTCAGCGCCGTTGGCAGAAACTCGTCCACGCGAGCGAAGACGAGAAGGAAATCCTGTTCCATCCGCACGGTTCCGAAGGGAAGTTGGGCGACAGGCACAGCAGGCGGGTCGTCAAGGATGGCCTGCCCGGGTATCCGGCCAACCTCAAGCCCGTAGCCGACGAACATGGGGCGTGCATCCCGCCCATTCCCTACGGCTTCCGATCGTTCGACCGCCAGTGGATCATCCCCGACAACCGCGTGATCAACCGGCCCAATCCCGAACTGTGGGAAATCCGGTCCGACCAGCAGATTTACCTGACGGCCCCAAGCGACAGGACTCCTACGTCAGGACCAGCCCTCACGATGAGCGCGATCGTGCCCGATCTTCACCACTATAACGGCAGAGGCGGGCGCACGTTTCCACTCTGGGGCGATGGTGACGCGAGCGAGCCGAACGTCCGGCCGGGCCTGCTGGCCTTCCTGACCAAGAAGTGGGGCCAGGCGGTGAGCGCCGAAGATATGTTCGGGTACATCGTCGCGGTGGCGGCGCATCCGGCGTTCACCGCCCGCTTCCAGGAAGACATGTCCACGCCGGGTCTGCGGATTCCCCTCACCGCCGACCGGAAGACATTCGCGGAAGCCGTCGAACTGGGGCGAAAGGTCGTCTGGCTCCACACGTTTGGGGAGCGGATGGCCGACCCGGACCATGACCGGCCCACCGGGCCCCCGCGCCTGCCGCGCCCCCGTATGCCCCGCATCCCCAAAGACGGGTCGATCCCGCAGGACGCCGCGGGGATGCCCGACTCCATCGGTTACGATGTCGGCAAGAAGAGGCTGCTGATCGGCCGGGGGTGCGTGGAGAATGTCGAGCCGGCCGTCTGGAATTACGAGGTGTCCGGCAAACAGGTGCTGGTGCAGTGGTTCAGCTACCGCAAGGCGCACCGGGATCGCCCGATCATCGGGGACCGCCGACCGCCCTCGCCGCTGTGCGACATTCAGCCGGACTGCTGGCAGGCCGAGTACACTGCCGAACTGATCAACGTGCTCAACGTGCTGGGGCTGCTGGTGGAGACCGAGCCGGCGCAGGCCCGTCTGCTGGAAACGATCTGCGCGGGCCCGACGATTTCGGCGGAGGACTTGCAGACCGCCGGGGCTTTGGAGGTTTCGCCCAGGCCCAAGCGGGGAACCCGCAAACCCGCCCACCCGGAACTGTTCGACAAGAGTTGATCGCGCGCCGCGACCGGCCGCGTTGGTTTTTGACAGTGGCCAGACAAGTGGAAGCGATAGACGGGACCGGACCCGCCCCCATTCGGTTTCGCTGGAACACTTGCTACCCCTGCCTTCCGCGTCGAACCTCGTACCGAGTCCTGCGGGGCCGTTTTCGTAACATCTTGTTCGCCAGGATCTTCCGGTTCATCGGACTCACTTGGGGTGAGTCCTACGAATCAGAGACTTCTCGGCCAAAGAGAGAGAAAAACGGTGAAAACGGGGGCGAAAACGGGCAAACGAGTCCGACGAGGACGGCCGGTATCGGCGGAAACGAATACGCCGAAAGCCTTTGCGGGAGGGTAGTTAACGCAGCAGGCCGCCGGAGTTGTCCAGCGGCCTGCATGCCGAGAGAGACGGTTTCGCTATTGCAGCGAAACTGGAGGGGAACGCCGGGACACCAAGCGCGCATTGCAGGGGCCTCGAAACTGTTAAATTGGGCGCTTTGGCCGGCCGATTCTGCGTCTCTGATCGGTGAAAGAGAGAAGTTGGCACCGGTGAAACCCCGGTTGGCACTGCAATGTCACCGGTCCTCTCGTCGCAGCCGTGCCGGGCTGTCACCGGTGAAACCTGGTACAGTGCCATAGTAGCACAGCCTCATTCCTCGGTGACCTCTTCGAGTGCGTACCACACGGCCCCGGAGCCCTTGCTCAAATCGAACCGCGTCACCATTCGTGCGGCCGAAGAGTGAACAGGGTCCCGGAGCACCGCGACCTCGTACACGGATGGATCATTGGGGTCCACAAACACGCGGTAAAGGAAGTACCGCTCTTTCAGTCTTTCGGCGGCCTGGTACTCATTGTCCGTGAGTTCCACCTCGCCAGTGCGTGAACTGCGTCCCTTGACTTCGATGAACCTCACCACCTCGGACTCGGCGATCTCGCCGGCGGCGAGGGCCTTCTCCTTCACCGCCTCGGAGGACACGCTGATCAGATCACAGCCAAATCCACCGCTGCCAAGGATGTGGCTTACGTTGATGACGGCCCGGCCTTCGCCGTCCTGTCGTTCAAAGGCCTCCACGATCTTGAAGGTCACATCTTCCGTGGCCACAGGTCCATGAGGGGCAATGTCTACATGGCGACTGCTTTTGATCACAAGGCGCCGCTTCTTCTTTGACTTCTTGTCTGGGGGCGCAGTCTCTGTGAACCGGGAATCCTTTGGCCCTTTGTCGGCCTCTTCTTCCTCGTTGGTGCCATCTTGCGGCGTGGTCTCTTCGGTCGTGTCATCGCCAGTCACTTCATTCGTATCGCCTTCATCTTTGCCAGGCCCGGCCCCGGGGCCAACTGGCGTGATGACCAAGTCCTCATCCTCTTCGGGGACATCCCAGTCTTCGAACCGGTTTCTCGCTTCATCCAGCTTCTCGCTTGCCTCGAGCCCCAGAAGCTCCTCTACGACATCCTTCATCTCGCGCTCTGTTCGGCATCGAAGCACAGCGCCTACCTCTGCCGCTACGTCTGTACCCAGAGCTTCGGCGATCAGCCCAGCAACGGAGAGCCAGAAGCTCGTCGCGCCTGCTCCTGCCGGATCGTACTGTCCGACAACGTACAGTTGCGACTCGATGCAGATGCGGTCCTTGGCCCGATCAAGGACCAACGTTTCAGGCTCCTGGCCTTCGACGGACACTCGCACTGCAAGACGGCTGCAGACGTATAGCGACGTCCGCTTCAGAATGTTCCGCTCTCGGAAATCATCGTCGAGCTTCTTGCCGAGTCGCAGCGCGTATATGTATGGAATGCAGCGTCGCAGGAAGGCGTTGGCCTCTTCACTTCGAACATCGTATTCGGTGGCGTCCCGGACGACTTCCAACGTGACTTCCCCTGATGACAGCGGCTTGACGTTGAGCAGTTGAATAACCGCCGTCGCGTTTCGACGCCGTGGCAGATCGAGCAAAGCTATGCGCGAGACGACTGTGTCAGGCAAAGTGACGTTAGCGTTGTACCGCACTTTCGCCGCTGGCATGAATTGGCCCTTGCCCTGATGCCTAGCCCACACCTTTCCTTTCTGCAAGAACTCCGAGCGATTGGGGCCATCCTCGACCGCTATGTTTGCCTCGAGGAGGGTGCGGTAGATTGCCGAGACCGACTCGCCTCGAGGGTCGCGTTCGGACAGGGACAAGAGGAGGTCGTAGACCTGTTCACTCGCCATCGTCTCCAGTGAAGCCACCGCCCCAAGACGCCATAGGATGGCATCCACGGCCTGCTTTCCACCCCGCGAGGCCAGCAGTTCATCACGGTGATCAATCGCATGTCGGCAGTACACGCTGGGCAGAACTCTCAGGCCGGTGCTGCTCAGCATGATCTCAGCCGGACGATGCCGCTCCCCGTCTTGTCCGGGCACCCAAGGGGTCTCTCTGAGCCAATGCAGCACTGGGTTAATGATGGGCACGGCGGGGTCGTCCCGGTAGTTTCGCTCACTCCCAACTGTGGCCTCGAAGTAGGCATTCTCGACGTACTCGGCAGACAACATTGTCTGCTGTTCAGACAACAGGTAGGCCATGACTGCGACGGGATCTCCTTCCTCGAGTATGCGCAGGAATCGGTCGGGCACACTCAAGCCGCTGATCTGATAGCTGTTACAGTGGTTCCGCACTTCACTTGGTGATTCGCACAGCCTTGACCGCACCGAGATCGGGAAAGGAAGGCTGTCCACCGCTGCCTCACGGAACGCGTAATAGTCCGCGTTCGGCTGGTTATAGGCGGACAGCGAGACCGACCGAGGAGTTGCACGCACCCCCAGTGCGATTAGGAACTCCTCCACCTCTGCCTTGTCGAACTTGGAAAGGCCTAGCCCATCCGGGTTCGCCACGAAGTCGTTCCCCTCGAGTGGAGCGTACAGACGAGCAACGATTCTGCCGCGCGGATACTGCTCAGACAGGTATAGGTATGTTGCTCTCCCGAGCGTCCCCCTGGCTGTTACTACGCTGACCGGGAGCTGCGGCAGCACTTGTCGCGACCCCGTGGATGCGCGAAGCAGCCAAGCAAGCAGTTCTCGCCATCGCGCCACCCGTTCGGTCTCAGCCAACTCCTTGTCCGAGTCCAGGCGAGAGATGATCGCACGCGCCACGGTGTCAAATCGGTACTCGGATACCTTGGCCGCGTTACGCTCTAACTCGCCCGCCAAGCCACGGAGGGACGAGTGGCCGGAGGCATGTAACAGCGCGCGTTGGAAGATGGCGTCCAAGAACCTCACGCCTTGGGCCCATGTCGGTAGCGGTGGCAACTCCTCGGTTGGCGTGAAGAAGCATTCTTCCCCTTCTGCGATAGGACAGGCCTGGCGTTCCAGGAGCAGCCCGTTGACGCCAATGGAACGGAGCTGATTCGCGTCAATGAGCTTGCCAAGGATTATGCCAGCTCGTTCAGGGTCAGCGGCCGCAACCATCGTGTGCAGACGCGATTTCAGAGATTCCCGCCCCAACCACGCGAGGCCCAGCCAATGCACAAGGTCCGCCGCTCGTTCACTCGATGGTAGCACCAGCATTTCCGGCAACCATGTGGCGTCCGCCACAGCAGACCACACCTCGTGTGGTGCCAGCAGAGCGCCATCAGCCGTATCCATCTGACCGTCGAGTCGTGGAAACAGCCGCCTTGAACGCACAGCTTTCTTCACGCTGTCGACGAAGCCCAACCTGACAAGCTCATGGTCGGCTTTCTCAAGTCCGGCAAGCAATTGGAGCGGCCTGTGCAGATTGTCGGGCTTTGCCTCCGCCTCCAGCACCGAGGCTAGATGGTCCGCCAATGCTTCCAAGACGCAGCGGTTGGAAGAATGATCTACGATCCGGTTTCGGTCTTCGGTTGTCTCAAGCGTTGCATGGAGGATGAGTGGACATGGAAGACGCTCGCGGGTCGGGAAGAAGACGCACAGCGCGTTCGTCTCGCAAAGAGTATCCGGCGACTCTGGGACGGCGATCCCGATCTCGTACTCCTGCCGCCCACCAGTTGTCTCGGCCGCCGCTTCCGCGGGGACTTTCCCCGAGCGCCGGTGGATATCCCAATAGGTGTCCTGCTCGCCGTCGGACACAATGACTCGGGATCTCTCATGGTCCACGTCCTCCCGCAGCAAGGTCCAGTGCCGGCAGACCGCCCCTTCGATCCTGACGTCAACCAAATGGCGGCAGAAAAGCATGGCGGACGTAGGCAGCTCGGATAGTTGCTTCTGCGCCTCGCCAAGCACCTCCTCGCCCCGGTCTCCAGCGGGCAGCGGCAACACCACGACCGTTGTGAACCCCATGTCCTGAAAGCGACGCGCGACCTGAAGGTCCTGATCGTCTTCTGCTGGCAGCAACGGGAACCGCATGACGGGGACCGGCCAACGGCCAACCGACTGGTGAAAGTCGCCCACTCTCTGGGCGCCTTTCTCGGCCAAGGATTCCACGTAGCGGGTCGCCGCTTGCCGGTCGAAGCAAACTCGCAAGGAGCCACTCACGATCAACGGGCGGTCGGTCCAAGTCAACACAGCTCGAAAACCTAGGCCTTTGCAGCCGATGAATCGATTGCGGTCAAGCTGCTTTGGACTGCAATCGCTAATAACCAGCGACATCAGGCCGTCGTGAGTGAACAGTGCTCCTGTGTTGGCTACAACCAAACGGTTACGATCTAGCGAGAACACGACCTTGCAGCCGTCGTCGAGGTCGGCCCCGGCGTCATCCGCATTCTGTAGCAACTCGAGAACCTGGCGACCCCGGTAGCCATCCAGGGCGCTTGTCTCGCGGTTGTAGTGGCTAATCAGCTCTCTCGGTTCGCGCTCATAGAGGTTACGCTGGTCTGCCGAGATCGCCTGGATTACCAGCGCAGCATTTGCCTGTAGTGTCAGATCTTCGGATCGTTCTTGGGTGTTAGCCATCGTCTTCTCTGTCTGTTTGCCGTGTTCCCTGTGCCCATCCCGACACGCACCAATCATCGTAATAAGCGGAGCGGCCACTGTCAGCCTGATTTCAAACTGTGCTGATGTATTTGACGGATGTCGCTACTTGAGTCGGTAGAAGCCGGGGTGCGTCGCCCGGTCGAACTCGACCATTCCCGCATCCGCAAGCTCACCCAGCACACGCTTGGCCGTGCGGTCGCTGATGCCGAATTCCAGCTCGACTTCGCGGCGGGTCAGCTTGCCCTCGGATGCCAGGCGAGCCAGTATCCAGCGTTGCTTGTCGCTCAGCTTTAGGGGCGGCTTCGCCGCCGTGACCTTCGTAACGCCCTTGCTGGCCTCGCCAGCCTGTCCCAGCAGCGTTCCATTGTCGTCATAGACCTCAACGACGATGCCGGCGGCGAGGTGATACCCCTGCTCGTCATTGCCGATGACGGCTTCCTTGCCGCAATCGTAGCCCAGGCGGCGACCGATCTTTGTGATGTAAGACCGCAACGAGCACACCGCACGAATCAGCGTGTTCTGCTCCGGCTCCGGCTTCAGCTTTCGAGCCATTGGGCGGCTGCCCAGGTGGACGAGCTTGTTGTGATCGTTCTCTCCCCGGAGGACCTGCAGAATCTGCCATGCATATCCGCGTCGGCTCTTCTCCGCGATGGTTTCGCCGCACAACTGGATGTGGCCAGGGTGGTAGGCCAGCACGCCGCCCGGGAACGGCGTCAGCGATTCGGCCTGTCCTTTGCCCTTCGCGGCCATTCGAAATTGCCGGTTCTTCTTCAGCACGTCTTCGATCACCACGGCCAGCGTCCGGCCCGTCGTCGGGAACGGCTTGGAAATGCTCCCATCGATGCCGATCTCCTGGAGCTCGGTCATGAGATCAACGCAGTGCTGATGCTGGGCCGTCATCAGGATCACCGGTAAGTCCCGCCCGAACCCGGCGCGTATCTGCTTGAGCAGGTTCTTTCCGAACTCGGGCGACGCCTTGCCGTTGGGACGGGACGGTATCTGAAGATCCTGGAGAACCAGGTCGTACTGGTTGGCCGCCAGCAGGGCGTTGGCTTCCTGTTGGTTTTGCGCCCAATCGCTGACGTGGCCAAGCGAGCTGAGGCAATCGTCGATGGTCTCGGTTTTGATCTTCGGTTCGTCTTCTACTATCAACACCTTCATTCGTCATCTCCGCCAGCCGTATCACGCATGGGCAAGGCGAGCACCACGGTGGTGCCCTGACTCATCTCGCTATCGATGGCCACGGTTCCGCCGTGGGCCGTGATGTACTTGTGGACAAGGCTCAATCCCCAGCCAGAACTGCACCGCTTGGCCTTGTTCGGGCCGGTCGGCATGAACGTCGCCAGTTCTTTCAGCACCTCCGGTTCGACGCCCGGGCCGTTGTCCCGGACCAGGAGGCGCGTCTCGTAGCCGTCCACGACCACCTGCACTTCTATGCGCCCCGGACGCACGGAGTCCATCTCCCGATCGGCGAAGCACTCAATGGCGTTCTGGATCACGTTGGTGAGTGCCAGTACGATCAGCCGGCGGGTCACCTGCAAACGGATGGTCGGGACTTCGCCGATAACGACGTCCACGGCCGAAGGGTCGTGGCCCTGCTCGACGACACCGGCCCTGGCCTTCTCGATAGCCTGCTGGATCATCTCAAGCAGGCTCTCCGGGTGACGCTGGTCCGGGAGGGGCTTGCTGAACTGCTCCATGGCCTCGATGGTCCGCTTGAGGAACTTGACATCCTCCAGGACTGAGCCGGCCCGACTGGCCGAGGCGGCATCACTGGCCAGGGCCGCGGCATTGGGCAGCAACGTGGTCAGGATGCTGCGGACATCGTGTGCAACGGCGGTTGCCAACATGGAGAACCGCTGGTCGGCCAGGGCCTGAACGGTCGCCGAGACCCTCTTGCCGTATTGGCGGGACAGTTCGTCCAGCCGCTCCGAATAGCCACGGCTCTCGTTACGCTTTCGGCTTGACGCTCGATGCGCTTTTCGCTGTCGAGCCAGGCCACGCTCGGCATGGCTGCGGACATAGCTGTTGGCATCCCGACGGAATACGGCCGCCAGGCGACTGCACGCATCATCGTCGAGCAGATGCACCAGGCGAGCGACCTCCAGACGGACCGTCCACTCCGGATCGCAGGCCAGGATGTCCAGCAGATCGTTGACCAGCGCCTCGTCGCCGACGCTACGGCAAAGGATCGCATCCTCGACCGCCTTCACCAGCCCGCGGCGAGCGTCGACCGCCAGTCCATCCGGCTCCGCACGAAGCGCGTCGCGCGCGCTGCTCAGGTTGGGTTGAGTCCCTTCAACCATCAGTAGTTGTACCTGTCCTTTCTCCGGACGAAGGCCTCCTTGCCGCCTTCAAGCAAATTGATGATCTCGATCTTGCAGTCGTCGACGGACCCCCGGTTGGCCAGCCGCGAACGTTCGCCGTCGCTGGTCAGCACGTATATCGCCGAGGCTTCGCCCAGAACTGGGATGTTCGGGTTGTGCGTGATCAGGATGATCTGGCGGTTCTGCTTAACGCGATGGATGGCGTTGACCACCGTGTCGTAGATGTAGCGGTTGTCCAGGTTGTCCTCGGGTTGGTCGACCAGCAGCGGGTTGTGGCTCTCCAGCAGCAGGATCGGCAGGATGGTCGTGCACTTCTGGCCCGTGGACAGCTCCAGCGAGTTGCGCCACTGCTGGCCCTCCAGCAACTCGATGCGCGGCAGGTCGGCAAGCTCAATCGCGTCGAGTTGTAGCTGGACCTCCAGTCTGCCCAGGGCCTCCACTGCCTTGGACGCCTGGTTCTCGCCGAGCTCGGCTTGGGCCAGAAGTTCGTCGGCCCGTCCTTCCCGCACGATCCGAAGCAGGTCGGCAGGCGGGATGTAATCGGCGATCTTCTTCGCCGCCGGGTTGTACTGGCCGACGTACCCCTTCATCCAGCCGGACAAGGCCTGCGTGTAGCCGGACCGGTCTCCGCACTGGTCGATACGAACGCGAATCGACGAGTTCGCCCCCTCGCTGATCCAGTTGGCGATCCGCTGGCGGATCTTGAACCGCTCGTCCCAGAGCTTCCGCAACTCCACGGCGACGCCCTCGCGCTCGCGATGGAGCTGGTCGAACTTTCGCTGCAACTCGGCCTTGCGGCGATCCTTGGCCAGGACCTCGTTGCGTTTCTTTTCCAGCTCCGCCCGCTCCGTGGCCACGCCGCGGGCATGGTTGTGTTTGGCGATCAGGGCCCGGAAGGCCAGCTCCTGCTGCTGATGGGCTTCCTGGAGCCTACCTGCCAAGTCCTCCAGGTCTTTCCCGCCAGCGTCAACCTCGGCGGCAGCCTGGTCAAAGAGCCGGTCCAGCTTCGCCCCGATCCGCTTGATCGTCTCGTGGATGCGACTCATCACCTTGCCGTTGGGCCCATCGAACATCCCCTCGTCGAAGGCCGTCCGAATGTCCTGGACGAACCGGCCACGAGAGTCGTGCAGCCACTGGCTGTATTTCCGAATCAGATCCCCGGCTTCCTTGACTGCCTGAGTCTCCCGCCCGCGTAGCGCCCGATGCTGCTGGGCGGAGTTGATCTCTCCGTCAGTCTGGGCGTTCTCGTCCTCGGCAAGCGCCTTGATCTTCGTCTCGATGAACTGAAGCTCGCCGACCTCGTTGGCCAGGCCGCTGAGCTGCTGCGCATGGGCAACGATGGCGTTCGTGTTGGCGTCCAGCGTCGTCCGCAAGCCCGCGATCTTCCGGTTGACGTCGGCGATCTCACCGGCTGCGAACCGGTCGATCAGCTCCAACTGCGACTGGGGGCTGTCGGCGATGTTCTCGACCTCGTTTTGGCTGAAGATGTCGGCGCTGAAGATGCCGGCCGAGTTGATCCGCACGTCCGTCGGCTGCCCGTCGGCGGTCAGCACCATCGGCTCTCCGCTGGCGCTGCGGTCAATGGTGTACTCCAGCCCGTCCCGAGTCTCCAGCGCCAGGCGAATGCGCCCGTCGCCGAGGTTGCTGCGGACGAGCGTCTCGACGCGCCTGCGTGCCTGGCCGCCGTCGTCCCTGGGGAACTCATCCAGCGCGTACCGGATGAACTCCAGCACCGTCGTCTTGCCGGTGCCCCGATGGCCGATCAGGCAGTTGAGCCCGTCGGCGAACTCGATGTTCATCCCGTCCAGGAACCCGCCCACGATCGAAATCGACTTCAAACGGTGGGGACGGTGCGACTGCGCATCCTGAATCATGTTGGTTCTCCTGAAAGTGCAAAGGGGAAATCTGACGGACTCGGGGGCCGGCGGCCGGGCATCCTTTCCCGGCCACGCACAGCAGCGCCCCTGGTCCAAGCCTGATGGCATCCCTGCCCGGCGCCCATTTCGTCCGTGAGGGCGCACTGTGGCACCTCATCCGAAGGTGCTGTTGGCATGTGCGGCAGGATCGCCGCGGAGAAGTTCAGTCGGCCCACTTCCACTCTCCGGCCTGTTCACTCAGGACTTCGGCAGGCGGGATTCGCTGAACGATTGTATGTTAGCATACCGTACGGTATATGTCAATGAGAAAATGCGGAAATTTCACGCGGCCGTGTTATTGCTTCAACGACAACACTTTGTACAAGGGATAGATGCAAAGGGCGGCGTAGAAGCGCGGCGCGGGGTGTAAAGGGCGAAGCAAAATCGTGGCGCGGGGCGGGGCAAAACCGTAGCGCCCACGCATATACTCCGCGACGGCAAGATCAACAGTACCGCCTTCTGCCGGTGGTCGTAAAGTGATAAATCCACGGTCCGAAGTCGCCTGGTCCCCCGCTAGGCGGCAAGATCCTGCCCGAGGTGTCGCCGAAGGAGCCGCCGACCCGATGGGCGCTTGGGTGGCCAGTTCTTGACACCCCCCAAGACCCGATTGGGGCCTCCCCGGCAGGCCCCAACCCCCACGGTTGCGTTGCGACCCCGAACGCTGCACCGCAAACCAGAGAGCGCCGGCGGGCGGCCGGGAATCGCCGTAACCCTTTGCCAGGGCGGAGTTACAAGAAAAGCCCGAGGGCTCTCGCTCCCGGGCTTTTCCGTTAACCGAAAAGGCCGCCGCGTCTGCGGTGGCCTCTTGATCTCCCCGAACGCAACCCTCTTCATAACCACTCTCTAATCGGGAAGAGAGGCAACATGCTTCTGCGGAAGGAGTTATGCGGTTCGAGTCCCGTTCGGTCGTTGTTGTACGAATGCCAACGTCTACGGAACTGTCCGGGGCGGTTAACACCTACTGTCCGGGAACGAGGATGGCCCGAAGAATCTTGACCTGACTGCTGCCACTGGTCAGAATTGACGTTAGAAAGGGGTCTGCTCATGAACCTACAGGATTTCGTGTCGGAAAGCCTCAAGCAGATTGTTGCCGGAATCAAGGACGCTCAAGAGAGCCTCAAGGACCGCGCTATCAATCCCGGAGTAGCCCCGTTGTGGCGTGAGGGCCTCTCCAAGCACTACGCGATAGTCAATGAGAGAATCCTCGAAGCGGTGCAATTCGATGTGGCAGTCACAGTCACTGATCAAGAGAGCAACAAAAAAGGCATCGCCGTGTTTGCGGGTTGGTTTGGTGCAGGCGGGCAAAAGGAAGCGGGGCAGGCTAACACCAGCGTTAGCCGAATTAAGTTCTCGGTGCCGGTATCGTACCCTGCTGCCAATGCGTGATTCCAGTTTCACTTGCCCTGTTTGGGTTCGCGTACCCTCTATGAGAGCCGCTCAGTCTTATGCCGCTGCCTTCGCGATGTGTATCCTGGGTTGGATTCAGGGTTCCTGGCATGTGGGCTTATTGCAGACGGGCGGGTTGTCAGCCAGAGCTGCCATTACGTCTTCTGTGCAAATTGTCCGCCTGTGAATCAAGGCCCTTCTGGCGGCTTCTGTCACGATGTACTCGATCTCGGCACACGAGGCTCCTTCCGACTCGATGGCCAGTTTCAGCAGGTCAATAAACTCCTGCGGCCGATCCTTGAGGTAGAGCTTAAGCAATTCGACGCGAGCTTCCATGTCCGGCGGGCCAACAAGAACCTTCTTATCGAAGCGGCCAGGCCGCAAGGCTGCCGAGTCTATTTTGTCAAGGCAGTTGGTCGCTCCGACCACCAAGATCCGTTGCTCGGCCGCCTTGTTGAGTTGTGTCAGGAACTCATTCACCTCGGCGGCGTAATGGTGGCCGACATGATCCCCGGCCCTGTCGGGGATCAGAGCGTCCAGTTCGTCGAGGAAGATCAGGCATGGCCGATGCTTGCGTGCTTCCTGGAAGAGGGCACCGATGGCTTTCTGCGTCCCGTGAACATACGGACTTCCCAGGTCGGATGGCTTCACACTAATGACATGGAAGCCGAGTATTTGTCCCAGCTTTTCCGCGATGTACGTCTTACCGCAACCGGGTGGGCCGTACAGCAAGACGCCGTTGGGAAGGGAAATTCGATATCTCCTGTACACGTCCGGCTGCTGGAAGGGGAGAATGACGTCCCGTTCAAGGATGGCCTTCAGCTCCCGCATGCCTGCGACGCCGGCCCAAAGGTCCTCGGTCAGCGCGGATGATTCTGTGCCTGGCCGATCCGGCGAACGTGCGTGTCGTCTGACCTTTGCCTTCAACTGCTCTTTCATCGCGTGGGAGGTGGCGTTATCTGGATTCAGCTCGCACTCCAGGCAAGTCCAGGCAAGAGCCTCCATGTGCCGACCAAGGCTGCGAAGAAGATTGATCTTGTAGAGCCAAGCGAACTGCCGCCCTGATTCAAAGGCAACTCCCGTTGCATCAAAGAGCGGCATCTGGCTGTCCACCACACTATCAAGCAGTTTCAAAGCACGGGACACTTTGCCTTCGCCAAGAAGGTGGTCCAGCTTCTTTTTGAGCGTGTCAGCATGAGGCCCTAGCCAGTCTTGCCCGTCACTCGAATTCATACGCCACGCCGTCTTCTGTGTTACGTCGTCTCGAATCCTTGGCTCGTGAACTTCAGCGTACGCCCATTCTCGGTTACTGTACGAACGACATGATCAGGAGCACCGAGGGGGATCTGGGCTTCCACTTCAAGCGTTACCGTCACCTCCGCCCCGACCAGGCCGGCGAGGTGGGCGATGATCTCGTCCGCAATGCGGCTGGCATCGCGG
>Ga0209201_1003135_pt1 | contig 14824 bp, 12 predicted proteins | sample AD_UKC055_MetaG_FD_184411 | JGI IMG/M metagenome (GOLD analysis project Ga0209201, IMG submission 184411) | Active sludge microbial communities of municipal wastewater-treating anaerobic digesters from USA - AD_UKC055_MetaG (SPAdes) (version 2) | ecosystem: Engineered > Bioreactor > Anaerobic >...
CTCACGCCTCACGCCTCGTCACTCGACTATCGTCATCTCGTCAACCAGGTGACCTGCTCCTGCATAAATATCTATGATCCAGAGTACATATCTGATATCGACAGCAATGGTTCTCTGGACCTCAGGTTCAAAATAAACATCGCCGCTCATGGCTTCCCAGTTTCCGTCGAAAGCAAGGCCGATCAGCTCTCCATATGAATTAAGAACCGGGCTTCCGGAATTGCCACCAGTTATGTCGTTTGTTGTCAGGAAGTTAACAGGGAGATAACCTTTGGATGAGGCATATCTGCCGAAATCTTTATTTCTGTTAAGATCCAGCAGGCGTTGCGGCAGATCGAACTCATAATCACCTGGCTTATATTTATCGACTACCCCTTCGAGAGTTGTATAATATTTATAGGTAACCGCATCCCTCGGATCATAATCTTTAATTGTTCCATAGGAGAGCCGCATTGTCGAATTTGCATCGGGATAAAGGGTTTTTTCCGGAGCCATTTCCCTCAGGGCAGCTATCCACAACCTCCTGCCTGAAGAAAGATCAGTGTCAAACTTCATAAGTTCTTCCGATAGTGAAGAGCGGATTTGGTTGACTGATCTGACAGTAATGGCAACCGGATCATTTTCAAGTACTTTAAGTTTAGGATTTTCCAGAAATGCATTAAATCTCTCTTCACTGGCAAATATTGATCTATTGAACATATCATCAACAAATTTATCGACGTTGCCTTTGAATTTCCTGCCGACAATATTCTTGTAGAAATCCGGGTGGAATTTCTCAGGAACATCTTCCCTGTAAAGACGAAGCATTGCCTTTGCAGTCTTTTGATCGGTAGGCGGATTATAATCTTTATATAGTTCAGGAAGTATATTTTTCAATCTCATAGATGCATCGGTGATCTTTGTCCGGTCGCCTGATTTCAGAGCTTCAGTAAGTCTGGCTGTATAAGCTGCAAAATCGAAGATCTCACAGCCCCGTGTACATTCGCTGAGGTAATGAAATGCATTCTGGAACTCTGCCCGTCCTTCTATTGACGTTCTGATAAGGTTGAGAGCCTGGCCATATTTCGATTTTCTTGATTCATCTTCATTTACCCAGGTATTGAACTGGTTTTCCGTCTGCTGCTTTTTCTCAATTACGTTATTATTTGTAAGCTGGTTATTCTGACCTATTGAGTATTTCCAGTAGTTGGCTGAGCTTGAATATTTTGAAGCATACTGAATATTTACTTTAGGATCGGCGAGCATATCTTCCATCCATAATTCCTGTTTGATACCCCTGATCTTTATTCTGTTCGGATTGGTGATCTTCAACAGTTCATTTACCTCCCATGAAGTATAATATCTCTGTGTTCTTCCGGGATAGCCCATTACCATGGTAAAGTCACCCTCGCTGATATCTTTTATTGAGATTTTAAGCCAGTTTTTGGGATTAAGGGGAATATTGTCCGTTGAAAAGGGAGCAGGTAAGCCGTCGGGTCCGGAATAAACTCTGAACATACTGAAATCGCCTGTATGCCTTGGCCATTCCCAGTTGTCAGTGTCGTCACCGAAGCTGCCGATGGATGACGGAGGTGCACCGACCAGCCTGACATCGGTATATCTTTCATAAACAAGAAGGTAAAAATAGTTACCGCCATAGAATGATGAGACGGAAGCCCTGTAACCATTGCCGGCTGTAGCGGCATTCTCGATAGCTCTCCGGGCTTTATTAATGGTTTCATTTCTGGCGGCTTCTGTCATTTCGGGTTTTACTCCTGCAAGTACCTGGTCTGTAACATCCTCTATTCTGATTAGGAATGAAACGGCAAGTCCCGGGTTCGGAAGTTCTTCTTCCCTGGTCCTGGCCCAGAATCCATCCCTGAGATAATTGTTTTCCACGCTGCTGTGTTCCTGTATAAATCCGTAACCGCAATGGTGATTAGTAAGAAGAAGCCCCTGTGAAGATACAAGCTCACCGGTACATCCGCCATCCATAAAACTGACGACCGCATCTTTCAGGCTGGCATTATTGAGACTGTAAATATCATTGGCTGAAAGTTTCAGACCAAGATCCGTCATTTTTCCGATGTTAAGCTTTTCTATCATGGGTAAAAGCCACATGCCTTCATCGGCCCTTATTGCAGATCCTAAGCTTAATAAGAAAATAAAAAGTATTGAAAACGATTTCTTCATGATTATGGTGATTTGTAGATTTTATTCAGGGTGCAAATATAATTCTACTTTGACAGATTATAAAAGAATTTGTTTATCAGCTTTTTTGACCCTGCACTAAAGAGGCTGTGTAAAAATTCTCCTGGTGCCGTTTTACCCCTAAATCCCCCAAGGGGGACTTAATGAATTACTGATGCTTACATAGCCCCCCCTGGGGGGATGGGGGGTAGATCAGGATTTTCACACAGCCTCTAAAGGGTATAGCCATCGATTGACCTTTTCCCGGCCGGGGTAGTTAAAAAGAGTCTTAAAACTCAATCGACATCTGAGTGTTGTAGAGAGTGAAGGATCTTCTGTGGTAGGGAGATAGCCCGTGATGAAGGATTGCCTCCCTGTGATACCTGGTACCGTATCCCTTGTTCCTGTTCCATCCGTAGGCAGGAAATTCATCATGTATCCTGTTCATATATTCATCGCGGAAGGTTTTGGCAAGAATGGATGCGGCAGCTATTGATAAATAAAGGCTGTCGCCTTTTACGATTGTTGTATGGCTTATGTTTTTGTAAGGAAAGAACCTGTTCCCGTCAATCAGAAGATGACCGGGAACCTTTGACAGTCCATCTATGGCAAGGTGCATTGCTTTAATTGAAGCCCTGAGGATATTTATAATATCGATTTCATTATTGTCGACAAATGCAACTTTCCATGCAATTGCAGAACTTATTATTTCAGGTCTGAGAAGTTCCCTCTGTTTGGGAGTGAGTTTTTTTGAGTCGTCAAGAAGGGGATTTTTATAATTTTTAGGTAAGATTACAGCCGCGGCTGTTACCGGACCGGCAAGGCAGCCTCTGCCGGCTTCATCACAACCGGCTTCAGTTAAATTGCCGTAAAGGTATTGCTTCAGCATAATCAGTTCATTATAAGCCCGGAATGATTTCAGAGCGGCATAATTACTAAAAATCCGTATTGTTGCAAAACAAAAAAATGATATTTAAAAAATTTTTAATGTAAAAAAAATACACTTTTGTCAAAAAATAATTCTTGTTTGTCAAAAATAGTATTATATTTGAACCCGAAAGTCAATAATAACACAAACAAAAAAACTAAAATCCTGTTCCTGATTACATCGGTGGAGCGGGCTTTTTTTGTTTTTTAATTACATTTGGCAAAATTCTAATTATGATAACCACTGAACAGATAAAAAGTCTTTACGGACGCCGTGATGCGTTAAGGAGGTATCTTTGACATCGACGGCAAGTTGGTACAGATAAATGAGAAAGAAGTCATTTCCCGGCAGCCGGGGTTCTGGAACGATCCGAAGCAGGCTGAGGAGATCCTGAAAAGCATATCACAGCTGAAAAGCTGGACGAAGGAGTTTGATAAAGTAAGTACGGCAATTGATGATGTTGCCGTGATGAATGACTTTTTCCGGGAAGGAGAAGCTACCGAACAGGAGCTTGATTCACAGTATAGTGCATGCATTGAGCTGATCGAGAACCTGGAAGTACGTAACATGCTCAGAAAAGAGGAGGATCAGCTGGGAGCCATTCTCAAGATCAATTCCGGTGCAGGAGGTACTGAAAGCAACGACTGGGCTGCAATGCTTATGCGAATGTATCTCAGGTGGGCTGAGAGAAACGATTACAAGACCCGGGAGCTTGATTTTCAGCCGGGCGATGAAGTCGGAGTCAAATCAGTCACTATCGAAATTGAGGGGGAACAGGCTTACGGTTATCTCAAAAGCGAGAACGGAGTACACCGCCTCGTGAGAATATCACCTTTTAATGCCCAGGGTAAACGCCAGACCACCTTCGCTTCGGTCTTCGTTTCTCCTCTTGTGGAAGATAATATTGAGATCGAGATCAATCCTTCGGATATTACATGGGAAACATACAGGTCAAGCGGAGCAGGCGGACAGAATGTGAACAAGGTCGAAACCGCTGTCCGGCTCAGACACCATCCCACCGGGATAGTAATTGAGAACCAGGAGACCAGATCACAGCTGAACAATAAAGAAAATGCGATGAGGATCCTCAAATCGCAGCTTTACGAGATGGAGCTGAGAAAAAGAATGGAGGAACAGGCAAAGATTGAAGGCGCAAAGAAGAAGATCGAATGGGGCTCTCAAATCAGATCGTATACCCTTCACCCTTACAAACTGGTAAAGGATCTCAGAACAGGTTATGAGACAGGAAATGTCCAGGCAGTACTCGACGGCGACCTTAACGATTTCATCAAATCATTCCTGATGGAATTCGCCGGGAAATAGTGGTTTAGGGCAGCCGGGGGAACAGGTGAGCAGAGACTGGTGATCGGTATTCGGTGATCGGTATTCGGTAAGCAGCCAAAACCAGCAACCGGCAACCAGCAACCGGCAACCAGCAACATAGACTATTTAATAATACTATACATTTATATATATAATGCCCGAAAGAGAAAAGCTCTTCGAACAGTTCCCTCCTGTCAGCAGTGCAGAATGGATGGATAGAATAAAGGCCGACCTTAAGGGAGCTGATTTCAACTCCGCAATGGTTTGGAAAACCTCCATGGGATTCGATGTGCTGCCTTTTTACAGGCAGGAGGATATAAAAGAACTCAGATATATTAAATCCCCGCCAGGTGAATCGCCATTTATAAGAGGGAAAAAGATCAGCGGTAAATGGAGGATAAGGCAGGATATTGTGGTATCAGACTATGCCGAAGCCAACCGGAAAGCTGTAAGGCTTACAGAAAACGGCGTAGGCTCACTGGGCTTTTATATTACCAATGCGGATTCGATAAATCCCGGAAACATCGCCATACTTCTCAAAAATATTGATCCGGAAGTTATTGAACTGAATTTTCTTACAGACGGAAAAGCCAAGGAGCTTGTTGATGCTTTCCTTGAAAATATAAAAGGTTTTTCGGCTGAAAGGATCACCGGGGCGGTTGAAACAGATCCCCTCAGCAGGCTTATGCTTAACGGTACATTATGTATACCTGTTGACAAAGGGTTTGATTATCTTGCCGGTGTGGCAGAAAAGACACTGCTGCTTCCGGGATTTCGTGCAGTTCATATAAATGCTTCCAACTTCAGGAATGCAGGTTCTGATATTGTTACCGAGCTGGCTTTTGCGATCGCAATGGGAGCTGAATATCTTCACAGTCTGGCTGAAAGGGGAATTTCACCTGAGATTGCATCGGGTAAGATCAGGTTTTCATTCGGTGTTGGTTCGGAATATCTCCCTGAGATAGCAAAGCTCAGAGCAGCCCGTCTTCTGTGGACGGTCATTCAGAATGTTTATACCCCCGGGAAAGATCCCCGGCCCATGGAAATTCATTGCAGCACCCTGCGTGTCAACAAAACAGTGACTAATCCTTATCTGAATATGGTAAGGGCGCAGACCGAATCGATGTCGGCTGTTCTGGGAGGCGCCGATTCCCTCACCACCGGACCCTACGATCTTATATTCAGGCAGCCTGATGAGTTCTCCGAAAGGATAGCCAGGAATCAGCAGCTTATTCTTCAGGAAGAGGCATGGTTCGGGATGGTAGCCGATCCTGCAGGAGGATCATATTATATTGAAAAACTTACATATCTCATTGCAGAAAATGCCTGGAAGCTCTTCCTTGAGACAGAGAAGAACGGTGGTTTTGTCGAAGCCCTTAAAAACGGATTTATCCGGAATAAGATTTCGGAAGCGGCCTTAAAATTAAAAAGGGCAGGCGATGTACCTTTGATAATATTGCCCGGGCTTTCAGTTGATTCTTTAATCTCTTCAGACAATAATAAAAGAGTATTCCCGAGGCAAATATTCAGTGAGAGTGATCTGTATGATCCGGCTATCGGCAGTATCAGGTCATCCGGGAGAGGTGATAATCCTGGAACCACAGTCAGCAGGACAACTGCAGGGGGGATGTCAGTAAAAACCGTTTATACTGAAAAGGATCTTGAAGGCATGGAGCATCTGGATTATGCTGCAGGATTGCCTCCTTTCCTTCGCGGACCATATTCATCAATGTATGTCCTGCAGCCCTGGACCATCAGGCAATATGCAGGTTTTTCGACTGCAGAGGATTCGAATGCTTTCTACAGGCGGAACCTTGCTGCGGGACAGACAGGATTGTCAGTTGCTTTCGATCTTGCAACCCACCGCGGGTATGATTCAGATCATGAACGTGTGGCCGGAGATGTGGGCAAAGCAGGAGTTGCGGTTGATTCAGTGCTCGATATGAAGATACTTTTCGACAAGATCCCTCTGAATAAGATATCGGTATCAATGACTATGAACGGAGCTGTGCTTCCGGTCATGGCATTTTATATAGTGACAGCCATGGAGCAGGGTGTAAAACCGGAAGAATTATCGGGGACTATACAGAATGATATTCTTAAGGAGTTCATGGTCCGTAATACATATATTTATCCTCCTGAATTTTCAATGAGGATAATATCGGATATCTTCAGATATACAACTGCCAGGATGCCAAGGTTCAATTCGATAAGCATCTCGGGATATCATATGCAGGAAGCGGGGGCGACGTGTGACATCGAGCTTGCATATACGCTGGCTGACGGGCTCGAATATCTCAGGGCAGGAATTAAGGCAGGCCTTGATATTGATTCCTTTGCACCACGGATATCATTTTTCTGGGCAGTCGGGATGGACCATTTCCTTGAGATTGCCAAGATGAGAGCTGCCAGGATGCTGTGGGCAAAGATTGTTAAGGGTTTTAATCCTAAGAATCCCAAGTCGATGGCGCTGAGAACACATTGCCAGACATCGGGCTGGAGTCTAACGGAACAGGACCCTTACAATAATGTGGGCAGAACATGTATTGAGGCCATGGCAGCTGCGTTTGGGCATACACAAAGTTTGCACACGAATGCACTTGATGAGGCGCTTGCTCTGCCTACTGATTTTTCGGCGGCAATAGCCAGGGATACCCAGAAATACCTTCAGGAGGAGACAGAGATATGCAGGGCTGTTGATCCCTGGGGCGGATCATATTACATCGAATCTCTGACAAATCTGATTGCACGAAGGGCATGGGATCTTATTATGGAGATAGAAAAGCTGGGAGGAATGGCGAAGGCTATTGAATCGGGTATCCCGAAAATGAGAATAGAGGAAGCAGCTGCCAGGACGCAGGCAGGAATTGATTCGGGAGAACAGATCATTGTAGGTACAAATAAATACAGGCTCGGAAAAGAGGAGCCTCTTGAAACCCTCGAAGTCGACAATACGGCGGTCAGGGAATCCCAGATCCGCAGGCTGTCGGAGCTGCGTGCCTCACGTAATGAGGCTGAGTGCCAGGCTGCCCTCGCCGCGTTAACCAGGTGTGCTGCTACAGGTGATGGCAATCTCCTGGAGCTGGCAGTCGAAGCTGCCTCAAAAAGAGCAACGCTCGGAGAGATCTCTTATGCATGTGAAAAAGTAACCGGAAGATATAAAGCAGTGGTAAGTACAATATCTGGTGTTTATGCATCCGGGTATAAACCGGACAGTGATTTTAATGAAGCAAAGGCGCTGGTAGCAAAATTTGCTGAAAAGGAAGGGCGGCAGCCCCGCATAATGGTAGCTAAATTGGGTCAGGACGGACATGACCGGGGCGCAAAGGTTGTCGCAACCGGGTATGCGGATATCGGATTTGATGTCGATATCGGACCATTGTTCCAGACTCCTGCCGAAGCTGCCAGACAGGCTGTCGAAAATGATGTGCATGTACTTGGTGTTTCCAGTCTTGCAGCAGGACATAAAACCCTTATCCCATTGGTGATCTCAGAGCTGAAAAAGCTGGGAAGGGAGGATATCCTTGTTGTTGCTGGTGGTGTTATCCCTCCTCAGGATTATCAGTTCCTCTACGATGCAGGTGTTGTGGCTATATTCGGACCTGGAACTTCAGTAGCCAGAGCTGCAAAACAAATTCTTGAAATATTACTTCATTCTTTCGAATAATTTCTGTAATATTCTTAATTGCTACTATCTATGAACAAATTGATATTGGTAAGTATCGGGTTAATCATGAGCTTTAGCTACGGATGCAGGACAGCACAGCGCAGTTCATCAGCACCGGAATCGTCCGATAAAAATGTTACAACAGGATATTCAACAAATTTTATGGAACAGACAACCTGGTTACTCGGATATTTCAGCAGGGACCGGATGGCGATCCCTCCTCATTCGGAATGGTACTCAAAGGGGTATGACAGCTATCAGCCTGATCAGGCATTCATTACCAGACTTCAGAATATCAGCAGGGATGAAATTACGATAAGGATAGTTCTGGGAACCTGGTGCCCTGACAGCAGGAGGGAGGTCCCGCGTTTTATGAGGATCATCGACCTGTGGGGTTTCCCTGCTGAAAAGATTACGTTTATCGGAGTCGACAATGAAAAGATCGCCCCGGTAGGAGAATATGAGAAGCTGAATATTATGAGAGTCCCCACTTTCATTTTTTATAAAAATAATGTTGAAGCCGGACGCATCATTGAAGTTCCTCTGACGTCTTTAGAACAGGATATGGTAAATATCCTGGATAAGGAAGCAAATAAAAATTAGAAATACCATGGAAGATTTAAGCACGAATCCGAATCAGTTCAACGGAACGGCGTCAGTGCCGGGGCAGCCTGAAAAGAGACCGGGAGGACAGAACCTGGGTGTCGCAGCTATCATTACAGCTATTATTACTTTTGTTCTGGCAGTTATTCCCTGTGTAGGGCTTATGGCGGTTATACCGGGAATAATTGCCATTGTGCTTGCATCAGTAGGACTTTCACAGGCGGCACGAAGTGATTCTCCCCGCGGCCTCCTGGTTGCCGGACTTGTTATTGGTGTTGTGGCTACCCTGATTTCGTTCTCACAGATCTTTGTAGCGGGCGAAATTGCCAGAAAAGCCGATAAATGGCCCAACAAGATCGAGAATATCGTTAATGAGGTACATGATGATGTACTGAAAGATCTCGAAGATGCAAATATTGATATCAGGATCCGGAACGGAGATGAAAAAATTGAAATCAGTACAGGTGTAAACAAAAAAGACAGGGAAAAGACCCTCGAGGAACTGGAAACAGGTAAAACATCTGATGATGATACAATCACCGTTGATCCAAAATAAAACTGCTGAATTTTCCGGGAATAAACTGCTCAACCAACCTTACCTGGTAATAAATCTGGTTTTTGCCGGGATAATATTACTGATCCTTTTATACAGTGCAGTTTTTTCTCCCGATAAGGACAATTATCCTGTTCCGTGTATTCACGAGAAGATAACCGGCCAGGAGTGCCCTTCTTGCGGCCTTTCACATAGTTTTTCGCTTATTCTAAGAGGCAGGATCGGAGAGGCTTATGACTGGAACAGTAACGGAATGAGAGTATTTCTGTTCTTCGTCTGCCAGCTGCTTATGAGGATATTCTTTTCACGGGCCTACATTGCAGATCAAGAATCAGCTATGCAACTTATCATATTCGATATTGCAGCTTCTTCCGTTTTATTCCTGATCACATTTATGCCATTTATGGTGTATCTCATAAAATGGATATGACCGGCGTTAGGCATGCGGCGTGCGGAATGCGGCTACCGGCGTGCGGCTACCGGCATCCGGCGTCCGGCGTCCGGCTTCCGGTTAATCAGTCAGGATCGTTGAGAAGGTCATAGAGCAGGTTGCTTTCAAATCCCCTGGACAGCCCGAACCTCAGGAGTTTTCCCTTCAGATCGAACTGGTTTTTTGCCTTGATATGGCGGCGATGTGCCGTGATGATCTCCTTCATGGTTCTCAGATATAACTCATCATCGATCAGATTCAGCGCTGAAGTTATTATTCCGGGAGCTATCTGCTTTGCCCTCAGATGAGCAGCGATCTTCACTTTTCCCCATTTATTGTAGTTGAATTTATCCCTTACAAATGCCGAAGCATAACGGGTCTCATTCAGGAAATTCTCCCTGACAAGAGTGCTTAATATCTTTTCTATGTCTGTTTCTCCGGCACCCCACGATCTTAACCTTGTCCTTATATCATCTGTACAGTATTCCCTTTTCGAGCAAAGCGCCATAGCATTCGCCAGAAGGGTTGAATACAGGCTCTTATCATTCATTTATTATACCTTTTATGATTCTTTCCTTATTATTCAGGTCTTTTATGATTTCCACGGATATATATCCCGATGTTGTAAGCAATTCACAAATTGGTTTTCCCATTGCTTCGTTGATCTCAAAATATATTTTCCCCGGGGGAACGAGGATAGCTGATGCAAGTTTAACAAGAGCCCTGTAGTAAATGAGCGGATCAGAATCAGGTACAAAGAGTGCTCCCTGTGGTTCATGGCCAAGAACGTTTTCCGCCATCAGTTTCTTTTCAGACGATCGTACATAGGGGGGATTACTAACAATTAATCCGGGATTATTCAGCAATCCCGCTCCGGAATTTTTCAACAAGAACGGAGCGGGATCGAAAATATCAGCTACCAGGAATGTCACTTCTGCGTGATTAAGAGATGCATTTTCCTTTGCTTTCTTTATTGCTCCTTCTGAAATATCGAAACCAGTTACCTTTGTCCCGGAGAGATTTATTGCCAGAGCTATGGCAATACATCCCGATCCGGTACCTGCATCCATTACAGTGCCTGTGAATCCCCTGTTTTCCTTGATTATCAGGTCGACAAGCTCTTCAGTCTCGGGACGGGGTATCAGAGTATTCTGATCCACCCGTATAGTGCAGTTATAGAATTCGGTATATCCAAGGATATATTGCAGCGGTCTTCCTTTTTTAAGCTCCCTGCATATACGGGTAATACTTTGTACATGCTTTTTTTGAATTGGTGTTTCAGAAAGTGCAAGATTATGCAGGTGGGGAGATTGCAGGACATCTTTCAGGATGATAGCCGACATTGCATTTATCTCGTGAAGAGGGTAGAGTTCTTCAAGTTCCTTTTTCAGATAAAACCGGATTTCCTTTATTGTTTGTATATTAACACCCATTTATCAAAATTAGCATTTTAAAACGAATGCCTTCCGGTGAAGATATAAAATTCATGCAGAGGTGCCTCGATCTTGCAGGTAAGGCTGAAGGGAGGACTTGTCCCAATCCGATGGTGGGATCGGTCATTGTCCATAACGGATCCATAATCGGCGAGGGGTACCATCAGAAGGCAGGAGAACCGCATGCGGAGAGAATTGCAATAAATTCTGTCACTGACCGGGAATTGCTGAAAGAATCGACTCTTTATGTTAACCTGGAGCCATGTAATCATCAGGGCAGAACACCTCCGTGCACTGAGATAATAATCAGCGCAGGTATAAAGAAAGTTGTAGCCGGTACTGCCGACACAAGTGATAAAGTGAATGGAAAAGGTATTGAAGCGCTGATCAGATCGGGTTGTAATGTAACTATTGGAGTACTTGAAGAGGAGTGCAGATGGATCAACAGACGGTTCTTTACATTTAATGAAAAGAAAAGGCCTTATATAATTCTTAAGTGGGCGCAGAGCGCTGACGGCTTCATTGATGTTGACAGAGACAGGATCAGCGAACGGGGGCCCGTATGGATTACAGGAAATGCTGAAAGGGTACTGGTTCACATCTGGAGATCAGCGGAACAGTCGATACTGGCGGGGGCGGGGACAGTAAGGACAGATGATCCGATGCTTAATTTAAGGTTGTGGCCGGGAGATGATCCTCTGAGGCTGATCCTGACCAGCTCAGGAAGCCTGGATGATAACTCTGCAGTTTTCAGGACTGAAGGAAGGACAGTTGTATTTACCCATAACAAATATGCTTCATTAAGTTGTGAGAAAGTCATTCTTGACCGGGAAAGAAGTTCAGCGCTCCAGGTCGCAGAATACGTTTACAACGCCGGCATACAGTCATTATTTATTGAAGGCGGAGCCAGCGTATTGAATCACTTTATTAAGGAAGGTTTATGGGATGAAGCGAGAATATTTTCAGGCAGGGTCATATTCGGCTCGGGGATCATTGCTCCGTCGGTTACAGGTATTTTAAAATCCCGTACGGAATATTCCGGAAGCAATCTTGAAATTATTGTAAACGGAGTTTTGGAAACAAAAGCTTCCTCCCGCTTTGGCGCATAGCCGTCAACCTAAGGAATATTTTAGTAATCAAAACTACTCTAATTAGCTGGTATGTAGATATATAAGTTTCCCCTCCTTAAAAAAAGGAGGGGAAAGTTTACTCCCCAAAACTCTTTAGGTTGACTACTATTCGCTATGGCGGGGCAGGTTCTACGGAGTCGGGATTTTTATTTTTACTCAAAATAAAAATTGTTACAAGACAATTCAGATAGTTGAATGATCAGATTTTGGCTATCTTTCGCCATTCCTCATCTCCTCCCTTATTGTTCTTCAGGGCCTCCATTATCTCGTCAGGAGTGTTAACGACCTTCCAGATTCCCTTATGTTCCTTTCTGAGAAAGTTCGAATCGACCATTCTGTCTATGAAATCGATTAGTGAATCATAGAATCCGCGGGTATTCAGTATCAGTATTTGACCATGGAAAAGGCTTAGCTGTTTTAGCGTGATGGCTTCAGTAAGTTCCTCGAGGGTTCCTACGCCGCCCGGTAATGCAATAACCGCATCGGACATTTCGAACATTTTTTTCTTTCTCTCGCTCATATCGCGGGTGACAATAGTTTCAGTCACCCCGGTATGACCCCAGCCCTCGGCCTGCATAAAAGCGGGAATTACACCGGTTATTCTGCCACCGTTCTCAATTACTGCGTCTGCAAGATCATTCATCAGGCCGATCCCTCCTCCTCCGAAAACCACATCAATACCGGCACCGGCAAGGAGTGATCCAAGCATGGCAGCCTCCCTGCAATATTCCTGATCAACTCTGCTGCTCGAAGCTGCAAAGACGCATACTGTCATAATTCCTGATTAATTCTGTCCGGTTACCGGAACCTTGTCAGAGAAGAGCATTGAGTTTATTGACGAAATTATTCTTTGGCACTGCACCTACCTGTTTATCGGCAACTTTGCCGTCTTTGAAAAACAAAACGGTCGGAATATTCCTGATTCCGAATCTTGATGTCACCTGCGGGTTGTTGTCAACATCACATTTAGCCACAACAGCCTTGTCCGAGAACTCCCTGGAGATCTCTTCCATGACCGGAGCGACCATTCTGCAGGGGCCACACCATTCAGCCCAGAAATCGACAACAACCGGTTTTCCCGATTTTAATACTATTTCATCAAAATTCCCGTCAGTTACTTCAATTGCCATATTTACAAGTTTAAAATGATTCAGATTCCAGAGGCCAAAGATAGCTAATTAACTTTAAAATCAATTGCAGGGTGGTCTTCCAGATATGCAACAAACTCATTATTGAGCCTTACTCTCTGGGTTCGGGAGAACATCGGAAGTGATATTTTGTCTTCACTGTCGAGGAACATGAACCTGAGCTCCGTTTCCCCTTTGTTTTCACTTATGAGCTGTTTAAGTTCACTGATCATCTCGTGATCTATATTTGCAGGGTCGATCTTAAGTGTAACACTCTTAACCAGTTCATCCTTAACGCTCGACAACAGATATATCTTCCTTATGCTGAACTCAAGTTCATCCTCCCTGAATTTTCTTTTCTGAACTTTACCTTTAATAAGAAGGTAATAGCCGGTTGTAAAGTATTTGCTGTTATCAATATAATCCTTATCAAAAAGTATGAACCTGAATGAATCTGTATAATCCTGAAGGGTCATTGAGCCGTAAGGCTTGTTATTCTTGCTTATTCCGTTTTTGGTATCTGTCACCATTCCTGCAATTGTCACTTCCCTGTCGAGGTAGTTTTGAAGATTCTGGAGATCGGCCAGGGTAGCTGTTGTGAAAGTATTTATTTCAAGGCGGAAATCATCAAGGGGATGGGAAGACAGGTAAATACCTATAACTTCTTTTTCCCTGTTAAGTTTTTCGAGCTTTGGCCAGTCGGAGCATGATGAGGGTTCAGGTTTCACAAGATCGAATCCGCCCGATTCACCGAAGAGTGTCTGACTGCTTGTCTGTCTGATAGTTTTTGCATTATTGCCGTACCGTATCAGGCTTTCGATAAAGCTGAAGCCTTTTGAATCGAGTGCAAAGTACTGTGCCCGTGAAATGTTTTCAAAGCAGTCGAACGCGCCGGCAACGGCCATCGCTTCGAGGTTCTTCTTGTTCAGGGAATTGAGGTTCACTCTTTCCACAAGGTCATAAATATCCTTATATATTCCTCCTTTCTCTCTTTCCTCAATCAGCTGTATCACTGCATTTTCCCCGACACCTTTTATTGCGCCGAGACCAAAACGGATATTTCCAGCCTTGTTGACTGTAAAGTTCACATTACTTTCATTTACGTCCGGTCCGAGAACCTCCATCCCCATACGTCTGGTCTCGTCCATGAAAGTGGTTATCTTTTTGATATCACTTATGTTACGGCTGAGGACAGCTGCCATGAATTCAGCCGGGAAGTGAGCTTTAAGGTAGCCTGTCTGATATGCCACCAGAGCATAACAGGTCGAATGGGATTTGTTGAATGCATACTCGGCGAAGGATTCCCAGTCGGACCAGATCTTCTCAACGGTTTGGTTATCATAACCGTTTTTCAGACACCCTTCAAGGAATTTGACCTTCATTTCATCCATTATGGATCGTTTTTTCTTTCCCATTGCCTTCCGGAGAGTATCGGCTTCCCCCTTGGTGAATCCTCCGAGT
>Ga0209201_1003137_pt1 | contig 14821 bp, 18 predicted proteins | sample AD_UKC055_MetaG_FD_184411 | JGI IMG/M metagenome (GOLD analysis project Ga0209201, IMG submission 184411) | Active sludge microbial communities of municipal wastewater-treating anaerobic digesters from USA - AD_UKC055_MetaG (SPAdes) (version 2) | ecosystem: Engineered > Bioreactor > Anaerobic >...
GCTCACCAAGGCGGCATTCCAGACCGAACAGTGGCATTACAACGCGGGCATGAATAGCTTGACACCACGCGAAATAACTGCTATACTAAAGGCTGGAAATATTCTGGAAGCGCTGCTAGAGGCTTTGGGCGCGCCAGATCGTACATTACTACAAAAAAATGAGCTCCTGCGACTGGTCCTCGCAGGAGCTCGGGTCAGAGGTTACAAGCTAACCGCTCTACAGCCCAACTTGTATTTTTATCCTCTGATGCAATATTGTCTCAGCGGGAGCGACGGGCACTATAGTCAAGCAATGACTAAGGCTGTCACTCTCTGACAACTAACAGTAATCGGGCTAAAAGCATCCTCTAAATGCAAGTATAGCCCAACTCCCCGAAATGGCAAGCATCGCTTGCCACCACATCTGTTGTTTCTCCATTGGCTGACATGCTCACCTCCATAGCTGGAGGCGAAAACGCATGTCACAGAGCTCGACACCACCCTTGTTTTCGGAGGAAGCCGAACAGGCCCTCCTCGGCGCGTGCCTGATCGATCCCGCAGGCACCGCCCATCTACGTGTTAAAACCTCTGAAACGGATTTTTACTTAACCTGTCACCAGCGCATCTGGCGTGCTATGCGCGCGTGTGATCAGCGCTACCAGGCGCTCGATTTCCGCCTGCTGGTGGATGAGCTGGAGCGCGCCGGTGATCTGGAGCTGGTGGGCGGCGCAGCCTACATCTCACAGTTGCTCACGGCCACTGCCACGGCCATGCACGCGCCTGAGTACGCTGCCACCGTCCGGCAGTACACCGTGCAGCGTGCGGGATTGCGACTGGCGGGCGAGATCGCGCGCCTGTGTTATGCCGCCGATAGCGCTGAGGCATTGGTATCACAAATCAGCGCGCAGGTCGCCAGCTACGCCAGCACGTTCGCGGGCGGGCGCGGCCCACATCCCATCGCCGCCGTTGCCGAGGCCGTGTACGACGACCTGGTACGGCTACAACAGACGCAGCCGGGAGTGCGCACGGGGCTGGCAGATCTCGACCGCCTGACGGGTGGGTTATTCCCCTCAGACATGGCGTTGCTGGCGGCGCGTCCTGGCGTGGGCAAAACCGCGTTACTGTTGACCCTGGCGCGGAACATCGCGAGGCAAGGGCACCACGTGCTCGTGTTTAGCTTGGAAATGACGGACCGCCAGCAGGTGTTGCGCCTGCTGGCGGGTGAGGCGCGGGTGGATGGGGCACGCCTGCGCACCGGCGCCATCGCCGGGCAGGAGTGGGAGCCGCTGCAAAACGGCCTCGCGCGGCTGGCCGAATTGCCCCTGTGGTTTGATGACACCCCCGCGGCCACCATCGACCACATCCGCGCCACCGCCATGAGCCTGGCGCTGTGCCCGGGGCTGGATTTGGTGCTGGTGGATTACCTACAGCTGATCAGCACCGGGCGCACGCATCCCAGCCGCAACGAGGAAGTGGGGTACATCTCGGGGCAACTCAAGGCTTTGGCGCGCGAGCTCAATGTGCCGGTGGTGGCAGCCGCGCAACTGAACCGCGCATTGGAAGCGCGCGCCGATAAAAGGCCGACTCTGTCTGACTTGCGCGATAGCGGGAGGTTGGAGCAAGACTCGGACTTGGTGTTGTTCCTACATCGCCCCGGACTGTATGACCCCGCTGAACCGGATACCCTCACTGAGCTGATCGTCGCCAAACACCGGCACGGACCGGTCGGCACACTGAACCTCATTTTTCAGCCGCGGTGGCAGATGTTTGCCGGCGCGGCGCTCCCTGCGCCGATAGCGGAGGTGGCCGATGCCTGAGCCTTCGGTCACGCTCACGCTGCAACCTGGCTATCACGATCCCCGCAACACCGTTTTGCGGCCCGAACTGCTTGTGCTGCAAACGCGTTACTTTTTCGAGCACTGGGCTCCGCGTCTGGGCCCAGAACGCACCCAACTGGTGTTGGTGCTTCGCGATATAGCCCAGCAGCACAGATATAGTAATGAAGACAGCACCACTTCACGTGGGGCCGCGGCCCTACAATTAACGTCCACGGTGCTCGCCGCGCGCCTGGGATTGACCGAGAAACAGGTCCAGGTACTCCTGCGCAGCGAACCGTTGCCGGAGGAGACCGGGTGGCGACAACTGGCGCTGCCCGTACCCGGAACCTACAAAACGGATACACCCAACCAGGTCTCGGCTTTGCGCCGTTTTATCCCCCGGCTGCGCTATAGCTATGAGCGCGCGCCCGGCGAGCCAACGCCGCGGCGTACGGGGTTTATCATCGAAATCGCGTTGGACGACCCGCTCACTCCGGAGGATCGGGCGCAGGTGAACGCCAATTTTGGCGTTGACGCTGCCGCCCGTGAACGCCAAAATTTGCTTTTACGCCCCGTAAACGCCAATTTTTGCGCGCAACCTACGGATAACCTAACGGTAACGGAGGCTAACGCCTCCGGCGTTGCCGCCGCATGTGTCTCCTTATCTGCTCTCACCGCAGTTCAGGATCCCGCTCCCGTCGCTCGTCAGCCGGAGGCGGACTCAGACCTGGGGAACACGCCCAGTCGGCTCGTTCCCGGAACCGCGGTAGCGCAGCCTGTTGCTCCGTCGTGGCGTTCACCGGAGCTTGCAGCCGCGTCTGAGAGCGCCCCCCAGCGCACGGTGGATCTACATCTGCCGCTGCCGCAGTTGCGTACGCGTGCCCTGGCCGATCTACGGCGACAGCGCAAACACTCGGCGCGGGTAGCGATCGTGACCTTGTTTGCGGCACGGCTTATCGGGTTGGGCATTGATGCCGTGGGTCTGCCGCGCACCACTCCGGAGCGATTTGATTACGCCCGGGTTGGCGAGCTCTGCCGCGCGTTTGGGGCCGAGACCGTGTTGACACAGTTGTTTGCCATCGCCGGGCGGTTGCCGGAGACCACGAACGATCCGCTCGCGTATCTACGCAGCAGCCTGGAACATCAGCGGCAACGGCAGGCGCCCGCAGCGGTAGCTTCTCGCGGCACTGGCAGCGCAGCAGCCTATGGAGCGGGTGTGCCGGTGGACCAGTTTTCCCTCGACGATTACACGGATGTGACAGGAGGTGGCGGATGAGCGATCCGGTTTGCCCCGAGTGTGGTGGTTTGGGCTGGCGACGCCTGGCATCCGATGCGCGACCGGGAGAGCCGGGTTTTGGCCGGTTGGTAGCCTGCGCCTGTAATCACGCTGAACTAGCCCGGCAGCAGCAGGTACAGCAGCGTTTTGCCGGGTTGCCCCTGCGCCTGCAGGCACGGACCTTCGAGAACTTTGCCGTGCTGGACGAGGCGCCGCCTCCGCAGGGGCGAGGTTCCAATCGGGCGGCGCACGCAGCAGCGCGTACCTTCGCGGCGGAGCCACGGGGCTGGCTGTTGTTCAGCGGTCCCCCTGGCGGGGGTAAGACGCATCTGCTGGCGGCCATTGCCCAGACGGTGCAGGGCGCTGGATCGAGCGCGATCTTCGTCACGGCCCCGGATTTGTTGGATCTACTGCGCGCGGGATACGACCAGGCCAATTTCGGCTATGAGGCGCGCCTGGAGCAGTTTCGCACCGTCGCGGTACTGCTGCTGGATGACCTGGGCGCCGAATCACCCACACCCTGGGCGGCGGAAAAGCTCTTCCAATTGCTCAACCACCGTTACAACTGGGGCTTGCCCACGGTGCTGGCGACCAACTTCCCGCTCAAAGTGTTGGAGCCGCGCCTGCGGTCACGGCTGAGTGAGCGCGGCCTCGTGCAGCACATACCGCTAGTCGTTCAGGATTTCCGTCCGCAAACACAATCGTTGTTAACTCAAGCGTAAGGAGGCTTGAAATGCAGAATATAACCTGGGGTACGAAGTTTTTAACCATTCCTGAGGTAGCCGAAGCCTTGCAGGTCTCTCACCGGACTGTCTTCCGGTGGATGTCCGAGGGCTTGCTACCCGTGGTCCGTGTAGGCAAGATCACACGCATCCGTCAGGCTGATATGGAGGCGTTTTTGCAGGCGCATCTGACCACTGAGAGTCGCCTGGGACAGGGGGGGAAGGCATGATTCTTCCGGGGCGTACTTCGCCGCTCTTGCCTGTCATCCATGCTTTCTACGTCGCCAGCTATGCGCTGAATAGCCCTACAACGCCCGAGGCCTATCTCAAGGTGTTACGGCAGCAGCTAGAGACTAGCGGGCAACGGGTACGGGTATCCGATATCCCGCACCTGGATTTGATTGTCAACGAGCGCATTGGTGTGACCGTGCTACCGGTAACCGGGTTATTGACCAGCCTGACGCGCACGCGCTTCCGCCGAATACTAAGCGCTGAAACCGCGCCTGAGGTGGCGCTGTTGATGGCTTTCGTCCCAGAGCCGCGGATGATTCGGGTGGACGCGCCGCTGGCACGGCAGCGGGCGCTGGTGGCGACACCTCAAACAACCAAGGAGGCTACAGATGTTGCAAGTCATCGGTCTTGATCCCGGATTTGGCGCCATTAAGGTGGCAGCGTTAGCCCTAGATGGCGAGTTGCGCCAACTCAGCCTGCCCTCGAGCGTGGGTGTGGGGGAATTGGATCTGGGCTGGCTCTCGTTGGGCAAGCTCGGACGGCGACGACCGCAGGAACAACCCCACGTCGTTGCCTGGAACACTGGCAACGCCGAGGAAGGTTCTGACGGACGGGTCAACTATCTGACCGGCGCGCGAGTGGAGGAGTACACGCGGGTGGTGGAGCGCATGGATTTTCTGCGTCTGGCAGATGGACCGGAGCTGCGGGCATTGCTCTATACCGCACTGGGGTTGTTACTTGGTTCAGGCAACCATGACCTGGCGCTGATGCTGGGCCTGCCCGTCGAAGTGATGGCGGACAGGATGCTGGCGCGTAACATTCGGGATGGGTTGCGGGCCTGGTTGTTGGGAACGCATGCCCTGAACCTCGATGGTGAAGCGGTCACGTTCACCGTTGCCCAGCTCGAAGTACTGGCTCAACCCGCAGGCGCGTTCTTTGCCTGGGGCCTGGATAACGTCGGGCAGTGGGCGCGCGAGACCGCAGACCTGCAAGTGCCAGTGGGTATCTGTGACATCGGTTTCAACACGCTCGACCTGTTCTCCGTGCAAGGGGGGCGTGTGCAGGGGCGTTTTACTGGCGGCGACACCGTGGGAATGCGCCGCGCGGCGGAGCTATTGGCGCATACCATCAAGAGTCGCCATGGCGTGACGCTCTCACTGCAACAGGCCGACGCGTTGCTGCGAGAACGGCGCCCTAATCTGGCAACCGCGGATGGGATGATGGACTTGAGCGCACCCGCCAGCCAGGCGCGGGCAGCAGCGACCGGAGCCATCATTGCCTTTCTCGAAAACCGCTGGGGTAATGGGCGTCAGTTCCGACACCTGTTGTTCACTGGTGGCGGGGCAGAGGCGTTGCGCACCGATTTGCTACGGCACTATCCTCATGGCATCATATTGCCGGAGCCAGTTACAGCGAATGCGCTGGGCTTGTTGCGTTATGGACGCCGGGTCTTTGCGGTTTAGGGCATTGGGCCCACTTGGGACAACCTGGGACGAAGTGGACCCAATACACGAGGATTGCCGATGAAAGGTCACACACTCAAAGTTACTCTATATCCCGATCGCGACACAGATTTGCTGGCGTGGGCGATGACGTTGGAAGCGCTACCCTTCGGCGCCAAATCCCAGGCCATCAAGGCGACCTTGTTGCGCGGGCTGGCGGATGCCGCCCCTGCGACTGGAGCGGTGACAGCCGTGTCAGTGGATACCTCGGTGATCCTGGAGGCACTTCTGCCTGAGCTGCGGCGGGTGGTTGAATCTGCTATTGCTGCCGCGCTGGCGCGGGCGGGTGGAGTGTTGGCGCCCCCGGCAGCAGTGGGTGAAACCGAGATGGTCAGTGAGCTGCTTGAAGCGCTGGGCGCTGATTTGTTGCTCGCAGATGATGATATGGCGCCTCAAAGTGAGAGGTCAACGGCAAAGGGGGTGGGTCATGAACACTAATTCACGTCCGGCCAAGTGCCAGGCGTTGAGACGGTGCCAGCATTGCGGTGGGTTGTTGCGCGGACGAGAGGGCTCGCGCCGGTTTTGCTCGCAGGCGTGTTTGGATGCCTACCGCCTGACACATGCGGACCGTTCTGAAAAAGCGCGCGCGCAGCGTCGGCAGCGATTGGCGCAGGCTTTCACTGCTGGCGAGTTGACCGAGGCTGAATATCAGGCGCGCTTACAAATCTATCGCGAATACGATCTGCTTTGAATTGGAGGTATCCATGTCGAAAAAACCGGCAGTGGCACAAGTGTGGGGCAAGCGCACGGCGGAGTTTCTGCAGACTTTGCAGGACCGTCCGGTGCAGGTGTTGACCACGAGTGGTAAGGCTTTTCAGGGTACCCTGGTGGGCGTGGATGTGTATGAGATTCTGATTCGGCAACCGAGCGAGCTGGAGATTTTGCTGACCAAAGGCAACATCGTTTACTTGCACGCGGCTGGGGTTGAAACCAGCAGGGGGTGATAGATGGCATTCGATCCACAATGGTTGCTGTTTGCGGTGTTGTTGGTGACCTTGATAGTGCTGGTGGCACAATACGGCAAGCCTATGTTGTTACCAGGAGCGTTGCTGGTGCTGGTCGGTCTACTGCTGGCAGGCTGCGCGTCTAACGAGCCTTTCAACCACGACGACTACTGTTGGGTGGACGGCACCGAGGCTCTCAAACGAGGACGAACGCCCTGGGTATACAGCATCATTACCACCTGCGGCACTTACGAAGTCCCGCGCTGGGTCTATCGCAGCCTGGGCCTGGGTGAGCCGGTCGGCATCATCGAGGGTGCGTGGTTTACGGTCGTGGTTCCGGGCGTGCTGTGGAGGAAACCATGAAAACATTATTGGCAAGTATGGCTGTTCTGTTGGTGATCGCGCTGCTAACCTGGGCGTTGGGCGAGCAAGCCAGCGCCACGCGCCAGATCGCCGCTGCCGCTACCGTGAGCGCTGCCGGTCAGACGGCGGGGAGCGTCACGTCCACCGTGCTTGCCGTTTTGCTCGCCCTGGTGCTGCTTGTCGCTGTTGGTGCAGTGTTGTACCTGTGGCTGCGCATGAAGGCACTGGAACGCCAGCTACCCGGGCCAGCGCCGCGTACAGGGCGGTGGGCACCCGGTCCCAACGCGCGTTGGGAGCCAGCCGAACCCGAAGGCCGTGCTGTGGCTGCCGACCCCCTGGCGCAACTGGTGCAGCTGGAAGTCCTGCGCACCTTGCGTGAGTTACGCGGTACACGGCAGCAACCGGCGCTCACCGTCGAGGAGGAAGCTGATGCGGACATCTCCTGGCCGTGGTAAGCGCGCAGGCGTGTGGGTAGCTTGTGCGGCGCTGCTGCTCCTGGCCGGAGCCTGTAGCGACAGCGCCTATGGCACAGGGTACAACGCCCCGCCAGTGGTGACTTCCTCCGCGCTACAACCGACCATCGAGCAGGCGCAGGTGGATCGCTACCTGTCAGCTATCGAAGCGGAGGAGACGCTGCGGCGGTACTACGCTGATCAGACCGCCACGGCGGAGGCGCGCAAGGCGGCGGAATGGCAGGCAACCATGACAGCCGACGTGCAAGCCTGGAACATGACCGCAACGGCGCAGGCGCGGGAATGGGAAACGACCGCGACCGCCATCGCCTGGCAGACCACGACCACCGCCGAGGCGCAGGCGCGGGCGATTGTCTGGGAGAACGCCACCGCCACGGCGCAAGCCATCCGCACGGAAAATGACATGCGGATGACGGCAGTTGCCTGGCAGGTGACGCAGACCGCGGTGGCCGCGGAACAGGCCGCCAACGACGCGCTCCGCGCCGAACAACTGGCGCGCGAGCAACTTACAACCCGGCGCGAGCGCCTGGTCTACCCGGTCAAGGCCTACGGCCCTTGGGCCATGCTCATTGCCGCAGTCGGCGTCATCATCTGGGGTGCGTGGCGGATCATCCGCGCGAGCGAGCATCGCCTCGCAGCCGTGCCGCGCGACGCGAGGGGTGACGCCCCGCTGATCCCGGTGCGCCTGCCTGGTGGCGGCATCGCCTGGTACGACCCGGACCGGAACTTCGGCCCGGCGCTGGTCGTGGATCAGCAAGGCCAGGTCAGTCAGCCTCCTCTGGCAAGTGCCGAGGCCCAGGAGCGGGTGACGGCGCGCGATCAAGCCATTGATCTGGCGCATCGGGGTTTGCCTGGTGCTGCCGCGGCGCCCAAGCGCGTGACGCCGCGGCAAGCGGCGGCGCTGGCACAAAGCACGGCCTCGCCCAGTTTGGAAGTGCAAGTGGTGGATCCCGCCCAGGTACGCACCTGGCTGCGGGACGTCGAACCGCAGGCGCTGCAACAGGCGCTGACGCTTGAAGAGGAAGTGCGCGATGCCGAATAATGAGGAGCTGCAAATCTCTCGCAGCCGACTGCGTGAAGCCGAAGCCATTGCCCGGCGGCTGCCCGACGTGCTACAGCGTCGGGGGCTGCGCCCGGCCTTCTCCGACTGGCTGGTGACCGCGGATCATGGCCTGACCTGGTTGTTCGGGGCGCTGGACCTCCGCCGCATTGAACGCCTGGAACAGTACACACAGCCAGATCTCTTACACCACATCTCGACCGCAATCGGCGGACGGCCGGTATATATCTCAAACTCGAGTGGGCTGCGTTATGCCGTGCTGCTCTCCGCTCCGCCACGCTTGCCCCGGCGCGTGGATTTCCCCGGCGTGCAGCGGGGGCAACTTCTGCTTGGGCAGCGCTACACCGGCGAGGTGTTGCGGGTGCCCTGGAACCGCCTGGGCGGGCACTTGTTGGTGGCGGGGATGACGCGCAGCGGCAAATCGGCCTTTCTGCGTCTGCTGGTCTACCAGGCGTTGGCCGAGGGTTGTGTGTTAGGGCTTGGAGACCTGGATAGCACCACGTTCCCGATGCTGGCAGAACACCCGGCGCTGCTGGCGCCCCTGGCGCACACGCCGCAGGCGATGTTGGCATTGGTGGAGCGGGCGTTGGGGGAGTGCGATCACCGGGCTGCATTGTATGGTCAGGTGGGCGGCTTCCCAGAAAACCTCGCAGAGTACAACGCGACGATACTCCGCGAAGGTGGAGCGCCACTGCCACGGGTGTTGGTGGTGCTGGATGAGTTCAATGCTGCCGCGAGCGCCACTGGCGGCGATAGAGGCGCGCTGGCTTCTGCTGCAGCGACCCTGGGCTGGCGGGGCCTGAAATTCGGCATCACGCTCATCTTTGCTGCGCAGGATTTCAGCAAAGCCATCGTGGGACGGGTGCGCGACCAGGTGGGAGCCATTGTGGGCTTTCGCGTGCGGAGCGCGGAGATCGCCCGCGCCATCGGGATCCCCGATGCGGCGCGCATCCCGTTGGCCTGTCCCGGTCGCGCGATCACCGACCGCTGGGGACCGCTGCAAGCCTACTATCTCGACAAGTCACTGCTACTAGCCGCCGGAGAGCAAGGCGTTACGCCCGTCCTGACGCCTTTGGAGCAGCGCGTGGTGGCGCAGGCGCAACGGGGCGATGGCCGGATCACCCTGGCGCTCTTGCAGGAACTCGGTCTGGGGAAGCGCGAGGCAGAGCGCCTGCTGGGCGACTGGCGCAGCCGCGGTTGGGTGCTCAAAGACCCTAATCGCCAAAACGCGCATTACGCAACCCCCAAACTTGAGGCTTTGGCGGGAAACCGAGAAACCCGGGAAACGGCGTGAAACCTGGGAAACGCTGAGAACCGATGCCGCTACTGAAGCAGCCAACCGTTTGCTATGCTACATCCAAACTACAAACAAGGAGTTTACCATGAAAGCAGTAAATGATCCCGATGGGGCGACTAAGGTCGCCTTTCACATGCTCACGACCCGGCTAGATTCGGAGTACCAGCTGCGGCAGATGGCTGAAGCGGCGCTGAAAACTGCACGCCAGGCGTTGATCGGACTGGGGCAGGATTTACTGGGCGATTTCGAGGAAGTACACAAGACGGAGCTCCCCACCATGGGCGAGCCGGAGATTGCCAAGCTGATCTACTGGCGGGTACAACGGAAAATAACCGAGCAGGTAGCTGTGGCCGTAAAACACGCTATGACTTCGAAAGCAACCGCAGCCGCGGCGCCAGTAACAGGGCTTACCATGCCAGTACCGGCAGCGCCTTCTCCAACTGTCAAGCCGCCAGCTGTCGTCAGCCTGCCGGAGACTCCAGAGGCGCCAGCTGGCTTTACGGAGGCTGCCAGCCTCGAACCAGGAACAGATTTCGTGCCATACACGCCAGATTTTCAACCGGCGCAACCCGCAGCCACCTGGCCCGACTGGTTCACGGAGTGGTTTGAACCGCGCAGGGGAGACCCGGCTAAAGCCTTTACCGTGCTGCAAATACTGGGGCGCACCGGCGACCCATACCTGACACGGGTGATGCAAACCGCCGGGCAGTTGCTGAACCTCAGAGGTGGCGGGATATATCGGGTTGCCGACCAGTTGGAGGGATTGGAGCTGCTCCAGCGCGAGGAAGTGCTCTGGAAACGCATCCAACCGCACCTGGTAGCCTTGACCCCGCGTGGGATAGAAGCCTACCGCCTGCTCTTTGGCCACGATCCCGCGCCGCAAACGCTCCAGGTCATGCTGGCGCGGCACAAATCTCCTACTCACGTCTATCTGATTCTGGAGACCCAACGGCACCTGGAAGCGGCGGGCTTCACAGTGGACGCGCTGCCAGCGGCGCTGGCCACCAGCCAGGGGCGCTATGAGCCAGACCTGATAGCCCACCTGGATGGCGCGACCGTGTATGTCGAGGCCGAGGTCAAGACGCATAAGGACCTCAATCTGGGAGGTCCGCGCCAGGAGAAGTGGTCGCGCTACTGGGATGTGACGGCGGGCCAGCTGTATCTCGCGGTCGTAGACGGTCCCGGGCAGAAGAGCCTCCTTTCGGAACTACGCTATTGGGCGCAGCAGTTACGGTTGCGTGGCGAGGTCTGGTTCCTGCAGGCTGGTGAACGGGAACTCGCAGCACACGGTTGGGACATCTGGGAACACTATTCCCTGGGCTAGTCGTGGGACGGTGGCTTGGGACGGTGTACAGCCCAATGGGAGGATACACCGTCCCCATGGGAGGGTATGCTATAGGGACATACTTTGTGAGGGCAAAAAGCGGCTTCGGAGGGCATTTTGAGCCTCAAGTATGCACGGTGTCCATACCCTCCCTGGGATACTGGGGATACAGGGCAGAGGTAATGCTTGACCCTGCTTCCCGGGTTCGTGCCTGGCTACTGACACTACTCCCTGCTGCTAGCAGCGATGACATGCGTATCAAAGTTCACGACTACCCCAGGGTTTTCACCACTTTGGCGGTGAAAAGTGAAAAGTCACCGCCCCACCGGTATAGTGGGGCGGTGAAGCATGCCGATGTGCTCAAAGCTCACCTCCCGGTCGAGCCTAAGGCTCACCTATCAGGGCGGGCGCAGATGCTCCCGCTGCGCCCGCGCAGTGTTGCCCCTGGCAAACCAGACGCAACGTGGCGTGGGCAAGGTACCTGACGAGGGCTATTTCTGCGGCGCGGGTAGCGCCTGCACATCAGCATTCCTCCAGTATAGCACAGAAAACAGGACGGACACCCGACGATGACCCGTTTGACGACGGCTGAACTGGAAGCCGCTATCTCGACCCTAGAGGCGCTTTCGCGCGACCTGGCAACCGCCTTCACCCGCCATCCACCAGGGTGGGTGCGACGGTTGCGGCGGCGCATCTGGCAACGTGCAGCAGCGCTGCGGCAGTGCTACGTCCCAGCCCGGCGCGCCAGTGCAGCGCGTCTGGCCGTGCAGGCATTGACCGTTACTCTACAGGAAATGCGCACGGCGGGTCTGTTCACGCCGCCAGGGAAGCAAGAGCAGTGGCTACAGGCGGAACTGTATCGTACTCGTGAGCAACTGACCGCGGCTAAAGCCCAGGTTGCGGCGCTCACCGCGGAACATGAACGCCTGGCGGCGCAGTTGGAGCGCCAACCCCATCAGACCGTCGCTGTGATCCCACAACAGACCGTGCGTGTGACCAGCCCTGTACAGCAGGCTGTTCTACAACTCATGGGCAGCACCGGATTGAGCCGCCCCTGGCGCATCAGCGCCCTGCTGCAGGCGCGCTGTGGTTACAGCGATGGCGCGCTCAACAACGCCTTTAGCCGGTTGTTGCGCCCTACGGATGAACGCCCGGCATTGCTGGCGCTTTACGAACACCAGGGGCGCAAAGTGCGCTACCGTTATCTGGCATACAGCCGGCGCAACCTCTACGTGCTGACGCCCGCCGGCGAGACCTGGTATCGGGTCGCCTATCCCGACACACCGCTGCTGCCCAATGAACTGCCTGCGGCAGCAGCGGAGCATCACGGCGTTGAGCACGCGGTGGACATCCTGGAAGCGCGCGATATCTGGCAGGCGTGCGGTCTGGCGGTGCAAGAACATCCGCCCGCCATGCGCTACACGGATGAAATCTGGGGTCCACGGTCGGAGCCTGATTTGCTGGTGCAGTTGGCGGGACGTTGGTGTCCGGTGGAAGTGCAACGGGAGGTGCGGCGCACGCACACCGCGAAGTGGCACAAAGCCCTGCAGTTGAGCGGCGGGCGCCTGGTATTGGTATTGGAGTCGTCGCCAGCGCAGGCGCGGCAGGTGCAGTTCCTACGCCCGTTGCTGCGCACGCTGCCCGCGGGCGAGATCTGGCTGACCAACCTGGAAACGCTACGGACGTTGGCATCGGTCACTGCGACTGAGTTGCCGTGGGAACGGCTTATCACTGGCTAAGGGAACGCAGGTTTTCACTTTTCACCGCTAAAACGGTGAAAACCCTGGGGTAGTCGTGCGGTTTTGGGCATATTTACCATCACATCACAAGGAGATTGACACATGCAGAATCAAGTTGGCAGGTTTACGGTCACCGGCGCTGCCGGTCAGCCGGTCACATTGGAGCTGGCGCAGGCGTTATTGCTGGTGCTCATTCCGGCTTACCCAGACCCTCAGCAACTGCTAACCCGGGTGAACGAGCTCTTGGACGGCGAATGGGGCGTGTCGGCGCTTGAGCCGTTGCTGGCACACGGGTTGTTGACGCGTTATTTTCCGCCTGTGTCAGCGCAGCTGGCGCAGGCAACCACGTCTGGACTATTGCTGCTAACCGAGGCGGGCTGGGAGGTGCAACAGGTGCTGTTGCCACACAGTGAAGCGGCTGACTATGCCGACACCACCGGGCTGTTCCTGGAAAGCACCTGGATGCACTGGGCAACCGCCAGCGCCATCCTGACGGGGAATACCTGCAAGGATGCGCTTTATGGTTATCAGGTGTGTTGGAACAAACAGGTAGACCTGGTTGGGGCCGTGGATCTCGGCATCCTGGCAGCGATAGACCACCTGGTGCTCGCCCATCCCCGGCAGGGGCGCAAAGTGGTGCGCTTGGGGGTATTTTGCCAAACCAATCTGCGCATGGATGCCGAAACCCTGCAAGAAGACCTGGAGAATTCCGGGCGCGCTTATTTGGATGCGGCCTATTTCATCGCGCTCGACGCGGCAGTTTCGGCGGACATTGCCGCTGCCCTGGAGCGTCTACTGGTGGCAGGTTACCGCCCACCACACGGGTTGAGCATCGGCGTCTTTACGTTGGAGGCTCTGGTGGGGCATTGGTTACCGGCGCCCGAGCACTGGCTGGAATGGGGCGGTCAACCGCCAGCGCAGCTGCGCCCGGCAATCCCCACCACTTTCTGCAAGCCTAAACCGGTGACAGTGCCGCGTTGAAGCTCAGCAAGACCAGGAGGTAGCGCTATGCCCATGCGCTTGCGCCGCGCGCTATATCCAGCGGATTGGGAAGCGATTGCCGAGGCTATCAAAACTGCAGCGAGCTGGCGCTGCGAGCAATGTGGGCATCCACATGAACCCGCGGCAGGCTACACGCTGACGGTGCACCACATTGACGGCGACCCCGGCAACAATGCGCCGGAGAACCTGGTGGCGCTCTGCCAGCGCTGTCATCTGGGGTTGCACGGGAAGAAATGCTGGGTGGGGCAAGCGGTCTTCGACTTCATTATGCCAGGGTGGCTCAAACGGCGATTGGAATAGAGGCAAGACGCCCACTAAAACATAGGGAACATCAATTCAATCGCGGCTTCCCTGCAGTGGTCCGAGAACTAATCGCATGTGTCTCCAGAAGCAAAACGATCTCCCACCTCCCATAGGATACGCCGGCATTCATCAGGATGCCGGCGTATCCATAGCTCAACAAACCCATACAATCCCGAGCTTCCCCACTAACAGGCTCAATTTCCTCGAATGACCACCGGGAGGAAGATCATGTAGTCCCGTTTCACTGAGATGAAGTCTGTACTCGTCTTGGTGTCTTCGCCAGCAACGCCGCGGATGGTGAGGGAGACGGTGTAAACACCGCTCAAATTGTAGGTGTGCACAGGATGCTGCAAGGTGCTGGTGATTCCATCGCCAAAAACCCAGTAGCAAGAGGTATAATCTCCGACCGACAGGTTGTTGAAGGTCACCTCAAGCGGCGCCACACCTTGAGTCGGCGTGGCTGAGAAATCAGCATGGAGCCTGGCATACACGGTGATGTAGTTGGTTTTAGCCTCAGTGTCAGCGCCACCAAGGCCGCTCACGCTAAGGGTAACCGTATAAACGCCTGGAGCCGAGTAGGTGTGCGAAGGCGGAGAACAGTCTGTGCTGGTACTACTATCGCCAAAATCCCAGACACAGGTGGTGTAATCACCGGTAGACAGATTGGAGAACATCACTGCCAGGGGTGCAACGCCCGCCTCGGGTGTTCCACTAAACTGCGCATCAACCCGCTCAAATGCCGTCACTGTTTGGCTTTCCGTGTCAATACCGCCAGCACCACTCACAGTG
>Ga0209201_1003140_pt1 | contig 14817 bp, 16 predicted proteins | sample AD_UKC055_MetaG_FD_184411 | JGI IMG/M metagenome (GOLD analysis project Ga0209201, IMG submission 184411) | Active sludge microbial communities of municipal wastewater-treating anaerobic digesters from USA - AD_UKC055_MetaG (SPAdes) (version 2) | ecosystem: Engineered > Bioreactor > Anaerobic >...
CATGCAGCCCCGTGGTGCTCTTGACGAACGCCAGCTTCCGCCTGGCCTCCGTGGTCTCCGGTGTATCGTAGGCCTCGAGTACCTGCGCCATGCGTCCGCTGTATTCATCCGTGGTCATGTCTCGACTCTCAAGATACAGCCCCGGCCAGTCGCTTCCACTCAGCAGCCACGTTCCCAATGCGTCGCCGCCCTTAACAGCCCTGTCCAGCAGTTCGGCCATCTTTGCGGCCACATGGCCGGAATGGCATTTGTCCAGCACCATCCGATAATCAGCCTTTTTCCCGGCCAGTTCTGCTTCTTGCGCCGCCGCCTCGTGCGAGTATGTCGTTTTCGGCCTAGCCGGCAAGGCTTTCTTCTCTAGGTGTTGCCTGAGCGCCGCCGTTTCGGCCTTCGCTTCGGTCAGTGCTTGCGTCACCTTCTGCCGCGTCATGTCGTAGTAGGTTTGAGACTGTCTGCCCAGCTCCTCCCGCGTGAATCTCTTGGTGTTGTCGTCACACCACATCTTCCTTGCGGCCACGCCGGCCACTGCGAGAGTAGTCCTGATATTCTCGCACCTCTCGCCGATGATGCAGCGAGAAACCCCACTCTGGCCCCCTCGTAGTTCGCCCACCATTGCCAACTCGATTTCCTGCGCCTGCTTGTCCAGGCTTTCAATCGGATCTATCAATATGAACACCCCCGAATGTATTACCAGCCCTTCGGCTTCCTGATAGGTCTGCCTGGTGCGTAGTCAATGCGTTTCAGCGGCCACGCGATACGCACCCCGCGCCCGCTGGTGATGATCTCCCGGCCCTCCGGTATTTGCGGCGTCGCGTCAGGATCCGCCGCCGCCATGTAATCGCTCTGATAGGCTATAGCAGCCGTGCAGTGCATGAAGGCGTCGGCTATGTCATCATGAATCGCCGGCGAGTCGGCCTCGATGCTCAACCTGCCGGAAGGCGTAAACGTGGCTCGCAAGTGCGAAAGCTGTTTCATCAGGCCGGGATGCCTCGGAAGGATCAAACGGCCCTGCTCCATCAGGAGCTTCATCTTCCCGTATGCCTCTTGCTTATAAGCCTGAGTCGTGGCTATGCCGGCCACTCCGCGCCGTGTCTGGCCCCTGCGTATCGTCTGCCGCCATTTCTGCGCCAGCAGTTCTGTGGGCGCTTCGCCTGGCCCGTTTGTCTCCGAGAACACGGCTATGAGGTCATAGCCTTCATGTGTCCCGTAGGGATTCCGCCGGCGATGATCCCATAGGGACGTGCTCGCCACTCGTTCCACAAATGGCAGGTATCCGCCCGAACCCGCTGGATGCTCCTCGATCCACGAAACTAGCCATATCGGCGGCTTCAAGCCTGGATTCAAGTAAGGATCCACCACCGGCACGGCCACGACTAAAACATTCGAGTCATACCTGACACCCCAGTCAATACCCGCGATAGCTCGCATTCCTCTGGCTTCCTCTGGCGGTATCATGGGGAAGTCGGCCACGGCGGCCATGATCTCTTCATAAGTGAAGTAGGCCTCCGCGTCGTCTACCCACTCGCCCAGCACTTCGGCCCTGTAGGTTAGGGGATCCGTCCGCTCCTTCTCTCGCTCCAGGAGTTCCTTGTTTATCAGTGGAGAAACCTCATACCTCCACTGGAAGGCCGCCCAGTCCTGTGAACCAGCCCGCCCGTCCTCCCACACCTGGCGGAAGAAGTGTTCACGGGATCCCCACGGCGTCGATCCCATGTATACCTGTGGTGTTGTCACGGCGGCCACGGTATACAGCGCCGCCCGCCATAGTGCCGCGTCCATGAAGGCGGCTTCATCCAGGATCAAAACCCCGTCAACTGTGTAGCCTCGAACCTGTTTCTCGCTGGATGGCAGGCATATGATTTCGCTTCCGTTCGTCAGTCTCAGCCTGGAGGCCGTCGCGTCGGCCACGGATCCGGCCAGGAGCGGCGAACCCTCGGCAATATCCCGAATCTGCCGAAATAACCGTTTCGCTGCATCCTCTGTGGCGCTTATTACTAGGCTTGTGGATCCCGGCCTAGCAAAGGCCGTCCATATCGCCACAACGGCGAACAGAAGGGATTTTCCTGTTTGCCGGGCTGCACATATGGCCTTGAACGGCCTCGGCTCCCTCACAACCTCCGCCTGATGATCCCACAATGGCACCCGCAAGGCCTCGGCGGCGAAGGCCGCACAATCAGCCTTCCACCTGGTCAGTGTCTCGCTCGTTTGTATCACCTCCTTCCTCGATGGTCCCGGCTTCATCCGCCTGCGCCATAAGCCGCGCCAGGTCAAGCGCTCGCCCCGTGCTCACCCCGAGTTTGGCCCTGGCCTGTGGCGTCGCGCCCAGTGCCTCCAGATATCTCAGACTCGTATTTGCCATGCTGACCACAACCGGCAAGAGAGGCCGCACCTCCCCTTTTGGCCCCACAATTCCTTCCGCGTCCAGGTATTGGTCGGCCTGCTGTAACCTGCGCAGGAGCACGGCCAGAACCGAACAGGCCGCCGCGTCGGCAGGCTTGATAATGTCTGCGTCGCCCTCCAGAACAGCCATGATCCGGTCGGCCAGTTCCCGAGTCTCGGCCTGCCCGACTGTGATCCTATACACCCCGTGGCCCGAGTCCTCACCGGAATATTTCAGATTGGCCAGACTGGCCGGCACTTGGCCGCGTCGCCCCTTCTTCTCGCTCGTCTGTCTCACCCCCCAAACACAAAGGCCGCGCCCATTAGCACGGCCCCATTCGCCCGTTAGACGCACCACGCGCCACGCTGCACGTCGATCCATGCTCCATATGATGAATCACACACCCCGCCCGTTTTGGCAGGCTCCTAGAGGCTCTGAGGAGCTGGATTCCCTCACCTTCAAGGGATTGACGCCACAGGATCCTCAGTCTATAATCAAGGTGATTGTAAACCCTGTTCAACGTTTACAATCACCAGAAGGAGGCGCTGTAAATGACAGGATCCGCCAGAATACGTAGGATCCGCGAACATGCCCACCGCCGAACAGAAACACAACTGGTATTGTCCCAGAAAGCCGTCGGTTACGTTCGAGTGTCCTCTGACGAACAATCCAACAACGGTCACGGGCTGGAAGCTCAGGAGAAGGCAATTCGCGCCTTCGCCGAGTCTCAGGGATATGAACTCCTGGAGGTTGTCGCCGACGCAGGCGTGTCAGGAGCCACGCGCCCCGACACTCGCCCAGGTTTCTCCCGCGTCCTCGAGCTTGCCGAACAGCAGGTGTTCTCCATTCTGCTAGTCTGGAAATTCGACCGACTGGCCCGTGGGCTGGTTTATGCGGTCATGGCTACCAGCGCCCTCCAGGAGCAGTTCGGAGTCATGCTTCGATCCGTTACTGAGCCAATCGATACCAGCACCCCCACCGGTCAAATGCTGTTTGCCATCTTCGCAGGCATGGCTGCCCAAGAACGAGAAGCCATCATTGACAGAACCATAGCCGGCAAGAAGCAGAAGGCCTCTCGCGGCGGCTACGTTGGAGGCCTCACACCCTACGGCTACCGCCGCGACAAAGAAGGCGGCCTGGCCGTATACGAACCGGAGGCCGCCGTGATCCGCCGCATAGCATCCATGAGAGAGTCAGGAGCTACCCTCCAGGCTATCGCCGACAACCTCAATGCCGAAGGGATCCCTGGCCGTCGCGGCGGATCCTGGTATGCCCGCACAATTAGCTATGTCCTCGATAACCCCCGGTATAGAGGCCTTGTCGAATGCTACTTCCAGCACGGCGGCGAACAGCACATTCTCACCGAAGGCCAGCACGAAGCCATTCTGCCGAGAACAGAGTGAGGCGCTGGATCATCGTCTAGCGCCTCACTCTGTTCAAAATGTAAACGTTCATTTCTTGTGCCTTTGCAGCCCGTGCCTTCCGCCGCCATCATCCGCCCGCACTTGCAGCGCACCTCCGCACTCGGCAAGGCCTGGATCCGTCCGCCGCACTGACAGGTAAACGTCACTAACAATGACCCTTCGATCCTCTCAGCCATCATCACCACCTCCGCATGAGAAAGCGCCTCCAGTTCGGAAGGCGCTCAAACGTGTGTTTACCTGCGTCTATATGCTCGTTTCGGCGACTTTCTGAACGCGCAAGAGGCAGTATCGATTCCATAAAAGCCACTCGCGGCGAAACGCGGGCGCTTCGCACTTATTGCGCATAATTACATAATTCACATAATTCCATAACTCCCTTAGTTCCATAACTACATCGAAAACACCCGATTTTCATCGAATCAATCATGTAAGCAAATGTAAAACGATTCTAGCTGCACTGTTTTGGAATTATGTGAAGTATGTAATTAAGTGTGTTATGTGTAATAAGTGCAATAAGTACCCCCGAGAAAGAAGAATGGGCGCTACCTCAGCAGCACCCATTCCGTTATGCTTCTTCCTGTCCGCCGCCTCGGATCCTCCGACAATCCCGGCTTCGTCAGCACCGTAATGTATCGGCGTTCTCTCAGAGTCGCCTCCAGCCTGTCCAATACGTCCGAAGATTCGCGCAATGTGCGCGAAACATCGCTTCTTGTGGCTCGCCCGCCACGATCCCGAAGCAGCGTCAGCACCCGCCTCACAAGTCTTTCGTGACTGCTTGCAGTCAGCTCTTGCGCGAATCGCTCTGCCCCACTGATCCACCTGCCTAGTATCGGCAGTGCATCCTCCACGTCTCGCGGCGTGATAACTAGAGTATCCCGAGTCGTCACGTCTTGCCTGCCGGCGGCTACGCACATACACAGTTTAATAAGCATCGTCGGCAGTCGTTGCACCATAGAGGCTAGTGCTTCGTCATGCTCGCCCACGTTTTCCACCCAGGCCACATTATGGTCTATCGTCTTCAAGGAGTCGCCCTCGAATACCGCTCGTCGGCCTGGTGCTGACCACTGGCGAAGTTCGTTCAGCCGTGCGATGATGATATTTCTTTCCGTGGTGCGTGCGTCCTGGATCTTGTAAAACGGCTTTCGCGGAGGCTTTCCTTCCGGCCATGCTACGGCGAAACGTGGCAGAAGCCCGCTCTGCACGTCAGCCAGCGTCAGATTCCCGAACAGCGCTCCAGGAGTGCAGCAGGCCAGTATATTCAGCCCCACATCGTCGGCCACGAATTCATGCTCCTGCCCATCGCCCTTCTTGCTTCGGCGATACTTCAACGGCTCACTGGTGTAGGCACTCAAGAGCAAGCCCATTTGGCCGGCTAGATACTTCTGGTGATGGAGCTTGTCCGCATACCCCGCGAACTCGTCTATAGATAACAGAACAGGCTTATGCGATTGTTCGGCGAGTTCTTGAACGAACCCCTCCGGCGAGTGCCAATTCGAGACCGTGCTGTCTGGCAGGAAGTCCTCTGCAATGCGCCTGGCGAACCCCGTCGCCGTTGTCTTGCGGCTCTTGCCGGGATCCCCTATCACCAGTCCAAAGAGATTAGCCTGCAAGCCATCGGGATGCGGCCCAAGAATCGCTTTTACTCCATGCAGCGCCATACTCAGCAGCGTTATCCCTGATAGTTCGTGATACTCCACAGGACTGTCGGTCAAGCTCGATGCCCACCCGATGTAACGACTCAGCAAGTGTTCGGGATCCGCCGCCGTCGATACCTCGAAAGAATAGGCCTTCGCTTCTGCCGCCACAGTGGCCGCCGTTTCGCTTTCGGCTACTGCCAGCGCTTCCCTGAGTAACGCGGCTCCTCCGGCCACGTCGCCTGTCTGAGCCACTACATCAGCGGCTTGCTGTGTGCCTCGGAGAAATGCCCTCATTGCCGCCTTCTGCTTCACGATACGTAGATATGATGCAGCATTCTGCGATGTGGGCACTGAGTTACCCAAGGCGCTTATGTATGACGCGCCGCCTGCCCTTGGCAGAGTGCCGGCAGTCGTCATGTCGTTCGTCACGGTCACTAGGTCAATCGGGATCCGCTCTGCCCTCAGCCGCTCGATGCTCTGGAACACCAGCCTGTGCGGATCCGAGTAAAACACGTCTTCCGTAACTTGGCCCACAACGTCGTCAGCTACTTCATTATCCAGGAGCATTGACCCCAGTAGTGCCATTTCGGCGTCGCGGTCATGGTCGATTAACTCTGGTGCGTCCGGCACGGAATCACCCCCCTACTCCAGCAGGCAAGGAAGGGATTCCGTTTGTGGCGTCGAAGTGGTATGATACCCTTGATAGAGCTTGCAAGCAAGCTCACCACAACGGAAGAATTCCCGCCTGCTCGCCGCCTGTGCTCTCCAACACTAAAGGCGGCGTGCGTCTTTGTTACGGTAAATTTCGTTACTCATTTCCGATTCCCTGCCTCTGACGCACCTGCTCCCGTAGGCGGATCCCTGCGAGCTGTCGCCATGCCGCATACTCCACTGCTAGCTTCTCGGTATCACAGCCCATGGAGGAAAGGCCATTGGCTATGATAGGCATGACTTTGGAAGGCCCGCCTCGTTCTGCGTCGTAAACTTGCACCGTGGAGCAGCCGCAAATCATGGCCAGTTGAGCCTGTGTCAGCCCTAAACTCTTTCGTGCAACTCTCACCGGATTCTCCATATCTAAACCCCCTTAAGTGTGCGAAGATTCTTTCGCTTGAATCCAATAGAAAAAAGCTACCAGCCCAGTGATGCCATGTCAGCTTCCAGTATCTGGGCTATCTCAAGCCGCCGATCCAGCGGAATGGTTTTCCGGCCCGCTATGTAGTCACTCACTACAGAATCAGTTACGCATAGCCTGGCCGCTAGTTCGCGCTGCGTCATATCCGCTCTGAGTAGCGCTATTTTCAATGCAATCTCTTTTGCCGGCCTGCGCTGCGCCGTGCCCATCCTATCACCCCCTTTGATGTGATGAAAATTTGCCCCTCATATATGGTGCCGAAGGGCCATTTTAGAGGTAGTTTCATGCCCTTATCCCTGCTACAACCCTTCATCGTTATAAAGAACTTCACAACCTTTTTGAAGCGCCTTGCCTAATCCCTCCGCGCCCACGCGCCGGCCTGGATCCCATAGAAGGATACGGAGGAGCACGATTCATGCAATACGTCCGCACGCCCTAGCAGTCATGCCCCCACAGTATCAGCGTAACACGGAAAAGCCGGTTTATAGTACGGCACTATAAGCCTCGGCCTAGCGAGCTTCTGCACTATCGTTTCAGCAGTCGCGCCCACCATCCCCGGTGTTCTTCCTGCGGCTTCGGCCTTACCCACTCGGCTACTTCATCCAGTCGGTCATGTGTAGCGGCTACAGCCTCCCGCGTTTCCTGCACCTCTTGCCGTAGTTCCGCTATCTCTGCCCTTGCTTGCCGTAGTTCCTCCGTCAATGCCCGCACCAGAGTTTCAGCCTGCGCCGGTGTTACTGGCGCCACTTCAAGCACCTGTGGAACGGCTCTCCCTGCGAGAGTGTCATTCACCTGCTCGCTCGTGGCCCCGCCGGCATATAGGGCCTTGATAGTCTCGGCCACCTTGAAACTGTCCTCCGGCACCAGCAGCCGCCGCCCGTCCTTCCTAGCGCCCAAGAATGGCCCGTGTGCGTCGATCCACCGCCGAACCGTTCTCTCCGGCACGGCTAGCCGTTTCGATATTTCTTGAACCGTCAACATATCCATACCTCCCCGGCCATTACGTGCGGTCACATGACGGCCACAGGAGGAAGATTCGATACCCTAGCAGCGAACACCTTCGGCCACGGCCACGGCCACGGCAAGGTGACGGTCACAACGGCCACGCGCACCAGTCGCCCGGATTTCAAGTCCTCAAAATGAGGTCTTGAAACGCCCTCGTGACAGACCAGCGCCGGGCACTCGTGGTAGATTAGTCATGTAGGGCTGTCTCGGCCACGGTGTAGCGCTCTGCGCCGATCAGCGCCCCGATTTCCACACAGTGCGGCCTCGATAGTCCCGGATCTCGATAACATTACCCTCAGAATCACGAATGAGCTTGTCGCGCTGGTCGATAATCGGCCCCGGTAAAGAAGTCTCCAGCTTGCTACGGCGATTCAGAATAGCGTCAATATGCACCCTTCCGATTGTCTCGCCCTCCATCTTCTGCCCCTCCCGTGACACACTCGCGTCTGTGGCGATAGTCTCGGCGGTTGAAAAGCCTCCCTCATTTTGAGGTAGGCTTCTACCCTTCACGTGCCCGTGACAAGTGAGCGCCGGCGGCCAGTGTTAGACTATGGTCGAAGTCGCATGCGCGACTACCTGCGCTTCTCTCACTCGCAAGCATCCCTTCTCGTCATCCCACATCCGGCATGTAGTCCGGCAGGCCTGGCCGGTATAATGGCAAGTCGATTCGTTCACCTGCAACTCCTCGATGATGTTCTGCGCCAATGCCAGTTCCTCAGCTTTCGCCTTCTCCAGTTGTGCCGTATCGTCTGACGGTATCGCATACTGCCCCGGCGTCTGTATGTCCATGAATCCCACGCGGCCATCGTCAAGCTCGATCAGGATATTAGCCGCTGCCCGCACTCCTACCCACGTCCAGGCCGTCCCATAGCTCGCCTGGCGTTCGGGATCCGGTCCGCCGAGACTAGCAGAGTTATCCGGCAGCACCTCGGCCCGAACGTCTTGGATTGTGAACCTCATACCTGTTCACCCCCGGTTTTGATGCAGTCGCCCGAGAAAACGGCCCGCCAGAATGCCCCACACGGCCCGATTCAGCTTGCCCCAGTGTGATCCATAGTCCCATAAGTTCGCGGCGCTCCTAGAGGCGCCTAGAATGCCGCTTTACCTGGGCTTTTGTCTCGAATCTGCTTTGCTATGAGTCCGCACTTCTCAGCGGCTTCACTCGCCGGCACCAGCAGCCGTATTTTGGGGACCCACTCCTGAAGACCCGAGTATTCGCCTTCGAGGTGGACCACGCGCACCCTGCCTTTGACCTTGGCATCAACCTTGATGATCTCAACAGGCCACACGGGTCCACCGTAGTCGGTCCTATGCTCACGATACGCGTACCTCTGACCAAGTTCCATCGGACACATACATCCCCCAGGCCCCTTTCACCAGGCTTTGGTCTAGAAGCGTGGGATTGACTCGTTTCCCCAGGATCACTCATCGTCACTACTCGGTGTCTCTGTGGAACAGCCCCCTGGGCAGCGGCCAACTCAGCACAACCGCCGCTGCGACGTGCTAGCCACCCACTTCTCGGCTGGCGATGCTTCGAATCCTGTCCACTTCGGATTGGATGTCCGGAGGGAGCTCAATGAGCTTCAGGGAGATGCCAGGCGCGAGGCGGCCTTCGAGGCGGCGGCTCATGATCCCGTAGAACTCGGGCGACGTGAGCACTAGCAGGCGTAGAGGGGCAGAGACCAAGGAAAGGTAATACACTTCGGCCGTCGCGCTCTTGACACTTCCCGATGGGAACCTGCCTCCGGAAGTCTTCCCCCCCGCAGCCTTGATGGCCGCCACCACAGTGCCGTCCTCAGAGACCGCATCGAACTCGTGGGTCCCACCAGTCACGAGGGTAAGTATCTTGGAGCTGAACTTGACGCCGTATTCCTCACACAGTGTTCCTCTCACGTATTGCTCCACGCCGCGCTTGAGGTATACAGTGTCGGCCATGTCTGCAGATCCCTCCCACACATCCGGCTGCCCGCGTACGCGCACTAGCTCGCCGCAGCATATATGCTCCGTCCATCTCCGAAGTAAGACTCGTATACGTGCTGGTATACTGCCGCGCACTTCTCTTCGTAAGCCTCTCGACTGTAGGCCCGTGGCAGGTGGTCGTCCAGTGAATCCTTAATCGCCTTAAGCACCTGCGCCCTGGTCTGCTGGCGCTTTCTCCAATCGAGAACGAGCTTTTCCTTCTTAAGAATGTCAAGCAGGTTTCTCGCCGCCTGCTTGACCTGGTCCCTCTCCTTCGCGGTCAGCTGTATCGAAGGTCTGGTCAAAAGGTCGAACACTACCAGCTCCTCCTCCGAGAGCTGTTCTGAGATTCCACGCTTGTCCTCATCGCTCAGGTCCTTGGCAAACTCCAAGAGGCGACTGAAGAACAGGTCCAGGTCGGGGTTGCCCGCAAGGCATGCCTTGTTGTATTCGTCTATGAGCTTCTGGAACTTGGCCGCGAAGTCGGCTCGCGTCCTGTTCAGGCGGAGCATCACCGCGAGCTTGCTGTTGACCGCCCCCTTGAGCCGCTCCATCTCCGTTCTCTTTCGCCCGGCCTCAAACCGCTTTCTCAGGGCCTCGAAGTCGAACTGGCTCAGATCAACAGTGGATGTGGCCTCGTCGATGGTGTAGCCGCCCGCTACTATTGACTCATCGAGGAGGTGCTCGATCTCGTTCATCACCGTGGAGATGTCTACTGCGGGGTCCATCGCCGCGATCCTCTTGGCCAGGACCAAGATGGCACCAACGGCGGGCGCAAACTCCGATGCACGAGGGTCCGGCAAGATGGCTTTATACAGTGTCGCAGCAGACCTCGCATGGGCCACGAACCGCTTCTTCGTTTCATCGGTGGCGAGAAGCGCCTCGGTGGCCTCCCCGATCAGCTTCACGCGGTCGAACCCGCGCGCATCGATGATGGCCTGCACGGATATGCCCAGATTCGAACAGAAGTCTATAGCGACCGTCAACGCCTCGCGCAGGGACTCTACAAGGCTTTCCTTGTCTTTGATCGGCCCTCCGGTCGCGCCAGCTCCTCCACCACCGCCTTCGGCACTCGCCAGCGCCCGGCAATGAGAACACCTGTTAATCTGCCGTCCTTGAGCATCCGCCTGATTGTGGAGTCAGACAGTCGCAGGTATTCGCGCACCTCCGCCAGAGTTAACAGCTCTTCCGTCATGGAAGTCACCTCCAATGGCAGAATACCATGACTATTCAAACACAGTCAAGCCTATTCAAGCATAGGCAAAAGGAGGCCGCAGGGAATCCCCTACGGCCTCGGATCCCTCTAGAACGTTGGCCAGTCAGGAGGTGAGAAGGCTAAGTGCTGCGCGAACTTCCTCTGAGCTGTTCGCCTGTCGCCATAAGCCGCCTCGAACTGGTAGAGCCGCCGCAAGTTGCCGTTCTTGTCGTGCTCCATGAAGTGCTCGATAACACGGCTTTCGCCCTTCTCCCAGGCCACATGGGCGATAGCTCGCGCCGATAGTTCATCATCGGCCCGAAGCGCCCGTTCCAGCGCCGCCCGAAGCTCCTCTGTGCTCATGCCTGCCGCCCTGTCCATCGCCGCCGCGTATGCCGCCCGCGTCGCAATTTTCGCGGCCTGGTCGTGGAATGCGCCGAACTGTGGTGCAAATGCAGCCTTGCGCAGGGTTTCCCGTGTCTCCTCCACTTCCGCGTCATAAGCCGCCCGGAGTTGTTCGTGTTTGGTCGTCGCTTTCTGGTGCAGTTCCACCGCCGCCTCGTGTTTGCCAGTGCTCGAAAGATTTTCGTCGGCCTCGATCTCGGCCAGGCGCTCCCGGCAATTCGCCCGATTCTGAATCATTGCGGTCAGCTTGTTCTCCAGCGAGTCGATTCGTGTTTCACTCATGCTAATATCCTCCTATCTCACTCTGAGCGCTTGCCCCAGCCGCTCCAGCTTCATGTCGGCCACGCTCTCGGTCAACGTCATAAGCCCATGCAGCCCCGTGGTGCTCTTGACGAACGCCAGCTTCCGCCTGGCCTCCGTGGTCTCCGGTGTATCGTAGGCCTCGAGTACCTGCGCCATGCGTCCGCTGTATTCATCCGCTGTCATGTCGCGGCTTTCCAGATACAGCCCCGGCCAGTCGCTTCCACTGAGCAGCCACGTTCCCAATGCGTCGCCGCCCTTAACGGCCCTGTCCAGTAGTTCGGCCATCTTTGCAGCCACCTGGCCGGAATGGCATTTGTCCAGCACCATCCTATAATCAGCCTTCTTGCCGGCCAGTTCTGCTTCTTGCGCCGCCGCCTCGTGCGAGTATGTCGTTTTAGGCCTAGCCGGCAAGGCTTTCTTCTCCAGGTGTTGCCTGAGCGCCGCCGTTTCGGCCTTCGCTTCGGTCAGCGCTTGCGTCACCTTCTGCAGCGTCATGTCGTAGTAGGTCTGGGCCTGTCTGCCCAGCTCCTCCCTCGTGAATCTCTTGGTGTTGTCGTCACACCACATCTTCCTTGCGGCCACGTCGGCCACTGCGAGAGTAGTCCTGATATCCTCGCACCTCTCGCCGATGATGCAGCGAGAAACCCCACTCTGGCCCCCTCGTAGTTCGCCCACCATTGCCAACTCGATTTCCTGCGCCTGCTTGTCCAGGCTTTCAATCGGATCTATCAATATGAACACCCCCGAATGTATTACCAGCCCTTCGGCTTCCTGATAGGTCTGCCTGGTGCGTAGTCAATGCGTTTCAGCGGCCACGCGATACGCACCCCGCGCCCGCTGGTGATGATCTCCCGGCCCTCCGGTATTTGCGGCGTCGCGTCAGGATCCGCCGCCGCCATGTAATCGCTCTGATAGGCTATAGCAGCCGTGCAGTGCATGAAGGCGTCGGCTATGTCATCATGAATCGCCGGCGAGTCGGCCTCGATGCTCAACCTGCCGGAAGGCGTAAACGTGGCTCGCAAGTGCGAAAGCTGTTTCATCAGGCCGGGATGCCTCGGAAGGATCAAACGGCCCTGCTCCATCAGGAGCTTCATCTTCCCGTATGCCTCTTGCTTATAAGCCTGAGTCGTGGCTATGCCGGCCACTCCGCGCCGTGTCTGGCCCCTGCGTATCGTCTGCCGCCATTTCTGCGCCAGCAGTTCTGTGGGCGCTTCGCCTGGCCCGTTAGTCTCCGAGTAAACAGCTATATAGTCATATCCCGCATACTGGCCGTATGGATTCCGCCGCCGATAATCCCATAGGCTTGTGCTCACCACTCGATCCACGAAGGGCAGGTATCCGCCCGATCCGGCAGGATACTCCTCGATCCACGACACAAGCCACACTGGCGGCTTCAAGCCGGGATTCAAGAACGGATCCACCACCGGCACGGCCACGGCCAGGACGTTACTGTCATACCTCACGCCCCAGTCAATGCCCGCGATAGCTCGCATTCCTCCGGCTTCCTCCGGCGGTATCATGGGGAAGTCGGCCACGGCGGCCATGATTTCCTCATAGGTGAAATAGCTCTCTGCGTCGTCTACCCACTCGCCCAGCACCTCGGCTCGGTATGTGAGCGGATCCGTTCTCTCCTTCTCGCGTTCAAGCAAAGCCCGGTTTATCAGCGGAGAAACTTCATACGTCCACTGGAAAGCCGCCCAGTCCTGCGAACCGGCTCGCCCGTCCTCCCACACCTGCCGGAAGAAGTGCTCACGGGATCCCCACGGCGTCGAACCCATATACACCTGCGGCTTTGCCACGGCGGCCACGGTGTATAGCGCCGCCCGCCATAGCGCAGCGTCCATGAAGGCGGCTTCGTCCAGGATCAGAACCCCGTCAACTGTATAGCCTCGAACCTGTTTCTCGGAGCTAGGAAGGCATATAATCTCGCTGCTATTTGTCAGCCTCAGCCTGGAGGCCGTGGCGTCGGCCACGGATCCGGCCAGCAGCGGCGAACCTTCGGCAATGTCCCGGATCTGCCGGAATAGGCGTTTCGCCGCGTCCTCGGTGGCGCTTATCACCAGGCTTGTGGATCCTGGTCTAGCAAAGGCCGTCCACAAGGCCACGACGGCGAACAGAAGGGATTTTCCTGTCTGCCTGGCCGCACAAATGGCCTTGAATGGCCTCGGATCCCTCACCACCTCCGCCTGATGATCCCACAATGGCACCCGCAAGGCCTCGGCGGCGAAGGCCGCACAATCAGCCTTCCACCTGGTCAGTGTCTCGCTCGTCTGTCTCACCTCCTTCTCTTTTGGCCTCCGCTTCGGCCATCAAACGCGCCAGGTCAAGTGCTCGCCCCGTGGTCACCCCGAGTTTGGCCCTGGCCTGTGGCGTCGCGCCCAGTGCCTCCAGATATCTCAGACTCGTGTTTGCCATGCTCACCAGAACCGGCAGAAGAGGCCGCACCTCTCCTTTTGGCCCCACGATCCCTTCAGCGTCCAGATATTGATCTGCCTGGTGTATCCGTCGCAGAAGGACGGCTAGCACCGAGCAGGCCGCCGCGTCCGCCGGCTTGATGATGTCGGCATCGCCCTCTAGCACGGCCATGATCCTGCCGGCCAGTGCCTGCGTCTCGGCCTGGCCCACCGTTATTTCATAAACGCCATGAATGGGTTTTTGACTCTCGCGCAAATTCGCCAGGCTCGCCGGATTCGTCTGCTTCTTCCCCGTCTCACTCACCCCCCCAACACGAAGGCCGCGCCCACTAGCACGGCCATGATCCTGCCCTCCCGTCGCCTCTCTGCGCCCCGATCCGCGCCGGAGGCACCATCTATGCCTGCCCCGGCCCTTCTCGCCCTACAGCGCCGCCCTGGGCGCTTCCAGCCACGCATACAGCGATGCCGGAGGGATTCCGCTGTATGCGTCATGCGCCGAAGGCGCTGGGAAATCGCCTCCCTCATCCCTGCCGCAAACAGCCCCAAATATGCGAATATGCAGCGAATATGCGCCGAAAACTGCATATTCATGCCGCATAATCCCTAGCGACCAATAATCGCAGGCCATGCGTAAAACGTAAAACGCATCTACCTGCGATTATGCCGAGTAACGTCGCATAATAGCCATTATGTTAACTCTCCTAATTCCTGTCAAAAGCGCTGGAATACCTGTGCGCTCATTGCGGCCACTTTTTGAACGCGCAGGAGGCCAAATCGGATTCCAGAAAAACACCCTGCGGCGAGACGTGCGCCCTCCGCACTTATTGCACATAAGTACATATTTCACATAATTCCATAACTCCCTTAGTTCCATAACTACATCGAAAACACCCGATTTTCATCGAATCAATCATGTAAGCAAATGTAAAACGATTCTAGCTGCACTGTTTTGGAATTATGTGA
>Ga0209201_1003142_pt1 | contig 14810 bp, 15 predicted proteins | sample AD_UKC055_MetaG_FD_184411 | JGI IMG/M metagenome (GOLD analysis project Ga0209201, IMG submission 184411) | Active sludge microbial communities of municipal wastewater-treating anaerobic digesters from USA - AD_UKC055_MetaG (SPAdes) (version 2) | ecosystem: Engineered > Bioreactor > Anaerobic >...
CGCCCTCGATGATTTTATAGACGTCGGTATCGTCAAAGGGCATTTTACCTCTGACTGGGCCTTTTTTGCGACCACCAGCAATCAGGAAATTTTCCATCCGACCTTCTTCTTCGCACTTTTTAAAAGCGTATTGAATGGTAGTGTCCTGAATGATTTTGATCTTCGGCAACCAGAAGGCGTCGTTAATTTCCACGTTTTTAATGTCCACAGCTGATATAGGATAATCGGAAAAAGTCGGCTGTGTTTCAGCCCAAATCGGGATCGAAGTTAACAGTAACAGACAAAGGAATCGGTTTGGCTTATTCATTTTTTTACCTATGATTAAAGTTTATGACTTCATTTTGGCATTTTAGGAATTGATATTAAAAAGCTTTTTTACCAGATCATCGTTTTCCTCTTCTAATTTTTCAATTTCTCTCTGATTGTCTTCGACTTTGAGCTGGTAACATTTTTTAGAAACTTCAGCGAGTTTTTGGTGAATTGGATTCTGAGGATCGAATTTAGGAATACCTACATGCTCTATTACCGAAGGTGTGCCAAAACCACGTCCGGCAGAAGAAAAGGATTTGATACTTACTCCAAATTTTCAAGATCTGCCAGGTCTTGTAATCTTCCCGTGGCTTTTTTGTTCTTTCGAAGGCTGTCCAAATCAATAAAATTTATCTTTACCCCGTCAATTTCTACCGATACACGTTTGTCGTAACATTCAGCGAATGTTACCCCAGACAAAGTCGTAATGATGTCAATCCGATTGGGTGCATAACCTAATTGAATCAGCTGGTCTTCGACCAAAAAGTCGCTTTTCTTCAATCCCAATGATGCGAAACCAAATTGCTTCAGTGCTTCGACAATGTGAGTTGCATTCTCCTCGGACAATTCGACCCAAATGTCAATATCCCTAGTATACCTTGGATAACCATGTAAGGCGACCGCATATCCTCCGACAACCAGGTAACGAACTCGATTATCGTTTAGTAATTGAATAAACTCTTCGAAGTCTTGATTGAGCATTACCTCTCCAGTGATGATACTCGGCTCGAATTTGTTCCAAGGCGGAAATTCGATCATAAAATGATTGAGATTGCCAATACACAAAATCACTTGTTTGATTATCTAATGGAGTGATCTTGACAACAGGCTGAATGCTTCTGGTTACACTTCTTGTTTTCATAGCCATATAATCATTATATTTGATTTATTTACTTTTCTTTTTTAGTTGGAATTAACCTAATTCTAAAATTTATCCATCTGTCAATAATATCGATATCATCTTCCATATCCTTGAAATTTAAATCATACTTGATTAATTGATCTTCTGCAATTTCACGAATATCTCTTTTAAAATTCATAACATCACTCAATTTTTATATATACTAACATAAAATTATGTGAATTAATGGGAAAAGCAAATGTTTATATACGTGACTATCTGTACTAAGTTGGCTGATATTTGCCAATTGTTTATTAAAACTGATATCCGAATCAATCATTTTTCTCCATAGTATTATCGCTAGTGGTCTAAGTAAAAGGCATTTTGGAAAGTAATGCAAGCATCAAGGCTGCAATGCACGTATTATTTGCCGTTAGGCAACGGTTAGCAGATCACCTGAGGAGAAGCATTTTTCTTATTTCCAAAATTCCCGTTGGTGTCTTTAACTGGCAGAAATAGACGCCACTACTGACATTCTTACCGATATTATCCTTTCCATCCCAAACTGCAATGTGAGTTCCTGATGACTTTTCTCCTTTGGAAAGCGTCCGTACTAATTGTCCCTGAATATTGTAAATGTCAATTTTAACATGAGCTTTCTGGGGAAGAGTGTATTTGATAGAAGTGGAGGCATTGAATGGGTTGGGATAGTTTTGTCCAAGATGAAAATCTGAGCATTCTGTTTCTTTTATCCCTACTGCAAGCTTCCAATCGGTGAGTTTAGCGTAAATATCCCATCCTTTTAGTTGCCGAGCATCCTGCCAAGTAAATACTACTTGATCTGAATTACAAGCAATAGAGCCTGTTTCTGATTGTTGTTTAGTATTGGGAAATAAATCTGATTCATTTATCTGAAAGTTTGAACCGATAGGGGAACCATTCTCGTATTTTTGGGCCATAATCTCAGGGTTATCAGCTGAGTTTTTAAAATCTGTCCATACGATCATAAACCGATTAGCAAGAGGATCCATAGCAACAGAAGGCCATTCTTGACTGCTAAGGCCTGGATCGTCATTCACCTTGAGGTTTGAACCCTGGGGAGAACCAGATAAATTATATAATTGGTGATAGATGTCCAAATTGCCATTCCGGTCATCCTGCCAACAAATAACGAAATTACCTGCTCTATCCATTGCAACAGAGGGATAGCCTTGTCTACTGCTTGTATCATCATTTACAATAAAATTTGAGCCCTGCGGAACACCTGATGAACTATACAATTGGTAATAGATGTCCCAATTACCATTTCGTCCATCCATCCAGCAAATAATAAAATTACCCACCCCATCCATAGCAATAGATGGTTCGTCTTGATATGCTGATCCTTCATCGTCATTCACCTTAGAATTTGGTCCCTGGGGAATACCTGATGAGTTGTACAACTGGTAATAGATATCATAATTACCACTCCGGTCATCCTTCCAGCAGATAACAAAATTACCGACACTATCCATTGAAATAGAGGGATCGAATTCCCTGCATAAAAATAAATAATCACTTACTTTGAAGTTTGAGACTTGAGGAATGCCTAATGAGTCATAACGTTGGGCGTAGATATTGTAAGTACCATCTCGATCATTTTCCCAACAAATAACGAAGTTACCCGCTCTATCCATAGCAACCGAAGGGTAGCGTTGCCTGCTTGAGCCGGCAATATTATTCACTTTGAAGTTTAAACCTTGAAGATTGCCTAAGGAATTATATAACTGAGCATAGATATCAGAATTGCCGTTCCGGTCATCCCTCCAACAAATTACAAAGTTGCCAGTCTCATTCATGGCGACATAAGGATCGGACTGTTCGTATTCAATAGTTGTATCATCATTGACAAGGAAATCATTTTTAATCACATCCATTACAATTTCCATTTCTTCCGGAGACATAGCCACTCCTTTTGGTAGTTGTACTGGAATATTTTCATTATAAACATCAAGATATTTTATCTCATTGCCGCACTGTTTAGAATCATTGGTAGTTCCGATTGAAAGTTGATCTGGATTATATCTATTTAAGATGTCTTGTTTGTCAGCACAAAAAGTTCCTTTTGAAGCAATGGGCATCATAAGTAATACTCCACCTGTGATGAACAGGAATTTTAAGTTTTTCATTTTTTCTCTCCTTCACTACAATAGTAGGGTGTCATTTTCAAATTAAGCGAGATTGATTTATAAATTTCTGGCAAATTTTTTACATCTATCACAAATCTGTTACCAATTTAAAGAAATTCATTTTTAGTTCTCAATATTTTTACCTCATCAGAACCATCCTTTTTATTTTAGATTCTCCTCCGATAGAGAGCTTATAAAAATAGATTCCACTCGGTAGTTGCTTGCCTATATTATCCTTTCCATCCCAAATTGCAATGTGAGTTCCTGATGACTTTTCTCCTTTTGAAAGCGTCCGCACTAATTGTCCCTGAATATCGTAAATGGCAATTTCAACCTGAGCGCTCGTAGGAAGAGTGTATTTAATAGAAGTAGAGGCGTTGAATGGGTTGGGATAGTTTCCGATAAGTTCGAACGTAGCCGGAGCGGGATGAGGATTGCTTTCATCAATTCCCGTAAAGGGTGAGATAAATACCCCATAAACATCACCATCAGTGAAATCCTCATCAACTCTAGTAGTGATTGCGCAAAAATGATCAGAGGCGAAAGAGACCCCGGTAAGTAATGGAAATTTATTTTCTAATGGACCAAATATGGTAAACTCGAGGTCTAACGGAGTACCAGAGGTATTGAAGAATCTTCCTTTAGAACTTCCAGTTGATCCATCGAACCAGGCTATTAAATAGTTAGTTCCTTCAAAGGCTATTGTAGGAAACTGCTGATCTCCAGTCTCATCCGCAATGGCGATTCTCTCTGCAGCTGTACCGGCGGTAGTTACAAAGCGCCCATAAAGGTCCCATTCTTCGTTCTCCATTTCTTCATGAAAAACTATCAAATACCTTGAACCGTCAAAGCCAATAGATATTGGATTGTCACTGGGATAGGAACTGTCGTCAACGATGAAATTTCCACCTACCAATGCGCCTTGTTGACTTACCAACTGTGCGGAGATAGTTCTATCGGTGTCAGGAATTTCATTTACCCAAGCTACTAGATAACTTGTGCCATCAAAGGCTACTGCATTCTCACGGGCACTGCTGTTGATAGATATTTCTGTCCCTACGAGATTTCCTGATTTGTCTATGAGTCGTCCAATCAGAGCACCATTGTTAACCCAGGTTACTAGATAGGTGTTACCACCAAAGGCTATCGCCGGAGCCCTTAATTTGTCCTCTTCCTCAGCATTAGTCGTGGCTATAAGAAAAGCTGTTTCCACCAGATTACCGGAAGTGTCGATAAATTGTCCATAGACCTCGTAATTGGTTGAGGTAATCTCTTCCATCCAAACCACAAGATAATTCGTCCCGTCGAATGCCACTAAAGGCAATCCAGCAGGAAAAGGAGCCGTAGTGGCTTGTCCTAATGAAATTCTACTACCTGAAATACCAGTTTGAGATATCAACTGGGCGGTGATATTAAATCGGCTTTGAGCGTCACCAAGAATACCGATTAACCCATTGGTACTGCCGGAAGCACCACCACCGCAAAAAGCGCTTTCTTCACCTACTGCAATCGGAAACTCGGTGAGTCCTAAGTTTTGAGCCCCCGCAATAGAGACTGTCAAAACTGAAAAAACCATTAATCTTAAAGCAACTAATCCTTTCTTTAACATATTTACCTCCTCAGAAAACTATTTGCAATTTAAAAGTCTAAATTCTTATTATCAATGACTTTTTTACTCTTTCAATTACCGGTAGAATTTGTCATCAAAGTGGCAAATTTTGGCTGAAGAAGGATTCTTGGGCTTTAGAGAAAGCATTTTAAAAGTAAAGAAAACGGAATGTCTTTTAATAACCTTATCGTAAACTAATTCAAAAATAACTATAAAGATTCAAGATATAAGGGTGATTTAGATTTTCTGCTTGGCGTGTTTTTATAATAAATGAAATAAATGAGATTGCCGCATTGTCAGGATAATAACGATCTGATTACATCTAGATAATCACAAAGCAGGCGGGTAATGAGGAAGTTACTTTTGATATGCTCTTTGCCGTTTTGCCCCAGTTTTTCTTTCAGTTTTTTATCTTTCATTAATTGAATTATCCGTTCGGCGAAGGCCTCTTCATCATTGGGTTCGCAAAGAAAACCCGTTTCACCGTCAATGACCTGAAGGGGTATTCCACCGACATTGGAGGCAACTACAGCGGCTTTTTTCCAGAGTGCTTCCGCTACTACCAATCCAAACCCTTCTCTGATAGATTTCTGGATTATGACGTCGGAATAACGCTGAAGAGAATTGACGAGAATGTTATTTTCGGAGGTAATGGGAATAATATCCCCGGATTGGATTAGATGATTAGAATAGTCCACAACTTTCTGATATATTTTCATACCTTCCGGGTCGTCAGTAGCCATACTGCCGCATAAAACCAAACGGCAATCAATCTGTTTTTTGACTTTTTTAAAAATTCTTACGACGCCCTCCGGGTCTTTCCACTTATCGAAGCGCGAGATTTGAGTAAGAAGCGGTTTATCTATCGGTATTCCAAATTTTTTTAAAAATCGCTTGGTATCCTTTTCGGACAATTCTTTATTTTTAGGGCTAAGTGGGTCAATCACCGGTGGAATAACCTTTTGTTCGATATAAATATCGTCTTTTTTATAAGTTTCATGAGATACAATTGCTAAATCGTATTTGAGGATAAACGCCTTCAGAAAATCCCATAATACCGGATTGGGATGCGAAATATCAACGTGACAGCGCCAAATCCAGGGTTGTTGTTTGACGTAGTATCTAATCAACGGGAGCGGTTGTGGGTCGTGAATAATGACACAATCGTGATCGAGATGAGTAAAAACCGAAAAGTCCTCGCTGGCTTTAATGTAAATTTCTTTTTTCATATCGCTCAGGTTGATCGGATCGCCCTGGAGTGCATTATGGAATTTTTTGGTTATGGTAAATAAATCGGGATTGCCTCTGATGATCCGCCAACCAGTATCGAGACCGACGTCGTTCATCAACGGTACGAGACTGTTTAAAATTTCAGCCACTCCACCGCCCATATAGGTAGAATTCAGGTGGATAATTTTTTTGCCATATAAGCCCCGTGCTTTTTGGAATATGCCAGTAATTACTTTATCGCCGACAATTCCTCGATAGTCAATTAATTTCGCCATTTTCTTATCCCCTTAATTATAGTTTAGGCTTATTATGAATTCCAATTTATCGAGACTAAACTTTAATATGATATTACTCTCCATTTCTTAGTTTCCATTGACTTTCAACAAGTTCTTGAGCAATTCAATAACTTCGGTATGATTATAGAGACTAAACCTGGCATGAGTTTCAACCATACCAACTTTTATTGAATAAGCTCTTTCGGGAAGCACTTCGAATAGGTTTTCGTCAGTCCAGTCATCGCCTATTGCTAATATAAAATCAAAATCCTTTTTCCCAATCCATTGAAGTCCAGCGGCACCCTTATTTATGCCTGCATTAGTAATTTCAACCACTTTTTTCCCCTGTTGCACCTGAATATCAATATTGGCGATAAAATTTAATAAGTAATCGGTGAGTTCTTTTGCCCGTAAAGAACCAAGTTCAGGTTCTGCCATCCGATAATGCCACGCCACGGAAAATTCCTTCTCTTCTATAAAAGAACCGGGTAAACGATCGGTATATACCTCAAGGAGCGGAATAATTTTTGATTTCCAATCATTGGTTAACGGTTTAATTATGTCCCAGTCTTTGTTTTTCTCCTTGAGCCAGACGCCATGCTCCGCTACTAAACCGATATCAAGCTTGCCAAACCAGTTTTGAAGGGTATCTTTATCACGTCCACTTATTAGAACGATCTCGTTTTTTGGATTTTCCGCCAGCGATTGTAAAATCTCTAAAAGCTGCTCATCCGGGCTTGCCATTTGGGGCTGGTCGACAAAAGGAACCAATGTCCCATCGTAATCGAGAATGATAAGCCTGCGATTTGCTTGGCTGAAATCTTTGATAAGCCGATTTCTGATAGCCGAACTCAATAGTTTCGCATTGAAATTCTTTTGATTTTCTTTTAAGGATAGCAAATCTTGGATGAAATCATCTGCCCACTTGACCACATCATAGCGTTTTAAACGTTTCTGCATCACCTGGTTACGCTTTAACTGTTCTTCTTTAGGCATTTCCAACGCTATCTTTAAAGCATCTGTAATTTCTGGCAGGTTATTAGGGTTAATGATGATAGCCTCGCCTAATTCCTTAGCCGCACCCGCCATCTCGCTGAGGATTAAAACCCCGGCACTATCGGCTTTGGCTGAAATGTATTCTTTGGCAATGAGATTCATCCCATCTCTTAAAGGAGTAATTAAAGCTACATCGCTGATATTATAAAGGGCGACCAGCTGATTGAATGGTACAAATTTAAATTGATATAAAATAGGCGTCCAGTTGATACTACCGAATCTGCCATTGATTTTTCCTACGAGCTCATCTATCTGTCTTTTCATCTCCCGGTAATGTTCTATCCCGATGCGGGAAGGGACAGCTATTAAAACAAGAATCACTTTCCTATGCCACTGGGGATTTTTGTCAAGGAACGCTTCGTAACCTCGTAGGCGGTTGAGGATACCCTTGGTATAGTCCAGACGGTCTATCGAAAGGATGATCTTAAAATTGCCTAAAGTCTTTTGAAATTCGTTTTTCTCCTTCTGAACTTCCGGACTATTTACGGCATTATAAAATTTTTGAAAATCTATTCCCATTGGAAATGTATCAGCTTTTATAATACGATCATTTATGATGATCTGGCCCATATTATGCTCGTAACCCAAAATGCGTAGTACACATCTTAAGAAATACTGAGTATAATCGTAGCTATGGAATCCAATAAGATCAGCGCCTAAAAGACCCTGTAATATTTCTCTGCGCCACGTGCCCGGGAGAAGTCGAAATATTTCAAAAGTTGGAAAAGGTATATGCAGGAAAAATCCGATAGGGTTGGATATTTTTAGTCTTAAAATCTTGGGAAGCAACATAAGGTGGTAGTCATGTATCCAGATAATATCATCCGGTTTAATAATTTCCATCACTGCATCGCGGAAAGCCTCATTTACCCGTTGGTAATGTTCCCAGCATTCTTCATCATATTCAACATAGGAAGTAAAGTAGTGAAAGAGAGGCCAGATCGTTTTATTGCAAAATCCGTGGTAGAATTTTTCCATCGTTTTTTCCGCAAGAAAAACAGGATAAGCATCGAAATCGTCTTGTAGCTTTGTGCTTAATCTCTTTTTTACTTTATCTTCGACTACTGTCCCCGGCCAGCCCACCCAGATATGATTTGCTCTGGTAAAAGATGAACCTTTCAAAGAATCTAGATAGGCACTTAGACCTGAAACTAAGCCTCCCGTACTATCTTGAAATCTTAACCGACCTTCCTTTTCTATTACTGTGATAGGCAACCTGTTTGATACTATTAATAATCTCATATTAGCCTTCTTCGTAATCTAATCTCGATGAATACAGTGTATTCGAATTTTTAAAAGTTCCGCTGATAACGGAATTTGGGTAAGATGAAACCCAGACTTTTTATCTACTATCGTGTAATCAAAAAACATTCGGATTACTTTAAGTATTTGTTATAAAAAGAAAGTGTTTTAGTAAAAAACTCAGGATAGGTTATCATTTCAGGTCCTTTTGCGCCTCCATGTTCTGCTTCGGGAACAATCCATAACTCTTTAGGGCCCTTCAGTCTCTTATATACTTTCTTTGACATCCAGACCGGCGTTCTATCATCTTTTTCGCCGACTATTAAAAAGATGGGCGTTCTTACCTTATTCGCAGCTTTTAGCGGAAGTAGGTTCTCAGGATAATTTTGTGGAATCACAAAATTCCTATTCGGGCTGACTTTTTGCAAATTCGTCGTGAGGTCATTGAGCGAAGTAATAAGCGCTCTTCCGACGTAGGCAGAAATATCATCTCTTGAGGCAATCATTGCAAATGAGAGGTAGGCGCCAGTGGAAAATCCCATTAAGCCAATTTTTGCCGAGTCAACTTCCGGTTGGTCTTTAATAAAATTAATAGCCGCATTGTAATCGGTAAGGAACTCTGCGCAGCAAAGCTGGTTTTGATCAATTTTCCACGGAGCACTTTCACCGAACCCCCGCCAGTCAAAAGTGAATACAGCGTAACCGTTTGTAAAATAGTGATAAGCATAGAATATCGAAAAGGCCATATTACCTGCATCACCATCGCATATAATAATGGTGGGATTATGGCTATTAGAATAATGATATTCTTTTCTCTCCGGTTTAAGACTGTCGGGCATCACCATCATTCTTCCGATAAAATCTTTAGAAAGTCCAGTGGTATCCTGAGGCGGATAGAGCCATCCTTTCAAAACCAATCCGTCATCGGTCTTGAAAGAAACCTCGCGGTAGATGATTCCAAAATCGGAAGGCACACACGGATAATCCAAAAGAGGTTTCATTGCATAAAGAGATTTTGAAAAAAGAATAGCGATGAATAAGAAAATTACGGATTTTGGTGGTTTCACAGGTACTATCATTTGATAATATTAAAGCGAAGTATTCTTAAGTGTTTAACAAATTTGGGGGTAAGTTTCTCGGAGTCTTCGAAATATAACTGATGAGTATTTTCAAAGAAATCTGGATTGTGGCAAATTACCAGATGATGTAGCTGAGAGCAGTGTCTCGAAGGGCAAGGGCGAAGCCCGAAGCTCGAAGTGTATATGTTGTGGTGTATGATCGTTACCCATTCGGTAGTGTAAGACAAAGTGTGTAAACTACATTTTGTCTTGGTTCATAAGGAAATGGAATTTTCTCTCCTTTCAAATAAGGATAAATTTTTACGATTTCCTGCCCGCCCTCCTATGTCGGGAGCAGGCGGGTCGGCAGCTTGATCTAGTTTTTTTTGCCGTTCTTCAAGTCGTTGTTCCATTTTACCTTCAAATACTTCTTTAGGTGTCAGATAAAACAGAGCGCTATGCAAGCGTTCCTCGTTATAGATCTGAATATAATCGTCAATCTGCCGACGGGCGTCGTCAATTGACAGATAACTTTGTTGACGAATCGCCTTGCTTTTAATAGTACCAAATGTTCGATCTTACCATTGCTCTGGTGTAAGGTTATCTACACATCGTATTCGGTCATCGTGGTTCTCAATTACTGTTAGACAGTACTTCTACTATGAAGCTGTCTTTATCTTTGATCTTTTTTCCCAAATGGCCAATCCGTGAATTTTGTTCATGGTTTAATTTCTCATGTTTTCGGCTAAATGTATCAACCGCGCCTTCAAATAACTGCTTCTTCCACTTATGGATTAAGTTGGGATTTATTCCATAGCGACGGGCTATCTCACTAATGGGCGCCTGGTTCTCCAGGTGCTCCCTTAAAATTTCAACCTTCTTGCAGGCTGTGTGCTGATTACTATTTTGATTCATCTTGGCTCCTTTTTTAATCTCTTATTTCAAACTTAACAATTTTCCATTTCCAAGTGAATCATAACACTTTATTCCTTTTTATCTCAACTTCGGCTAAAAGATCATGTTATCTAACATTTGAATATCATACCACTATAAATCTCTCCAGAAACTCATCGATATTCTTCTTTCAACTATTGTGAGCAGCCTAGAATCACTTATAAGCTGAAGTTTTCCAATTATCTAAGCAATATGAGTTTCTTTGTAGTAACAAGATCTCCTGCTTGTAACCGATAATAATACAATCCACTTGCCAATCCTTCTCCATTCCATTTTACCGAATATTTCCCTTCTCCTAATTCCTTCGATACCAAGTTCGATACTTCTCTTCCAATAGCATCATAAACTTTCAATGTTACAAAAGATCTTTTTGGAAGACTGAATACAATCGTTGTGGTTGGATTGAACGGATTTGGATAATTCTGCGATAATTCAAACTGCGAAGGTATTTTACTTGTATACTTCTCTACCGATGTCATCTCAGAAATTGGCCTTTTCCAGACTCCACCGTATTTGGTACCGGCAATGAGATAGTCACCTGAAATGGTAAGCGAATAAATTTCGGAATACTGTAAACCATCACTCACCATTTCCCAATTAGCGCCGTTATCGGTCGAGAGGAAAACGCCGCAGTCAGTGCCAGCGAAGAGATTAGAACCAGACACAACGAGTGAATAAACAACAAAATCATAGGAAACAGGTTCTGTTGTCCATGTTAAGCCGTTATCAGTCGAGAGATAAACGCCAGCGCTAGTACCAGCAAAGAGCTTTGTGCCAGAAACAACGAGCGATTGTATTCGAAGATCTTTTAGTTCTGCTGATCCAGACTGTGTCCAACTAGCGCCGTTATCGGTTGAGAAATAGAAACCATCATAAGAGGTTCCAGCATAGATGTTCGATCCTGAGACCGCAAGAGACAACACCTGTGTACCGCTCGGTATACCATTATTGAGCAAAGTCCAGTTTTTCCCATTATCTGATGTACTGAAAACTCCAAGGTTTGTACCTGCAAGAAGAGTTGTACCCGAGATTACAAGTGCATAAGGATTAGTATTATTCGTTTCATCATTACTTATTTCTGTCCAAATTCCACCACTATTTGTCGATAAGAATACACCGCTGTAATATGTTCCTGCAAAAACACTCGTGCCCAGGGTCGCAAGTGACTGCACATTGGAATATGTCAACCCATTATTGATTTCTGTCCAGGTTGTACCATTATCACTCGATCGCCATGCACCAACATGCTCAGTGCCAGCAAAGAGATTTGTTTCCGACACCGCCAGCGCTTGAATAGTGGTATTTACCATTCCGTTGTTGACTCTCGTCCATGTCGAACCATTATCATTAGATAAAAATGCTCCACCGCCTTCAGTACCAACGAAGAGACTATTTCCTGAGACACCTAGAGAATGGACCTTCAAATTTGTCAAGCCATTACTAGCCTTAACCCAACTTGAACCATTATCACTCGAAAAGTAAACACCTCTATCATAATTTGCTGCAAAAAGATACCTGTCGAGTACAGCAAATGCACGCACACTATTTGATAAACCCCTTGATACCCATGTTTGACCACTATCTGCAGATGAGAAAACACCATCCCATGTGCCAACAAAGATAATTGAGCCTGTAACAATCATTGAGCGAATATTTTTATCTGTCAAATTATTATTAGCCTCGACCCAACTTGCTCCATCATTAGTTGATAAATACACTCCATGGTAATAAGTACCGGCAAAGATTTTTGACCCGAGAACACCCAGAGCGTGTATTTCATCTGTCCGTAATCCTGTGTTTACAGCAGTCCATGTGGTACCATTGTCGGTAGATCGATAGACGCCATAATCGGTGCCAGCGAAGATAATACCGCCTTTTATAGCAAAAGTATAAACAGTTCTATCAATGGTGCCCTGTGACCAACTTTTACCATTATCTGTTGATAAGTAAATGCCATCATCAGTACCAGCGTAAAGTGTCGTTCCTATAAACACAAGTGAGTAAACGTACGTTTCTGACAAACCGACATGCTTCCAGTTCGTACCGTTATCAGTGGATAGAAATACCCCCGCACCAAGCGTTCCAGCAAAAAGATTAGAACCTGAAGCCGCAAAAGCTCTTACATCCCCTCCACAAGGTCCATTGGTTTGAACCCATTGGGACAACAATAACGGGCTCGTAATCCCAAAAAGTACGATAGTAATTGAAAAAAGAATTATACATTTTTTCATAGCAACATCTCCTATTATTTATTTTTGTTGATTGAATTTTTATTATTTGATTTATTCTTATCTGAGTAACAACAGTTTCTTCGTGGCAACAAACTCTCCTGCTTGCAACCGATAATAATATACTCCACTTGCCAATCCTTCTCCATTCCACGGTACCGAATATTTCCCTTCTCCTAATTCTTCCGATACCAAGTTCGATACTTCTCTTCCAATAGCATCATAAACTTTCAATGTTACAAAAGATCTTTTTGGAAGACTGAATACAATCGTTGTGGTTGGATTGAATGGATTGGGGTAATACTGCGATAATTCAAACTGCGAAGGTATTTCACTTGTATACTTCTCCACTGATGTTATCTCGGGAAGCGGCCATCGACAAATTCTGCAGTCAGCAGTACCGACGAAAAGATATGTGTCTGATAAGGTAAATGAACGAATAAAAATAGTACTTGTCAAGCCGGAATTTACCTCAGTCTAGTTTGTGCCATTGTTGATCGATAGAAAGACGCCGCCACCATAAGTCCCAGCAAATAGATTTGTACCAGAAATGGCAAAAGCACGGACATCACCACTATAAGGTCCATTGATTTAAATCCATTGACCAAATAGAACTGAGTTGGTTACTCCCAAAAGTATAAAGACAATAGGGGAAAAGAATCGTAAATAGCTTCATAGTGAGACCTCCTATATTTAGTTGTTAGTGAATAGCTTATAGTACTATCGACTATCAACTGTTCTAATTGTAAAATTGCAATTGAAAATAGCTCACGTTATATAAGCTGAACGAAGAGAGAGCAAAAAACGAAGCGGCAAAGTGTTCTACCCCGAAGAAGATATTTGTTAATTCTATTTTTAGATCCATATTATAATATAACCTTCATAATTTAAAAATTCTAAGATATATTAAGTACGTATTTCTTATGAGTCTTATCTTTTCAATATCTTATTAAATTCCGGAACAATTCTTTTGTGCGTATTTATTACTTTTAGCTATTTCAGTCAGGACAAAAGCCGCGCTCCATTGGACAACCGTGCCCTCATCGTTTGTATTTTTTAAAAGTTTTGGAATGGCCCCTTTAACTTTATCTAGAAATCTTTTGGCAACATTGCCTATTATTGGCTGGCTTCCCATTTTGCTCTTGGAGCTTTGTTGTTAAGATGTTCAATAACAAAGTTAAGACAAATTTCAGCAAAATCAGGGTTTTCTTTGGTCATATATTCTATTGCTTCCATATAGCTACCTTTTTCAGCAATAGTGCCATCTTCAAAATATTGAATAAGTTCACCGATTAGTTTTTTATCTTTCTTTAATGCCTCAGCTAGAAGCTCAATAGTTTCCTTGAGCTTGTTCTTTGAACTGAGGATTTCTGGTATAGTTGATATTTTTCCATCCTCTCCAGTTTGCTATTATTGCCATTTATACATTTCTTTATACCATCAAGAGTAAAATGTCGGATGACTTTTCAGCTATACAAGTTTCTGTCATGGCTGAATTTAGATAAATTATTTATGCTCCTTTAAGTACTGGTCATAAAAAGAAAGTGTTTTAGTAAAAAACTCAGGATAAGTTATCATTTCAGGTCCTTTTGCGCCTCCATGTTCTGCTTCGGGAACAATCCATAACTCTTTAGGACCTTTCAGTCTCTTATATACTTTCTTTGACATCCAGACCGGGGTTCTATCATCTTTTTCGCCGACTATTAAAAAGACGGGCGTTCTTACCTTATTCGCAGCTTTTAGCGGAAGTAGGTTCTCAGGATAATTTTGTGGAATCACAAAATTCCTATTCGGGCTGACTTTTTGCAAATTCGTCGTGAGGTCATTGAGCGAAGTAATA
>Ga0209201_1003145_pt1 | contig 14790 bp, 11 predicted proteins | sample AD_UKC055_MetaG_FD_184411 | JGI IMG/M metagenome (GOLD analysis project Ga0209201, IMG submission 184411) | Active sludge microbial communities of municipal wastewater-treating anaerobic digesters from USA - AD_UKC055_MetaG (SPAdes) (version 2) | ecosystem: Engineered > Bioreactor > Anaerobic >...
GAGTGTAACAAATATAGGTGATAACCCAACAATACATAATGGAAATAAAAAAAATAAAATAAACATTGAAACGCATATTATAGGTTTTCAAGAAAACGTGTATAATAAAAAAATAGAAGTTTTTTTGAGATTTACTTATAGGAGATTACTATGAATAAGATACCAGTTGGAGTGTTAGGCGCAACCGGAATGGTCGGACAGCGCTATATTTATTTATTAAAAGATCATCCGTGGTTTGAAGTAACCTATGTTGCTGCAAGTCCGCGTTCAGCCGGAAAAAAATATAAGGATGCTGTAGAAAGCCGCTGGCTCATCGGTTCCGACATTCCCGCAGGCGTTGCAGACCTCATGGTAGAAGATGCAAGCAATATAGAGGCGGCGCTCGGCAAATGCAAATTTGTATTCAGTGCACTCGAGATGGGAAAGGATGAAATTAAGGCTCTGGAAGCAGGCTATGCTGCCAAAAATATTCCGGTAGTTTCTAATGCCTCTGCTAACAGATGGACTGATGATGTACCCATGCTTATTCCCGAAATTAATCCTGATCATGTATCTGTCATTGCTGAACAGAAAAAACATCACGGCTGGGACAAGGGCTTTGTCGCGGTTAAACCAAACTGCTCTCTACAGTCATACATGGCTCCTATTTTTGCACTTACTCAAAAGGGCTATCCCATTAAAAGAATGATTGTTACCACAATGCAGGCAACGAGCGGCGCCGGCTACCCCGGTGTTCCGTCATTCGACATGATCGACAACATCGTTCCCTTCATAGGCGGTGAGGAAGAAAAAACCGAAACCGAAGTATTAAAAATTCTCGGAAAGGTAGAAGGCGGTAAAATTGTAAATGCGCAAGGCCCCCTCGTTTCTGCGCACTGCAACCGTGTTCCGGTAATTGACGGACATACTGCCTGTGTAAGCCTTGAGTTTGATCTTCCGGATGATAAAAAACCTTCACTCGAACAGATTGAAAAAATTTGGACCGAGTTCAGCGCGTATCCGCAGGAAGCAAAACTTCCCTCAGCACCTGAGCACGCCATTGTTGTGCGTCACGAAGAAAACAGACCCCAGCCACGACGCGATAGAGAAAACGGCAAGGGTATGGCTGTTACGATCGGACGCCTTCGCAAGTGCCGTGTTTTCGACATACGCTTTGTTGCATTAAGTCACAATACCAAACGGGGCGCTGCAATGGGCGGCATCTTGAACGCAGAATTATTAAAGGCTAAGGGCTTTTTCGATAATCTATAGAAAGTAATATACGAGGAGATAAATATGGCAGACCGGTATTTTCCATTAAGTAAAAATCAGCTTGAGGTTCTCACAAAACAGTATCCGACTCCTTTTTATCTCTACGATGAAAAAGCAATGAGGGAGAATGCTCAAAAACTTACAAAAGCTTTTTCCATTCTTCCAGGCTTCAAAGAGTTTTTTGCGGTCAAGGGTTTGCCTAACCCCTATATACTGAAAATTCTTGCCGATGAAGGATTTGGAGCAGACTGTTCAAGTTTACCTGAGATTATTCTTTCTGAACGTGCAGGCATTGAGGGTGAAGACATCATGTTCACCAGCAATGAAACACCGGAGAAGGAATATGTGTATGCTAACCTCAAAGGTGCTGTTATCAACCTGGATGATATAACTCATATTGATTATCTTGCAAAGGCAATAGGCGGAATTCCTGAGCTTATAAGCTTCCGTTATAATCCCGGTCCTTTGAAGGAAGGAAACGCGATTATCGGAAAACCTGAAGAAGCAAAGTACGGACTCACACGGCCCCAGATTTTCGAAGCCTATGCTAGGGTAAAGGAAATGGGTGCAAAACGCTTCGGTCTTCATACAATGGTTGCTTCCAATGAACTTTCGAATGACTACTTTATAGAAACAGCCCGCATGCTCTACGAACTGGCAGTTGAGCTTAAGGAAAAACTCGATATACAGGTTGAGTTTATCAACATGGGCGGCGGCATCGGTATTCCTTATAAGCCTGAACAGAAGGCTGTTGATTATGATTATATTGCACAGGGTGTTAAAAAGGCCTATGACGATGTTATCTGCAATGGAAGGCAGGACTGCTTTAAAACTACTCCCATAAAATTCTTTATGGAATGCGCCCGTGTTATTACGGGGCCCTACGGATATTTAGTAACAAGAGCTATTCATGAAAAACATATTTACCGCGACTACATTGGTGTCGATGCTTCAATGGCAGACCTTATGAGACCAGGCATGTACGGTGCCTACCACGAAGTTACTGTTGCAGGGAAAGAAGATGCAGACAAAGATCATGTGTATGATGTTGTCGGTTCTCTTTGCGAAAACTGCGATAAATTTGCGGTACAAAGAAAGCTTCCAAAAATAGACAGGGGCGACCTCATCATTATTCATGATGCAGGCGCCCACGGACGTGCCATGGGTTTTAACTACAATGCAAAGCTCCGCGCCGGTGAACTTCTTTTACGCTCGGATGGTTCTGTTGTTCAGATTAGAAGGGCTGAAACTGTCGATGACTATTTTGCAACGCTCGACTTTAAAAAGCTTGCAACATTTAGGGCATAACAAGACCACACAGTATCAGCTGGACTACAAAAACACGGAGCACACAGACCGCTTCGCGGACACAGAACACACGCTAAAAAAGAATCCGCAGATGACGCAGATTATGAGGCAGAGCTGAAGTAGGATGAAGAATAACCACGGACAACACAGACTGCTTCGCGGACACAGAACACACGCTAAAAAAGAATCCGCAGATGACGCAGATTATGAGGCAGAGCTGAAGTAGGATGAAGAATAACCACGGACAACACAGACCGCTTCGCGGACACTGAACACACAGATGTTAGGGAGAAGAAAATTACCACAGATGCACAGGATGGACACAGATATTGAGGCGCCGGATTGTGTAAAGAAAGCTCACGTAAAGAAGACATATAGAAAAGAATTTTAACCGCTAATGGACGCGAATAAACGCTAAAGGGGTGTAATACTTGGTGTTTAATAATAGAACGAACGTTCGTACTATTATTAAAGGTCTTTAAGTCAATTTTTTATCCGTGTGCTTCGCGGCTTTTTCCTATCTGTTTAATCTGTGTCATCTGCGGATAATTTCATCGGTGTGTTTTCTGTGGAAACTAAGGGGATCAAAGACAAGTATCCGTGCCGCACGCAGTGCCCGTGTGCTCCGTGTTTTTTTCTCATCTGCGTCATCTGCGTCATCTGCGTCATCTGCGGATTAATACCCGTAGGGATTCGGAAATAATGCTCTCCATGCCAGGGGTGTAGTCTTTTTTTGCTTTTGGAAATCGGATGAAAAACTGTCTTCAGTTTCGTAACCGCATCTTTGTGCTATTTGATCCAGTGGAAGCATAGTGTTTTTTAATAGATTATCAGCTAACGATAACCGTAAATCACGCAGGTACACAGAAGGTTTTTTCCCTGTAGTCTTTTTAAATGAGTGCTCAAAAAGAAAGGAACGGAATCCTTTTGGCCTTGAAACATTTTTATCTGAAAAGGAACTTTCACAGTAGCGAAGATGAATATCCTTTAAGGCCTTTACAATATTCTCTGAACCGGATGCAATGCTCACAGAATTCTCTGTTTCTATAGTATACATGGATTGTAAGAGCATTAATAATTCAAGTAAAAAAGAGCGGCCCCTGCACGGCCAGTAATTATCAGGCTGATCATAAAACTGCGTTTTAATACTGTCTGCCATCCGGTACAGCCGTTCACGAATCATACCATTTACAGAAAGGGCGACAGGGTTGTCTGCATTGCTTTTTTGAAACGGATAAAGAAGGATCTTCTCTGTTTCAAGATAATTTGAATTATTTTCTGTCGTTACAACCTCATTTCCAATGAGTCCGTGGTTTATTGCATCGGGCTTAAAAAAAATCGAAAATCCCTTTGCATTTGCAAGGTGTATTTTCTGCTGAGGCTCTGTGTAATTTAAACACAGGAGCAAGGGTGTAAAAAGTGCTTTCTCTTTACCTTCATTGCCGACGAGGACTGAACCTTCATCTATATATAAAACCTGGAATAGATTTTTGTCATTACTTTCATTAAATAAAATCTCGTCAGAATAGTATATCTTTACAATAAATCCCTTATAAAATTCCTGGCCGATTGTCTGCAGTTCTTTCATACTGTATACTATATAGCCGATGCATGTATTTGTCGATAGAATTTTGCTCGAAAATGAGCAGTACAGGGGTTCACTATGATCTATTGTTTTTTTGCATTACTTATTGCTTGTTTTTTTCTTATAACAGTTTTTATTCTATCATATAGAAGGCAAAAAAAAGCAGAGCATGAGACTCAGCTTCTTTACAGTCAGCTGTCTGCTGTTTCTAAAAGTTCTTCTGCTAAAATACAGGTTTTTGCACGGCTTGGAAATATTCTATCTTCATCATTCGATCGGAATCTGCTATTGCCGCAGATACTTTCTGAATTATCATCTTTTTTTCCTGAATTTAAACTTCGAATTGTTATAAAAGAAGATATACACAAGGTCCATCTTATTGGTTTTAATCAGAATCATGAGACAATTAAAGAATTATCTTTTCCAAGTTTAGCCGCCGCTTCTAAAGAGACACTGCGGTCAAAGTCTGATATTTGGTCTTCTCTTCTCGATGACGAGGCTATGCTGAACTATGTGTATAGTTTTCCGTTATTAACAGATGAACAAATTAGGGGTTTTTTACTTGTTTGTAAGGATGAAGCACTGGAATCAGGAGATTATCATTTTTTTACTGATATAGGCTCAATTATTTCATCCGTATTACAGAATATTCTAACAGAACGGGAAAAAGATTTTATCAGCGAGGAATTCGGCCGCAGTGTTGATCCCCGGGTTCGCGATTATTTATTATCAGCTAAGGAAGAAGGAAAAATTCTCTGTGTAAGTGTTCTTTTTTTTGATATCCGCAATTTTACAACCATGTCTGAGAATCTCGGGCCTGTTACAACGGTAGCACTTTTAAACGAAGTATTTTCTCTGTGTGATGATATTATACGCGCAGAGGGGGGCTTTATTAATAAATTCACCGGCGACGGCTTTATGGCGGTCTTTGGGGCTCCGCTTTCTACTCCAAACCATGAAAAAGAAGCAGTACGGTCTGCATTAAAAATTCTTGAGCAGGTTTCAATCGACTGCGGTATAGGTGTAGCCTCGGGAGAAGCTGTTGCAGGAACCATAGGTTCCAGCAAACGCAAAGAATACACCGTAATCGGGGACACGGTTAATACTGCTTCGAGAATCGAAGGTCTGTGCAAGGTTTTCGGGTCATCACTGCTTATATCAGATTCGACAATGCAGTCTGCAAAAGACGTTATACGACAATCAAGAAGTCTTGGGTGTATAAGGGTAAAGGGAAAAACAGAGGCTCTTGAAATATATGATCTTCAAAGCAGGGGAGGCTGTTATACCGATGATTTTAAGAAGTCTGTTGATTTGTATTATTCAGGAGATTTTAATGCAGCAAAAGCCTCTTTTGGAAAGCTGAAAGACGCCTATCCCGAAGATAAGGCCTGTTCGTGGTTTTATGACCGAAGCATTGAGCGCTTGCAATGCGGGGAACCCTGGGACGGCAGCGAAAGAATGAGTGAAAAGTAAAGCACAGATTAAAGGGATTATTACCACAGATGAACGCAGATAATCAGATTTTTCGTAGTGAAGTATGAACGAGAAAAATCCAGTATTATAACTTCCTTGCATTAACGACCCGAAGGGGCGTATTTACGCAGATAAGAAAACACAGAAAACGGGGTTAAGAAATTATAAATCATTCTTCCTTGTTCTACCCTCAATCTGTGTTTGCGAAGCAACCGTGTGCATCCGTGGTTATTATTCTCCCCGTCTTCCTTGTTTTACCCTAACATCTGCGGCATCTGCGGACTATTACTTATTATTAATTACCACAGATGAACGCAGGTTCACACAGATAAGAAAACCGCTAATGAGCGCTAATGAACGCTAAAAAAGAAATCAACCATAGAAATATTGCTTAGCGTTAATTCGTGTCTATTCGCTGTTCCACTCTTTCCGGCTGCCTGTTTAACCCTCAATCTGTGCCGCCGCAGGCGTCTGTGTGTCCTAAGCTCGTAGAGCTTTAGGACCCGTGGTTTTTCTTTTTTACTTACGATGCCAAACGTAAAACAGGCCGGAAATAACAATGAGCATATTAAAATATCCTATGAGCTGCATAAGAACAGTAAAGAAAAAGGGTTTGACGACGGGGAAAATGGTTGTATAATAATAGAATAATAAAATACGGATTACTAAAATGATTAAAAAGTTAACAAGGAGAACCATACATGCCCCTAACCGATAACGAAAAACGTGACATCATCAAATACATCGAATCTGGCAAGCCTCTGCCCGACAAATACCGTTTTCTTCTTTTTGACGACAAACGCGAAGTGGAACTTGTCTGGAATGGGAAAACTAATGAAGTCTGCAATATCGTTTTGCCCTTTCAGGTTATCGAACAGGTTGATGAGCCGAGAGCCAATAAACCAGAAGACACCAGTATGCAGTTTGATCTCTTTGACTCCCGCGGCCGCCAGCAGAAGGGCTGGACCAATAAGCTGATCTGGGGCGACAACAAGCTCATCCTTTCTTCCCTGAAAAATGGTCCATTACGCGATGAGATTGAAAGAAACGGAGGCATCAAACTCATCTATATAGACCCGCCCTTTGACGTGGGAGCGGACTTTTCCATGGACATTGAAATAGGCGAGGAAACCCTGCACAAGGAACCGGGCATTCTTGAAGAAATCGCCTACAGAGACACCTGGGGTAAGGGAGCGGACAGTTTTATTGCCATGATCTACGAACGGCTTGTGCTGATGCGGGATCTGCTGGCGGATGATGGGAGCATTTATGTTCATTGTGATTGGAGAGTGAATAGCTATATCCGTTTGGTAATGGATGAGATTTTTGGTAAAGAAAATCTTAGGAATGAAATAATTTGGTCCTTTACAGGACGTTTAATGTACACAGCCAATCGTTTCAATTTTAAGCATAATTCCATATTGTTTTATTCAAAAACCGATAAACATCGAATTAATGAAGTGACTGAACCAATTAAAAGAGAAGATTATATTAAAATGAAAAAACAAGAAGTCCACAAAGACCCTGATGGACGAGAATGGATTTGGGGGCATGCAGGAAAAGGAAAAAGCCATGAGTATAAAATATTTATTGATGAAGTTGTATCAAAGGGGAAAAATTTAAGTGCTGTATGGTCAATTCCGATTGTAAATACATCATCAGAAGAAAGACTTGATTACCCCACCCAGAAACCGGAAACCTTAATAGAACGCATCATCAAAGCTTCTTCCAACGAAAACGACATTATTTGCGACTTTTTCTGCGGTTCCGGTACCACTGCGGCTGTTGCAGAGAAGCTTAATCGTAAATGGATTGTCTCAGACCTTGGCAAGTTTGCAATTCACACCACACGCAAGCGGTTGATTCAGGTACAGCGGCAATTGAAGGACGACGGCAAGGATTTCCGTGCCTTTGAAGTGCTTAACCTGGGTAAATACGAACGCCAGCATTACATCGGCATAAACGAAAACCTGCGGGAAGAAGAAAAACGGCATCAGATAGAAGAACGAGAGAAAAACTTTACCGAACTGATCCTCCACGCGTACAAAGCTCAGACCGTGGAAGGCTTTCCCTCTTTTCACGGCAAAAAAGCCGGGCGGCTGGTGGCAGTCGGACCCATCAACATGCCTGTGACCCGGCTGTATGTGGAAGAAATCATCCTTGAATGCCGCAAGAACAATGTGACCCGGGTGGATATCCTCGCCTTTGAATTTGAGATGGGATTATTTCCCAACATACTGGATGAAGCAAAAAGCAAGGGCATCGATATTGCCCCAAAGTATATTCCCCGTGAAGTCTTTGACCGCCGGGCTATTGAAAAGAACCAGGTAGTTTTTCACGATGTGAGTTATATTGAGATTAAACCCCTTGTGAAAGGGAATTCCATAGCCGTAGAACTAACAGACTTTTCAGTTTATTACACTCAGGAAACCATGGACAGTGTAGCAGAGGGATTGAAAAACGGCAGTAATAAAATTACTGTTGATAACGGCCAAATCGTCAAGGTCAGCAAAGACAAGAACGGCATAGTCACTAGAGACACGCTTACCAAGAAGTGGACAGACTGGATCGACTACTGGTCAGTTGACTTTAACTTTGAAAGCAAACGGGAGATCATAAGAGTTCCAAATGAAGAAACCGGAGAAATAGAAGAACGCTGGACCGGCGATTATATCTTTGAAAATGAATGGCAATCGTTCAGAACAAAGAAAGACCGCTCCCTTGAACTTTCAAGCACCTTCCATGAATGTTCCCCCGGCAGGTACAAGATAGCCGTGAAGGTCGTGGATATCTTCGGAAACGACACCATGCGTATTGCCGAAGTGACCGTGGGGGGGAAAAAATAATGGCAAAAATGGATGTCAAAGGAACAGAAATTACCGTCATTACCCGAAATGAGGATGATTTTATATCGCTGACCGATATGCTAAAAGCCAAAGACGGAGATTTCTTCATATCCGACTGGCTGCGTAACCGGAATACGGTGGAATTTCTCGGGATATGGGAGCAGGTACATAATCCCGATTTTAATTATGGCGAATTCGCCCTAATTAAAAGTCAGGCCGGTTTGAATAGCTACAAAATCAGTGTCAAGGAATGGGTGGAAAAAACAGGAGCCATTGGACTTATGGCCAAAGCCGGACGTTATGGCGGAACCTATGCCCATAAGGATATTGCTTTTGAATTCGGCATGTGGATAAGTCCGGAATTCAAAATATACCTGATTAAGGAATTCCAGCGGCTGAAAGATGAAGAATACAAACAGCTGGGCTGGGATATCCGCCGAAACCTTACCAAAATTAACTACCGTATTCATACCGATGCCATCAAGACAAACCTGATCCCTCCTGAACTCACGAAAGAACAGATCCACCTGGTATATGCAACAGAAGCGGATATCCTGAACATGGCTCTCTTTGGTATGACAGCCAAACAATGGAGAGACAAAAACCCGGAGCTTAAGGGAAATATGCGGGATTACGCGAATGTTTCACAGCTTGTCTGTCTTGCTAATCTTGAAACCCTGAATGCTCACTTCATCAATGAAAGATTATCATCAAGCGAACGCCTTCCTAAACTGAACCTTACCGCTATTACACAAATGAAACTATTAACTAACGATGCTTCAATAAAGAAACTTGAAGGAGAAGAATAATGGCTATTCATCCCGATTTTCCGTCTTCCCCCTATGATATATTACATCCTGAAATCCGCTGGTTTCCAGCTGATGAAGCATTACGTGATTCCAGTTATGAGAAATTGCTTCCTCCTTTGGTGAATTCACTGCGTAAAGAAATTCATTCTTGGAGAGAACAAGGCTACACAGGCGCAAGTGGTACAAGCATATCGCTTCTTAACTGGTGGTTTAAAACTGAGCATCTTATACCAAAATCCGGCGGGATAGTTGTACCTTTTAAGTATTATTACGCCCAGAGAGAAGCGGTAGAAACTGTTATCTACCTTTATGATGTAGTAAAAGTAAAGGATAAATTCGATCTGCTTCGTTATGATTCTTCAAAGGCTGTTTCTGCAGGAATGTTTGATGAAGATTGGAGAAGATTTGTTATTAAAATGGCAACAGGAAGCGGAAAAACTAAAGTTTTAAGCCTTCTTCTAGCATGGGCATATTTTCATAAAACTTATGAAGAAGATTCAGAATTAGCCAGAAACTTTTTAATTATAGCTCCGAATATAATCGTTCTTGACCGTATTCGCAATGATTTTGACGGCTTAAAAATATTTTTTGAAGATCCCATACTGCCAGATAATGGTTTTGACGGGCAAAATTGGCAGGACGATTTTCAGCTTACCCTGCATATTCAGGATGATGTGTCCATAGTAAGAAAAACAGGAAACATTTTTTTGACAAATATTCATCGCGTATATTCATCAGATACTTCTGAGTCTTTGTACGAATCTGAAAATACAATGGACTACTTTTTGGGTAAAAAGCCTACAGGGAAAACCACCGATTCAAAAGTTGACTTAGGTCAGATAGTTAGGGATATTGATGAACTTGTTGTGCTTAATGATGAAGCGCACCATATACATGATTCTAAGCTTGCATGGTTTAAGTCCATTCTAGACATTCATAATAAACTTCTTCAAAAGGATAAATTCCTTTCACTGCAAATTGATGTAACCGCAACACCCAAACATAATAACGGCGCAATTTTTGTTCAAACAATTTCTGATTATCCCCTTGTAGAAGCAATTTCTCAAAATGTTGTAAAACATCCGGTACTGCCGGATAGTGCAAGCCGTGCTAAACTGGCAGAACGCCAAAGCTCACTCTTCACTGAACGATATGGGGACTATATAAATCTGGGAGTAGAAGAATGGAGAAAGGTCTATTTTGAACATGAAAAATTGGGTAAGAAAGCTATTCTCTTTATTATGACCGATGATACAAAAAACTGTGATGAGGTAGCTGAATACTTGGAATCTGGTTTTCCGGAATTTAAAAATGCAGTTATGACTATTCATACCAACCAAAGCGGGGAAGTTTCTGAAACGGTCACTGGTAAGACAAAAGAAGAACTTGAGCGTTTGCGGGAACAGGCAAATAAACTTGACAGTTGGGACAGTCCCTATAAGGTAATAGTATCTGTTCTAATGCTTAAAGAGGGCTGGGATGTCCGAAATGTTACTACTATTGTAGGTCTAAGGGCATATTCTTCAAAAAGCAATATTTTACCCGAACAAACTCTTGGACGCGGATTGCGGCGTATGTACTTTGGAACCGATATAGAAGAATACGTAAGTATTGTTGGAACCGATGCTTTCATGGACTTTGTTGAGTCAATTCAAAGTGAAGGTGTTGAGCTGGAACGAAAACCAATGGGACTCGGAACAGCTCCAAAAGCACCGATTATTGTTGAAATTGATACAAATAACCCCAAAAAGGATATTAATACACTGGATATAAAAATTCCAATTCTCAGTCCTAGAACATACCGTGAATACAAAAATCTGTCACATCTGGACCCTTCTTCCTTTAATCATCAAAAAGTTGAATATTTAGAGTTTTCTGAAGAACAAAAACGAGAGATAGTTTTTAAAGATATTACTACCAATGAAATCAATCATGTAACAAAACTGGATGCCACTGCCGTTACCGATTATAGAAGTGTTATCGGATACTTTACACAGATAATCATGAAGGATCTTCGTCTCGTGAGCGGATACGATATTCTATATGGTAAAGTTAAAGACTTTATCTCCAATTACTTATTTACAGTATCTACCGACATTGATAATCTTAATACATTAAGAAATCTTTCTGAAATTCAAGCTTCAAAAACAATTATAGAAAGCTTTAAAAAAAGCATTAATGAACTTACTGTACAAGATAAGGGTGATGCAGAAATTAGAGACTATATTAATTTGAGAAAAACCCGTCCTTTTGTTGCAAAAGATCAGGGGTTTTTAATACCGAGAAAATCTATTTTTAATAAAATAATTGGAGACAGCCGCCTTGAATTAGATTTTGCAGCCTTCCTCGAAAACTGTGAAGATATTATTTCTTATGCAAAAAACTTTTTGGCAGTCCATTTTACAATTGACTACATCAACAAGGACGGATTCCCTTCGAATTATTATCCGGATTTTATCGTTAAGGTTACGACTAAAAAGGTTGTTCTAGTCGAAACAAAAGGGCTGGAAGACTTGGATGTTCCCCTTAAAATGAAGCGATTGAAGCAATGGTGTGAAGATATTAACAAAATTCAAAAAGAAGTAGAATTTGACTTTGTTTTTGTAGATGAAGAAAGCTTCTATACGTATAGTCCTCATTCATTTTACAATTTACTAAAGTCTTTTACGAATTATAAAGAATAAATCGAAGTCTTTTTTAATCCTTCTTTTTTTTCTGTGCTCATCCGTGCCGCGCGCAGCGCCTGTGTGTTCTGTGGTTATTATTCTCCCCGTCTTCCTTGCTTTACTCTAATATCTGTATAATCTGCGTCATCTGCGGATTCCGATCCTCACGTTTTTTTGCGGTTCCATTTTTTTATGGCTATTCACTTGACTTGCATTATGTGTGCACATATACTGTGTATAAGGAGGCTGTATGAAAAATATAACTCTTTCAATAGATGACGATATTTTGCAAGCCGGACGGAAATATGCGCGGGATCATAATATCTCATTTAATGTTCTAGTAAGGCGTCTTGTAGAACAGACAGTGGTTAAAAAAAATGATTCCTGGCTGCAGGATACATTTTCTCTCATGGATACAGTGAGTGCTTCATCCGGGAACGAAAAGTGGACAAGGGAAGAATTGTATCGTGTCTAAGATATTTGTAGATACAAATTTACTGGTGTATACTCTCGATTCAAGGGATATATTAAAACAGCTGAAAGCACGGGAAATAATTACAAAGGTAGTAAATCTTCATCAGCCTGTTATATCAACACAGGTGCTCAAAGAATTTTATGTAGCGTCAACAACAAAACTAAAAACGGATCAATTAATTGCAAAAAATATTATTCATAATTTTCGAAACATTGAAATTGTTCAAAATGACCTGGAATTAATTGAGCAGGCAATTGATATAAGTGTGATTTCGCAATTGTCTTTTTGGGATTCCTTAATTATTGCTGCTGCTGAAAAAGCTAAATGTGAATACCTATTTTCTGAAGACTTAAATTCCGGCCAAATCTACCGCGGCGTTAGACTGGTAAATCCGTTCAATGATCCGCTTTGCCTTTGATTTTAAGATCAAAGATATCACATATAAAGAAAACCGCTAATGAACGCTAATGGACGCTAAAAAAGAAAATCAAACATAGAATCATTTGTTAGCGTTCATTCGTGTCTATTCGCGGTACCACTCTTTCCTGCTGCCTGTTCTACCCTTAATCTGTGTTTGCGAAGCAACCGTGTGCATCCGTGGTTATTCTTCTTCCCGTCTTCCTTGTTTTACCCTAACATCTGTGTGCATCTGCGAAATCTGCGGATTAAATCAAACCCATTATCAGTTTATGAGCCACAGAGCCCGGCTTTGGAATAGAGGGAAGATTATCGCGTGTGAACCACTTAACCTCATCTATTTCATCAGCCTGCAGATGAAAGCTTCCTTCCTTATATTCAGCCTTGTAAGCAAGCATCAGCTGATCAGGAAAGGGCCAGCTTTGGCTTGTTATATAACGTATGTTTTGAATAGTAATACCGACTTCCTCTTTTACTTCGCGTGCAACAGCTTCTTCTGCAGATTCACCGTGTTCAACGTATCCTGCAAGACAGGTATATACATCGGTATTTTTCTGGCTGTGGCGTGCTAAGAGTACAGAGCCTTCTTTTTCAATTAAGACGATGACAGCAGGTGCAATGGTTGGGAAAAACTGCTCAGAACACATCATACAGCTTCTTGCTGTTTCAAATTTATCGTCCTGTAAAGGAGCGCCGCAGGCGGAACAAAAGTGAGTTCTGGATCTCCAGCACAATAGGGCGTGAGCTCTTGCTGCTTTTGGGGAATAAGGTCTTTCTTCGTCAAAGAGAGCTCTTAATGGTATAAACTTATAACCTGCAGGTGCCGGAGCATTTTCTTCAAGAAGAAGCGCTGTGTAGGCGTGTTCGGGCTCGGAGAACCAGTCTTTTACGAGCAGGTGTTCAAGGCATTTAGAAATAGTCTGATCATCAGGCAGATCTTCTGTTTTTTCATCTACCAAAAGTGAGGCATTTTTAAATAATAAATGCAGAGGATAAAAATCTCCTGCTCTGGTTGTAATCATCGGCATAAATATAGAATACCATGGGTTGTGATATTTTGCAAAGAAAAAAGCTCTTCTTATTAATTTCAATTTTTTGCCGTGAGAATCATCCTGTTTAGGACTGTTGAAGCTGCGTTCTTTACTACTGCTTTTTTCATGTTTTTTTCAAAAAATACACAATATATAGTGTACATTGAGACAGAAGGGCATTAACCTCTTGATAAAATGATGTAAAAATGCTATTGTCTGTAAATGAAAGTAGCAATCTTTTTCGGATCAAAATCTGATACTGAGACTATGAAAAAGGCAAGTTCTGTTCTTGCGGATTTCGGTGTGGACTACCGCGCCTTCATCCTGTCTGCTCACCGCTCCGGTGATCTATTAAAACAACAACTTATTGAAATTGAAAATGACGGCTGTGAAGTTATAATTGCAGGAGCCGGTTTAGCGGCTCATCTTCCAGGTGTTATTGCTTCTCATTCTGTACTCCCGGTAATAGGTGTTCCTCTTGAATGCATAACAAACGGTTCAAACGGACTAGCCGGCGTTGATGCATTATATTCTATCGTACAGATGCCTAAACAAATTCCTGTTGCTACAGTCGGTATAAATAATGCCGCAAATGCAGCATATTTGGCAGTAGAAATACTTGCAGTTAAATATCCTGAGCTTCGCACGAAACTCAAAGATTTTAGAAAAAAACTTGCCCAAGAGGCAGCCGAAAACGGCGGTATGGGAGTCACTCTATGATTGACATTGAAAAAGTTGAAAAAAAAGAACACATGTATGAAGGAAAAGCAAAAAAAGTATTTGCAACAAACGATCCTTCTTTAGTTATCATGGAATATAAGGATTCTGCAACCGCTTTTAACGGTGAAAAAAAGGGTACAATTGATAATAAGGGTGTTATGAACAATACAATTTCAAACTCTCTTTTTGAAATGCTCGGTGCCAAAGGA
>Ga0209201_1003147_pt1 | contig 14788 bp, 15 predicted proteins | sample AD_UKC055_MetaG_FD_184411 | JGI IMG/M metagenome (GOLD analysis project Ga0209201, IMG submission 184411) | Active sludge microbial communities of municipal wastewater-treating anaerobic digesters from USA - AD_UKC055_MetaG (SPAdes) (version 2) | ecosystem: Engineered > Bioreactor > Anaerobic >...
GCCGTTGCAGGATATTTCCAATATTAGCGTTCAGCTGGAATCTGCCACCAATCGGCTCAAGTCTTTTAAAACAAATGCCGGCGATAAAAGCATCGAGGAATATTATGCCGACAAACCGACTCAACTGAAAGTAATTCGAGATCTCCAAGAAACTCAAAACGAATTATTACGTCAAAAAAGTCAAATCGTTAATCCGGTCAATTATGAATTAATCGAATTGGATGAGAAAATAGAAGACGATCCTGTAATTCGTAAAAAATTGAACGATTTTGAGAGGCGGATGAACGCCAAAGGTTATAAAATAACACCAGCGGGCGATTAACAAGGCTTGCATTACTAAACAATTCATAGTAATTTTATGCGCTTTTTGTAAGGGGCTGTAGCTCAGCTGGGAGAGCGCTTGAATGGCATTCAAGAGGTCGCCGGTTCGATCCCGACCAGCTCCACATCATATTGATTAGCTGCCTCACTCGGGGCTTCGCCCCTCGCTTCGGCGGGCCTTTCTTTCTTTTCCTTGCCCCACCCTCCCAGCACAGAAAAGATTAAGGAACTCCCTTTGTTCTTTACTATTTCCAAATATTTTGGTAATATTATACTATGGATAAAAATATTTAGTATACAATTCTTATAACACAATTTAATACTGCTATTATAATATGGTAGAATCAAGTAAAATAAAGCTGCTGAGAGAAAAACTAGGTTTGTCGCAAGAAAAACTGGCTCGACTTGCCGATATTTCCAATAATACTATTATTTACATAGAGGCAGGCAAGCAACATAACCCGACGATTGAGACGCTTGAAAAAATTGCGAAGGCACTAAATGTGCCGATTGAGGAATTAATAAAATAAACACATGGCCACAGGAAGAACAATAAGTGCGAGTTTTCTAACAGATTTAGATCGTAAGGCTATTGAATTATGCGATTCAATATCAAAAACGATTTCCGATTCTATTCCCGATGAAGAAGCCAAAAAAGACTTCGAAAAGGAATACGGTAAAATTAGTTATACAAGAGATGGTGGTTTGGGATTAGGTGGCGGAAAAATACAGAGAGATGCTATATGCACAAGAGGTCGGCAAGGCAAAGCCCCTTTTTCAAATAGAAATTTAAGATGGCATCCTTTAATTGTTGCAGAAAATAAACCAGGTTTTGCAAGAAAAATAGAAAGAATAGAAATTGGCGGGCAAGACGACGGTCAGATTTTAGTTTTCGTAGTTAAAGACGCGAAAGGTAAGGAGCTTAAATTCCCCTCAGATAAAGTACATGAAATGCCAGAAAGATTTGTCGCCCTTCCTGAACATTGGTATCCACACATTAACACTCTAAAACATTGGTCAGATACTTTATGGACACAAAATTCGTGCGTGATTCCTGCCCTTGAAGCGTGTAATTGGTGGGACTCGGTTGAAACCTATGCTATTTTAGGACTTGCTTTAGCTGTTGATTTATACGGAGCTGATTTTGATTCGCTTTATACCAAAATCAAGCAAATACTTGAAAAACAAAATATTAATAACAAAATTTCATTACCGACGAATATTTTCCCTACGAAAAAAGAGGATATTACTAAATGTCCAGTATGTCTTCTTAATATTTCAAAAGGTTTAGAGGCATTTAGAAAATCTGAGAGAGGTACAACATGGCAACCAGCTTGGCGTTCTTCCAAAAAGGAAGAAGGAGACGATTCAAGCATTCAAATAATGCATGTGAATCCTCTTGTTGAAATGCAAATTAAGCATAATTCAAGTAATGTTAGGTATGGTCATAGGTGGTGCAATGTTTCGATGACCGACCACTCGTTAGATGAAACTCTAGACTTCATGGAATTTGTAGTGCGTGCACATAACAGATGTAAATAATTTTTATGGAAACTTTATATTTATTTGATTTAGCCGAAAAAACAAGAGTTAAAAAAATGATCAAGATTGTTGACTTGAAACCAATAAACAATCTTAAGTTGATATTTCGAGAAATTCGGGACTATTTTGCTGGCAATGTAACTGGCATTACAAGGGATGAAAAGATCGCACAAAATATAATGCGGCTTCTTTTTTGTAAAATTTATGATGAAAAGAATAGCAGAAACATAGTTGAATTTTCTAACCGCCCCGATGAAAATTATGATTTGTTTCAAAGAAGAATTGATGATTTATTTGAGAAAGTCAAAAATAATTATCCTGATATTTTTGAGCAAAATGAAAAAATAGAAATAAAAGCTGAAGAACTTTCTTTTATAGTTTCAAAATTAGAAGATTATTCAATCATAAATGCAGACAGAGATGTTATTGGTGATGCCTTTGAAGAGTTGATAGGCACTTCTTTTAGAGGTGGAGAAGGGCAATTTTTCACACCAAGAAATGTTGTGCAAATGATGATTGATGTTTTGTCTCCTCAAGAAGGGGAGCGGATTATTGACCCTGCCTGTGGTAGTGGGGGATTTCTCGCCTATACATTAAGACATTTTATTTCCAATAATAAGAAAAATTTTTATCTTACTGGAATTGATAAAGATGCTTTCTTGGCAAAAATAGCAAAAATTTACCTTTCATTACTTGGCGACCATGAATTTCATATTTATTGCGAAAACAGCTTAGAGGTTCCGATTAAATGGAGCAAAGATACCAAAGAAAATATCCAGCTTGGCACTTTTGATGTTGTTCTTACAAATCCTCCTTTTGGGGCAAAAATTCCTGTTGTTGGGAGGGAATTATTGAGTCAATATCAACTAGGCCACATGTGGGAAAATGGCGAAAAATGGCTACAAACAAAAAAATTACTTGATAAGCAATCCCCCCAAGTCTTATTTATTGAAAGATGCCTCCAATTGCTCCGCGAGGGCGGTCGCCTTGGCATTGTTTTACCAGAAGGTATTTTTGGTAATCCGTCTGATAGATATATCTGGGAATATATCTCAAGCGTTGCCTCAGTTATTGGAATTGTAAGTTTATCTCAAGAAACTTTTCAACCAAGCACACATACTAAAACTAGTGTTTTATTTTTGAAAAAAACTACCGAGAAGCCAAAATCAATTTTTATGGCAATTGCCTATAATGTTGGTCATAATAAAAACGGAAAGCCCGTCTATAAAATAGATAAAACCAACAGTAGTAAAATCTTAGATGATGACCTTCCTGCTATTGCAAAGAATTTTAATGAATATAACAACAAAAATAAAATTACAGATGAACATTTAGGATTTCGTATCGCTTATTCAGACTTAAACGATCATATTTTTATTCCTGAGTACTATAATCCTGAAATCCGCAAGGAGTTAGAGGTATTAAAAAATAGTGGCAAATATTCGTTAATCTCAATTGGAGAGTTAATAGACAAAGGGATTTTGCAAATTAGAAGAGGTAACGAAATAGGTTCGCAATTCTATGGAACAGGAGAGATACCTTTTGTAAGAACTAGTGACATTGTTAATTGGGAAATTAAATTTGATCCAGTAAAAGCCGTTTCTGATGATATATACAATCAATACAAGAAATCTCAAGATATTCAAGAGAAAGACATTTTATTCGTAAATGACGGAACATTTTTGATTGGACGTACTGCCATGGTTACAAAATTAGATTTAAAGATAATTATTCAAAGTCATTTAAGAAAAATCAGGGTACTAAATACAGAATTTATTGATCCGTATTATTTGTTTTATCTCTTGAATAGTAAAATTGTAAGAAAGCAAATAGATTCTAAAACATTTGTACAGGCAACAATTTCAACTATTGGAAATAGATTGAGTGAAATTATTCTGCCTATAAGTAATGATCAAAATGAGATTCAAAAAATTACTAATGAGACCAGAGATATTATTAACGAGAAAGCTGAATTAAGGAAAAGAACAGTAAAGATCGTTGATGAGAGTATTTAATAATTAAAAATGGAAAATAAGCAACAACATTTAGAGTTTATTCAGGGTGCAATTAACCGAATGGCGGGAAATTTATTTTTCATTAGAGGTTGGGTGATTACTTTGATAACTGGACTTTTTGTGTTGTTTACCAAAGATACAAACCAAAATTATATTTTGATTGCCTATTTTCTTATAATAATATTTTGGGTTTTAGATGGATATTTTCTTTCGCAAGAGAGATTATTTAGGGCTTTATACGACCACGTTAGGGTGCTCGATGTGAAAGACATTGATTTTTCTATGGATACGAATGAATTTAAGAAAAATAGAAAAAATTGCTGGTTGCCATCAATGTTTTCCCAGACGCTTTTGATTTTTTATTTATCACTACTCTGCATTACAACTTTAATTTATTCCTTGTTTAAGTAAAGATATGACAACAAAAAGACAAGTATTTTATAGTTTTCATTACAGACCCGATTGTTGGCTGGCATCCCAGGTTCGCAATATAGGAGTTGTAGAAGGAAATAAACCCGCCCCCGATAATGATTGGGAACGAATTATAAGTGCTGGTGATGACGCCATTAAGAGGTGGATAAATGAACAAATGAAATATAGGTCATGCACTATTGTGCTTGTTGGAAGTAAAACCGCAAACAGAAAATGGATAAATTACGAAATAATAAAGTCGTGGAATGAAGGTATGGGCGTCGTTGGCATTTATATTCATGGGCTAAAAAATAGTGAAGGGTATATTTCCGATAAAGGCGAAAATCCATTTGATTATATAGGTTATGGCGATAGTGGTAAAAAATTATCTGCAATAGTTAAATGTTATAATCCTACCGGACAAAATAGTAAAGAGAGATACGATTGGATTTCACAATACATCGCTGATGCGGTTGAAGAAGCGATAAAGATTAGGAACAATAATTAAGCCCGCCGAAAAAACCGCCGTGGGCTTCTAGTGGACAGGAAAAAAAGGGGTCTGAATGTTATTCCCACCAATGAATTTTTGCCCGCTCGCCTCGTCCGGGGGCGGGAAAGCGTTTCTGTAATTCTGCGTTAGCAGAATATCAAAACAGAAAAATTTTCTTTTCCTTAATTGAAAAAAATTTGGGAGGCGCGCAACTAAATAATGTTAATAAAATTTTTCTGTTTTGCTCGCCGTCAAGCGAGCGGAAACGCTGGGCGGGTCATTCAGCAAAATCCTCTGGATTTTGCTCAAAGAAAGTTCTGACATCGTTCAGCAAACACCACATCACCAAAACGTAGAACAGGCTTTTTAGCCTGTTTTTAATTATCTATAAATACCGACTTACATTCATTTAAAGAACAAAAAACTATTTGCGTAATTCATAGTTATGAGCTTGGCAAAAAAATATTAATTAGTTCTAAACCGGTTGTAGGCATTAAGTAAAATATTTGTAAATTTTGCCAAGATTATTTGAGATTTAGAATAGGATTAACAATGGGAAAACGACTAAAGGATGTTGATCTAAACAATACAAACCTTTTTCATCAACCCCGAATAGTTGATATTCAGAATGCACACTGTCCCAATGGCTGTGATTTAATGGCAGAAAATATCAAAATTAAGGGCTTGAAAGCCATTGAAGTTAAAATTCGTTGGAAAAATAAAGAAGGTAAGTTGTATCTTGATCCAGAATTCGGCAGTTACGAAAACATTTCAGAAGTCGAAGTACCAAAAGGCGAGATAGTCGAGTTCATCTGTCCCCATTGTGGGATATCTTTGCGACGTGAACAAGAGCTCTGTCGCAATTGTTCTGCTCCGACTTTTGCGATGGAATTACCTGGTGAAGGACAAATAATCGGCTGTTTGCGTAACGGTTGTTTCGAGCATACTTTGAAAATTGAAAGCTTTGCCGCAATGCAATTGCGAATAGAAGAAAAATTTATTAGAATGATAATGTAGCTACGAATGATGAATATTTTTAAGCCACTATATCTTGTTATTTTTTGTTGTGAAAATACAACTTGCGGTATAAATTTTACCGCTTTGTAAAATAATTGGACCCAAAGTTTTGACTGGATTAAAATTGGATGTCGTGCAGTTAACAATTTTTCATTACCTTACTAAGATCACAGAGTCGTTCTGGCTGTCAGACAATCTGATCAGCATCGTGTGAATATGGAATCGAAAACAAATATTATCAATCGGAACGTCCTGGTTTTAAACCAGACCTATGAACCGTTGCATATCTGCGATGTCAAACGGGCGATCGTGCTTATTCTGGAGGATAAAGCCAGCCTGGTTAAAGCATTTGATCATCAAATGTTAAAGACTGTTCAGCAAAATTTTGAGATCCCTTCCGTTATCAGGATTCACAAATACATCAAAGTTCAACACTGGGAAGCGGTTCTTAATAAAGCCAATATTTTCCGGCGCGATAATTTTACCTGCCAGTATTGTGGAGCTCGCAATGTACCACTAACTATAGACCACATTATTCCCAAAGTTCACGGCGGTCAAGATACCTGGACCAATCTTATTACCGCCTGTATCACTTGCAATAACAAAAAAGGAAACCGTAATCTAATTGAATCAGGGATGGTATTAAGAACTAAACCCATCAAGCCTCACAAAATTCATACATTACAACGATTTGCCGAATCACCAATTGACGAGTGGCGGCCATATTTATTTTTAGAATAAGGACAAAATGGAAAATCGCAAAGTAAAAGGCAGAATCTTAAGCGGAATGCGTCCGACCGGTAAAATGCATTTAGGTAATTACGTCGGCGCTCTCGAAAACTGGGTAAAATTACAAGACGAATATGAAAACTATCATCTAATTGCTGATTATCATGCGCTCACGACAAATCTGGATACCAGTGAGTTATTCTCGAACACGATTGAGATGGTTTACGATTGGCTGGCAGTCGGAATAGATCCTCAACGCAGTCCGATTTTTCGTCAGAGTCAGGTCAAAGAACACTGCGAACTATTTCTAATTTTCGCAATGTTAATTACCACAGCCCGCCTTGAACGTAACCCCACCCTTAAAGAACAAGTGCGTGATTTAAATATTGGCACTTTGTCGTTCGGACATCTCGGTTACCCCGTGCTCCAAGCCGCCGATATTTTGATATATAAAGCTAACCTTGTGCCGGTTGGCGAAGATCAGGTGCCCCATGTAGAAATTACACGGGAAATCGCCCGGAAATTCAATCAGACCTGGGGTAAAGTTTTCCCTATACCGGAAGCCAAGCTAACCAAATTCGCCCGCCTTCCCGGTTTAGACGGCAATAAAATGAGTAAATCAGTCGGCAATACGATCCTCTTAGCGGATTCGGATGAAGAAATCAATTCCAAAATTAAAAAAGCTATCACTGATCCCCAGAAAATAAGACGCGGCGATCCCGGTCGCCCCGAAATTTGTCTGGTTTATACCTATCATCAAAAATTTAATCCTGCTCAATGTCCCGAAATTTACGCCGGTTGCACAAGCGGCGCTCTCGGTTGTGTCGAATGTAAAATGAAATGCGGGACGGCAATTCAAAGTGTTATCGCACCTTATCGTACTCGTCGGATCTATTATGCCACTCACCAATCTGAGGTCATTGACATTTTAATTGATGGCGAGAAACGGGCTCGTCAGGTCGCCCAAAACACTATGGCTGATGTCCATAATAAAATGAGAATCGGATAAGACGTGATAATCCATTACCTGGACTGGCGAATCCAGCAATTTTAATCGGATTAATGAGTTACAACGTCAAACTAAACGTATATGAAGGGCCACTCGACCTCTTGCTTTTCTTTATTAAGAGAGATGAGATTAACATTTACGACATACCCATTGCCTATATAACGGATGAATATCTTAATTATCTACAACTCATGCAGAGTTTAAATCTGCAGTTAGCGGGTGAATTTATCCTGATGGCTTCCATCCTTATAAGAATCAAAGTTCAAATGCTCCTGCCGCGTCCGGAAACCGAAAAACTCGAGGATATTGAAGATCCACGCACCGAATTAGTCCAAATGCTCGTCGAATATCAGAAATACAAAGAGATCGGCGAGCAACTGAAGCGACTTGAAGCAAATCAATCCCGCCATTTTCCAGTCACACTGACGTCAGACCAGCGCAATTATGATCCCGAACTTTTCCTCGGTGATATAACTTTGATCGATCTGGGGCTCGCTTTTCAGCAAATTCTCGAGAAACTGCCAAAAGTTGAGCCGGTCAATCTCGAAATTATGAAGGTCAACATTCGTCAGCAAATATTATTCATAAGAGAATGTTTAAAAAAAAGAAGCCGTATTCGATTTTCCGAAATTGCGGCTAAATTAACCGACCGACTCGAAGTTGTGGTTACTTTTCTGGCTATTCTGGAAATGATCAAATCAATGGAAATTAGCGTATCGCAGAAGGATATTTTCGGTGAAATATGGATAACCAAGAAAAAAACTATTCAGGATAATGTTATCTCAAACGCATAGAATCGTACTAGCGCTTTTATTCGGCGCAACCGAGCCGTTGACTAAATCACAGGTAGATATTTGTCTCGAAGAGGACATTGATTTGACACAAATTATCGCCGATTTAAATCAATATCTTGAAACGGAAGGACTTCCGGTCTGGATTCAGTTGGTGGCGGGAGGTTATCGGCTAATGACAAGAGCTGAATACGAACCCTGGCTAAGTCGGCTTTTTCAAAATAAGGGCAAATTACGTCTGTCACGCTCGGCTCTGGAAACGCTAGCTATTATTGCTTACAAACAACCGATTACCAAAAGCGAAATTGATGCGATTCGCGGGGTTGATACCAGTCTCAGACCTCTTGTAGAAAAAAATCTGATTAAAATTACCGGTCGTCAAGAAGGGCCTGGACGACCTCTGCTATATGGTACCACTAACCATTTTTTAGAATATTTCGGATTGGCATCTTTGCAAGATTTACCACAGGTTAAAGAACTGGCCGAAATTGCCGGTGAAGACAATCTCCAATCTGATATTGTCGAACAGGATGCGACTGAATAGATATTTAGCGCAGGGCGGTTTTGGTTCACGACGCAAATGTGAAGATTTGATCCGAGGAGGTCGGGTTAAAATAAATGGATGTATCGTAACCAACCTGGCTACTCAGGTAAAAGAAACCGATCAAGTGATTGTTGACAATCGCCGAATTGTTCCACCTAAACCGGTGTATATTCTGTTAAACAAACCAGCTGGCTATATAACAACAATGCACGAACAATTCGGCCGCAAAGCAGTCACCGATTTAGTAAATAATGCCTTCGCCAAACCTATTGGTCGTTTGGATATGGCTACAACCGGAGTGCTTCTGCTGACTAATGACGGCGAATTAGCCTACCGGCTGACTCACCCCAAGTTTGGTGTTGAACGCATCTATCGAGCAGCAATTGCTGGTAGAGTCTCTCCCGATATTAAAAAACAGGTAGCGGAAGGAATTTCCATCGGAGGGGCGCAAAAAGCATCTGGTCAAATCCTTACTATAAAATATTTAGATGGTTTTTCCAGCGTCACCATCGAATTAAAGGAAGGTCAGAATCGCGAAGTGCGTCGCATTTTCGCTGTTTTAGGCTATAAAGTCATTTCACTGGATCGGATAAGTTTCGCCGGTGTGCGCTATTCAGGATTGGAACGTGGTCAATGGCGCAATCTAAATGAATCTGAAGTACGGCGACTGAAGACTCTGGTTGGTTTGGCAGATAAATGACGGAGTGACAAATTTTTACAATTGATTATTCAAATATTGTATTAATTTACCTTAAGATAGCTGAAAGGAATTTGAATTGTTATCCTATGGAATTAAATTTACGCGCTTTTTGAAAGGTAGAATATGGGCATTATAATAGCAATCGATGGACCGGCCGGTAGCGGAAAAAGTACCACTGCGCGGGAAGTAGCTCGCCGACTGAATTTCACTTATATTGATACCGGCGCAATGTATCGAGCGATAACCTTGGCAGTTATCCGGCAAAATGTTGCAGTCGAAGATCATCAATCTGTGATAAAAATTGCCGAACAAGCCGACATTCAGTTTGAGTGGGCGGATGGCAATTTGCGTACGATTTTAAACGGTGAGGATGTAAGTAATGAAATCCGTTCAGCTCAAGTCGCGCGTTTGGTAAGTCCGGTTAGTGCCATTGGAGGCGTACGTGACATTTTAGTCAAGCGCCAGCGCGAAATGGCTAAGAAGGCAAATATTGTTATGGAAGGTCGCGATATCGGCACCAATGTTTTCCCCGATGCTGATTTTAAATTTTATTTAGAAGCTGATTTGGAAACGAGAGCTCGCCGACGAATTAACGACTATCAAAAGATCGGCCAGAATTTATCTATAACGGAAATTATGACTGAGATCGAACAAAGAGATAAAATCGATTCTTCGCGCGAACATTCACCTCTTAAAAAAGCCCCTGATGCTATTGTAATTGACACCTCCAATCTAAAATTTGAAGAACAGGTTGAGATGATTATACAAATTGTGAAATCATCTGAACTCTTCAAAAAGATAGAAAAGGCTCCGGTCATTAACGGAACCAATTGTAAAAATTAACCCTAAACCAAAGGAACATTTTCAATGTTAGAAGAAGAACAAACCTTAAACCCTAAACCCTCCGAAGAATCGGAAGTAATTCCGGACATTAACCCGGCTGATCCATTCGCCGAGCCAGTGACTGCCAGAGATGCCACGATTGAGGAAAGAACATCCGCCACTTCGGATTATACTACCGAATTAGTCACTTCGGGGCCATTGTCAGAAATTGTAAGAGTATATGATTTAAAAGATATTGATAAATTGAATGAAGTCCAGGCTCCCAAGGCCGAAGACCATACAAAAATCTATGAAAACTCACTAAAAGATATTGCAAAAGATCAGCGCATACTCGGAACAGTTGTAGCCATTAATGAAAATGAAATTTTAGTTGATGTCGGCTTCAAATCCGAAGGAATTATTACCCGTGAGGAATTTGAAGAAGGGGAATTACCGAAAATCGGCGACCAGATTGAAGTATTTGTAGATGTACTTGAAGACGAAAATGGTCAGATGATTCTTTCCAAACGGAAAGCCGATTTTATGCGAATCTGGGAACGAATTAAGGAAATTTATGCGGCTGGTGAAACTGTAGAAGGGCAAATTGTCAGCCGTATTAAAGGTGGAATGGTAGTGGATATTATGGGAATTGATGCCTTTCTGCCCGGCTCACAAATTGATATTCGACCGGTTACCGATTTTGATTCCTATATCGGGAAAACTTTTGAATTTCGGATTGTCAAATTAAATGAATTACGGAAAAATATTGTCTTGAGCCGTAAAGAATTACTCGAAGAAAGTATGAAGGAAAAACGTGATGATTTATTATCCAAAATCAAAGTCGGTGATATTCTAACTGGCCGGGTTAAAAATATAACCGATTTTGGAGTTTTTATTGATCTCGGTGGATTAGACGGCTTACTCCATATCACCGATATTTCCTGGGGACGTATCAATCACCCGAGAGAAGTAGTTCAGATGGATCAGGAATTGACAGTCAAAGTCATTGATTACGATCAAGAAAAACAGCGTGTTTCGCTCGGACTCAAACAACTGACCACCCATCCCTGGGAAGGTATTGAAAGCAAATTTCCTGTTGGGACGATCGTTAAAGGCAAAGTTGTTAATATCACTAATTATGGCGTATTCGTGGAACTCGAAAAAGGGGTTGAAGGACTAATCCATATCTCGGAAATATCTTGGACTCAGCATATTAAACATCCTTCAGAGGTGTTCAAATTGGGCGATGAAATCGAGGCTAAAGTGCTGGGCATAGACAGTGCCGAACGGAAAATTTCATTAGGATATAAACAGCTTGAACCAGACCCGTGGGAATCAATTGAACAGAAATTCACAGTGGGTTCTGTTCACAAAGGTATAGTTCGAAATCTGACTCCTTATGGCGCCTTTATCGAACTTCAAGAAGGTGTTGACGGATTTGCCCATATTTCAGATATGTCCTGGACGAAAAAAATCCGCCATCCCCGGGAATTGCTAAAAAAAGACGATGAAGTCGAATTCAAGATTCTGGAAATCTCGAAGGAAAATCGCAAAATCTCTCTCGGTTTAAAGCAGGTTACTGAAGATCCCTGGCCAATGATTGAAACTCTTTTTTCTGTCGGAAGTATCGTGGAAGGCGAAGTCGCTAAAGTGACTGATAAATTCATTGTGGTCAATCTAGAACACGATCTCGAAGGAATAATTCCATTAGGACAAATGCCTAAAAAAGATCGTAAAGACCTCAGCAAGGCAGTTGAAATTGGTGAAAAACTGCAGCTCAAAGTCTTGGAAGTCAACCGACAAGAAAAGAAAATCATACTATCACGTGAACAGGCTATTCCGCGCGAACCCAAGACCGAAGTAGAAGCTTATATGATGCAACAGGCTGAAACAACTAATAAACTCGAAATCCCGAGTGAAATAATTCAGAAAATCGCCGAATCGGAAGAAAAAACTCAGGAAAAAGAAGAAAAGTCAGCCGCAAAGGTTAAATCTCTCGCCAAAAAAGCCAAGAAAGCGGAAAAGGTCGAAAAACCAGAAGATCTCACCCCAGAAGAAGAAAAGCCCAAGAAAAAAAGTACCAAAAAAGTCATTTCTGAAGAAATACCTGCTGAGGAAAAACCTGAAGTAGAAACCAAAAAAGAAACCGAAGCCAGTCCGGAAAAGACCAGGAAAAATTCGGCCAAATCGACTTCTAAAAAATCTAAACCGCAGGCCGAAAGTGAAAAACCAGCCGCTGACGATACCGCTGAAAAATAAGGAGCCTGAAATCGTTTAAAAATAACAATGGGGCTTGGATTTTGACAGCCCCATTGTTATTTTGCAAAGTTGTATGAATCCAAGTCTTAAAGAAAAACGCCGCAAATTTAATGAGAAATTGTCCTATCGGAATGTCAGGCAAGCCGTCCGAAAATGGATTACCACCAATACGCGTACTAAGATTTGGATCTTCGTTTTCACCGTTTTTCTCTGGCTCTACGTCGTATTGAATAATACTTATTCTTATACTTTTTCAGCTAAACTGGAGGTGAGAAATATTGACCCGACTAAAACGACGATTGAGAAATTACCGTCGCAAGTCCAAGCTAGTTTTTCAGGTAAAGGAATTGACCTGTTTTATCTTATCCTATCACCTCAACAATCAATCAAATTTGTCGTAGATTGCTACTCCATTAAACAATATTACGATTTCCCTTTAAATGAATACTTTAAAAATAATCCCGAAAAAGTCATCACTCCACGAAATATTAATGTCAAACTCGATCACATTATCTGGCCGGAAACCTTGCGCGTTGTTTTGGACGATTTAGTCACGGCAAAAGTACCGGTCAAACCGGAGGTTGAAATACAATTAGCACCTGGCTATGTCTTAGCCGGTTCAATGCGTATAATTCCAGACAGCGTTACTTTAAGGGGTCCGCGAACTTATGTCAGACAATATAATGAAGTGCCAACTAAAAAGCTGGTTCTCACTAATGTTTCCAGTTCGATTTCGCAGGAAATTGATTTAGAATTTGTCCCTAAGTATAATGTTTATATTGATGTAACGCGCGTCCGCATCCTGCAGAAGGTCGACCAATTGGGTGAAAAAAAATTAACCGACATCCCAATTAGAGTAATCAATCTTGCTCAAGATCAGAAAGCCGAAATTATTCCTCCAACAGCCACATTGACTATTTCCGGTGGAATCGAAAAATTGAAAACAGTTCAGCCGGAAGATATTAAAATCGTATTTGATTTTGCCACAGATTGGCGACCGGATGAGTCCTTTTACACTCCAACCGTAGAACTGCCACCCGGACTCTTAAACTGGTGGAATCTCGAACCCGATACTTTTGAAATTCGGATAATTCGCGAGAGGCAACCCTGAATGCTAATTCTCGGCATCGAAACATCCTGCGACGAAACCGCCGTTGCCATTTTAAATGATAATGAAATTTTAGTCAATCTGGTCTCTTCTCAATTACTTCATCAGCAGTTCGGAGGCGTTGTCCCGGAATTTGCTTCTCGTGAACATATGCGTCTGCTTGATCAGATGGTAAAAGAAGCATTCGTCCAGACCGGATTGCAGCCCGAAAATCTTGATGGTATTGCTGTGACTCGCGGTCCCGGGTTAATGGGAGCTTTATTGGTTGGATTAAGTTTCGCAAAAGGTTTGGCATATTCACTTCGTAAACCCTTACTGGGTGTCAACCACATCGAAGGTCATATTATGGCTAATTTTTTGACCTGCCCGGATTTAAAATTTCCCTTTCTCTGTTTACTGGTTTCCGGCGGCCATACCCAAATTATCCAGGTGAATGACTTTGGTAATTATCAGATTCTTGGGCGCAGTGTTGATGATGCCGCCGGTGAGGCTTTTGACAAAGCCGCCCGCATTCTGGAATTACCTTATCCGGGAGGTCCACAAATTGATCAAATGGCACATCGTGGTGATCCCAATTTTTACCAATTTCCGCGGGCTAAAGTTCGCTCCGAGCAGTACGATTTCAGTTTCAGTGGACTAAAAACCGCGATGTTATATTTAGTTCGTCAACGAGGCCAAAAATGGGCTCAGGAAAATTTAGCCGATTTATGCGCCGCTTATCAGGAAGCGATCGTTGATGTCCTGAAAATCAACACTTTCACTGCAGTCAAAAATCTGCACGCCAATAAACTGGTCTTAGCCGGTGGCGTTGCCGCTAATTCCAGACTAAGACAAGTTTTCCAGGAACAGGCTGATTACTACCAAATCGAATTGATAATTCCATCTTTGAAATATTGTACGGACAATGCCGCGATGATCGCCAGAACCGGGCAGGAAATGTTGTCACGCAACCAAATTTCGCCTTTTTCAATCTCAGCCGTACCGAATCTAACACTTACTACTAAATAAAATGCATTCATTGACCTTGAAA
>Ga0209201_1003149_pt1 | contig 14777 bp, 8 predicted proteins | sample AD_UKC055_MetaG_FD_184411 | JGI IMG/M metagenome (GOLD analysis project Ga0209201, IMG submission 184411) | Active sludge microbial communities of municipal wastewater-treating anaerobic digesters from USA - AD_UKC055_MetaG (SPAdes) (version 2) | ecosystem: Engineered > Bioreactor > Anaerobic >...
CTAATTGGTTTCGGGGAATATCCACATTAATATTTTGTAAATTATTAACACGAGCTCCCCGAATTTTTAACCAATCATGGTTATGTTTAGAAGGCATAGGTAAAACTACGTAATTTAATTAAATGATTATTATAACTAAAAAAAAGCGGTTAGTCAAAGCTCCTAACCTTGTTGTCAATTTATTAAGATTTATTTTGTAGTCTTTAAAATTGGTCGCAATTACTGAACAAAGCGCGAACCTTTTTTGAACAACAATTTCTGCCTTAATGGACAGAAATCCGTCCTTGTTTTTTACCGCCGTTTGTAAATTAACTGATTTTGTCCGCAAAATCAGCAAAATTGTCAAACCAGTATTTTCTGTAATTTTCCAAAACTTCAGCAATCCCTCGTCGTGGCTTCAATAAAAGTTTTGTATTTATGGTCAATCCATTATATGAAAATTTTTTGCTTTCTTTTTGTTCGCCAATTTCAAATATCTTTGAATAACCGTCAATTTTTCTATATCCGTCTGCGTGTTCTGTCCCTTTGGGATCAACGAATAAAATTAAATATTGTTGGTTTTTTTGCATCCAAAAAATGAAGTCGGGTTTGAAATTGGCAATATTATTTTCCTTTGGATTGTAATAAGGAATTAAAACCTCGTCTAGAGTTTGGTCAAGTTTTGAAAACATCCACCAGTCAAATTGCCTAAACACATTGTCCGGTTTAGTAAGGTATTCTTCCAGTTGCTCAATAAATTTTACCTCGCTGTCAACATTGATAATATGATTCAGGTAGTCAATTTTTTCTGTGTCCGAAACTATTACCGGAAGATAATAATGATTAGCTAAATACTTGATTTTGATTTTTTGATTTTTTATTTCAAAATTCTCCGCCTCTTCAAACAGAGTCCTTTGTTTTTCATATTCTTTTCTGGGAATTTTGCCGTACTGCTTATTTAACTCTTTTTGCCTTTCGGGATAGTGTTTGGCTTCTTCTATCTTCCGTCTAATTTCTTCGTATTTCTCACCATCGCTAAACCTAACTTTTTTGAAATGCACAATTTCGTCTTCCAACTCCTTAAATTTTTCAAATTCTCTGCTTTTAATTCCAAAATAGTCAAAAATCCGGCTAAGAATTAACTCCGGTTCAAGAAGTGATGGCTCGTCCTTGTCCAAAGTATAATATCTATCTTTATTTGATTCAGCAAAACTTTCACTTGTCTTTTTTAAGACATTAACTTCGCAATCATATTTAGCTAAAGCGATTTTATCGTCTAAAAATTTGTAGAATTGCGAAGTTATGTTAAAATCTTCACGGCTGATAGGATATTTTTGTGGGTCTTTTTCCTCAGCAAAAATTCTCTCAGCGGTTTTATACACCGGCACTAAAAGAGTGTGCTTTTGTGCTTCTGGATTTAAAATAAATGCTTCACCCAAATTTTTATCTTGCTTCTCTGCTTTTAGTGTGGCAATTATTTCCTTCAGGTTTTCGGCGTTAGTGCCAAAAACAAATAAGCTTTCAATCGGCAAAATCAGATTTTTTACTTTCTCAAATAATTGCTCTTGTACAGCTTCAACATTAAACAAATTTTGGAGACGTTTTCTTTGGTTTTTTAGCGGTTCGATTCTTACACCCCGGCCTACTGATTGCAGGACAAATTTTTTAGCGTCGCTTCCAACCCCGATATTTATGAACAAAAGCAGGTTTGGCCTGTTAGAATCCCAGCCCTCATAGAAAGAGCGGGAACCCATTAAAATATTTATGTCAGAATCATCATAATTAATTCGTCGGAAATAACTTTCATTTTCAAAACTTTCATTTATCTCATAGTTATCAAGTTTATCTTTTAGCCAACCGGAGATATCGCCGATCTTGATTAAAGCAAACGGTTTATCAGCTGTCATTAATCGAAAAATCAATTCTTGCCTATTACCAGGAATTTTCAAAACTTCAATCTTGCCCGGCGTGTTTGCGTTCAAAACATATTTCAAAATATCCTTATAATCTAATTCTGAAATTAAATCAGCGTTGATAACGCATTCCAACTCTTCAAATATAAATCTAGCATTATTACTAAACTCTTGGATAAGTTCATCTTTTGCTTTTTTGAGTAAATCGGCTTTAACTTCATTTTTCGCGATTTTTTCTAACTCTCTGAAAAACAACTCTAAATCAGAATCTTCTGGATTAACAGAGTTCACTAAGGTTAAAAGAAGCGGGCGATGATAAAGTGTACTATCAATCTGCTTTATTTTTTCAAAATGTTTATTGATATAAGTTAAAAGTAAAAGTGTTTTTAGAACAATTTTCTGTTTTTCCTGAGGCGCAAAATCTGTTTTATCTTTAAACGCTAGTGCTTCTTGATCCGAAACATAAATATGCTTGCCATACCCTTCTTCAACGAAGTTTGAAAGATTGAAGTTAAAAGCACAGGTCGCAAAGTCTCTCGGATCAGTAAAAGTCGCGGAAAAATTAAATAAAAAACCATTTCTTGAAAGTATAGAGTATAAAATCTGCCGTTTGCTGTCTTCTTTATCACCCTTGTGGGCTTCATCTAAAAGAATATACCATTGTCCATTATTGTCGTAATTTTTGAAATTAATGAATTTTTCTTTTTGCTCGTCGGAAATTAAATCTGAACGGTAATAAAAAACAGTAATTTCGTTTTTGGAAAATGGTAGGGTATTTTCGCGCTTGACGCTTTCATAATCTCTCAAATTTTTGAGATTGATTCTTGTGTCAAAGTTAAAGCTGTTAAACTCCTCAACATGAGCTTTAAATTGGTCCAAAAGATCATCACGGTGAGCTAGAAATAAAATATCCCGAGTCGGTAACTCTCCTTTGGCAATGAGTTTACCTAAAAGCTCAATCATTTTAACAATAATCAATGTTTTGCCTGAGCCAGTCGCCATCCAAAAACTCATTCGGTTGATGAAATAAGCAAAAGAAATTTTTGAGTCTATAGCGGGATAATCTTTATCATATTCTAGGAGATATTTTGCCGTTTTTTTGCCTTCTTTCTTTTTCAAGTCGTAATCAAAATTTTCCGTAAAATTATTATCTTGATAAAGATTGAATAAACTCTGCTTATTAGCTTTTTTATCTATAAAATAAAGCCATAGACCCTTGAGTGCATTTTGAAGGCCTTGCTTTTGAAAATCAAAAAGCGTTTTGTCTTTTGAAAATCGGCTTAAATCAAATCCCTGCCACTTGATTGGCAAGTTTTCAAAAGAAATATTTTTTACGATGTCTTGCAAATATAATTTCATAATGCCAATAGATTAGTAACGATTTTTATTAATTTATCTTTTTCTTTAGGAACACTTATTGCAACCAAAAGTGCCAGTGTAGTTAATGTATTATCATTAATTTTTTTCTCTCCGTTTTCTTTATATAAATAATTGTTTTTATTCAGATAATAAATAAATAAAAAAGAACCTATGCGTTTATTGCCATCAACAAAAGGATGATCTTTGATTACCAAATATAATATATGAGCCGCCTTTTCTTCCAAAGAGGAATATAATTCTTTACCATCAAAAGTCTGGTAAATATTTTTTATAATAGCCTTAAATCTATCTTCATTTTCTTGTCCAAAAAGGTTACTTGCTTCATTTTTTGCGATTAGGTCTTTTTTAATTTTATCAATCAATTTTCTTGCTTCATCATATTGCACGACATACTTTTCTTTAGCTTTTTTCGTAAGTTTAAGTTTTTCCTTGTCATATTGCTCAAGCAAAGTAAGTGTTTTCGAGTAAGAGGAAAGCAAACTTAAAATTTCCTGTTCCTGTCCGACAAGCAATTCGTGTTTTGATTTTTCCTGTAGTAGAGTAATTGTTTCCTGTAAATCCTGAAAAGAGTTTTGATATTGCAAAAGCCTTTTTTCGTTTAAAGTGTATCCCTTAACTAAATGCTCTTTTAATGTTTTTGTTGCCCAGATACGAAATTGTGTAGCACGATTAGAATTAACGCGATATCCCACAGAGATAATTGCATCTAAATTATAAAACTGTGTTTTATAAGTTTTTCCATCGTTAGCAGTATGTTCCAAAATGGAACTAACTGAATTTTTATCTAATTCTCCCGATTTAAAGATATTATTTAAATGTTTGGTGATTGCCGGTCTTTGCGTGCTAAATAAAAGAGCAATTTGATTTTGCGTAAGCCAAACAGTGTTTTCTTCAAGACGCACTTCTAATTTTGGTCCTTCTTTAGATTTATAAATAATTACTTCGCCCTTTTTAATTTCTTGCTCTTTCATAGAATTTTATTTCCACCAAATCAAGGGTTTAATGAGATAGTAATTTAATCAATTTTTCAAATATATAAATTTCTCTTTTTCTTTTTGGCGGGACAAAAGGAACTAAAATTTTATATTCTTCAAGTTTTTTTATTAGCCGTAAAGATGTGACCTTGTTTGCTTTGATGTTTTTATTTAATTCGCTATTGGAGAAAATTGGATTAGAAAATATAAAATCAACAATTTTAGAAATATATGGGGATTTTATAGACTCTGTTATGCCATTAATTTCTTCAATGAGATTTCTTATTTGATAAATTAACTCTTGGGTTTCTTTCGCTTGATTTTTAACAGAAATTAAAAAAAATTTTATCCACTCTTCGTAGTTATGCTCTTTATCAACTAAATGAAGATAATTAATATAATCATCTCTATGTTTTTCAAAATAACCGCTCAAAAATAAAATGGGTTGGTAAAGCAATTCCTTTTGGTATAAATATAAAGGAATAAGTAGTCTGCCAATTCTTCCGTTTCCATCTTCAAAAGGATGAATTGCCTCAAATTGATAGTGGATAATGGCCGATTTGACTAAAGGATTTTCGCCGTTTCTCAAAATATAATTTTCTAAATTTTCCATATAATCCCTTATTAAAATCGGTTCAGGGGGGACGTAGGTGGCCTTTTCTATGGTTGCCCCTTTTTTTCCTATAAAAACTAAATTTTCTCTAAACTTACCTTTATAACTTTCCCCCCTTGCTCCTTCTAATAAAACACTGTGTAGTTCTTTGATAAAAGCAATATCAAGCTTTCTATATTTCAAAGCATCTATTGCTAAAATCATTGCTTTCCTATAATTAAAAACTTCGATTGTATCATCGTATTTTCCTTCTTTTGTCGCTTCATAGAAAAAAACATCAGAAATAGTGCTTCTGGTTCCTTCTATTCTTGAACTCACGGTGGCTTCTTTGGTGATGAGTGGAGATATTAATAGAGAAGGATTTGGAAGATCTCTTTGTAATCCGTCCAATTTTCCCAATTCAAAAGAGGCATTAGCCAATTCCTCGGCAAATTTACCAAGATCAAGTTTAATTGGAAGTTTTTGAGGTCTTGCAGTTTTAACCATAAATGTTACACTAAATCAATTTTCTGTTACATTTTAATATAAATGTTACACTAATGCAACATTTTTATGACGCTTCCCACCAAATTAAGGGCTTAATGAGTTTATAATCTAAATCTTTTGTATTAATTTTTGTTCCGTCTTCAAACTCTACTTCATCATCACTGATTTTCTTAATCCATTTGCCGGTAAGATTAGACAATGTTTCGGCAATGTCTATGTTTGGATAGAGTTTTGCTAAATCAACTTTGACTTTTTCTTTTTCATAATCAATTTCTAAAGCATCAAGCATTTTTTCATCTTTCATAAAGACATATTCTTGATAAGGAGTCTTTGATGGTGAATTAAACAAATCACTGTCTTCATATTTACATTTTGCCAATGTTTCCTCGTATTGCTCAAGTTCATAATATTTAAAAAATCCACCACCTTGATATTCTTTTACTTCTTTTGAAATACCTGATTTATCATAAGCCAAAACTTTCTTCATTCTTGGCAATGTCACTGTCCAAAAATGCTCCCCCATCTCTACACCAATCCATCTTCTGCCTAATTTATGTGCTACTGCTGTTGTTGTGCCAGAACCAAGGAAGAAATCAAAAATTAAATCGCTTTTATTTGAAGTGGATTCTATTGCCCGCTGTAGTAATTCTTCAGAATTCTCTGTTGTAAAATCCCAAGTAGGCGAATAACCCGAAATATCTGTCCAGTTAGAACCAAGTGTTTCCCATTTTGTTAAAAACTTAGGCATTCCTGTTTGTTTATCCATCTTAACCAGCCCTTTCGAAATGGCATCATCTAACGCTTCTTGACTTAAAGCCCATCTTCTCCCTTCCGGCGCTTTAATTCTTTCCCCAAAGAAAACTCTATAAAGCAGATCCTCGTCTTTTCTTGTTCCTGGCAAATGCATCTCGACCCATTTCCATTCACTTTCTGGTTTAGATTTACGGAATCCATTAAAAAGAACATCTTCTGACTTTCCATAAAAATACAAAGACTCCCAAGCCGTATGAAATCTTCCACTCTCTCCTTTTAGTGTTCTAGTTCTTTTGACAGCAATTTCATTTCTTAAATTATTATCAAAAGTTTCATTCATCAGAAACCTTATAATCCAGTTTCCATTTGAATCACATCTAACAAAAATACTTCCTTTTTCATTCAGCCAATCTTTTGCAAGTTTTAATCGGTTTTCCAATAGTGTTGCCCAAGATGAATCTTTATACTTTACAGAATAAAAATAATCAGCATCCTGTTCTTTATTAAACGGCGGATCAATATAGATCGTCTGTACTTTTTCTTTAAATTTCAGCAGAATGGTGTTTAATGCTTGGTAGTTTTCACTTTTTATTAACCAGCCGTCCAAAGATTTATCTAAATCATCAAACTGGCTCAAAATTTCTAACTCCAAATCTTTGAAATACTTGGTGTCAATCGGCGCTTTAGGATTGTCTTTGTCTATGCCTAATTCTTCCCATTCTTTAACCTGCTCTTTATAGTTTGTATGCTTTTTGATTTTTTCAATCAGTTTTCCATCTTTTATTCTATCCAGCGTAATCACATAATTTGAGTTTTTAACAAACTTTGGTTTGTTCCAGATTCTTACTAGTTCATCTTCAAACTGCGCGATGAAATCAATGATCTTAAAAGCAATGTCTTTTAAGATTTGCAGTTCATTAACTCTGTCAGCGTTCCATTCTTTTGCTCCTTCCCAGAAATATTGATAACTCCAAAGTTTAAACTGTTCCTCTAAAAATGATTTAGCGTTTTTGTTAATGAAAAAATCAACTTCACTTTGTTTTGCAAAAATATGAAAAGCACGCTCCAGTTGTTCTTCGGTAATTGCGATGCCTTTTCTTTTTATGGCTTTTAATATCTCATCTTGTTTTGTTTTTGTTCCCTTTTCGGAATATTGCACACTAAATACAATCGTGGTATCTTCTTTGACTTTATCTAATTCAAAAATGAGTGAGCGTTTTTCGTTAGCTTTTTTGCTTTCTATTTTTGAAGCGTCAAAGTAAAATTTAAAGCCATCGAACTCAACTGGCAAACTTCTAAAAATTCGGTCGGTTTTGACATAATAAAGCATCTGTGTTTTCCAAAAGAGGATAACATCTTTTTCATCAGTATAAACTTTTTCGTAAATGTTGTTATGAAATGGTGTTGAATTGAAATAGATTGAACCGTTTTCCGTAAAATAGCGGCTGAAAAATGAATAGAGTTTGTCAAAAAGTTCGTCCCTAAAATTTGGATGGTTTGTTAGCGCTGTTTCAATATCTTTTTTGAGAATATCCTCAATTTTACAGTAGTAATTTGATTTTATCCTCATTAAATTAACAAAACCGCCTTTGCCTTCAATTCTGGCTCCAATAAAAACATCCTGTAGCGCTTTGTAAAATTTTTGTTCTTTAGTCATAATTTTATTTCCGGCCTAAATCAAATTCCTGCCACTTGAGTGGCAAGTTTAGATAACTTGTCTTGTGACAAACCCCTTGTTTTCGCAATTTTTAAATATTCTTATAAATGATTAACATTATCTTTATAATACACGATTTAGTTTCTTGTGTCCATCAAAATTAAGGGGTCCTTTGTTGTATGAATATGATGAGACAAGGCGGGCAGGACAAACAAACATACTGTCCATAGAATTCGCAATCTTTAGATTGGTCGGGGTGACCCGATTTGAACGGGCGACCTCAGCGTCCCGAACGCTGCGCGCTAGCCAACTACGCCACACCCCGTGACTATACGAAATTTTTTGATCTTATCTGTAGTATAATTCACATTTGGCCACTTGGCAATTTTCTGTTTTGGTCTACCTCGTTTTATTTTTCTTCGGAGTCCAAAAAGTCAGTAAATGGTAACATCCTGCGTTTTTAATATAGCCCTGGGGGATTAGACGGTGTCCAACTTACTCTGGTGGACTTGAGGCAAAACCGGTGGAACAAAACACTGCGAAAATTGATTAATTGGCGCCAGCTAGGTGAATGAGCTATCATGACATTAACTGCGAAAATTTGTTAATAGATCATCTGCTTCCTCCTGCGTGTACATCTTGGTATTGTTTTTTGTATTTTAACGACCCCCCCAAACCCGCCAAAGGTAATGCTCTGGAATTTAAATACTATAAGATGCATTTTGATATCAAGTGGTTCACAATACATTCCGGAGCAGTGGTTTCCATAGGCTCTGACTTTAGGAATATTTATTTGTTTAAGCTCGTTTATATTAAAAATAGTGAGATCGCCTAAAGTGACTACCAGGTCTATATTATTTTGAGAAATTGTTTTTAGAATGCTTAATTTGGGTGGATGATCAGCTATGGCTAAATTTTCATGCGATTAGTTAATTAATTTTTCAAATTATGTATTTATGTCAGATTTACTTTCAAGCAGCCATTTCCAGAGCGGTTTGAATTGTATGGTTTTTCCGTTTCGTTTTATTTCGCGCTCTTCATCCCATGTGAGTACGGTGAGATTATCTGTCTTTAGTTCGCCACTCGCTTCTATGAGGGCTTTCGCTTCACGATCTTCCACGGCTTGATTTACCGATTCATAGCAGACCTGATAAAGCCCGAGCACTTCAATTTCTTTTTTCACGACAAAATCTATCTCACGGTTATTTCGAGTTTTGTAATAAAACAATTCACGTTCCGGTTCAAAACCACGCTTCACTAATTCCATGAAAACGAGATTCTCCATAAGCTTACCCCTGTCAGGTGAATGCTGTATGGCTTTTGCGGTCACAAAACCATTGTCTACGGCATACACTTTTCTTGGTGATTTTATGCGGTAGGATGATTGGTGCGAATACCTGGAAATAGAAAAAATAAGATATGCCTCTTCAAGATAGTTTATGTATTTTTCTGTTGTTGTCGCACTCTTCAAATCAAGAATGTCTAAAAGTTTTCGCGTCGTGTAAAGACTCGCGAAATTATTTATAAGATGCGATCCAAGGACGCTGACCTTTGTTGAAAATTTAACTTTATGTCTTTTTACCACGTCTTTGAAAAGCAGAGCATCGAAAAGCACTTGCAGATAATCTTTTGGATCGAGATTGCTTACCACCACCTCAGGAAATCCGCCGTTATATAAATATTGCTCCATCAAATTGAGAAGTATTCCACGCTGTTCCGGCAAAGAGGCATATTGCGGATCTAGGGCGAATTTTTTCGCACGCAAAAATTCGTCAAAATCGAACGGCAATATTTCTATCGGCATGTGCCTGCCGGTAAGATGGGTAGCGAGCTCCTTAGACAACAGGTTCGCATTCGAACCGGTTAGTACGAGATTATATCCTTCACGGTGCAAGCGGTTGGCAAACAATTCCCAGTTCGGCAAATTCTGTATCTCATCGAAAAGTATGGTTTTTACATCGCCATACGCGGCGTGCAATTCTTTCATCAACTCATGGGTATCGGTTGCGTTCATGGTTGCCATTGCTTCCTCGTCGAAATTGAAATACATGAACGGCCGATCTTTGAGGAGCATGAGGGAATAAACGGATTTTCCAGCTCGGCGTGGTCCCAGAACGACTTTTATTAAACTCGAATCCAGCCATTTCTTGCCGAATTGATCTTGGGTTCTTGGCACGTATTCCACGGCTAAAAGCTGTTCTTTTTGCCGTTTTTGGTTCAAAACTATGTCTTTTTGCATATTATTTTAAATATAGTGGACAAAAAGTCCTTATTTTGTCCAGTAGAAGTATTATAATATATGTGGAAGGTAAATACAAGAGTCCTGGAGGTAGTTCACAAATTAGTGAATTGAGGCTTAAATTAGCCTTTATTCACTAAAAAATGAGCATAACAATGAAAATACTCAAAATAGCGGATTACTAGCCCCATAAGGTAGATTCTTTGCTGGCCGAAAATAAAGAATATAAAAAGTTAGGCACCAGTGACAGAAAAAGTTTGTTCAAGAAAGAAAAACCGGTCGCATATTTTTAATGATGGTATGATTTATCGCGAGCTGATCGAAATCACCGGACTATCAAGCAGGAAGTCTATGGGAAATACAAGCTACCGAATCCGAAAAGCGGTTGAGAAAAAATTGGAAGTTGAACAATTCATCGACGGCTATCAAGACTATGGCTACTGGATAAATCCAATTTGGTGGTGTTTGCTGGAAAAAGTTCGGGCTTTTACCGAGAAAACCCTGACGCTAATTTCTGAAAATTCGTCCCGCCCGCCCGACGTGGGCGACACAAAGGAACTCCCTTGCTTGATAATTTTCAATTTACTAAGTTTTAATTTTCTGATATTATAGTAATAAATTAACAAAGCTCAACAATTTAAATATAGTAATATATTATATTACAATGAAGTCAGACAACGAATCCATAATAGCCGATAACATCAAAAAATACAGGCAAAAAAATGGGGATTTCGCAAGATAGGTTGTCAAAAATTACCGACGTTACCTATGAGACAATTATCAAAATTGAGTCGGGGGCGAACAAAAACCCGACGATAAAAACTTTGGCTAAAATCGCCAAAGCGTTAGAGGTGGCAGTTGATGATTTAATAAAATAAAACTATGCCAAAAATAAATGACCTAAACTTAAAAAATTGGAAAGAATATCAAGACCTTTTGACTGATAGTTTGTGGATTATTGGCGAACGGGATAAGTCCGGTTCGCATAAGGGTGATTATCACGGAAATTTTATTCCTCAAATTCCGAACCAACTAATGAGAAGATTTACAAAAAAGGGTGATGTTGTTTTGGATACTTTTTTAGGAAGCGGAACTACTTTAATTGAATGTAAAAGGTTGGGGAGAAACGGGGTAGGAATCGAGTTATTGCCAAAAATTGCAGAAATGGCCGAGCAAAGAATCAGACAGGAAACACTATTTGATTCTAGAGATAAACTATTCTCAACAATTTTAGTTGCCGACAGCACCAAAGAAGCTACGCGAAAAAAGGTTGAGGAAGTATTGAAAAATCATAAGAAACAAAACGTTCAACTTATAATAATGCACCCCCCATATCACGATATCATTAAATTTAGCGATAGAGAAGATGATTTAAGTAATGCTAAATCAGTTCAGGAATTTCTAAAACTTTTCGGCGATGTTGTTTCTAATTTTTTGAATTTGCTTGAAAGAAAACATTATTTAGCGGTTGTAATTGGCGATAAATATACAAATTCCGAATGGGTACCGTTGGGATTTATGACTATGCAAGAAGTATTAAACCGAGGCGGCTTGATACTAAAAAGTATTTTAGTTAAAAACATGGTTAATAATCGTGCCAAAAGAAACCAAGAACATTTATGGCGATATAGGGCCTTGGTCGGGGGCTTTTATATTTTTAGGCACGAATATATTTTATTATTTCAAAAAAAATAATTATGTTAGTTTCAAAAAAGGAATTAGCGAATCTAAAATTAGGGGCTATCAAATTAGATGATTTAAAAGAATTGGCGAGAACTTTAGGCGTTGACGCAAGAGGCACTGCTTCAAATCTTATTAAAAAACTCATTGATGTTCCGCAAAATAAAATCGATGAATTTATTAAAAGAAAATATCAAGAACAAGTTGAAGAAAGGCAAAAACTTATATCAGATGAGGCATTAAAGCAAGAGGTATTAAAAGTTCAAGAATTTAGATGGGGCGTTGTTCAAGGACAATTGGACCAAAAAATTCAAACCGAGTATGTCCGGAGATTTGTAAGGTATGAAGATTTAATTCAAGGTGTAAAAAGCAGACTTCATGATGATATTACGCATTATGTAATCGCTACTTGGTATAATCACTGGACAACAGTTTTAATTGAAGACCACATCAGCCAACATTCAAAAGTTATTCCTACGCTTAAAAATAATTTTGGCGTTGATATTTTCTTTGATGATCAACCGTTTGACTTAAAAATTACTTATCTACCAAAAAATTTTACTCTTGAGCAAGCTTTGAAAAACCCAAAAAATTTAATTGTTTGGCTTTATGAAAATCAGGGCACACAAAGATTTGGGGCAGATAATAGGTTTTTCGTAGTTTTGGCAAGTAAAAATAATTTAGAGGAAAGCTGGAAATTGAAAAGAGATTTTGATTTTGTATTTAGCGAAATTGATAAATTTTTTGATAACGCCTTAGTATCAACAAAAGACGAAATTGTTTTTAGTTTTAAGAAAAAAACCTACACAACAATTTCTAAAATTTTAATAATTACGAGATGAACTTATTTGAAGACTTGGGGGAAGTAAAAAACAATGAAGAATTAGCAAATTTGCAGAAGAAGTTTCCAGCGTACGACATCAGTTATATTTACCAAGCTGCTGACACGTCTCGGCGTAAAGCGAAAGAATGGATGGAAGAGTTATGGCGACAATATGAACCATATGCCGATACCCAATTTCTTAACGATTTCAAAAAACAATTTACGCAACGTTCGTGGGAATTGTATCTTGGGGCAACTTTGCTTAATAGGGGATTTAAATTAGGAAAACATATTAGTTCCGGTCCCGATTTTGATTTGCGAAGTGGCGAAAATAAGCGACTTGCCTGGATTGAAGCGGTAGCGGCGGAAAAAGGTAGCGGAAGCGATAAAGTGCCAGATATAGTTTATGGAACCGTGCAAAATGTGCCGGAAGAAGCAATGTTGCTTCGTATCGCCAATGTGCTGGACAAGAAATTTAAAAAATATCAAGCTAAACTTACGAGCGGTATTGTGAAAGAAAATGAACCTTATGTGATAGCGGTTAATCGTTCGGCTATTGAGCATGTTGAACCCGGCCTTCCGCTAATTCTAAAATCCCTTTTCGGAATTGGGCATCTGACCTTGCCCATTAAGAGTATTAGACAAGAAAATCCAGAATCATTTTGGTCTAGCCGCCCCACAATCGGAAAGCGTAGTGGCAAAGATGTGCCAATGTTGTTTTTCGAAGACGAGGCCCATTCCGGCATTAGTGCCGTAATTTATTGCATAGACAGCATCTTGAATAGTCCGCGTTCGCCGGAAGAAATGGGAGAAAATTTTATCATCGTTCACAACCCGTTGGCCAAAAATTCCTTACCTTATGGATTTTTTTCTTTCGGAGAAGAATGGGCAAGTAATGGATATGGATATATTAACAAAATTCGGGAAAGAAAAAATTGGAATAAACCAGATTGATTTTAATTGCCGCCCGCTCGCAAAAAATTTTTGGCGAAGCTCAAGCGAGGGGCGAGGAAAAAAAGAAATCGTCTAATGTGGACTTAGCGAGAATCGAACTCGCGTCTCTGCAATGCGAATGCAGTGTCGTACCACTAGACCATAAGCCCAATTTTATTCAATCAATAAAATGATGTTTCGTCAAGTTTAAACTCGATGTTGTCGTCTAATACGTCTATCTTCTGTCTGACGTTCTTCGTCAATAATATTTTTGGCTTGTTGACGCAACTCGTCTAGATTTAGGTTGAGCAGGGGCTTGGCCATCGCTAGCAGGGTAGAGGGTTCATTGAGTTTAGGATCATTAATTACGTTAGCCAGTAGGACATCTAAGAGAGCCCCAATTTGTGGACCAGGTCGTAAGTTAAATTCTTTCATTAAGTCAGTGCCGTTAATTTTTAGCATTTTCACTGAAATCGGGTCATGGCGGACCTTGTCAAACATATACTCTAGGTGCCTTAGCTTGTATGGTTTGGCTTTAGCTGTACCTGAACCCAGGCGGTCAGCAATCCGCAAATCAATTAAATCAGCTAAATTTTGTTCGCCCGTTTTAGCAATGAGACGGCGCACTGAGGCTTCTGTTACCTCGCCAACATTATAGTAAAACATATGGTTGCGCACCAAGTTAGTTACCCGGTTAATATCGTCCTTGGGGAACCGTAGTCGGGTCATAATGTTTTTAGTGAGGTTGGCACTAATATATTCATGGTTATAGAAAGTTATTTGGCCGTTAATAATTTTTCTAGCTTGTGGTTTGCCAATGTCATGAAATAGAGCAGCTAATCTTACTAGATAGTCTTTACTGGGACAATATTTAAGAGATAGCAAGCTGTGGTCAAAAATAGTATAAATATGATGGCGGTTTTGGGGAAGACCATAGCCAGCCTCTAATTCGGGTAAAATATATTGGAGCAGTTTAGTGTCATGAAGCTGGCACATACCTTCATAAGGATTAGGACTAGCAATAATTTTAATGAGTTCATCGCGGATTCGTTCATTAGCTACCAAAGTAATACTTTCTGCTAGTTTGCTAATAGCCTCTTTGGTTTGTGGTTCAATTGTAAATCCTAGGGTGGCGCTAAAACGAACTGCTCTCATCAGGCGGAGCGCATCTTCTTTAAAGCGTTCTAGGGGATCACCAACGGCACGAATAATTTTTTGTTGGATATCTTCCTGTCCGCCATAGTAATCAATAATTTGGCCATCTTTGTCCATGGCCATAGCATTAATAGTAAAGTCGCGGCGACTTAGGTCTTTTTCTAGCTTATCTTCAAATTTTATTTCGCTAGG
>Ga0209201_1003150_pt1 | contig 14777 bp, 10 predicted proteins | sample AD_UKC055_MetaG_FD_184411 | JGI IMG/M metagenome (GOLD analysis project Ga0209201, IMG submission 184411) | Active sludge microbial communities of municipal wastewater-treating anaerobic digesters from USA - AD_UKC055_MetaG (SPAdes) (version 2) | ecosystem: Engineered > Bioreactor > Anaerobic >...
GTTGGATAGCCAATCGGTTCGGTTGACTTATGTCAGTCCGGACGGTGAAGAAGGCTATCCCGGGGAAGTAAAAATATCTGTTGTTTATACCATTACCGATGACGATGCTCTGCGAATTGACTATTATGGAACGACCGACCGGCCGACTATTCTAAATCCTACCAGTCACTGCTATTTCAATTTAAGCGGATCGCCGAAAAATACTATTTTAGATCACGAATTAATGTTGAATGCTGATTTCTTTACGCCGATTGATGAATTTTCTATTCCTACCGGTGAAATCCGACCGGTAGCTGGCACTCCGCTGGATTTTCGCGAACCCAAACCGATTGGTCGTGACATCAACGCTGAAGATGAACAGATAAAATTCGGCAAAGGTTATGATCACAACTGGGTAATTAACGGTAAGCCTGGGCAGGTGCGTCTCGCCGCAACTGTTTATGAGTCCAAGAGTGGTAGATTGATGGAATGCCTGACCGATCAAGCCGGTTTGCAATTCTATTCCGGTAATTTTCTAGACGGTTCACTGATCGGAAAAGGCGGTATTCGTTACAATTACCGCTGTGCTCTCTGTCTGGAAGCACAGGCTTTTCCGGATTCGCCTAATAAACCGCATTTTCCATCGGTAGTTCTGCGACCGGGCGAAGAATATCGCCAGACTACCATCTATCGTTTTTCGGTAAGATAGAAAATTTATAAGTACCAATAAACTAATATATTAGCTCAAGATACGAGCAAGTAAATGTTGTCTTTTATGATTGCTAAAAGGCAACATATTTTATAATTGGGTCGGAATAGATTATCCAATTATTCCTGAAACAATGTAATTGATTCTTATGGATTTCGGAATATTTCGATGAATTATCGAAAATATTTTCGTAACCACTGGAGTGTAAATTTTTTAGTTAATTTGAAAATGAACAAAATTAGAGAAATTCTCGACGATAAAATGGAATTAAAATAATTTTTCTTGCATTTTTAAAAATGTCATTTAAATTAGGATACAGAAAACGATTTCGTAAAAGAGAATTGATGGATTGAAAAGGGATAAAGGCTATCGCGGGGTAGGGGAAAATGACCGCTAGTAGCATACAAAAATCAGGATTGGTGCGGTACTATGACCGGTTTTTAATTACTTTAATTATTGTGACTTAGGCAGATTTAACGATGACAATTAAGGATATTGCGCGTCTCGCGAATTGTTCACTCTCGACTGTATCGAAAGCCTTGAATGGCCGCCAGGATGTGAGTGAGGCTACTCGTCAGCGAATTATGCAAATAGTTGCTGAATATAACTTCACTCCCAGTGCTTACGGTAAAGGCTTGAAGAAACAGAAAACCGAGAATATTGGCGTAATATTCTGTCGGGAAACGCGACCGCTATCAGCGAATCCATTTTATTCACGTGTACTGGAAGGCATCGAAGCTGAATTGGTCATTAATAACTATAATTTAGTGCTGCATTTACTGCCAGAAGTATATCGCGGTGAATACCCGAAAATGCTCAAAGAACATACCGTGGATGGGATAATACTGGCAGGTGTACTCGATCAGGATTTTGTGGATCTGGTTAAAGAATCCGGAATTCCAATTGTTTTCGTTAATCCCAATTTCGAAATCGAAGGAGAAGATCAAATTTTCATAGATGATGAGCATGGTGCTTTTCAAGCGATTCAATATGTCATAAGTAAAGGGCATCAGAGAATTGGTTTTGTTTCCGGTGATTTGAATAGGATTAGTTTTAAAAAACGTTACGATGGATATAAAAAGGCATTGGCATACCATAGAATTGAATATGATGATGAAATTGTCCGGACAGGAGGCTTGGAAAACGGATATGATCAGGTTACAGCTTTAATGAAATTAAAGAACAAACCGACGGTCATTTTCTGCACAAATGACCTTAATGCAATTTTTGGTTATAAAGCGATTGAAGACTTAGGGTATCGTATTCCCCAGGATATCAGTATAATTGGATTTGATGATATTGATCTGGCAAAAATATCCAATCCACCATTGACAACTGTGAGAGTTTATAAAGAAGAGATGGGATCAATCGCAGTTAGAATATTATTGGAGAAAATTAATAAAACTGGACATAAGCCTGTTACTACTCTTTTACCGGTGAGAATAATTGAGCGTGATTCGGTGAAAGACCTTAACAATCTTAAAAATACCGTTAGACATATAGAACCCAAGCAAGATGTGGAGTTAGTATGAAGAGATATTTAAAGCCCGCATTTAGTGCATTAGCGGTGATGTTGTTTATTAATTTATTGAACGCCGGAGTAATAAGAGGGAGAGTGGTAGATTCAAAAACCGGCGATCCGCTCATTGGTGCGAATCTGATTTTAGCTGAAACAGCTGGTATTGGAGCCGCTTCCGATTTTAAGGGATATTATAGAATAGATAATGTACCTGCTGGCGAATATACCTTGAAGGTGACTTTTATTGGTTATCAACCGGTGGAAATAAAAGTCAGCCTGAAAGCAGACGAAACCATCATTCGCGATATCGAAATGGTCTATGGTGGTGCGCTAAAAGGTGAAGAAGTTGTTGTCACCGCGCAAGCCAAAGGTCAGATGTCGGCTATCAACCAGCAGTTAGCCTCGAATGTAATTACCAATATTGTTGATGAGAGCCGTATCCAGGAATTGCCGGATGTGAATGCGGCTGAATCAATTGGGCGTTTACCCGGGGTCTCTATCCAGCGGTCTGGTGGCGAAGCCAATAAAGTTGAAGTTCGAGGTCTTAATCCCAAATATAGTCTGATTACGGTCAACGGTGTCGAACTTCCAGCCACCGGTTCCGAAGACCGAAGTGTCAATCTTTCACTAATTTCGTCCAATATGCTGGATGGAATCGTTTTGAAAAAAACTAATACTCCGGATATGGATGCTGATGTCTTAGGCGGTACGATTGATTTAAGATTAAAAGAAGCGCCGGAAGGTTTTAAGTTTAACCTGTCAGCTCAAGGAGGATACAATCAACTTCAGAATTATTACGGCAATTATAATTTTACCGCCAGTGTCAGCAATAGATTCTTCGACAATCGTCTCGGAATAATAGTAAATGCAAATACAGATAACTATGACCGTAGCGCCGACAAATTGCGAGATAATTGGCGGAATTATAATGAAATGCTTGCTACCGGAGAATTATTTATGATTGAGGAAATAGTAAATCGAAAACGGACCGGGGCGAGCTTATTATTAGACTATAATCTACCAAAAGGGAAAATTACCGCTAATGGTTTTTTCAATCAGCTTAATTCCGATGGATTAATTCGTAATAGCCAGGTCAATACCATGGAACTCGGTTACGCTACTAATCGCCATTATTATAGAGTTGAAGAAGAAAAAAGTAAAACAAACGTTTTTACCAGTGCAATTGGAATTAATCAAGACTTTGGATGGTTCCGGTATGATGCCGGAGTAAGTTACTCGGGGACGAATACTGATAGTCCTGATCGCCGAGTAACAGAATTTGTACAAGAACAAAGTGGTTTACTGCCCGGATATCCCAAGTTCGTTGATCCCAAGGCTCTGGTACCATATTTTAATGTCGATACAATTAATACTAATATGGCTTCTTTATATAGCTATAGTAAGAAAATTACAGAGAACACATCATCCGCCAAACTTAACCTTGAAATACCCTTTCGGTTTGGGAATATTTTGAGTGGCTCTTTTAAAACCGGCGGAAAACTGCGCTGGATTGATCGCAGTAATGATGAAAATCAACACGGATATAGTGGATTACAATACGGGTCAGGCCAACAAAATCCGGTATTTTTACATGTTGATAAAGTCTATCCAGAATGGGGCATTATGGATAACGTTGAGGAATATCAGTTGCTAAATGTGTTGCCATTTTTGAAAGATTACTCTCGTCCTGATTTCCTGAATGGTGATTTTCCCCTTGGATTGACTTTTGATGAAAAAAAGTTGCATAAGATGTCCGATGCTTTGATGGCGGCTCCGGATAGTCTGAATTTATGGCTGCCCTATTCCGTTGGGACATTCGGTTACGACTATGATGGTTTTGAACGTTACCAAGCCGCTTATTTTATGGGTGAATTTAATTTTGGTAGTTATCTCACTTTAATACCCGGAGTTCGTTATGAAAAGGATTATTCAAAATATCATGGGCAGCGCTACATGGTTAACCAATCCGGTCAGACTGTGGAGCAACCGCCTTCTGAATTTGTTAGGCTTACAAAAGAGAGGGAGAATGAATTCTGGTTACCAATGGTAAATATAATAGCCAAGCCTACGAATTGGTTAAATATAAGATTAGCAAGGACCGAAACCATTGCACGCCCGGATTTTCTAAGATACGCACCGATCTCATATATTTCTTCAGATAGAAAATCGGTAAATGCGGCTAATTATTCATTAAGACCTTCCCAATCAACTAATTATGATGTGGGTGTTTCTTTGTTTAACAATGAGATTGGTTTACTTTCAGTTACCGGTTTTCATAAAAACATCGAGGATCTAATATTTTATTCAGCGGCTTTTTACCGTCCGGGAGTTGTATTAGATTCGGCTTTGGATATTCCCCAAAGCTGGTTAAAAGCCAACCCCCAGATAAATGCCTATAGAAATAATCCTGATCCTGCCAAATATTACGGTTATGAAATAGAATGGCAGACTCACTTCTGGTATTTACCATCTGTTTTTAAGGGAATTGTCTTAAATATTAATTATACTCACATATATTCTGAGATGAAATTAGTATATGATAGTCTAGTAACCCAACAAGTTGGATCACGGCGAGTCTATTCATTGGTGCCAGCTTATATCAAGACTCGTATGCCTGATCAACCTGCCCATGTTTTTAATATCACGATTGGATATGATTTAAAAGGATTCTCAGCTCGCCTCTCTTATTTATTCCAGACTGATAAATTAACCGGTATTGGGTATGATGGCGTAATTCCCACGACGAGATTAAGTAGTTATACTAGTGATTACGGGCGCTGGGATCTAACCTTACAGCAAAAGCTTTTTCAAAATATTCAATTGTTTGCCAATTTTAATAATTTGAATAATAGGTACGACCAAAGTTGTATCGGAGCAGATTTAACTCATCCGAGCTATATCGAATATTATGGATTTACTATGGATTTAGGTATTAGAGTCAATCTTTAGAGGAATATTTAATGTTGATTTTAATAAATAGGGGGAAATCAAATGATGTTAGCAATTCAAATTCACCCGCCTTAAGTGCGTTTTTTAAACTAAAAACATTAAAAAATGAAAGGAGAAAGTGCCAAAAAAATGATTTTAAGAGAAAAATTGCTATTAAATTGCCAAACCAAGAAAATTAATCAAAAGGAGGATTATTTAATGAAGTCTAAAAACTTAGTAGTTTGGTTTACTATGCTGGCAGTCGTGCTGATTATGTCGGCAGGCCAGATTTTAGCGCAGACTGGAGATACGCTGGTTGTGAATTGGGATGACGGCGCTGGCAATATTGTCCAGGATGCTCTTTACAATGCCGTTATAGGAGACACCGTAGCTGGCGGTGCTCGTGCCAATCTGAATCGGGTCTATAAACTGAAAGCCGGTGGTTATTACTGGAATTATAAAACCATTAGTAATGACTTCCCTCTGCGTTTAGTAGGAGAAGTACCCACAGGTGACGAACATCCGGCTGTAATTCAGATGGTTACAGATGCAGAGAGTGGAAGTACACCAGGTAAAATGATTGCCTGTGCCAGTGATCTTACACTGAAGAATCTTTATATCATTGGTTCTGATGAACTGGGCTCTTCAGGGTATTATCAACCAATTGAAGTTAACGCTGTTGCGAAAAGGTTCATTATTGACAATTGTGTGTTCGAGCGTTCAAATTTTGCGATTGTTGCTTTCGCAGGCGGCAAGGATAATGACCTCTTTATTACCAACTGTGTTTACCGCAATTTACAGGAAGATGTGCCAACCCAACAGTGGTGCGGGCGTGGACTCTCGGTATGGACTGATATTGATACAGTAGTCATTGAAAATAATACCTTTTTCAATGTTAATATGTGCGCTATCCAGATCGAGAATGGTGCCGCAAATTATCTTCGCTTCAATCATAATACCTTGGTTAATATTGGTCGTGCTTTCACTTCAACTACCAATGTCTGGTGGAGAGAAGCTTACTTCACGAATTTGCTGTTTGTCAATACCTGGTGGCATGGTGAAGGTTATTGTGATTATAGTGTACAATATCAACCAGGTCGTGACCCAAGGGCATATACCACGGGCATCTTTACAATTAATGATATGCCGTCGAGATATGGGACCAACAAAGGGCGTCGTATCCTATTTTCCAATACAGCCGCCTATCTAGATCCGTATTTTACAGAACATTATGGAGATACGATCAGGTTTCAGCCTTATGTGAATGCTATCACGGATTCGTTCTTTACTACATTCAGTCCGGCCAACGGTGGCCAGATGGTTATTAAAGATACGACCTGGCTTAGTACAAAACCAGCATTCACCAATGATCCTAATACTCCAGCTCAATTAGAGGCAATGTGGAATCACATCACGGCCTCCAGAGGTTATCAGTATTATGGAACCGGAGTCCAGGCTAAGCCTTATTATTATGCTTTGCCGACTGATCCGGTCACTGGTGATACCCTTTGGGCAGAACCAAGCTGGCCTTTACCTGAGAATTTCACTTATAGCAATGATCTGACAACGCAAAGTACCGATGGTCTGCCGCTGGGTGATTTGCGCTGGTTCCCAGCCGCCAAAGCGACTTTTGAAGCGAATAAAGATTCCTACGTAAATGCTATCGAATGGATGCCGGGTGAAAGAATCATAATAAAACCTATATGGGAAGAACAAGCCGAAGCCGGGACTGTAAGTGGAACTGCCGCTGTTGAACCTTTTACCGGTGAGGCGTGGTACACCTTACAAGGCGGCACGAGTGTCGAATGGACCTTCAATTCTACTTATGCCGGGCATATTGATATGAAGATGAAAGCCAGAGCCGATGGGCAAAACATTGGTTTTGACTTTATTCTCAATGGCAAAAATATCGTTGATGCCGCTCGTAAGTGGGGTCAATTTGTGGTCTGGACTGGTTCTGGTGATCCTTCAACCTTCTGGACCGGTAAAAGTACCACTGAATTTTATGAAGCTTTCTATGCTTTTGCTGATCTGCATAGTTTTGGCAGTCTTGACGAGATTGGCGTAGTAGCCGGTGAAAACACCCTGAAGCTACAATATTCCTGGAATGCGATTTCCTTTCAGTGGATTGAGCTATATGAAGCCGGGACAACAAACTTGATTGCAAGATTAGTACCTTCAGCCGCGGTTAATAATGGTGCTACTCCCGGTGGCATTGGCGATTGGGTACCTCAGGGATTTAACTCGGTCGCCTTAGGAACAAATGGAACGGTTACTTTCAGTCTACCTAGTTTAGATGCTGGTCGCTATCAAGTGCGGGTGTTCTATCAAAACGCTGGAGCTGCCCAATCCGGTAAAGTACTGGTTGATGGTGTGGAAGCGACGACCTTCTCATTTGCCAGTCAACCGGCTGGTACCGGGTTAGACGTTATAACTGATCTTTTTGATTTGACGGCTGGTACCCATACCTTGGCTATTTCCGGTAGTGGTGCAAAAGTTGACTGGATACAGCTACTTAATGAATCCAGAATTTCGGGTATCAAGAAGGTAACTGTTCTGGATGGATTCTCGCTTTCGCAGAACTATCCGAATCCGTTCAACCCGACTACTATGATTCGCTTTGAGTTGGGCAAACCTTCTAATGTCAGATTGACAGTCTATAACCTGTTAGGTCAAAGAGTCGCTACATTGGTCAATGGTCATATGAGCCAGGGTGCTCATATTATTCAGTTTGATGCCAGTCATTTGGCGTCAGGCATTTATTTCTATGCGATTCAAGCCGGTGAATTTAAAGAAGTAAGACGGATGTTGCTCCTTAAATAGGACTGCGACCGATTAGTTGGAATGAATAGAGTAGCCGGCAGGACGAAAAAATACCTGCCGGCTCTCTTTTTTCGGATGCAGTTAGTGAATTAGGAAAGTTTATGAATAGACGTGAATTTAATAAAATGTTGCTGTGCGCGGTAGGTTCGCTGGCACTACCTAAAATTGACCTCTTCGGTTCTAAACTTGAACAAGCACCGCCACTGCATTTTCCACGCTATCGAGGATTTAACCTTCTGGCTAAATTCAGTAACTGGGAACCCAGAAGTAAATTCGACGAAGAAGATTTCGAGATTATGGCGGAGTTGGGATTCGATTTTGCGCGAATTCCGATGTCCTACTGGTGCTGGTCTTCTAAAGATGACTGGTACCGCATTGATGAAGATGTTTTAAAAGATATAGACGAAGTAATCGAGTTCGGGAAGCAGTACAATATTCACATTAATCTGAATTTGCATCGCATTCCGGGGTATTGCATTAATGGACGCGATCAGGAACCGATGGACCTCTACGAAGATACGCCCGAAAGAATGCAAAAGGCACTGGAAGCGGCTATTTTTCACTGGAAAATGTTTGCTAAGCGCTATAAAGGCATCCCAAATTCTCAGCTCAGTTTTGATTTAATTAATGAACCGCCGCATACCAAAGAAGAAACGCGTCACGTAGAAGTCGTCACGGCTTTGGTTAATGGGATTCGCGAGGAAGACCCACATCGGTTGATCGTGGCTGATGGGAAAGACGTTGGTCGCACGCCGATCTTTGGCATTGCTGATTTGGGAGTTGTTCAAAGTACGCGCGGCTATGATCCAATGAGCGTCAGCCATTATAAAGCGAATTGGGTACCGAAAGAATCCTATCAGACTTTCAAGAAACCAACCTGGCCGCTTAAAGGCGATGATGGCACCATCTGGGATAAAGCAATGCTGAAATCTCAGTTAATTGATCCCTGGATGCCATTAGTAGCAAAGGGAGTTCCAGTTCACGTCGGAGAGTGGGGCTGTTATAATCAAACGCCGCATGATGTAGCTCTGCGCTGGATGCGTGATTTGTTATCACTGTGGCAAGAAGTCGGCTGGGGGTACGCTCTTTGGAATCTAAAAGGTGATTTTGGGATTCTCGATAGTAAACGCAAAGATGTGAAATACGAGAAATATAAAGGACATGATCTCGATCGCAAGATGCTGGAGCTCTTAAAGGAATTTTGAGTGCGCTATGGAGGCTGTAAGATTCCAATAATTAAAAACTTGAAAATCAGGAATGATATAAAAACTCGGTCCATTATATTGCTTATAATTATCAGAAATAAATGAGGAATTAATCCTACCTGCCGATTGTATTCTGGATATTTCTCAAAAAAAGGTCTTAACAAATCAATGAATAGTTTAGAAGAAATAGTCAAATCTAAAAGGAGAATCAAAAGATGAGTCCGCTATATAAGATTATGTTACTTTTTATCGTTTCGTTAGCAATCGCGCAACCATCGCGAGCTAAGGATAACTACAAGAATTTCAAATTGGCGATCTACTGTCCAGCGCGCGATGTGCAAAGAATGGCTGATTTAAATTGGCTGGAAAAGAACTTCAACCTGCTCGATAAATACCTTGATATTGATAAAGTTTACCTTGAGACTTATCGCGGTCAGACGTTGGTTGATAAAGAGACTATTTCAAAAGTCAAAAAATTTTTCAAAGAACGCGGTATTCAGACTTCTGGTGGAATTACCTATGTCTGGAACGATGATCAGCAATTTTTATCGTTTTGTATTACTAATCCAGATCAGCGTAAAAGAATGCAAGAGGTTGCCGAATATACCGCCAGTATGTTTGACGAAATTATGCTGGATGATTTCTGGTTTCTAAACACTAAAACGGAGTCTGACATTCAAGCCAAAGGTAACCAAAGCTGGACGGATTTCCGTTTGGAGCAAGCGGCGGAAGCCTCTCAAAAACTGATTATTGACCCGGCGAAGAAGGTCAATCCTAAGGTAAAAATAATCATCAAGTATCCGAACTGGTACGATCATTTTCAACACTGTGGATTTAATCTGGAGAAGCAGCCGACTCAATTTGATCTGATCTATACGGGCACGGAAACCAGAGACCCGGTTTATACACATCAGCATTTACAAGCCTATGAGAGTTATGCCATTATGCGCTATTTTGAAAATATTGCGCCCGGACGGAATGGTGGCGGCTGGGTGGACCCTTTTAATCGTCGCACACTCGATCGTTATGCGGAACAAATCAACATGACATTGTTTGCCAAAGCCCGAGAATTGACCCTATTTTGCTTTGGGGCGTTGCTGGAAGCAATTCCTCAGGAAGATGGCTCGTTCAGACCTTTGAGTCCGGTTGCGCCAGTCGCCGGATATAACCTGGATAAGATAGACTGTTTTCTAGGGAAATTAGGTCAGCCGTTCGGCATTAAAACCTATAAGCCTTACCATTCCTCCGGTGAAGATTTCCTTCCCAATTACATTGGTATGCTGGGAATTCCGATGGAAATTACTCCTGATTTTCCGGCGAATGATGAGATTATTTTCCTGACCGAACAGGCTAGCTTCGATGCTAAGATTGTTGAGAAAATCAAGAATCAACTGATTAAAGGTAAAGACGTGGTCATCACTTCCGGACTTTATCGTGCGCTCCAGGGGAAAGGCATCGAGGATATCGTCGAATTAGAGTACACTGATAAGAAAGCGTTAGTGCATAGATTTTACGACTGGCAGAATGTCTTCATTGCCGAAAATGATATTCTGATTCCTCAAATTCGCTATGCTACCAATGATTCCTGGGAACTGATTACCGCGCTCGACAGCGGCAATGGCTATCCAATCTTCCATCAAGCCAGTTACGCTAACGGCAAACTTTATGTGCTGACTATTCCGGATAACTTCAGCGAATTGTACGAATTACCTCGCGAAGTTTTGACAATCATCAAAAGGGTAATGATGAAGAATTTCTTCGTTTACACCGATAGTCCCAGCAGTGTGAGCCTGATGGTCTATGACAACAATACCTTTATCATTTATTCCTTCAAAGACCATAATACGGATGTAAATATTGTCCTGGATAATAAATTCAGTAAAGTCACTGATCTTCTTGCCAATCGAGAATTAACCGGCTATAAAGAAAACAACAAATTAGTGATCAAGACTGCAATCGGGCCGCATTCTTATCGGGTGTTCAGAGCTGAATAATGATTATCAATAAAAATTAATCAATAGGAGAATGTTATGATGAGAATACCGTACATTTTTGGCATTACCGTTTTACTAATTTTTATGGTTTCCTGCCAATCTGGATCAAAGGCGGTGGATGCCTTTGAGCAAAATGAAAAGCTTGGCAGAGGAGTAAATATCTTAGGCTACGATCCGATCTGGGATTCGTTCGAGAAGGCGCGTTTCAAGGCGCACCATTTTAAACTCATTCGGGAGGCGGGCTTCAACACCGTCCGAATTAATTTGCATCCTTTTCGGCATATGGATTCGACGACCTTTGAATTACGAGAGGATTGGTGGAAAGTTCTGGATTGGGCGGTGGAAAATGCGTTGGCTAACGACCTGATGGTCATTCTCGATATGCACGAATATTACGCTATGGCTGACGATCCAGTCAGTCGTAAGGATATGTGGCTGGCATTCTGGAAGCAGGTTGCCGAACGTTACCAAGACAGTTCGGATGATGTGCTTTTTGAGTTGTTAAATGAACCCAATGGCAAACTTAACAGTGAATTGTGGAATGATTTCCTATTGGAAGGTTTAGCGGTGGTTCGCAATTCCAATCCCCATCGGACGGTCATCATTGGTCCGGCACAATACAACCAAATCAATCAGTTAGATAGTTTAATATTGCCGGAAAAGGATCGTAATATCATCGTGACGATTCATTATTATTCGCCGATGGACTTTACTCATCAAGGAGCTTCCTGGGCAGGTCGGGCTGACTTACGAGATGTGCGCTGGCTGGGCACTGCCGAAGAAAAACAGGCCATTATGGACGATTTCGCCAAAGCTCAAAACTGGTCAAAAAAACACAACCGCCCCTTGTTTCTCGGCGAGTTTGGTGTCTATGATAAAGCCGATATGGAGTCTCGAACTAAATATCTTTCGTTTGTGACCAGGACGGTGGAAAATTTAGGATGGAGTTGGGCATATTGGCAGTTTGACAGTGATTTTATCCTTTATGATATTGATAATGAACATTGGATTGAGCCGGTTTTGAAAGCCTTGATACCCAAAACTACCGATGTTAATTGAGGTATTGGAATGGCAATAATCATTTGGAGAATTATAAAGTAAGGGTGGATGATAACTTGAATAAATATCGTCACTTAATAATTTACTGCATAATTATAATAATCTTGATAGGATGTGCTACACAAATGAATTCAGATAAAGAAATGTTATTAAAAGAACTTGAATTTGCTCTAAAAAATGAATTTTTAGATGTCTGGTATCCAGCGGCTCTCGATACAGTTTATGGTGGTTTTCTGAGTGACTTTACGTTTGACTGGCGGCCTGAGGGTCCGCAGAATAAGATGATTGTAACTCAGAGTCGGCAAGTCTGGACGGCTTCGCAGGCGGCAATGTTTTATCAAGATGATCAATATCGCAAAATTGCCGAACATGGATTTAATTTTCTAAGAGATAAAATGTGGGACAAGACCTATGGCGGCTTTTATCAATTGCGGGATCGTCAGGGGAATTTAATTCCCTATGGAGATGGTCTGCATAAAGTGGCTTATGGCAATGCTTTCGCAATCTATGCGCTGGCTACTTATTATGAAGCTTTTGGCGATACTTCTGCTCTTGATTTGGCGCGCCAAACTTTTGCCTGGCTCGAAAAATATAATCATGATTCGCAGTACAAAGGCTATGTTGATGCCACCAATCTGGACGGTTCCTGGATAATGTGGCATCCGACTGGTAAAACCAATCGCGATATAACCGAGACGGTTTTGAAGGACTATAATTCTTCAATTCACCTGCTGGAGGCATTTACTCAGCTCTACAAAGTATGGCCGGATAGTCTCGTGCGCGAACGCCTACTGGAAATGCTGACTCTGGTCAGGGACACTTTTGTCAATAAAAAAGGTTATCTGAATATGTATTTTACGAGAGACTGGCAACCACTATCGGTATATGACTTTTCCGCCGAGCCGCAGGAAGCCGACTATTTTTTTGATCATGTTTCTTTCGGTCATGACGTCGAGACTGCCTATTTGCTTTTGGAAGCGGAACATATTCTCGGTAAAAAATCCTATTCTGTGACTTTACCAGTTGCCCGAGCGCTGGTTGACCACGCTCTCGAGAATGGCTGGGATCAAGACAATGGCGGTTTGTATTATCAGGGCTACTACTTCGACGATTCAGATACGATTACGATTTTTGATGATACTAAGGAATGGTGGGTACAAGCTGAAGCCTTAAATGCCTTTTTGTTGATGGCTAAACTTTTCCCGCAAGATCAGAAATACTACGATGCCTTCCGGAAACAGTGGGAATACATCCAACGCTACCTTATTGATCACCAGCACGGCGGCTGGTATTCAAAAGGTCTGGATAAAAGTCCCGAGCGCGCCAAAGGTCCTAAAGGATACGACTGGAAAGTCAATTATCATGAAACCCGCGCTTTAATAAACTGTATCCAGATGTTAAAAGATGAACATGAACTATTAAAGTAACTTAAGGATGGATTAATTATGAAGAAATTATTTCGATTTTATATTGTTTTGATAATTATTGTATCCTTGGCTTTTTCTCAAGAAAAAAATAAAGTAGATTTGTCAACTGGGGCAAATTTTATCGCAACGAAAACTTACGCGCCGGAAGAAGACGCCCGTATCCTGAAACTCTTCGAAGGATTGCGCGTGGCTGATGTCTCGGATGGAATGGATATGGTAGGCTTGCCGGGCGTCGGACTGGTTGATCCGGCGATTCATGCTGATTGGCTTGATCTGGAAGACCTATCGCATCAAATTCGCGGCATTGCCGTCACGGCGCGCTATGTTCCCACACAACGTCCTGACCGACCGCAAGCCGGTGAAAAATTTCAGGAATGGGAAGGGAATTTTTATAATGTTTATTCGCCTGAAACTTTTGCCGAGTTGATTCGACCCGGCTCGGTAATTGTGCTCGACGATGTTGAGGAAAAGGACATTGGTACCATAGGCTCTTACAATATCTTAGCTTGGCATAAAAGTGGGGCGGTCGGAGTTGTCACCGATGCCTGTGCGCGCGATACTGATGAAATTGCCAAGGAGAAAGTGCCTTTATATTTAAGAAAAAAGGGTCGCGGCATCAGACCGGGGCGTAATGAGCTGGAATCGGTCAATCGTCCGGTTGTCATTGGCGGAGTTTTGGTTTGTCCGGGCGACGTAGTAGTGGCAGATGGTGACGGTGTGATTGTAGTCCCTCGTAATGTCGCCGAGCAAGTTGCCAAATATGCGCGAGAAATTTTGGTGAAAGATAAAGCCGGTCGCAAGGATTTATATAAAAGTCTTGGTCGGCCTCTGGATAAAACTGTCGAATAAAATGCCAAAATTTACCAGTATGTGAAACAGTATAATGAAAATCGGGAATTTTTATGCGATTAAAATTAATTGATATCGTTATAATTCTGCTATACTTATCCTTTACCGTTGTCATCGGGCTGGTTCTTAAAAAGCGGGCACAGGAAAATAAAACCGCGTATTTATTAGGCGGCAATAAATTGCCTTGGTATATGCTTGGAATATCGAATGCATCCGGTATGTTTGATATTTCCGGGACAATGTGGCTGGTGACACTGATGTTCGTTTATGGGCTTAAATCAATCT
>Ga0209201_1003152_pt1 | contig 14771 bp, 12 predicted proteins | sample AD_UKC055_MetaG_FD_184411 | JGI IMG/M metagenome (GOLD analysis project Ga0209201, IMG submission 184411) | Active sludge microbial communities of municipal wastewater-treating anaerobic digesters from USA - AD_UKC055_MetaG (SPAdes) (version 2) | ecosystem: Engineered > Bioreactor > Anaerobic >...
AGTATTAACCTGAACACAGCCATACATATAGTTATCTGATACATAGTTCGTTCCATAACCTTCAGAACCTAGTATTAGTGGAGAATTACCTGGATTCACATTCTCAGGCTTAATCAATTTATTCCTGCGAGAATACACTGTATCGGTTACAGCATATGATGAGCATCCCCAACCGCCTTTACCGTTGTTCAGTACATTTCCATAACTACTAACTGAGCCAAATTCAGACCTATATTCTTCTTGCTGCTCACTTCTACCGATAAAATTGTTGGCAACATTATTAAGGTACAAAATATCCATATAATATCCAACTGGTCCCAATCCCGCAGTTCCCGTAAAGTAGCATTTGGCTATTGTCACTTTATAATGAGTCTCAGGTTCTGGTTCAGGTGCAGCACTGAATCCTATAAAACCAGTCATACCGAATGGATTGGGATATGTATCATCTATGGATATAAATCTGCAATCATATAGCAGGATATCATCTTGCAAAAAACCAGTGCGTATGGCATTTAGGTTATTCTCGAATGTACAGCTCCGGACATTGATAACCCCGTTATCAAAATCAATCGCAGCCAAGGACCATTCACCAGGAATATAATCACAGAAAAAGGCATTCCTGAATTCACAAAACTCGAAGGTTGATATAGGCGCATTGGGACCTATGTAAATACTCCCCCATCTGTATTCATGATCTGGCTGATACTTATCAAAAGTGATCGGATTATCAGATGTTCCAACAGCATTGATCGCGCCATTGACGATGATCATCTTTGAGACGGGCTGGTTATTACCACTCCACATAAAGTTGTAGATATTGCTTTTATCTGCACCAGTGCAGCGTATCTGAGTGCCAGGTAGGATGGTCAGCGTAACTCTCGCATCCACATACAGGAATGATGTTACGATATATGGATTGTTGTCAGGAGACCATGTAGTATTTTGAGTGATGTGCCCACCAACATCAATACATAGTAGTGTAGACACTATTGAAGTTAGGACCAAGATAAATAGAATTCGTTTCATATCATATTCTCAATACCCGGGCTTTAGCTTCACACCAAAGCCCGGATTACCTGATTCTATTTCATTAACATCATTTTATGAATTAGATGTTTATTCCCTTGCTCTATTCTTGCAAAGTATAGGCCGGAACTAACTGTTCTGCCGTGTGAATCCGTTCCATTCCACATAACAGCATATCTTCCAGCAACTACTTGCTCGTTTAGTAGTTGTTTTACTCTTTGTCCTTTGATATTGTAGATAGTCACAGCTTGATCAAACACTAGGCATCTCCTTCACTTTAATTATGTTAAAGAAAGAAATTTTAAGCTATACAATACGAAAACAAAGGTCTATGCTACCCAAAATCAGTCAATTGTTTTATTCACAGTAACTACTCCTGCATCCTAACTCAACAATCTATATGTAGTAGTTAAGACGATGTCTGACTATCGTTAGTCACAGAGAAATTATTATCAAGTACCGTATCTTTGGCTAATTTATTTAATTCTTGACTTCTTTATAATAGGGACTTAGGTTTATAAAGAGCTCTTTTAGCTCCTCACCATCCTCAAAGTTCTTGAAGATATGCTCAAGTAACTCTTCCTGCCTTGCCTGACCCAGAGTTAATCGGTACAAGGATAGTATCTTGATTAGTCTTTCATAGTTTCCAATATCCTTACTTAGCGGATAGGATGGGACAATGCGTTCTATCTTTATACTAGTTGCATCTGGTAAACACCAGAAGGGTACTAATTCAGAATATTTAGAGTTATAATCAAGCTTAGCTCTATCAAACATCTCTGTCCATACATCAGTTTTGAATGTTATCATTCCCGCATATTTAGCTGCAATGTTCTTTCTTATTGCCAGACATTTGAATCTGTCAATTCTACCTTCTCTTTGTTCGAGATCGACGGGATTTAAAGGAAGATTCCAATGCATAATTTTTCGGCAGTAGTAATGGAAGTCCAATCCCTCCTGCCCGATAGAAGTAGTAGCCAATACAAAGGGTCTAAATGGAGAGTTAAATGAATTTCTAATGCTCTCTTTACGATTTACTATCTTACTTCTTTCGCCTTCGCCTTTATAGAAGCCCACAGCAAAGTGAGACCTGAGCGAAATGCCCTTTTCCTTGCCATAAAGGATGCTATTTTTGAAAGATCGATAGGTTTCTACTTTATAACTTACGGAGTTGGTCTTCATAGCATTCATAATCAGAGCATGAGTTATTCTAGGCCTATTGTCATCATCTATTAAGCCATTGGACTCACTAAGCATATGAATATATTCATCCAGCATTGCTTGGATATTGCCATCTCTACAGTAAAGCAACACATTCTTCCAATATGCATCTTCATTTGTTTTCACGAAGCAGAGCTCTATTATAGCAGTCGCTTCATTCCTGTTAAAGAGATTAATCATTGCCTTGGCAAATTGAGATGCATAAAGTGCATTCTGACTGTAGGATCGATAAGCACATACAGCGGGTGAAGCCAAAGCCATTCTACACAAAACTTGAGCCAAGTCTTCCGGGAACAGTCCCAGTTGAGCAGTATAAGGATTTCTGTAGTACTCCTTTAATTTTGCAATGTGAACATTAAAACCCATTTGACTTTTCTGCTCGTCCTCATCTAAACTGGCAGAGATAAGCTCTTCGCCATACTCAAGCCACTTCTCAACATAGTCCACATTATCAAAGAGCAAAGGTGCTAAATAATACCATCTTTTATCAACTCTGTTGGGGTTAGTTTGGTAATTGGTCAAACTAGTAAGCTTTGTCTCTATGACACTCTGAAGTTCAGCTTCTATTATATGTAGTTCGTGACCTTCGTTAATGTGACTGAGAGGATTGTAAATATCAGCTAAGGTTTGGGACGGATAAAGCAGACAGAATAGGCTCATTGATTGCGGTATGTCATTCTCAATATTAAAATGTAGCCTTGCAACCGGGAAGCGTCTGCTATTTGGAGCTGAATATGCCGTATTCTTCTTGTCTTTATTTAAAGCAACAAGCTTGCCAACAGATCGCCGTTCTGCCTCATAGGAAATGAGTGATGCTATCATTCGGGGAACCATCTCCCAAGCTGAAAACACCAGTATTTTTGAGAAGTTCTGTGCTTCTTTAAATGCTCCCTGTGGTTCATAATAAGGCATTGAAGGAGGAATCCAGAGTAGCAGTTCAGATTTGTTTTCAAAAGCAATCTCTTTGAGCATCTCCAATCTGGCATTGGGGATGATAATCTCTTTATATTTCTCTATTCTGCTTCTATCTATCCACAGTATCTTTCTCTTAGCTTGACTTATTAGTTGTGGGTTATGCCGAAAGTGGTTATCAATGCTTTTTCTGAACTTGTATTGCTTTGAAAATGAGAGCAGGTATGGACAGGATTTTACATATTCAACAGGCACGGTATTGATTCCAGATATACTCTTCACTAAATCTTCTGCTTCTAAAAAGGCAATTATGTCGTTTTCGTTTATCTTGATTGCTTGTTTAGCTTTGGTATCATCAATCAGCGTTGCGTTTTTAATCGCAGCCATTCTCTCAGTACGGCATACTACTTGGTACATAGCAGCCTCTGCATTCTTTTTGGCTTCAATAACCGAGGTCTTATCCAATTGTAGCTCTCTAAGCTTGATTGAGTAGTTACTCCATAGGTCTTTAAATTCAAGGTACTTTTGAGGCTGTAAAAACTGCATTACCTCCAGAAACTCCTTATATGGATCATCACTACCCGTTTCATATATTTCCTCAAGTGTAGAATATAGCTTATAGGGCGTAGCTGAGAGCAACAATACTTTTACATTACTTCCCTTTAAGAATTTATGGGCAAGCATTCCAGCCTCACTAGTAGCATCTTCCTGAATCAAAGTCCGGAACCTCTGAAACTCATCCATTATTACCAAGTCTGGCATAAGCAGATTTACACTAATTTCTGCAAACATCTTTCTCAATTTGTTGATAGTACGGTATGGTGAGGCTGTTTCATTTAACATTAACCTAATTTCATCGTCCAGTTTAGTGCTTCGCACATACTTTTCGATTTCAACAGACATATCTTGAAGATATTTTCCATTTGTCTTAGCATTACATTCCTCTACACGTCTTGCATATTTGTCTTGTGCTCCTTTCCAGCTATTTTTTGCGTCTGCACAAAACACTTCAACAAGATGGGATTTATTATCAAGGAACCATTCTCTGAACATATCCATTCGGCTTAAGACCTCGTATATTAACGCCCGCTCATAGACGGTTCCGGCACCACTTGTCATATAAAAAGATGTTGCCGGAGTAAGAGGTATTAACTGAATATATCTATTCAGTACTATGTTGTCAGATTCCTGCTCATAAATCTTCAAGTGTTGCATAGAGAGCCTAGTATCAGTGACCCCATCCACAGTGATATCTTCGCATATTTTCAGCTTATTCAGATTCTGATTAGCTATCACCTGATTAGAGCATACATAAACTACCTTAAACAGGTTATCTCCTAGTTCATCATAATGATATCTCGCTGTTTGGGCAATTACTCCCTTAGCGATCAAGGTCTTACCCAGCCCCACTTCATCAGCCACTAAGACTCTTTTCTGACCTTGTTTGTATAGCTCAAAGACTCTTTTGGCAGTTGCCAGTTGGAAGTCTTTCAATCCATCCAGAACCGTAGATTCAATTAACTTTAGTTTTTCCAGCATCATTCTTTACCACTTTTATAAATAAGTCATATAATTCTTTAAAGCCGTCCGGTATTTTACTATCATCGGTTATAAGCTCCAGGATTTGTTGTAGCTCATCAAGTTTACTTGGAGAATGCGCTGCTGTCTTAAGCATCCTTTCATAAAGAGCTGGAACAGGTGCTTGGTGGTCAAACTTAAATGATCTTGCCTGATTTGCATTCTCAAGCATAGAAATAAGATAATTATCGCCCAGAATGAAAGTGATATATTGGATGAAATCACTTTTGTCCTTTATGATACTATTGGCTATCATACTTTCTCTGTTATCAGGCATATTCTCGGTGTTTATCTTGATGACCCTTTTCATGCTTGTTTCTGTGCCGATAACTCGGATAATGTAAAACTCTGACAACTGTAGCAGATCAAGATTATCAAACCTGATTGCAGCAGCAAGGTTTTGCTCTATGCCCGGTTTCATTAAAGGAGATATAAAGACATTATCATTCTGATGATAACCTGTAAAAGTTAACTCTACAGAATACTGGTCTCCTGCCTCAAGTACTTTGGCACTACTTTTTAACCTGCAGATTGCTTTGATAATTATATCCAGGTTTTCTGCAACTTCAGGGTTCGCTTCACCTTGGTCTTTAAGCTCCACTTGTTCAAATGGATTGTTCCTGCCATCTGTTCCAAAGATATCTTGCTTGAATGCTTCTATATTCAGATTTCTTCTTTTTCCTACGAGTTTAAGCATGAACTCTATATTACCATTAACAGCACTGTGCGTAGCATTCAGGGAGCCCATATATAGCTCACTATCGGAGTTTTTGGTCTTTAGATACAGCTTGGCGTGTATATCCTGGCTTTGCTTGTCATCATTATCACCTTCACTAAGACTTTCTTCTCCATCAATAATTATGTCCTTCATAACAAATAGGTTAAATTTGGATACAGCTTCCGGTTTGAGCTTAGCTAACTCTGTTTTACGGGTGATGAGGGTATTAGGATGCGGAGAGCTTAGGGCAAGTGTATTAAACTCAGAAACTATATTATTACTCAGAAATGGTGAGATTATCAGCATTTGGTTGTATGATTTGAACAGCCCGCTTTGTACCTTACTATAACCGGAGATTCCCACAGGACAAAAGCTAAAATCAGTAAATATCTTGCTCTCAAGCTGAAATTCCGCATTCAGGAGTTCAGAACTTAGACTTAATAGTGACTTCATTTTTGTCTTATCAATGTCGTGACAATTTACGAGTTTTGTTAAAGCAATAAGAAAATCAGATAAAGGTTTGGTTTTATTGCTGTTCGATTCAGATACAGGCTTTCCTTCAATACAAACTGATACATCCCAACTGCGGTCAAAAGTCAGATTACGGCTTAGCACCACACATCGGTAAAGAATATCTTTCATTGCATTTTCATACTTAATCACCCAAAGCTTAGGATGGAAGGATTCCGTTTTCTGCATTACAATTTCTGCCACCATCTTTTCCAGAAGGATGTGTAGTTTATTCGATATTCCTGGGTCCTTAATCTGACCAGCCTCACAAAAGACAATCAATTTATCGGATGTCTTTCTAAGAGCTTCAAGCAGGTAGAGTGGGTTATCCTTTAATGCGCTATCAGTGCTTTCTGATAAACCCAAAGCTATACATGCTCCGATGAGTGCATCCAGGTCAAGTGAATAGGTAGTTCCGACTGCAAAAACTGTTTCATAGCCAGCGGGAGGAGCAAGTATCTGGCTGTAATCTAAACGGTCACTGGTTGGCTTAAACATTAGCTGCTCCCAATCCATCAAATATGTCTTTTAACAGCCTCTGGGCATTGGGGAGCCTGTATTGTAGTTTACTGATGCCTACCCACCCTTTATAATCAAAATCTTCTCTATTATTCAGTTTTGAGCGTGACTTACCCTTAAGGTCAATTTCTCTTATTAGCACGAGTTGATCCAATTTCTCAATATCGTTTTGCTGCATAGCAAGCTGGCATTCACACAGAAACCTGTGAAGCTTCATGTTTCTACCAAGAAAAGGGAATATCAGATTCAAATCTATTCTCGCATAATCCATTATACCTACATGCCACCTGTCCCACTTTTCAAGGACATCATCTCTTTCTCCCTTGGATAGTATCACATTGTATCTCAGATGAGTGCCATATATGAAATCAGCAAATTGCTTTGCTAACAAGAATTGATTCTTGAGTATATCGGGAAGCCTATCCAGAATACCTATGATATGGTCGAATTCTTTGATGGCTAGGAAATCAAGATCATTTTCCTTTAGAACATAGGTCAGCATAGAATCTAGACAGGATGACATAATCTGATGCTTTAGATAAACGGCTTCATGATTGCTAAGTTTGATGCTCAGATTGTCTTTCCATTGTTTAGGAATATCTGGGATACTCCAGAATCTACCTAAAAGGTCTTCGGACACAGCATCTTTATCATCTCCATCAATCTCGTCATCTTTGGCTTTGATACTACCCTGATCCTTGAATTTATGCTTTCTGGCTTGCAGAGTACATATAACTTTGGCATAATCATAGATTGACATTCTCTCTCCGGTAAATATGCGATAGGTACTGATACCATTCCAGTAAATATCCGAAGGTTTTCGTTTCAAATCAGCTCCGGCAGAGGACCCAATTATCCCTTCCTCCCCATCTTTCATCAAAATTGGTATCAGATCTGTTTCTTGTTTATGCAGATTGCTAATGAACTCGTCTGCCGTGTTTATCTTCTGATCTTCAAGCTTATAAAGGAGATAGGGCACAATAAGAAAGTACTTAGCTCGGGTTTGGATAGTCGAAGTCCCGGGGAAAAAGATATTGGAAAAAGCATCTCTAACGATACCTATTCCTAGCTCATCTATTGCTTCTGGCTCGGTGAGTAGATGCATTACGCTGATTACTTTATTGCGATGTTCTTTGGAAAAATCAATCCAACCTAATTGTACTTTTGACATTTGTCCCCTCCTTCTACAATTACTTTAATCTGCTTCAAGAGCATTAGAATGATACCATTTAAAGTAGTTTTAGCCCACAAACCCTCTTGAAATCGTTCCTGACGATTGATGAAGATAAATATTGCTTGAAGATGTCTAAAGCTAACCAACTCTATTTCTCTCATTAACTGAGTAAAATTCACTAAATCAATACAGTCTAGGCAATTTACTATCATCAGGTCAGATCCGTTTATGCATCGCATGAAGGACTCACCCTTTGCGGCATTCCCCAAATATGTCAATGAGTTAAGAGTAACTAGCCCTTTGCCATTCTTGTCACTTTCTGATTCGAAATAATTGATGTATTCAAGAAGATGAGCATTTAAATTCATCCCGGGCTCCATTTAATAATTCTGAACTTCATTTTTTCTAAAGCTCTCGTCCTTGATAACTGGTAATTAATTTCGCTTATGCAGTAGTAATTTTTTTTCTTTGATTTACTTTTAATGTATTTGTCAAGTAAAATATCGCTTTGTCAAATCTGATGGTGGTAAACAGCATCCAAGACAAATATTGAAAGTTGGCTGAGGAGTGAAACCGAGAATGCATCCAAGAATCAGTTACCTTGCATCTTATAAATCGTTTTTCCCCAAGCGTTAAATCCTAAATGGCAAAACCCGTTCCAAGGAATTTGCAGTTATCGTGTCAGAATTTACAATTTTCGTTGATCTTATTTGCAGAAATCCTTTCACAAACTAAATGAACAACACTTGGAAAAGAGGAGTTAGGATGTACTAAGAGGCGACGAAAAATTTCTTCTCCCTCTTTGAGTGTCTCCGGAATTTAAAAGTGCACCAGAAACGGAACTATAAATTGCTGGCGTCTTGGTTTTTCGGGATAATGAAATTAACTACTTTCTAAGGTAATTCAGAATTGCCAATGATTCCTGTTTTTCCATAGTCGGACAAATTGATTTCTTGAAAACCACGCTCATTAGACAGAATCTACAAATCCCCAATACTAAACGCTTCAGAGTGACTTGTAGCGTTTAGTGTTAGTAAAATAGACACTGAAATAATCAGTGATGCAATTAGGTGTTTCATAAATCCTCCCTTATTTGTTTATTTCATCCGGACTATTCTGACCAGATGTTTCTTATTGCTTGAGTCCGTAGCTTGCAGGATGTAAACTCCTGAGCTTACGGGATTTCCCAACCTATCATTCCCGTTCCAAGTAAAGGAATCAATGCCCGGAAGATCGACCTCAAATATCAATCTTCCCTTCACATCAAATATCTTTAGATTTGATATCTTATGCTTACCAGCATCCTTGGTTAGGGAGATTGTCATAGCACCATTGAAAGGATTGGGATAACAATCCATTCTAAATTCTGAAGTTGGTAAGACATCGTCATCTATTGCGGTGTAACTCTGGCTAAGGATCTTGACATAGCTGGGTAGACTAGTACTTGAATGGTTAAATGCTAAAATCAGAAATTCGTTGTATCCGTCCTGATTCATGTCTCCCAGTACATAGCTACTGCTGCCATAATAGTGGGTCTCGCTATAATCTGAGTTTAAGAAGTCTATGTTCAAATCTAATGTTGGGCTCGTTTGTTCTAAAACACAAATGCAGTCATAGTTCTCTGTCGTTCCAGGAATGAATTGCGAGTAGAATAACAAGTCAGAGTATTGATCATCAATTAGGTTACAGTATGAACGAAGCCAGAAAACATCTGATAGGTTAAAATCAACTTCAAATGAGGTAAGTCCAGCCCACGCAGGTTGTCCATACATAATTTTTAATTTTCGCCCTAGAGCGGAATTGTGCTGCATTGTAATATCGGATTTCCCATCTCCATTTAAATCACCATTGGCAATCATGCTTGAAATAGAGCTTTCACTAGCATAACTAGCCACCTGAGATTCATACACAGGCACATTACTCAAATTGACCCCACCCGAATATATCTTCAAGTCATAGACATATCCCTCCGTCGCATCCGGAGGTGGAGGTGTTCGCCTCTGGCTACACAAGATAATGTCATCAAAACCGTCGCCATTTATGTCACCGGAATCCATAAATCTTCCCAAGTACTCATAAATATTACTGCCTCTGATATGTAATGCTGGAGTTGTGCTAAAAGGGGTTCCACCCAAAAAGACATAAACATTGCCCCAATTCTCATATTGTGGTCCTTCAGCATAGACAAGCAGGTCGTTTATTCCGTCACCATTGATGTCGCAATGAGTGATGAGCTTCTGTCCAAAACACAAATCCCAACTCTGAGTGTAGCCAAAAGGATATCCATCAATAAAGACATCTGGCTGTGCAGAAAGAGTCGTTCCTCCCCAATAAATGGCTATAGCTCCTTGATGAATCCACCCATAATACTTTATGCCTACTACCAGATCGTTTATTCCATCACCATTCAGATCACCAGCATAGGCAAGGCTATATCCGAATCCTCCACTTATCCCGGGTGGATTTGTTAGGATTTGATCAGGAACAGCGTTGCTATCTGGAATGCTATGATAGATATAGATATCAGCGTCAACATCGCCAATTGTCCAGTATCCAAACACCAAATCAGGTCTTCCATCACCGTTTATATCGCCACCTGGGTCTGTCGCGCTGATCCCCGCAATACTACCTGTGAGATCAAATCGCACAATTTCTTGTAGAGATGCCTGACCATAGTACTTTTCAATGGGAAAAAAGCAAAACAGAGCAATAATAAAATAAGCTGTCTGTGCAAAGTGTTTCATCTAATCTAACCTCTATATACGATAAATATCTAAACAATCTATCACCAATAGACAGAAGAATACGACAAATCCAATAATTCGATTCGTATCGCCTTTCAATAATTCCAAGCTAAAACAATCTTTATTATTGTTCAATTCTATGTCAAGAACTTCTTTCCAAATCATGTTGCATCCTTATGCATCCTTATTTATGAGAATACAGGGATGTGCTTTCATTGCTCCGAATCAATGATCTAGTAACTTCAAGGAGCATAAATGTAAGCGAAATTGATGGATAGAATCAATGAGCAGATTGTTAGGCATGAAGGTCTGAGGATGAAACCATACCGCTGTACGGCAGGTAAGCTAACCATCGGTATCGGGTGTAATCCTGGCGATTGTGTGATATCCCAATCAGAAGCTTACATCATACTTATCAATGACAACATAACTGCGAGAAGCAGCTTCAGGTGAAGATTCCCGAGGTTTACAAAATGTCGGCTGAATTTAAAAGTGCACCAGAAACGGAACTATAGATTGCACCAGTCAAAGTATTAACTAAACTATCTTCTGATAAGAAGATCAAGAGGCACAAGTGAAAGGAGTGAATATGTATAACCAAGTTCAGTCACTGCTGCGCCTGTCAAAGAGCCAGCGCCAAATTGTCCTGGAGTTGAGAATAACTTTATAAACCCTCCATTCCAGTACGGAGCAATACCTTCATTAAAACTAAAAATATTAATCTTATCCCCAGGTAGCAAAGTATTTATATATCTTCTCGTTAGTTGTTGAAGGTTTACGCATTCTCCTGCCATACTCTGTGAAAGATCAAGGGCTAACACTACATCAATCCCATCATCAAAAACAGAGAAACCGGGACCACTTAGTCCATCAAAACCATCCCGGACATTTGCCCCGTTATAGGCAAAATGCAGCACCCCATTATTGCCAATATCAACTAGGATGTCGTAATCTTCTACATCTGAAGCAGTCATTACAGGAGTGCTGGAATACCACACTCCATCATTATCTGAAGTACCAGATACCTGACAGATGATTGCATTTAAAGCTGATATATTCATCCCATCAGTATAATTCTGATCCTCAACAACATAAACCGTAAGAGGAGTATTCTGGGGGCAGTTTGTGACTTTCACATAAACCGGATCACCTATCCGAAACATATTCTTATCCCTACCATTGGGAGGGTTGGATACCCCAGCACTGATAACTTGGGGTGTGAAATGAAGACCTCTGTCTGAATAGGCTTTATCAATTATTAACTGATTCGCTGTTGTTGAATTCCTCATGAGGATATTGTAGAAATACCGGGGCTTATATCTCAAGGAATCAGATGGTGAAACATCGATTATAAGTCTATCAATAAGAAACTGGGTAAACTCCCCTATGTTATTTTTTATTTCCCACCAGGCGGAAGCTAATGGGTAACGACAATAATATCTGGTATAAAAGTCTTCGTTAAGTGTGTCGCTCTGATAGTAATTTGACTGAACGCTGGAAACCGAGAAGTTCCTAATGTCGTGGATACCATTCAACTCATTGACATATATATGTGAGTTAATCACAGCACAGGGCAAATAAACTGCAAATGCTTCATCCATAGCACGGAGCGCGCTGTTACTATTATGAAAAAAGTTATTCTCTAGTTTATCATAGATGAAAGCATGGCTTAACTCATGACGCGATACATGAGAGAATTGGCCAATGTCGTAGCGAATGTGAATTTCCCAACAGCTTGGATCGCAGTATCCAAGATCAATTATTTGAGAATTACTGATTATTTTCCAACCAAATGAATTGGAAACGGATGACATGCTGTTAAGCGTGAAAAACTGATCCAAAATATGGTAATAAATGTTAGTTGAGTTACATTGGTTATCAGGAAAATGTGCCCTGATGGTGTTGCCACTTACAAATATATTACTGCTGTCTGCCTTAACAATAAGATTAGTATTTGGATATTCACACAGAGAAAGAATCTGGCCGTATTCAAGCTCTATAGATAAGTTACTATAGGTGCTGTCGTTTATCACTACAAACCCAGAAGTGTCTGTATATCCGATAAAATTATCGGTCATGACCTTGATGTTTGATAGAGTGCTATTAGGTAACTGAAGAATGTTACTACTTGTGTATGCTGTCTCATAAATGTCACCAGTAACGTAGCAGTTATCGTTTGCAATCTTGATTTTTCTAGTGTATATGACCTCTCCAGTAGTTGGATCAACATAATTCACTCCGCCTCCAAAACTTACAAGATAGCATAGTTTAAACTCGACCACCCCAGACTCATATTCTATGGGAGCATAAACTAATTTTATATGCCTACGGAACATCCAATGATTTCTATCGAAATCCTCATTAGTGTCGTAGCGTTGTAAGACAGCATTTATCGCTTGATCCTCTGTGATATTGACTTGGACAATCTCAGAACTTATGTCTGCTGTGGCATCTGTAATACTGAATTTCGAAATAGCGAAATTAAAATGAATTCTTAAGGATCCACCACCTTCAACCCGGTATCCATTAACCATTTGCCTATAGATAATACTTGATCCTAAATTATTGTGTACTATCTTATCTTTATAAAGTTGTCCCTCTTGTGCAGAGATATAGGGCTTTACTTTGGCAAGAACCCGATCAAAGACCTGCTTCATATAAACGGTATCTTGCGGAGCTGTAATAACTATATCTCTAAAATTTCCGATTATGTGGGAGAACTTCATATACTGGTAATTATAAGTGATATCTCCCTCAAAACCTGTTTCGGCTTTGAATCTTGCAGCCCTTTCGTTCAGGATTGCTTGCTTTTGGATGTATTCCTCTGTTTGCTCATAAGGTAATCCTATCAAAGTGACTACAATAAGCAATAGACAGAATAGGCAAAACAAATACTTTTTCATCATTCCTTATACCTGAGTTTGTTCATTATTTTTTTGAGTTTTAAATCTCATATAAGCAAACAATCTGATTAGATATGCATATTTATAGGATAAATAATCTACTGATTCTTGTCAATAAAAAAGTTGAGTATTTGCGAAAAAACCCTAAGAGATATTGATCCTACACTTCACTTAAAAATAAAAACCATCTAAAAGTATGGATGGCAGATAGCTGATTGCTGTTAAATACTCTGCTATTACCATTGTATCTCGGTGAGTGTCGGCGGAATTTAAAAGTGCACCATAAACGGAACTATAGATTGCACCAGTCGAAGTATTAACTAAACTATCTTCTGATAAGAAGATCAAGAGGCACAAGTGAAAGGAGTGAATATGTATAACCAAGTTCAGTCACTGCTGCGCCAGTCAAAGAGTCAGCGCCAAATTGTCCTAGAGTTGAGAATAAATCAGAGAACAGTAACTAAGTTGTCCCGTTATGATATAGAAGAGGCTTGTGAGTATTTCAAGCAAGGAGTTCAGAGGAGAAGTGGTTTTGATTTCACAAAGCCGTTCATAGAGGACAAGTTGATCACTTATATAGTTTTCACATTTAAAAGGCATAAATATTTTCCTGTCTGATGTTGATTCCTGCAAAAAAAGTAGTCCGGAGAAGTTTATGGGATATAGCTGTTGGACTTTAAGGGAAAAAATGTTAATGAGAAAAGTAAGTGGCAAAGAAAGAATTTGCCTTTCCCTTATTTTCTTATTGCCTGTTCATAATTTATCGTGTCTAAAATTAAAATTTATTTTAGGTTGCCATAACTTATCTTGCTATTTGCGAGAACTTTACCTTTTTTTAGACAGTGCATTATTTCACGCTGAGTTGAATCTTTTATGCTACATTAACATTTCTTTAACGATTCCCTAACGAAGTTAAAGCAGTGTTACGGAATCGTTACGGCAGTGTTAGGGGAGCGTTAAATAAGTGATTAGGCAACAGGCAGTTATACTAAGTCCACAAAGTAATTTTATAAATCAAAATGATGAACGAAGCATAGCTTCTGTCTTTTTAATTTCCTTCCGGAAAAAGCTGCGTTTATTATATGTCTGTGAACTACGAAACCATCGGGTAAAAGAAGCAAGTTAGTCATCCAAGGAATGGATAAATGAAGGATACCTTCAAAGCGAGGGAAAAGTTCTCCGATGGCGCTTTTACACCAACATTTGAAACTCAACCAGGATTTCTTTAATATTGCCTAACCCTTCCTGTATCTGTATATTTTTCCTGTATTATAAATCATTAAATCCCTAAAATCCCTTTTATACTGTTGAGTCCAAACCTATTTTATCCTCATTTTCTGTCAGCCCGAAAAGTTCCGGATTATCTTTTATAAACTGTTTATGTAACCCCCAAAAAGCCGAGTCCTCATCCTTTTTTCTTTTCAAATGAAAATATCCGATCAAAGAGACAACATAGGCACTAATAG
>Ga0209201_1003164_pt1 | contig 14726 bp, 10 predicted proteins | sample AD_UKC055_MetaG_FD_184411 | JGI IMG/M metagenome (GOLD analysis project Ga0209201, IMG submission 184411) | Active sludge microbial communities of municipal wastewater-treating anaerobic digesters from USA - AD_UKC055_MetaG (SPAdes) (version 2) | ecosystem: Engineered > Bioreactor > Anaerobic >...
TCGATCAACTCTTGGGTAAACGGATCGTAGGAGATCGCGTTGATCGTGAAGTCGCGACGTGCGGCCGCCTCTGCATCGCTGAGCGTGGGCTCCGGACTCACGGCAAAGCCACGGTGCCCCGCGCCGGTCTTGGATTCCCTCCGGGGAAGGCTGAAGTCGTACTCCGCGCCGCTGAGCCGCAACTTGATGACCCCAAAGCTGCGGCCGACGATATCCGTCGCTCCCAGTGGGGCGAGGACGCGATGGAGCTCGTCGAACGAGAGCACGCCGACCTCGATGTCAAAATCCTTGCTCGGGATCCCGAGCAACCAGTCGCGCACGCATCCGCCGACAAGCCTTGGGCGTCCGCCCGCCTGGCGCACCAAGTCCAGCGCGTGGTTGAGCTCTGCGGGGATTTGCATGATTTCAGAGTTCGTGCCGGTGGTGCCATCGGCAAGCACGATAAAACACGCGTGCGAAAAACGGCACGGTGCCGCCCCCTGCGTTTCCAGTGGGGGAACGCGATCCGTTTTTCAGAGTCAGAGCCCTGCGAGCGGCACGGAAAAAGCGCTTGTATTTTCTTACACGCGTGTCTTTTCGTGCCTTACGCCGTGAAAACGGCTGCCGACAAAGTACCTAAGCAAACACCAAACTATGAAAAAGATTACGATGACCCTCCTCGCGCTGGCTGCCGGCGCTTTCCTCCGGGCCGAAGACAGCGTCCAGACGAGTTCCTACTCGGTGACGATGGATTTCCCCTACGTGAGCAAGTACGTCTTCCGCGGCCTTGAGTGCGGTAACGACGCCATCCAGCCCTCTGTCGAACTGTCCGTCGGCAATGGCTATGTCGGCGTCTGGACCAGCCAGCCGATCGAGCACAATGACGACAACGAGTTCGATTTCTATGCTGGCTACAAACTCGATCTGAACGATCAGTGGAGCCTCGATCTGGGCACCACCGTTTACACCTATCCCGAGCTCGACAACGGCCCGGGCGTGAATGACACCACTGTCGAGACCTACCTCGGCATCAATGGCGACATCTCCGGCATCAAGCCCGGCGCCTACGTGTACTACGATTGGACCCTCGAGAGCTGGACCGGTCAGGTGCAACTCGGCTACAGCTATCCGCTGAAAGATATCGGCGTCTCGCTCGATTTCAGTGGCAGCTTTGGTGGCGTGATCCGTGATGACGAGGCCGACTACCTCTACTGGAGCCTCGGCACCCAGGCCAATTACACCCTCAGCGAGAAGGCGTCCCTCTACGCCGGCATCGCGTACACCTCGAATGATCTGAAGCGCGTCGAAGGAAACTTCTGGGTTTTCACGGCGGGTCTCAGCGTCGGTTTCTAAGCACACTTAGAGCTTAGCGATCAATCGATTCCCTTAAAGCCCGTCCCCCGTCGAAAACAGGGGGCGGGTTTTTGTTTCGATGAAAATGTCCATCAAAGCTGTTGACACGCTTCGCTCAACCTCTAGCTCTAGGCCCCTTTTCTCATGAAAACGTTTCTCGCCAAGAAGGAGACTCTCACGCAACCCAAGTGGTATCTTATCGATGCCAAGGACGTTGTGCTTGGCCGTCTCGCGGTGAAGGCCGCCAATATCATCCGTGGCCGCAATAAAGCCTCCTACACTCCGCACGTTGATACGGGCGATTACGTCATCATCATCAATGCGGAAAAGGTCGCCGTGACCGGCCGCAAGGAAGAGCAGAACGAGTACATGTCGTTCTCGGGCTACGTTGGTGGCGAGAGCTACCGCAGCCTTCCCCAGATGCGTGAGCTGAATCCCGCGTTCATCATCGAGCACGCCGTGAAAGGCATGCTGCCGAAGAACGCCATCGCTCGCAAGATGCTCACCAAGCTGCGCGTGTTCGCCGGCCCTCAGCATCCGCACGAGGCTCAAAACCCGATCACGATCACCCTTTGATTCCGCCCATGAGCACCACTGCTGCCAATCTGTTCCTCGGCACCGGCCGCCGCAAGACCTCCACCGCCCGCGTTCGCCTGAGCGAAGGCTCCGGCAAGATCGTCGTCAATGACCGCGATGCGGAGACCTACTTCACCGGCGAAAGCTTCTCCAAGGCTGCACTCAACCCGCTGCAGGTCGTTTCCATGCGCGATAAGGTCGATGTGATCGCCAACATCACGGGTGGCGGCATCAGTGGCCAGGCCGGCGCGCTCGCGCACGGCATCGCCCGCGCCCTCCAGAAGATGAACCCCGAGCTCCGCGCCGCCCTCAAGAAGGCCGGCTGCCTCGAGCGCGATGGTCGTGACAAGGAGCGCAAGAAGCCCGGCCAGCCTGGCGCCCGCAAGCGCTACCAGTTCTCCAAGCGCTAATCGGTCCAGTCCTTTTCCAAACGGAGCATCTTCCCGATGCTCCGTTTTTTTATGCCCCGACGCCCCGAACCGCAGGCCACCGGGCCGCAAAAAGAAAAGCCGCCACTGGGATGTGGCGGCTCGATTGGGAAACGTTGGCGGGCTGCGCCCGGTTAACTCCGGTAGTCGGCGTTTTCGCTCACGTACTCATGCGTGAGATCGGCGCCAAACACCGTGGCGGATTCGGTGCCGGCGCCGAGATCGACCTCGATCTCCACGCACCGCTCGTGTGGCGGATAGTCGATGGCAGCGGAAAAGACGCCGTCCTTCGGTGGCGCGCTCGCGTAAAGCTCGGCGCCCTTTAGATGTGCGACCAGCGCGGTTTCCTTCTCGCCGTTGAGCTGGAAGGCTCCATTGGCGAAAATTTCGATGCCGCCGATTCGCGCGCGCAGCCGCGAAAGATCGATCTGGATCGACTGGGCGCCGACGTACTTGCCGATCGCCTGGACGAGGCGGCCGACGTTCGGATCGTTGCCGGCGAGGGCACACTTGAAGAGCGGCGCGTTGACGATGGCCTTGCCGAGCGAGCGGGCGAGGGCGGCCGTGGGCGCACCGGAGATTTGCACGCGCATCACGTGGCGCACGCCTTCGCCGTTGCGCACGACATCCTCTGCGAGGTCGCGGCAGAGCGTGGCAAGTGCCGCCTCAAACGCGGCCAGATCGGGGCACGGCACGCGGCCGGACGAGAGCGCAACGACGGTGTCGGAGGTGCTCGTATCGCTATCGACCGAGATGCAGTTGAAGGAGCGATCGACGACGCGCGAGAGGATCGCGCGCAGCGTGTCGCGCGGCACGACGAGGTCGGTCATGATGTACACCAGCATCGTGGCCATGTTGGGCTCGATCATGCCAGCGCCCTTGGCGATGCCGACGATGCGACCGCCGCCGAGCTGCACGCTGCGGATTTTCGGATAAAGATCGGTGGTGACGATACCCTCGGCGGCCGGGAGCACCGAGCTGTTGGTCAACGCCTCAACGGCCTTGGGCAACGCGGGCAGCATGGCATCGACGGGCAGCGTCCAGCCGATGACGCCGGTCGAGCTGGGGAGCACCTGGCCGGCGCTCAGGCCGAGCTGTTTCGCGAGTTCGCCGCAGAGTCGCTCGGAGGCTTCGACGCCGCCGGGCGCGCAGACGTTGGAAATTTTATTGTTCACCAGGATCGCACCGAGTGTGGGCGCGGAGAGCCGGGCGCGGCCGACGATCACGGGGGCGCCGGGAAACGCGTTCTTGGTAAACACAGCCGCGAAGTCCGGCGTGGGCTTGTCGAGCGCGATGAGCGTGAGCGTCATCTTCGCGGGCTTCGGCGCCTCGCGTGGCACGAAGTCAAAACGTGTGGTGCCGACACGGAATCCGGCCGGCAAGGTGGCGTGTTGCGCGAGCCAGTTGCGATGCGCGTCGCGCGAGGAGAATGAGAGGGCGGTGCTTGGCACGGTGAGCAGAAGTGAGCGTCAACGGCGGGCGAGTGAAGCCGATTTTCCGGACGCCGATTTGTTTTAACGGCCCAAAGTTTTTGGGGATGGGCGAAAATTGTGATGGAAACGCGAGCCGCGAGTGCGGTAGAGCATCTGCTTTCTTCCATAGAAACGTGAACGTTTCCCATCCTTCCACCCATTCCGCGGCCGCTGGCCGCGTGCTTTGACGGCCATGAAAATCGCTGAGATTACCGCCAAGGCCAAGGTGCTCCTCGAAGCACTTCCCTACATCCAGGATTTCCGCGGCTCCACCTTCGTGGTGAAGTATGGCGGCAGCTTCATGGATGATCCCAATCCAGAGGTCCGCAACCGCGTGGCCTACGACATCGCCTTTCTCGCGGCGGTCGGCATCAACGTCGTCGTCGTGCACGGCGGCGGCAAGGCCATCACCAAGGCGATGCAGGAGTCGGGCTTGAAGGCCAATTTCATCAACGGTCTGCGCGTGACCGACGAGCCCACGATTCAAATCGTGAAGAAGACGCTCGACGAGATCGTCAACCGCGACGTCTGCGCCGCCGTTTCGCTCGCCCAGGGCAAGCCGAAGGGCCTTGCTGGCGACAGCGTGCTCGTCTGCGAAAAGCTCACCGTCGATGACAACGGCAACGAGGTCGATCTCGGCTTCGTCGGTGACGTCACCGAGGTGAAGGCCAAGCTCATCAAAAAGGAGATCGCCGATGGTTTCATCCCGATCATCTCGCCGGTGGCTGAGGGCCTCGACGGCAAGCCGTACAACATCAACGCCGACACGGCGGCCGGCCGCGTGGCCAGTGCGTTGCGTGCCCGCCGCCTCGTCTACATGAGCGACGTGCCCGGACTGCTTTCCGACCCGAAGGACCCGACCTCGCTCATCTCCACGCTGAAAGTTGGCCAGGTCGATGAGCTCAAGAAAAAGGGCGTCATCGACAAGGGCATGCGTCCGAAGGTCGGGAGCGCGGTCCGCGCCCTGCAGGAGGGCGTGCAACGTGTGCACTTCATCGACGGCCGCCTGCCGCACAGCTTGTTGCTCGAAATCTTCACCGACAAGGGCATCGGCACCGAGATCGTCCACGGCTGAGTCCGTCCATCGGCATGAGATCGCAGGCGCTTGGCGCCTGCGTTGAGCCGTTAACCTGTCACGTGTATTCCATCATGAGCCAACAAACCCAAGTCCGCACCAACGTCGCCGATCTGTACGACGCGCATGTTTTGCAGAGCTATGCGCGCGCCCCCCTCACGCTGGTGCGCGGCCGCGGCGCTCAGGTGTGGGACGACCAGGGCAACAGCTATCTCGATTTCACGTCGGGCATCGCGGTCAGCGCGCTCGGCCACTGCCATCCGTACTGGGTGGCGGCGGTGCAGCGTCAGGCCGGCGAGCTCATCCACGTGAGCAATCTCTTCCGTAATCCGAACCAGGGCGAGCTGGCCCGGCGGCTGGTCGGCTATGCCGGCCCCGGTCGCGTGTTCTTCTGCAACAGTGGCGCCGAGGCCAACGAGGCGTTGATCAAACTCTCCCGTCTGCACGGCGCGAAAAAAGCCGGTGCCGAGGGGAAGTGCTACAAGATCATCGGCGCGAAAAACGCGTTTCACGGCCGTACGTTCGGCAGCATGAGCGCGACCCCGCAGGCGAAGATCCAAAACGGATTCAGCCCGCTCGTCCCCGGATTCTCCTTTGGCGAGTTCAACAATCTCCAGAGCTTCGCCGATCTCGTCGACGACCAGACCTCTGCGATCCTCATCGAGACGATCCAGGGCGAGAGCGGCGTCACTCCGGCCACGACCGAGTTTCTCGTCGGCCTGCGCGAGCTGTGCAACCGGCACAACCTGCTGCTCCTCCTCGACGAGGTGCAGTGCGGAATCGGCCGCACGGGCACGTTCTACGCCTTCGAGCAGGCGGGCATTTCGCCCGACGGCATCAGCATGGCCAAGGGCCTCGGCGGCGGCATGCCGATCGGCGCGGCCTGGATGCGCGAAAACGTCGCCGGACTCTTCCACGCGGGCTCCCACGGCACGACGTTCGGCGGCACGCCGCTCGCCTGTGCGGCGGGACTGGCGGTCCTCGATGTGATGGAGAACGAAAAACTCCTCGCCCACGTCCGCGAGGAGAGCGGCCCGTGGCTTGAGTCGCTCCAGTCGCTCGTGCGCGATTTTCCCAAGCAGGCGCTGGTCGTCCGTGGCCGCGGCTTCATGGTGGGCGTGCAGCTCGCCAGTGAACCGGGCCCGTACCTCGCGGCGTTGCGCGAAAAAGGTCTGCTGGCGGTCGCGGCCGGCTGCAATGTCGTGCGGCTCCTGCCTCCGCTCACGGCGACGCGCGAAGAGCTCGCGAAGTCGGTCGAGGTTTTTCGCTCCGTGCTCGCCGCCAAGGCGGGCTGAGCCGCGAGCTGATCTCCTGCGCCCCGGACTTTGCTCCGGGGCTTTTTTGTGGGCTCAAACAATCTGTAAAACGGGCGTTTTTCGAGGAGGGCGCTTGAGCGGGCGCGTGCGCCCGGCGATGCACGTCGCAATCCCCCTCGTTTCCCCCATGAGCCAATCTATCTTTCGCGTCCTGTGCGGAGTCTGTGCCGCCGCCGGTGCGTTGCATGCCGCCGACAACCTGATTTTCAACGGCGGATTTGAGCTCGATACTGCGGGCTACGAGCTGGTGCGCTATCAGCGCCCGGACCGGAATCCCACGCTCGCGTTTGAGCCTCTCGTCGTCGACACGACGACTTTCCATTCCGGCACGCGCTCGCTGCGGGTGCCCAACCGCCACGGCGAGCTGGGCGAGCTTTTCACGCGCGGGGTCACGCTCAAGCAGGGCACACGCTATTCCGTCTCGGTCTGGATGAAGTCGGAGAATGGCGGGCTGAGTGTCACTCCGCTGCTGTGCAGCAATGGTTATTATCCGGCAAAGGGCCGGAGTTTCACCGTCGGCAAGACGTGGCAGAAATACGCTTTCAGCTTCACGACCGGTGTGGACGAAGTGACCGGCAACGGAGTCTGGTTTCAACTCAACCAGAGCGAGGCGGTGGCGCCCAACGATCTGTGGATCGACGATTTTCAGGTTTACGAGGATCCATCGAGTAACACGGGGGCGGAGGCATTCACCTATTCGGCCGAGGTCGAGGTGGCGGCGGTGGTCGACAAACCGGTTTACCAGGGCCAGGACCAGACGGCGAACGTCGCGCTCACGCTCAAAAATGCGTCGGCCCGCGCGGTGGATGGTGTGGTGGATTTGCACCTTGAAGAGGACTCTGGCAACGCGCCGCGAGTCGTGGCCAGCCTTGGTGTGATGTTGGAGGCGGGCGAGCGGAAGGTCGTCACTGTCGCGTTGCCCCTGACTCGCTACGGTTCGTTCACCTTGGTTCCGGTGGCGCAGCTCGGGGCAACTGTCACGAGCCTGCCCGCCTGTTTCGCCGCGGTGCCGCAGTACACTCCGGCGCAGACGCACCTGAACCTCGACACGACGTTCTGCGTCGGGGCCAACATGGGGCTGCACTCCGGGCGAGGCCCGCGCGGCACGTTGCGCGCCTGTGGCGGGCCGGCGACGCAGGCGCTCGATGTCTATGCGGCGCTTGGCGGGCGGCTCGCGCGCATCTGGGATGCCGGCCATCAATTCGAGTGGCGCACGATCGAGCCGACGAAGGGCCAGATGGACTTCGCGGCGACCGATCTGCTGGTGGAGGCAATGTACGAGCGTGGCATCTCGGTCCTGCCGGTGCTCGGTGGGGTTTTTCTGACGGACCTCGACGGCACGTACGATTCCGGGTCGCCGTTTCCACAGTGGCTGATCGAGGGGAGCCCTCGTAGCGAGCACACGCTCCAGTGGTTCCTCGACCTCGGCCGCATCGCGTTTCTGCCAAGCGATATCGACTGGCGCCGGCATGTGGACGCGGTAGTGCAGAGGTACAAGGGGAAGATCGATCATTGGGAGATCACCAATGAGCCCGACATCTGGCTGCCCGCTTCCGAGTACATGCCGTATCTGAAATCGGCTTCGGAGGTCATCAAGGCGGCCGATCCGTCTGGTCAGCCGGTGTGTTTTGGCGCGATGAAAACCCATCTCGCCGAGTGCGTCGCACTCGGGGCCGAGAGCTACGCGTCGATCAACTCGATCCACCCCTACGGTTCGCGTGCGCTCGGTTCGCCGGTGCCCGCCGATGAAACCATCGCCGAGGTGTTGGCCGCGACGACGATGAAGCCCTGGCTCACCGAGCTCTATTATCTGGCGGAGGGCGTGGAGTGGGGCGATGCGACTGTGGTTCATCCGATCGATGTCGCCCGGCGTTTCCTCACCGATCTCGGAGAGGGGCTCGGCCAATCGATCCCGTTGGCCGACGCCGGGCTGTGGCGGCGTACGCTCAATCCCGGGTTTCAGAGTCCCGATCTGAACTCGAGCTTTTTGCCGTCGGCCAACCTTGTGGCCTACGATGCGCTCGCCTGCTATTTTGAGGGCGCGAAGCCGAAGGCTAAAATCCGTTGGGGCAACGATACGATCTGCTACGTGTACGAGCGCGATGGTGCACCGCTCGCCGCCTGTTGGGTGTTCCGCGACGGGGCCGCCGATCTGCCCGTGGCACTGCCGCCGAGCATTGCCGCCACGACGGTGCTCGATGTCTTTGGCAACACCGTGGCGAGCCCGGATGGCGCCTTCTCGGCGGTGCAGATGCCGCAGTACCTTGTCGCGCCGGCTGGCGTGAACACTGCGGAATTTATCGCGGCGTTGCAGGCGTGCGCGCCGATGACGGTCGCGGTTTCGCCGACGGGCGTCAGCAGCCCGGGGCAGACGGTGCAGTTGCAGGCGGTGGCGCCAGCCTGGCCCGGACGGACGGTCCGTGGCGTGACGTTTTCCGTCAATGGCGTGGTGCTCGGTGCGGGCATCTACAACACCGCTACGGAGCGCTGGGAGTTAAACTACACGACCGAGGCTGGCTCCACCGGAGCGGTCACCATCGCGGCGGCTGCGACCGACAGCGCCGGACGGACGACCGAGGGCCGCGCGGTGCTCATGGTCGGCGCGGTGAGCTACGGCAACGGCGGGTGGCCACGGGCTGTGCCGGCGAGCGGCGTGGTGCGCATCCCGGCGGCGGCGTTTGACCAGGGCGGCAATGGCGTGGCGTTTCTCGAAAAGGATACGGGCAACGGCGACTGGCTCGGGCGCTCGTCCGGGTCGAATCGCGAGGTCGATGTCTACTCCTCGGCGTCGGAGGGCTTGCGCGTGGGCGGCATCCTCAACGGTGAGTGGATCAACTACGCGCTGACGGTGCTCGCCGACGGCCGCTACGATGTGCGGTTGCGCGTGGCCAACCAGAAGGGCTCCGGCCTTTTGGGTGCGCAGGTTTCGCTGAAGTGGAAGGGCGCGCTGGTCGCGACGAAGGTGGTCGTGCCACAGACGAACGACTGGGACGAGTTTACCGATCTAGTGATCCCCGGCGTGACCCTCACCGCGGGCACGTCGACGTTTCAGGTCTTTGCCGATACCTGGGGCTGGACGTACGCTTGGATCGAGATCGGGCCTGCGCAGACTTCGATCGTGGGCAATCACGCGCCGGTGGTCACGCCCGCGAGTCCGGCTGCGATGGGCGTCGACGCCGAAGGGCACGGTGCCCTGCAGTTCGCTGCCACCGATGTCGACGGTGACACACTGACATGGTCGATTCCGCTGCCGCCTTCGCACGGTGCGGCAATCGTGTCGGCCTCTGGCAACGTGAGCTACACAGCCGGCCAGGGTTTCACCGATGAGGATGCGTTTCAGGTGCGCGTCTCGGACGGGCGCGGCGGCACCGCGACGGTTCGGGTGGATTGTGCGCGGCTGCCCTCGGCGAGTGTGGAGCCATTGGTGTGGTCGCCTGTCCTGGGCATGCCCGTGTTGCTGAGCGCGCAGGTGCGGGGCGGCGGTGAGACGGCTTCGGTGACATACTATGCGGATGGCGTGGAGCTCGGCACCGGAACTTTGCGCGATTGCGGATGGGGCGTCGTCTGGACGCCTACCACGACCGGTACGGTGCGCCTCACCGCGAGAGCCACGGATGTGGCGGGCCTGACCGGGCCGGTTTCATCGGTGCGCGAAGTGGTCGTGCTCGGATCGTGCATCGTCGAAAACCCCGCCTCTGCGACGGCGCAGCTCGATTCACCCGCGCGATTCTCGGTCGTGGCACAGGGGACGGTGTTGTACCAGTGGGAATATTCCTCCGATGGTGGCCAGACTTGGAGCAGTGTGAACGATGGTGGCTCTTATGCTGGGGCAAACACCCGGACGCTGACGGTGACCCCGGCGTCACCTGCCCAGGGCGGGAGCATGTACCGGTGTGTGGTGACCAATATCCAGGGCGCCCGGCGTAGCGGCTCGGCCGCGCTGTCCGTGCCGTGGAGTCAGTTTTCGGCGTTGTCGGCGCGTGCGCAGGCGGGGACAGGTGAGCAGACGTTGATGCTGGGCTTCGTGTTTGCCGGTGGCGGCAAACCTGCGCTGGTGCGTGGCGTGGGACCGGGTCTCGTTACCGGCGATGCCAGCCTGACTGGTCGTGTGCTCGCCGATCCGCAACTGAAGCTCTACGAGCTCCGGCCTGGTGGATTCACGCTTTTGGCGGAAAACGACAACTGGGGCGGCTCGGCGGATCTTCGGGCCAAGTTTGCCGAGCTGGGATTGGGGGCGCTGGACGATTCGTCGAAGGACGCGGCGCTCCAGCTCACCTCGCCGGGGGCTTTGATTTACTCGGCGCATGTCGCGGGGACGAGTGGCTCCGGCATCGCACTCGCGGAGGCGTATGATGGCGCCGCCGCGGATAAGACCCGGCGGCTGACCGCGCTCTCCGTGCGCAATCAAGTGGGGGCTGGCGCCGATGTGCTCATCGCGGGTTTTGTCCTCGTGGGAGATGCGCCGAAACGCGTGATCGTGCGCGGTGTCGGGCCCGGCCTGGCCGGTGCCGTGTCGGCGTACCTGGTCGATCCCCGCGTGCAGGTGTACCGGTTGAAGCCGGATGGTTCGGGCTGGGACTTGGTCGCGGAAAACGACAACTGGGACGGCACGCCGGCGACCGCAGCGATCTTCACGGCGGCGGGCATGGGCGGGTTGACCGCCGGATCGAAGGATGCCGCGCTAATTGTCGAACTGGCTCCCGGCATTTACACGGCCCAGCTTTCGGGCGTTGGCAGCACGACGGGCGTCGCCTTGGTGGAAATTTACGAGGCGCCGTGATTGGGCGCCGCTGCGCGCTGGACTTCGATCCGTGGGCTGCGCAGCGTGCCCGAACGCTTTTCGCCACCATGGAACTCCACGTAAAACGCCTCACGCCCACCGCCAAGATCCCCGCGCGCTCGACTGCGCATGCCAGTTGTTTCGACATCCACGCGGACGCCGAGGGGACCATCGCCCCGGGTGACCGCGCGCTCATCAAGACGGGCCTTTCCGTGGCGGTGCCTCCGGGCTTCGAGGTGCAGGTGCGCAGCCGCAGCGGGCTTGCGATCAAGCAGGGCGTGGCCGTGCTCAACTCGCCAGGCACCGTCGATGCGGATTATCGCGGCGAGGTCTGCGTGATATTGATCAACCTCGGCAAGGAATCTTTCTCCTACAAACACGGCGACCGCATCGCACAAATGGGCGTTTACCGCGTCGAGATGTGCCCCGCCGTCGAGGTCGAGGTGTTGGAAGACACGGCGCGCGGCGCGGGCGGCTTTGGCCATACGGGCGTTTGACCGTCCGGCTCAGTTGGTTGCGCGCGGGGTGGGTTTTTACGCGGCTTTTTTTGTCGCGAGCGGTGCTAGCACGTTTTTTGCTTCGCACTCATTTTCCCCATGCACCGCATCGTCGCAAAAATACAACTTAGTCCCAATGTCACGCGCCTCGATGTCGAGGCCCCCCGTGTGGCGCAGATTCGCCAGCCCGGGCAGTTCGTGATCGTGCGACGTACGGATCGCGCCGAACGCATCCCGCTGACGGTTGCCGATGCCGATCCCAAGGCTGGCACGATCGCCCTCGTGATCCAGGCCGTGGGCAAGAGCACCAAGGAATTGGTGGCACTGAATGTCGGCGATGTGATCCGCGATGTCGCCGGACCGCTGGGCATGCCGACGGAGCTGATTTCCAAGGGCCGCGCCCTCTGTGTGGGCGGTGGCGTCGGCACGGCAGTGGTGCATCCGATCGCGCAGGGCTTGCACGCCCGTGGCGCCTCGGTGACCAGCGTGATCGGTGGCCGCTCGAAAGAGTGGGTGATTTTTGAGCCGGAGCTGCAACGCTACGGCAACGTCGTCGTTTGCACCGACGATGGCAGCTACGGGCGCAAGGGCTTCGTGACCGATGCGTCCAGAGAGCTGCTGGAGGCCGGCGGCATCGACATCGTGTACGCGGTCGGCCCCGTGCCGATGATGCGTGCGATTGCCAACCTCACGCGCCCCTTCGGCGTGCACACGATCGTCTCGCTCAATCCGGTGATGGTCGACGGCACGGGCATGTGCGGCGGCTGCCGCGTGGATGTCGGCGGCGAGACGAAGTTCGCCTGCGTGGATGGTCCCGAGTTCGACGGCCACAAGGTCGATTTCGATCTGCTCGCGGATCGCCTCTCCACCTACCGTCCGCAGGAGCAGGCCGCCGCCGAGCGTTGCGGCGACAACTGCCGCGTGGGCCTAAACAAATAATCTCCGAGCACCCCTCCGACCCATGTCCATCGATATTTCTCCCGCGTCCGCTCCGAAGAAACTCTCCCCCAAGGAGCGCATGGCGATCGAGCGCCAGTGCATGCCCGAGCAGGGTGCGACCGCGCGTGCCGCCAATTTTAAGGAGGTCAACCTCGGCTTCCCCGAGCAACTGGCCTTCCTCGAAGCCGAGCGTTGCATCCAGTGCAAGGATCCGAAGTGCGTGCAGGGTTGCCCGGTGCGGGTAAACATCCCGCGCTTCATCGGCTTCCTCGCTGCGGGCGATCTCGCCGGCGCGGCGCAGAGCCTCCTCGGCGACAACGCCCTCCCGGCCGTCACCGGTCGCGTGTGCCCGCAGGAGACGCAGTGCGAGGAGCAGTGCATCCGCGGCATCAAGGGCAAGCCCGTCGCCATCGGTTATCTGGAGCGTTTTGTGGCCGACTGGGCGCGTGAGCACCGCAACGGCTCGAAGCCCGCCGCCGTGCCCGCGTCGGGCAAAAAGGTCGCCGTGATCGGCGCGGGCCCCGCAGGCCTGACCGCCGCCGGCGAACTCGCCAAGCGTGGCCACGACGTGACCGTTTACGAGGCGCTCCACCAGGCCGGTGGCGTGCTCGTGTACGGCATTCCGGAATTCCGCCTGCCCAAGAAGATCGTGGACATGGAAGTGCAGCGCCTGCGCGATGCCGGCGTGAAGATCGAGTGCAACGTGATCGTGGGCCGCACGTACACGTTGCCCGAGCTGCGCGAACAGTTCGACGCGGTCTTCATCGCCAACGGCGCCGGTCTGCCGGTGTTCATGAACGTGCCCGGCGAAAACTTTAAGGGCGTCTATTCCGCCAACGAGTACCTCACTCGCGTCAACCTGATGTCGGCGTACGAGTTTCCCTCGGCCGACACGCCGGTGCTCGTCGGCAAACGCGTGGTGGTCGTCGGCGGCGGCAACGTCGCGATGGACGCCGTGCGCACGGCCAAGCGCCTCGGTGCCGAGGATGCCGTGATCGTTTACCGCCGCACGAAGGCCGAGATGCCGGCGCGCGTCGAAGAGGTGCACCACGCCGAGCAGGAGGGCGTGCGCTTCGAGCTGCTCGTCGCTCCGCTGGAGGTCATCGGCAACGACAAGAAGTGGGTGACCGGTCTGAAGTGCCAGCGCATGCAGTTGGGCGAGCCCGACAAGTCTGGCCGCCGCAGCCCGGTGGCGATCCCTGGCTCCGAATTTGTGTTGGAGTGCGATGTGGTGGTCGTGGCCATCGGCACGCGCGCCAACCCGCTGCTCACTGCGACCTGCCCCGAGTTGAAGCTCAACAAGCGTGGCAACATCGAGGCCGACGAGAGCGGCATGACGAGCCTGCCCGGCGTCTTTGCCGGCGGCGACATCGTGCGCGGCGCGGCGACCGTGATTCTCGCGATGGGCGACGGAAAGAAGTCGGCGCAGGCGATCGACGATTATCTGCGCAAGCCCGCGGCCTCGGCCTGACCGGCTCCGTCGAGTTTTTGTAAATGCGCGGCAGCTCCTGTGTATGGCGGCTGTCGCGCTCAATAATGGCTTGAGTCAGGCTTGGATAAACTTCATTCCCCGAACCAACGCTAAACCCGCCGCCTCCCCATGAGTCAGCCTCCCGCCCTCGCCGAAATGGCGCCCGTTGCCCTGCCTGCGCGCAAACGCTCTGGCGCGCGCGTGGCGTTGCGTGCGGCGGCGCCGAAGCCGACCGAGCACGAGATATCCTCCGATCAGGCCCAGGTCGTCCCCTTTGAAGCGCCGTCGTCGGCGGAGACGCCCGAAGCCGCTCCTGAAGAGACCACCACGCCGCTCGATCAGGAGACTCCGCCGAGTCCCGAGCCCGAAAACGAAGCGATGGAGCCCGTGGCCGAGCCGTCCGAGCCGGTTGACCAATCTACTCAAACGTCGTCCCTCAATCCCATGGCCAAAGACACCCCCTCCGAGAACTACGCTCCCTATCGTCCCGCCGCCCAGCAGGGCACGCAGCCCGGCAACCAGCAGGGAGCCAACGAGGCTCCGGCCGCTCCGGCTGCGCCCGTCTCCACGCGCACGCTGCTCAAGGAGGCCGAGGAAAAGCTCTCCCTTTTGCGCGACAACCGGGAGATCTTTGAGTGGATCTTGGAAAAGCAGTCCTCCCTGCGCACCGAGTTCGTCGGCTTCCTCAAAAAGGATCTGCGCGAGATCGACTACGTGGTGAGCGACATCAACGACCAGGGCAGCAAGGACGAGTTTGCCGCCAACGCGCTCGAGCTCATCAAGGACACCTACATCAAGCACTGGGAACGTTCCTTCGAGCTCATCTCGCCCGACGACCTG
>Ga0209201_1003165_pt1 | contig 14726 bp, 12 predicted proteins | sample AD_UKC055_MetaG_FD_184411 | JGI IMG/M metagenome (GOLD analysis project Ga0209201, IMG submission 184411) | Active sludge microbial communities of municipal wastewater-treating anaerobic digesters from USA - AD_UKC055_MetaG (SPAdes) (version 2) | ecosystem: Engineered > Bioreactor > Anaerobic >...
GATGCTCTCGGAAGAGCCATGTGAGCTTTGTGCCGGAGAAATATGGATCGAGCACAAGGCCTGTTTTTTGCCGAATCAAATCGGTAGCACCCTGCGCTTTCAATTCGTCGCATATCGAGCTCGAGCGGCGGCATTGCCAAACAATCGCATTATGGACAGGCTTGCCTGTTGCGCGCTCCCATACAATGGTAGTTTCGCGCTGATTCGTAATGCCTATTGCGGCAATCTGTGTCGGTTCGATCTGTGCTGCCTCGATCGCGCCTCTTGCTGCCTTTAGCTGTGTGCGCCATATCTCCTCGGGGTCGTGTTCTACCCATCCTGGCTTTGGAAAAATCTGCCTGAATGGAATCTGCTTTACCGAGATGATGATGCCATCATGATTGAACAAAATAGCCCTTGAAGTCGTTGTGCCCTGATCTAGGGCAAGAATATAAGTTGAATTGCGGTCCATGTGGCTATTATAGCCTAAATTTTAGGCTATGTGAGGAGAATATAACTCAACTCCCCACTCAAACCCAACCACACAACGCACTCAACCCCCCACCACAAAGCTATTGTAGGCCCATCATAATCGTTATCTCACAACATATCGATTGTGTAACTGATATTTAAATGATATATTAGCTTCATGAACAAAAGCGATGCCTCTGGAATCAAACACAGGATTAAAAACAAATCATGCGCAATTAACTCCGAATCCCTTGCTTCTTCTGTATATGAAGAGCTTAAGCGCCGCCTCAATGCAGGTATGCTGAAGCCTGGCCAATTCATCGATCTCACTGCTCTCGGGAATGAACTTGGAATTAGCCGAACGCCGCTTAGGGATGCATTGATTCGGCTCGAGTTAGAGGGCTTTATTGTTATTTATCAGCGCCGCGGTGTAATGGTAAAGGTTCTTCAGCTTTCGGATATTCGCGATATTTATCAGATAATTGGAGCCCTCGAGGCTTCTGCAATAGAAGAGATATCCAAACGCTTCAGAGCCTCAGATGCAGATAAGATGAATAGTCTATGTGTCGAGATGGCAGATGCTCTTAGTGCAGATGACTTCGATAGATATTATAGAGCAAACCTAAAATTCCATGATGTCTATCTTGAACTCTCTGAGAATAAGAAATTAATCGATAATGTGCATATCCTCAAAGAAAGGCTTTACGACTTTCCGCGCCGCTCATCTTATATAAAAGAATGGGAACTCGATTCGATGGCCGAACATGCGGAAATAGTCAAACAACTGCGAAGCGCCGACTTCAAGGGAGCAGCGAGCTATGTGAAGGATGTGCACTGGAGCTTCGAGGTGCAGGAACGCTATATCAGGAAGTATTATGTCTAAGGTCGAGGAAGAAAACATGACCTCTGGGATTGTATTCGATATACGCAGGTTCTCCGTCCACGATGGTCCAGGGATACGGACAGCGGTGTTTCTAAAGGGATGCCCACTGCACTGCCTCTGGTGCCACAATCCTGAAGGAATTTCTTTTTCTCCGGAAATCTTGCGCCGAACGGAGCGCTGTGTCGATTGCCGAACATGCGTAAGGCTTTGTCCTCTAAAGATAGATCCAAGGGCCGAGGCTGGAGGCCATTTATGCAAAGATTGTCCTTCTTTCGGATGCTGTGCAGAAGCCTGCCCTGCCGAAGCGCTCCAAATAATAGGAAGGCGAATGACGGTTAGTGTTTTGATGGAGGCTATACGAGCAGATCTGCCTTTCTACGAAGAGTCTGGAGGCGGAGTCACCTTCTCGGGAGGAGAGCCCTTGGCGCAAAGGGAATTCATCCTTGCGCTTCTAAAGGCTTGCAAATCCGAAGGGATACATAGCGCTCTCGATACTTCAGGCTTTACCGATAGGGATTTTATGCTGGAAGCCGGAATGCTCACTGATATCGTTCTCTTCGATTTGAAGCTCCTAGACGAAGAAAAGCATAGAAAATTTACAGGTGTCTCGAATACGAGCATTTTGACAAACCTATCCGCACTCTACGAGGCAGGGGCTAATGTAGTACTGCGCCTTCCGCTTATTCCAGGAATAAACGATGCACTGGAAGAGCTAGAAAAAATGGCTCTCTACATTGGTTCTCTCGAGGCAAAGCCCACAGAGCTGAGGTCAATAGAAATAAGGCATACGGATAAAAAGTCCATAGAGACGGGGCCTATCTCGGATACTTGGTCTGGGACACAGACAAAATTCTTGCCCAAAAAGGCGCATATACTGCCCTACCACGATTCTGCAAAAGATAAATATAGGTTGCGGCGGCAAGAATACGCGATGAGCGGGACAGCTATTCCTTCTACTGAATCTATCGACAGGGCTGTCTCGATATTCGAAGCCGCAGGAATTTCAGTGACGATAGGTGGTTAGCAATCCTATTGGAGGTAGCTATGAACGAAAAAATAAGACATCTTAGAGAAGAGAGTTTCAATGCCAAACCAAGTTTTTCGGCTGAGCGAGCATTATTGACTACCGAGTTCTATAAGGAATGGTATGGCCGTGTTTCGATGCCTGTGCTCAGGGCAATGAACTTCTATAATCTATGCGAAAAGAAGACTATCTATATTGGTCCGGATGAGCTCATAGTAGGAGAGCGAGGGCCCAAGCCCAAAGCCGTATCTACCTTTCCAGAATTGACCTGCCATTCCGAAGAGGACCTGCGAATTCTCGATTCCAGACAGATGACAAGCTACTCGGTTTCCGCAGAGGACATGGAAATCTACAAAACAAAGGTGATTCCTTACTGGAGAGGCAGAAGCCTTCGCGATAGAGCATTTGCGGAAATACCAAATGAATGGAAGGATCTCTATGAGGCAGGGCTATTCACCGAATTCATGGAGCAAAGAGCTCCGGGCCATACTGCTCTAGATGGCTCTATATACAGCAAAGGTATGAATGCGAGGCTCATAGAGATTGCCGCCGCAAGGGCAGCCTTGGACTGGGGCAAAGACCCTGATGTTCTGGCCAAAGATGAAGAGCTCAAGGCTATGGATATCGCGTGCAGAGCTGCAATCCTCTTTGCCGAACGTCATGCGATGCTTGCAGATTCTATGGCCAGCTCTGAATCCAATCCAAGGCGTGCCGCCGAGCTTAGGCAGATTGCCGAGGTCTGTCGCAGAGTGCCCGCAGAGGCTCCTCGTAATTTCTGGGAAGCTATACAGATGTATTGGTTTATCCACCTTGGCACCATTACCGAACTAAATGGCTGGGATGCAATGAGTCCAGGGCACTTCGACCAGCATCTAGCGCCATTCTATGAGCAGGACCTCCTGAACGGAACGCTCGATAGGGAAAAGGCTAAAGAGCTCTTGTCTTGTTTCTGGATCAAGGTGAACAACAGCCCAGCGCCTCCTAAGGTCGGTGTTACGGCTGCCGAAAGCGGAACATACAACGATTTCACTAATATAAATCTTGGGGGTCTAAGGCCTGATGGCTCGGATGGATCTAACGAGGTATCCTATCTTGCGCTCGAGGTGCTGGATGAGCTGCAGCTTCTGCAACCACAAGCTAATCTTCAGGTAAGCGCAAAAACGCCGGAGCGACTCTTAAAGATTGCATGCAAAGTCGCTCGCCGCGGATCGGGCTATCCTTCGTTTTTCAATGCGGACGAAGTCATAATGGCTCAGCTTGGAATGGGCAAAAGAATCGAAGATGCTCGTGAAGGCGGTATTTCCGGTTGCATCGAGACCGGTTGCTTTGGCAAAGAGGCTTATCTTCTCCATGGATATCTCAATTCTCCAAAGATACTCGAGCTCGTTCTCAACAATGGCATCGATCCGTTAAGCGGCAAGACGATTGGGCTTGGGACAGGGGATCCATCCAATTTCCAGACCTTCGAGGAGTTATATGCTGCCTTTGAACGCCAGCTGAAATATGTCGTCGATATAAAAGTAAGGGTTTCGAATTATCTAGACCGCATGTTCGCAGAGTATGCGCCAGCGCCATTCTTGTCTTCTGTGGTAGCCGACTGTATCGCCAAGGGAAAGGATTATTACAATGGCGGAGCGCGATATAATACGGACTATATACAATGCTGCGGGCTTGGGACAATGACCGACTCGCTATCTGCCATTAAGACTCACATATATGAAAAGAAAGATATAAATTGGGATGAGCTTCTCCGCGCTCTATCCTCGGATTGGCAAGAAAATGAGAGCCTAAGGCTCCTTATGGCGAACAAAACGCCACGCTTCGGAAACGACGATGATGCAGCCGACTCTATTGCTCGGCGTGTTTTTGATAGCTGGTTCGGGGCGGTCAATGGAAGAGCTTCCCCTAGGGGCGGCACCTATCACATCGACCTATTATCCACGACCTGCCATGTATACTTTGGACTAAAGACCGGAGCAAGCCCTGACGGAAGACATGCGCATTCTCCAATATCTGACGGAGCATCTCCAGCACAGGGAGCCGACCGAAATGGGCCAACCGCGGTGATCAAAAGCCTTGCAAAAATAGATTCGGCAAAAACTGGTGGTTGTCTTCTAAACCAGCGTTTTCTTCCTCAGACGCTAGAAGGGGAAAAAGGTATCGATAATCTGGCAAATCTAATAAAGACTTTTTTTCGACTAGGTGGTCATCATATTCAATTCAATGTCGTCGATACAACAACGCTGCGAGAGGCTCAAAAAAAGCCCGAAAACTACCGCAACCTCCTTGTGCGTGTAGCCGGATATTCGGATTATTTCGTCGACCTCGATCGAAACCACCAGGAAGAAATTATAAGTCGGACGGCGCAGCAGGCACTCTGACCCTGCTTGGCTTTGCTCTGCCCCTATTCTTATTTCAGATAATTAGGGGGCCACAAATAAGTAGAACTTTCAACCCGGATTCCAGTATGAAGTGACCTCTGTCAAGACTAAAATCTTCTTTTCTATTGAACCATCTTGTACACCTTTGTGTTCTTAACACAGCAATATCCAATAACAAATTCAAGCATGAAAGATGATGGAATCTATACCGATTATTGACACTCTGGTATACATGGATTGGCTACCACAAGGTACAGTATACGTCAGGAGGTTGCTCGAATCTCGAACCGAGGATCATGAAACCATGCCTCTGGGAATCCTCTGGGATCTCTCCAAACAACCAGTTCCAATCCCATCATCCTTCATCTTGAACATTTTCCTACTGCTATCCTTCTTTCATATGGCTCTGCATGTCAGCCAATATTGCCCGTCATCATGCCCCATACAAAACCGCTCAGCTCTCTGGCCACTGCAACTACCGTGGTCTTTGTCGGCTTGTTCCGTAAGTTCATTCTGGAGAACTTCCGTGTCAAACGGCTGTTCGCTTTGTTCACATAGCTCAGTATCGCATTATCCTGGTGTTCTTGAGGTTCCTTAAGAGCACGCGATTTCTGTACAAATGGATACCGAAAGTGCCAACTCGATTCTACTAACAGTGAACGAACATGCTTGTTGCCTGTCTTGGTGATCCCTCCCTGAATACGACGTCCTCCGGATGAATGTTCTGAGGTTACAAGCCCAAGATATGCCATGAAGCTCTTTGCAGTGGGGAATCGCTTGAAATCCTCTATCTCAACCACGAGGGCTAAGGCAGTCTGTGTGCTTATTCCTTTGATGAAACACTTGAGCTTTTCCACCTCATCAGAGAATTCCTTCATGGCTGCAAATTCCTCTAACCTGGATAGCTGTCTCGCAAGTCGGTCTTCTTGGTCTTTGATCATCATCAAATATTCATCACATGTCTCCCGATCAACAGTATCGAGAGGAACTGTCTTGATCCATTTAAGGTGTCTCTCTGTCCAATAGGTACCTTTATAGCAAGGGCAGTCTTTCCGATGAAGAAACATGAGGAGCTGTTTCTTTACCGCACCCAAACTACCTTTCATATCCGCTACCATGCGTTGATAATCACGAACTGCTTCAAATGTCTCGGAAGGAATGTGGCAGGGAGTAACCATACCGCTTCGTAGCGCTTTTGCTAAACTCTTGGCATCCCTTCGGTCGGTCTTGAGCCTGTCTCCTCGGGTATGGGGAAGTAAGCTAGGTGCCGCCACTACGCAACTTATACCTAAGGCCTTGAGCTGCCGGTAAAGAACAAATCCTGTGGGTCCGGCTTCATAGATCGTATAAATCTTGCAATCGGGATAGCTTTTTTTGAGTTTCTCAAAGAACTTCTGAACCATTTCTCCTGTATTGGGAATTGTAGATTCATACTCTGGCTCCTCCCTCTCATCAAGATATACAGCCATGCAGTTGTCCTCACTATGTACATCCATCCCTACGTATACTATAGTTTTCATACGGCCTCCAATTTGTATGATGGCAACCTGCTATTGCATTTACTGTTTCCAGTATGCAGGTGAATCCACGATTTTGCAAACCTGGAGGTCACTTCATAGTATCTCGAACATTTATACCAATGAGGGAGGCTCAACTCCGAGCGCTTCATAGAGAAATCTCTGCTTATTGGTGATCTCTCCTACCCGAAGCCTATGCCCAGGATGGGCATAGCATTCGATGATATCGAGCTCATTGAGCACATCATGGAGGGTATAAGTCTTATAGAGCTTCGCATCATGCATTGCCTTATCGATATAGGAAAGGTAGATGAGCCCAAGGAATACCACAAAGAGCTTGCCTTCTAGATTCTCTTCTGATGATACTGAGGTTCTCCGCATAGACAGGCGCTCTTTTAAGTTATTGAATGCCTTCTCAGATATATCCCTTGAGCGATAGAGTGCGAGTGCTTCAAGCGGATCCTTAATATCATTCGAGATGAGTGCAAAGTAGCCATAGTTCTTCTCTACTGCCTCGATTGCCTCCTCTCTGGGTGTCATCACAACTCCTCGGACAGGAGTTGCACTGATATCATAGTACTTCTGGTAGAGCGTCTCATGTTCTGGGATTCTCCTACCCGTCTTTACTTCTTCTTCTAAGCTATCAAGAAGGCGATTGAAGGCGAGCCTGTCATCGACTGCCTTTTGGTCATCGAAATACAGGTGGAGGTACATCCGCCTACTGCCTGTCTCAAGACTCTGAGCACGTGGTTTTATTGCCTTATACTTCCACTCGATGGCTCGTTCGATGACATAATTGTCACATCGCTAATGTTGCCTGCAAGCTTTCGATAGTACACAGGAAGTCGTGAAGACTCTCCATAGAGTAGCGAGGAAAACGGCGTAAGGGATTGTTATCCTCGAGAATGAGATAGTAGGCAAGAGAAAGCAGTTGCTCGTAGATATCAGGGAAACACTTTTCAAGGTCTTCGGTAATTCCAAGCTTTTCTCCTATTCTGTCAAAGAGGTATGTTGCTCCACAGAACTGCCTTATACTCTGGGTGTTCTCTTGTGGCCCTGGCTTTTTCTCTTTCGATTCTTTGAGTGCACATTCTAATTCATAGGTTTTTTTAGGGACAAAGACATCATCGACCATTTTACCGATATAGTGACGAGCATGCTTTGCATTCTTCTTTTCTTTATCCCAGGTTGCAGAATCTTCATAGACATAGGGTACACCATGGATCATCTGAATTCTCTGTGGCATAACAATCTCCCCTCATTGATATATTGTTTACCAATGATAAGAAGATGTCAAATATTATTTTCTTATGAGGCAATTAGTTAATGATTTCCTTGGTATAATTTCGGGGGAATCGAGGGAGGAAGGCTACGAGAAAGCTGGCATTTTTCAGGTTGAGAAAACGAAAGCGTGGGCTAGCGGAATTCATCACGTGATGCTACCCTCGCCCTATGCCGCGAAAATATGAATTCGGACTCACCCCTTGGGGAGCATATTTTATACAAGCCATGGAAGGCCTTGCCGATCAGGCGCGCCTCAACCGAGGACGAAGTTACGCGGCCAATGGGAATGTATTCAGACTATCCATCGAGAATGGGGTAGTCTCAGCGATGGTGGAAGGCAATTATAAACCCTGGTATGACGTAAAAATCGCCTTCAAACCTCTAAACCAATCGGAAAGAACCGCACTTTTTCGACTCATCAACGATGATCCCATGCTGGTGGGACGAATAGCGATCGGCGAGCTTCCCGCCGAATTGATCGATCGCCTACGAAACGCCAATGTGCGATTGCTGCCCGAGCGCTGGAACGATATGCGACGTTCCTGTACCTGCCCAGACTATGGCGACCCCTGCAAACACATGGCGGCTGTCTATTATGTGCTGGCTCAGGAAATCGACCGGGATCCTTCTGCGCTTTTTCGTCTACGGGGAGTCGATATTTTTTCTGAATTCAAAGCTCAGAAAAAACTCATAGCAGCGGATGAAGTCGACCTGTTGCCCGATCCCTTGCCTATAGACTTGGTAAGACCTTGGAAAACTTCCGAAAAAATGGAGGCGCTGGAATCTCCAGGAATTCGAACGTATGACAAGACAATCCTCGGGCTTCTCCCCCCACCGCCGCCACTCGCTCCCTATGACCTCAGCGCTGCGCTCGCCGGGTTTTATAAGGATATAGACCAGCATTGGGATCGAATACTCGAATTGATCCTTCCGGAAGACGAACTCGAGGAAAGAACCAGAACTTTTCCGCAAGCGCGCATAGAGATTCATCTTTTTAGAGGCGAGAAATCCAGCCAGTCGAAAAAACCATTTATTACCGTGATAAAAGCCTCAGGGAAAAAGGAAAAATTATCAGTTTTGGAGGCCGTGCGCCTCTGTCTTGCGATCGATACCAGTGAAGGGAGTCCAGGCTACCGATTTCTGCACGAATTTTCGCGTGTGATGCGCTCGATCGTTGCCGCAAAGGCATTCGTGCCCGATATCGCGATGTATGATGCCGCAAAAAAGGAAAAGCGCGCAGGTGGCACTTTTATGCGTGCGGTCTGGAAACCTGCGCTTTTCAGCGCGGATATCCGCTCTCTCTTTGCCTTAATCGAACCGCTCGTACCAGTGCCGGTCTTTATCGATGAACGCGCAGCCCATGGGAAACCCACATCGAACGCTTCAACGCTGAAAGTGGCGAAGGCCAGCGTGGCTCCGACGAAAAAAAGCAGAGTTCCTTCTCCCCATTCAACCTTACTATTGTTAGCCTCGGACATACTCTCAGATATCGTTACCGAACTTCGCTATCTTCCTTCAGGAGTCAAGGATATATCCCACCCTGTCACGGTGGCTCTGTTTCGAAACGAGGAGGCGAATGTCTCTAGCCCGCTTCATCGTTCCATTCCCAAGGCGATGCGTTCATGGCTTTCTGTCTTCGATCTCGCCAATTCAGGTTTTCAGTATGAGCTCGTCGTGAAAAATTGCACAGAGATCGACGCTTCGGACTGGGGCGACGAAGATGATTCGATTCCAGAGCGCATGCCGCGGTATGAGCTTTCGGCTACTGTACGCCAAAGCTCTACCACGACCAACAAAGTCAAAGCTACCCAGGAAGAGCGTATTCCCCTCCATGAAGCAGCACAACGCTTCGGCATATCCGCCCTCACCTTTCCAGCTCTCCTGTCAACATTCGTTCCAGAACTGGCCCAGTTGGGTTCGAAAGAGAGCGTCATACTGGACGAAATTTCATTATCGCGCTTTGTCATTGAATCCGCAGCGCTACTAGGGAATCTGGGCGTCACCGTCGCCCTGCCCAAAGAACTCTGTGATCTGATAAAGCCAAGAGCCGTCCTCACCGCGAAAAAGGGCAAAAAGTCCGGCAATTTGGTGAGTTTCCTCACGCTGGACAGCCTCCTCTCCTTCGAATGGAAAATATCCATAGGGGATAGACTTATCAGCGCCGCGGAATTTGAGCGAATGGTAAAGGCGGGGACTGCTCTTGTGCGATTCCGTCAGGGCTTCCTACGTCTCGAGGCTTCCGAAGCGGCCTCAATGCTTGAGCGAATCAAGAAGGGACCCAAGCCCGACGCTTTCGATGTACTACAGGAATATTTAGCGGGAACCGCCGAATTCGACCAAGCGCTACAAGAGAAGCTCGCCGCGATGCTCCCTCGGACGATCGATGGCGCTGCACAGTCGAAAGCGGGAACCTCGAGCATCATGCCTCACGGTGTCACGTCCGATGGCATCATGCCCAACGGCGACATTCCCCTCCCCGCGAGCCTCAACGCGTCGCTGCGTCCCTATCAAGCGCGAGGTTTCCAATGGATCACCACGACGATGGGACACGGCTTCGGCTGTATCCTCGCGGATGACATGGGACTGGGAAAAACCGTGCAGGCGATTGCCTGCATCCTTCACCTCAAGGAAACGAAATCGCTCACAAATGGCGCCTTGATATGTGCTCCGGCCACCCTTATAACCAACTGGGAGCGCGAACTCGAAAAATTCGCGCCATCTCTCAGCGTTTCCACCTATTACGGAGCTGGACGAAGCCATAAATCAGCCGACATCCTCCTCACCTCCTACGAAACCTTTCTCCGCGACAAGGAGAAATTTAAGGACAAGGAATGGGATATCGCCATCTTGGACGAAGCGCATCTGATAAAAAATCCCGAAGCCAAACGCAGTAAGGCGGTGAAGGAAATCGTGGCATCCAACAGGCTCGCTCTCTCGGGCACTCCCGTGGAAAATCACCTCGGCGAGCTTTGGAGCATTTTCGATTTCGTCATACCCGGCTACTTGCATACGCTTGAGCATTTCCGGTCGAACTACCGCAAGCCTATCGAAGTCGACAAATCCGAAGAGATTGCGGACCGACTGCGCCGCGTCACCGCGCCTTTCCTGCTTCGCCGTTTGAAAACCGATCGTTCCATCATCGCCGATCTTCCCGATAAAATCGTGGTGAACGAATATGCAACGCTGACGACCGAACAAGCTGCTTTGTACGAGAGTACCGTCCGCGATTGTATGAACAAGATCGCCGAAAGCGAGGGAATCGCCCGGCGGGGGTTCATTCTGGCTCTCATCACAGGATTGAAGCAGATATGCAATCACCCAAGGAACTACGATAAGGACAGCGCCCCCTCGGCCGAGCGGTCGGGCAAGACGCAGCTACTGCTCTCCCTGCTCGAAAGCATCGCTGAAGCGGGCGAAAAGGTGCTCGTTTTCAGTCAGTACGTGGAAATGTTGGATATTCTGAGGGATATTATCGCTCAGAATATGGGCGCCGAACCCTTCATGCTGCATGGAAAAATGACGAGGACGAAGCGGGACGCGGCCATCGAGGGTTTCCGCAATGCCTCGGGGCCGGCGATTCTCCTCATCAGCCTCAAGGCGGGAGGCCTGGGACTCAACCTTACCGAGGCTACTCGCGTAATACATTTCGATCTTTGGTTCAACCCTGCGGTGGAAAACCAAGCCACAGACCGCGCATTCCGTATCGGTCAGCGCAAAAACGTGTTTGTGCATCGCCTTATCACCAAAGATAGCTTCGAGGAGAAAATCGACGCGATCCTGACCACAAAGCGCGATTTGGCCCAGATGGCGGTTTCCGCGGGCGAAACGTGGATTACCGAACTCGATAACAAGACGCTCGCGGATCTCGTCAAGCGATGAAGGTCGCATGAAGGGGGTATCCACTTCAAAAGCTTCATAGAGTGGTCTTGACAAAAGGGCCTAGCTCATCATCTATCATAGTCCCGCGCCTTCGAGATGCTCTATTCAAGATGTTTCAGATAAATCTTTCTCACGCCATTGTTGTCTTCTCTTTCCAAGATCTTCCTAAATTCTGGAATAAGTTTGATTTGCGCGGCTTTATTGCTTTTTGCGATCTCAGTGAGCGCAAACGCAGCGCTCCATCGCACGACTGTTCCTTTGTCTTGTGTATTTTCTAAGAGTTTAGGGATGGCGAATTGCACTGTATCGGGGAACTTTTGAGCCACATTGGCGATTATTCTGCTTGCTTCCCATTTTACTCGTGGAGCTTTGTCATTGAGATGAGCGACTACAAAATCGAGGCAATCTTTGGAGAATTCGGGGTGTTCTTTGGTGACAAATTCTATCGCTTCCATACAATTGCCTTTCTCCGCTGTCGTTCCATGATCAAAGCATTGGATAAGTTCAGAGCTCAGATTTCTGTCGTTAGACAGTGCGCGAGCCAAGAGCTCGACAATCTCCTTTGGTTTTCTCTTCGATGCAAGTATTTCTTTTATAGCCGACATTTTTCTGCTCCTTCTTAGCTGCATGATTCACAATCATCTATATATTCATGTACAACATATTTATGGGCTTGACAATGGAACAGAATTACAAAGTTTCCCCCTATCGCTGGGTCATTCTTGGAGCGACCATGCTCGTCAATATGACGATACAGGTACTGTGGATCGCATATTCGCCTATCACAAGTAGCGCGGCTTCGTATTATGGGGTATCCGAGATGGCGGTGGGATTTTTTGCGATGTCCTTTATGATCGCTTTTATCCCACTCTCGATTCCTGCTTCGTGGTTGATCGACCGCTATGGATATGCGTTGACCGTAGGCGCGGCTTCGGTCGCGGTCGGCCTTCTGGGAGTAGCGCGTGGCGCCGCCGGACAGCATTTTGCGCGTGCAATGGTGGCGACATGCGGGATCGCAGCAGCGCAGCCATTTTTGCTGAATTCCTGGACAAAGATACCGGCGGCGTGGTTTCCGGCGCGCGAGCGGGCTACCGCGGTTGGCCTTATTACGATTGCGAGCATTCTCGGAACCGCGATTGGCCTTGTGTTATCGCCAATTCTAGCGAGCAGCATGAATATTGCGCAGGTCCAGATGGTGTATGGTGCGGCGGCGAGTGTGGCTGCGTTGGTGTTTGTGCTCGTGGCCAAGGAAAAACCGCGGCTTCCGCCTGATGAGTCGGCATGCAGCGAGCGCGCCTTCATGGTTGAAGGACTCAAACATGCCCTCAAGACGCCATCGTTCGTGCGATTCCTCGCGATTGTGTTTGTGGGGATGGGCATTTTCAACGGTGTGACAACCTGGGTTGAAGGTATTGTGCGGCCGCGTGGAATAAATCCGGACCAAGCGGGAATTCTCGGCGCCATCATGCTTGTAGGAGGAATTCTCGGTGCTGCGATCATCCCGATTTTTTCCGATAAGGCCGCTAAAAGAAAACCCTATATCATACTAGGCCTTACAGGGGCGATTCCTGGTCTTATTGGACTTGCCCTCGCGCCGGAATTTGGGCTTCTTGCTATCTCAGCATTTGTGCTAGGCTTTTTCCTCATCGCGGTAAATCCCGTGGGCATGCAATATGCAGCAGAAGCTGCGCGTCCAACGCCAGAGGGTACTTCCAATGGCCTTGTTACCCTAGCGGGTCAAATCTCTGTGTTACTCGTCTATGCGATGGAAGCCATCAGCAATTTAACCGGAACCTTCACGGCATCTCTGATTATAGTCGCGGTATTGTTGGGCGCTTCCGCTCTTCTTGCCACAAGACTTAAGGAGAACGGCGCTTAGTCTTACAAAGCTTTGAGCTGATCGACAGGATAATTTTGACAGGATGCTCAAGATTTCTCATGATGAACACGATATTCCTTTTGAGCCAAAGCCATGGCATTGCCCTGTTTCTTAATTTAATAATGACTTATCCTATACATCCTGTTTAATCGTGTAATCATGTCCAAAATCCAACACATCCCATTTAAAATTCCTGTCCATCCTACCCTTTCGCACGAATAATTTCATACATTAAAATCCCGCCAGCAACTGCCACGTTGAGGGAATCGACACCGCGCTCCATTGGAATGCGGACATGGATAGCGCTCAGCGCGAGCACCTCTGGAGGTAAGCCATAGCCTTCATTGCCGAGGACGAGAATTATCAGAGCGTTTTGGGGGCTGGCTACTGCCTTCAATAGTGTATCCTTCGAGTTTACTCTATCGATCGCCATCGAGTTCTCATCGAGCGCTGCCGCAATGAGTAGTGCGCCATTTTGCGTGAGCTTTTCAAGCCCGTGCACATCGACGCTCCAAAGGGGCAGTGTAAAGGCATTCCCCATCGATGCCCGAATAGCTTTTCGATAGAAGGGGTTCGCACAACCTGGTCCTACGAGCACCCCATCGACACCCAATCCTGCTGCGGTTCGTACAAGAGCGCCAACATTTGATGGATCGGTGACATCCCAAAGACAAAGAAAAAAGCTGCATTTTTTCAATGCAGGATCTAAGCTTTCTTTTTTGTTCAGCGGTGCAAGTACCTGAGCTATGTCGAATGGCGCGAGCTTTGGCATATCGGCGATTGCTATCGCACCATGGTGAAACTTGAAATCGACAAGGCTGCAAAGTTCCTCATGGCTCATCACATGGAGAGGGAAGTCTGTCGCCTCAAAGCCCTCTTTATTGTCGGCACGCTGGTGCCAATAGGCCGCCTCTGCTTCGGTACAGACAAGTAGACGCGGTACAATTCCAGCCTGCAGCGCTTTTTCGATAACGATTCGGCCTTCGAGGACCATGAGTCTTTGCGTAGCCAGGTCTTTTTCTTTGAGGTGGGCGAGGAGCTTGAGGTAAGTGTTGAGTTCTTTTGTTTCATTCATATTGGTGGCTTCTTTGCGAGCAAAAATATTATGAACTATGGTCGCGACACTCGTGGCAGATACCAGTAGCGTAAAAGGTATGCGAAGTTATCGAAAGTCCTTTTTCAGCGCTCATCTGTGCGACAATTTCATCGAATTGACACTGGCCAAGGTCGGTAAAGCGATGACAGCGCTCACAGTGAAACCAATGTCGATGTTCGCTCCGGTGAAGCACATAATAGCGCTCTGTTCCATGCGCATTGCAGTATAAAATAAAAGAATCGATGCGTCCTTTTTCTTCGAGAAAATGAAGCGCTCGATAGATTGTGGCAGGATCATGCTCGCTTTTATATTTATCGCAGAGTTGACGCGCAG
>Ga0209201_1003192_pt1 | contig 14648 bp, 13 predicted proteins | sample AD_UKC055_MetaG_FD_184411 | JGI IMG/M metagenome (GOLD analysis project Ga0209201, IMG submission 184411) | Active sludge microbial communities of municipal wastewater-treating anaerobic digesters from USA - AD_UKC055_MetaG (SPAdes) (version 2) | ecosystem: Engineered > Bioreactor > Anaerobic >...
GTGTTCAGAACCAGTATTCCAGCACACCTAACCAGGGCGGGTGGTTCCTGGTTGGATCGAGCCTGCCGTTTGTGGCCGGCTCGAGCGGGTATGTCGAGTTAGGGAACAACACGCCGGACACGCTGCTGGTGAGCGCCGACGCGGCGAAGTTTGTGTTGGTGGCCCCGTTCACGCCGCCTACGATCACACTGCAGCCGCAGCCGCCGGTGCAGAGCGTGAACGTTGGCCAGAGCGCATCCTTCACGGTGACGGCTGCGGGGACGGCGCCGCTCAGCTACCAGTGGTGGTTCAACGGGACGCCGATCGCGGGTGCGACGGAGCCCGGCTACACCCGCAACAACGTCCAGACCGGCGACGCCGGCAGCTACTCGGTGGTCGTTACCAACCTCGCCGGCAGTGTGACCAGCTCGGACGCGGTCCTGGCGGTCAACGTGCCGCCGGCGATCACCACCCAGCCGGAAAGCCTGACGGTGAGCCAGGGCGCGAACGCCACCTTCACCGTCACAGCGACCGGCACCGCGCCCCTGGTTTACCAGTGGTACTTTGGCGGCCTGCCGGTTGCTGATGCGACCGACAGCGCGTTCACTCTGGTCAACGCCCAGCCGGCGAACGCAGGCAACTACACGGTCGAAGTCCTCAACGTCGCGGGTCAAATCACCAGCGATAGTGCAGCCCTCACAGTCGGGGTGCAGCCGGTCATTGACCGAATCAGCCTGCTGCCCGACGGGCAGGCTGAGTTGCAGATCCGCGGCACGGCGGGCCGCTACACGGTGGAGGCCACCCTCGATGTGACAGGGCTGGTGAAATGGACAGAGTTGACCAATTTCACCTCCACGACCGCCAACTGCTACTTCTGCGACAGCCAGACCAATCTCGCCCGGCGCTTCTACCGGGTGGGTTGGAGGCCATAGCCCGGTCATTTTGACCACTGCTGCATGGCGCGGGTTTGCTCAAACCCGCGCCTATGCAAGCTTGCTGGGTTGGCAGGGGGCATTGCGGCAGACCGTGCGTCCTTACGGCGCCTCGGCGTGCCGGCCAACGGATGGTCGTGCTTGATGCATTCCTGGATGCCAGAGATCTTGAGAGCGTGCCGGTGATTCTGTTCCGACACGCTCAGGTTGAAGCTTCTGGCACCTCTTCGAGGTGCAATGCCATCTGCCCGCGTTTCCTGCGGTCGGCCCCTTTTGCCCTGGCCGACCACCGGTTGGCGGCAGAGGGGTCAGTTGCCGGCGATGAGAATCTGGTCGCGGCGGAGCCAGCCGATTCTGCGGGGGCCGGCACTGACTTGAAACCAGTCGTCCTTCTGATCCAGAACGCGCAGTTCGGCGCCGTCGTGGACGTTAAAGGCGGCGGGCGATTCGGCCAGCGGCCCGTAACGCACCACCGCCTCGGGCGTGACAACAATGGCGGTGCGGGTAAAGCGGGTTTGGCGCAAGGCGGCGCCGAGGCAGACGCACAACAGCGCGGCAAGGATCGCCAGGGCGAGGGCATAATTGCGCAGGGCGGGCCGGAGGGCGGGCCTCCATTGCCGTATGGCCAGCAGGATGAGCCAAAGCCAGGCCGCAGCCGCTGCCAGCAGGGTCCATTCGTTCAGCGTCAGCCGCCCGAGCCAGCGTTGCCACCGGCCGGGCGCGAGCGTGGGCGGCTGGACCTGGTTACGCGCGAACTGGAGGTTGGCGCGCAGGTCGGGATCGCGCGGGGTAAACTGTTCGGCCTGGCGATAGGCGCCAATGGCGCGGCCGATTTGGCCGGACTTGAAGAGGGCATTGCCGAGGTTGAAGCAAAGCGCGGCGGAGGTCTGGCCGGGCGGCGCCAGCTTCTGGTAGGCGGTGGCGGCCTCGGCAAATTTGCCTTCTTCGTAGAGTTTGTTGGCGGATTCGAAGGCGGCGGCGGAAAGGTCCGCGCGGGCGGCGCCGGGAGACAGGGCGAGCAGCAGCAGCGCAAGCCTCACAGCGTTGCGGGCCGCGGTTGCGAGCCGTTTCATTTGGCGTCTTGGTGTCATGGCGCGTGTCACAGCTTGAGCCCTTGCAGGTCGCGCAACACGGCCTCGATTTTCGGGATCATGGCGGTCAGTTCCTGGCTGGATTTGACCGGCGCATAGCGGGCGAGGTTGCAGGTCTGGAACAGCTCGCGCAGGGAGGCGAGCGCGGCTTCCGGCACGCCGCGCGGGCGAAGGCGCTCTTCAATGACCGCCTCGGTGATGGCCGAGGCCGGCAGGTCGAGACGCTCGCCGAGTTGCTCCTGCAGGAGGCGCACCAGCGTCGCGAAGAAGTCGTCGGACCGGTTGCCCGCGGCGTGCTGGCGCAGATCGTTGAGGCCCTGGCGGACGACCTGGGCCACCTGCCGGCGCCGGCGCAGGCGGGGGTTGTTGGCCAGGGCTTCGGTTCGACGCCGCCACAGGAGCGCGGAGAGCCAGGCCAGCAGTGGAATGGCTTGGAGCGCCAGGAACCCCGGCCGGAGCACCAGCGGCGGCGCGATGTGGGCCACCGCCCCGAGCCGCGGCTTGATGTGCACAATGTCCTGGGTGGGCGGCGGGGCCTCGGCCGCGTTGCGCGTGGAAGCCGCCACGACGGGCGTTGGCGCCGCGCCACTCGGACGGACGATCAGCGGTATCGGCGGTTGGGTCAGGGTGCGGTAGCTTTTCTGGTCGGGGTCGAAGAAGCTGAACGAGACGGGCGGCAGCGCCTTGATGTCCGGGCTCTGCGGCACGACCACCTGCTCGAAGGTCTTGGTGCCTTGCAGCCCGAGCGGGTCGGTCGTCTCCACCTTCGTCGTGGGCGGGTAGGTCTTGAAATCCCGCCAGGCGGCTTGCTCCGGCAAGGCCAGCGAGTCAAAGGCGCCGCGGCCGGCGAGCTGGACTTTGACGGTGACCGGATCGCCGGCGGCCACGTTGGTGGGGCCGGCGGTGACGGTCATGGTGAAACTGCCAACCGCGCCGTTAAAGCTGGCGGGGATGCCCTCTTTGGGCAGCGGCAGGGCGTCGAGCGTCTCGGGCTCGGCCGACAGGGAAACGCGCCGCTCTTCGACCTGCATCCGCTGGAACGGGAAAAAATCGTCCAAGGGGTTACGGCGGCGCTGGTTGGGCAGGGGTATCTGCAGGGAGAGGGGAACATCCATGGAGCCAATGGTGATCGGTCCGGACTTGAGGGGCGAGAGCGAGGTGACGAGCGTCGAGATGCCATAGATGGCGTTGCCGACTTGCCCCCGGCGGCGCTGGGCGTGGGCGGTCTTGATGATGCTGACGCCCTCGACCTTCAAAGGACAGCCGTTGAAGCGATCGAAGCTCTGCAGTATGTCCTCGCCGTTGGCAAGGCCTTCACGGACATAGACCTGGAACTCGACGGAGAGGATTTCACCGACGTAAACCTCTTTCCTGGGCGCGAAGAGTTTGAAGAAGGCGAGCTTGTCCCCGGAGGTGTCCGCCGCCGAGGCGGGGGCCTTAACGGCGGTGAGTTTCAGCGGTTGGGTGGTCAGCACCCGCCCGCCGCCTTCGGCCTGGAGCGCGGGGATGACGAACTCCCCGGGCTGGGTGGGGGTTAGCAGGAAGGTCTGCGAGATGCTGGCCGAGTACTGGCCGTTGGTAATGCTGATGTTTCGGGAACTGCCTCCGCCGGACACCTGGAGGTTGGGGAGGTTGGGCGGGGCCGGGACCGACTTGGGTTCGCCGCCCTCGAACTGCAGCGTCAGCGTGGCGCTTTCGCCGACGGTGACGCTTTCGCGATCGAGCGTGGCGGTGAAGCTGGGCGCGCCCAAAAGGGAGGGGGCCAGCCACAGCAGCCCCGCCAGCAAAGCAAAGGCCCGCCCAAGCCCTTGCCGGCTTCGGCTGCGCGGATTTGACCTGATCCACGATGATAACCTTCGCATTTCCAAGCTCGCCTAGTCTTGCCCGGCAGGGGTCTGCGACGCAAGTTTCCCTTGCGGGGCGCACGGGCGCGCCGCGCCGCGGCCTGCCAACGGACGCTAAATGGACAACGCCGTCCGCGTTTTGTTCGGACAGAAGTTGAACTCCAACTCCCGCGCAGCCTATTTCGAGTTCCGCGCGGCGAGCAAGGCCTCGACCAGGCCGTCAAGGGTGTGGTGTTTGGCTTCGAGGGCGGGCTTCAAGCCCAGGGCGGCGAGCGCTTTGGAGGTTTCGGGGCCGATGGCGGCGGTTTTGAGCTGCGGGAATTTGCGCAGCAGGGCGGGCAGGTCGAAGCGCGCGTGGAAGTTCCGCACGGTCGAGCCGCTCGTAAACGCCACCCAATCCACCCCGCGCTCCCGCAGGCTGGCGGCGGCCCCGGTGGCGTCCTCGGGCTCGGGCACGGTTTGGTAGCAGGCGACGTCATCCACGATGGCGCCCAGGGCTTCGAGCGCCTCGGGCAGGTCGCGGTTGGCCGCCTCGGCGCGCAGCAGGCAGATTTTCACGTTCTCGATGCTCGCGAACCTGGAGAAGGCGCGCGCGATTTCCACGCCCAGCGCCTCGTCGGGCATCAGGTCCACCTGCAAGTGCAGTTCCTTGAGCCTGGCGGCTGTGGCGGGCCCGACGGCGGCGATGCGCGCGCCGCCCAGATCGCGCATGTCGTGGAATTGCCTGAAGAAGTAGTCGAAGAAGCGGGTGACGCCGTTGGGGCTGGTGAACACGAGCCAATCATAGGCGTTGAGCTCCAGCAGCGCGTCCACCAGGCCCTGGCGGTGGACGGGGGCTTCGAGCCGGATGGTAGGCACTTCGAGCACCTCGGCGCCAAGCTCGCGCAACCGGCGCGCGAATTGGCCCGCCTGCTCGCGCGCGCGGGTGACGGCGATGCGCTGGCCGAAGAGCGGCCGGCGCTCGAACCAGTTCAGTTTCGAGCGCAGCTTGACCACGTGGCCGATGACCAGCATGGCGGGCGGGCTGATCTTCTCCCGGGCGGCGACCCCGGCGATGGTTGCCAGCGTGCCTGGGAAGGATTGCTGCCGGCCGTTGGCGGCCGGGCAGACGACCGCCACCGGCGTGTCCGGCGCCAGCCCCTGCGCGGCCAGCAGGTCCACCGTCGGGCCGATGCGCGCCGTGGCCAGCGTGATCACTTTGGTGCCCCGCGTCCGGGCCACCTGCGCCCAGTCAACCGCCGCAGCCTGCGCGGGGTCTTCGGGCGCGGTCAGAAGCGTGATCTGGGAAGCAAACTCGCGGTGCGTGAGCGGAAACCCGGCGCAGTTGGGCCCCGCCACCAGGGCGGAAATCCCCGGCACAACTTCGAAGGGAACGCGCGCCTCGGCCAGCAACTCCGCTTCCTCGCCCCCGCCGCCAAAGAGATAGGGGTCGCCCCCGATGAGCCGGACCACCGTCTTGCCCGCGCGCGCCCGGGTCACCAGCAGGCGGCTCAGTTCTTCCGGGGCCAGCGCCGCCCGGGAGGCGCCGCCGGCCGCGCCGACGAACTCCGCCCCCGGCGGGACCAGCGCCAGGACGTCGGGGTTGACCGCCGGGTCGCAGACCACCACCTCCGCGCGCGCGAGCAATTCCGCCGCGCGCAGCGTGAGCATCCCGGCGTCGCCCGGCCCGGCGCCGACCAAATAGACCATGCCTTTGGATTTCATCTGGTAATACTGTATTAGTTAAGCCCGCGCCCCGCAACGGAACAGCGCCCTCCGCGATCCACAATTCCCTCGCAGGGCGCGGACAGATTTCTTCGGCACTGCTGGCACGTGTCATTAACACCCCGCTTCAGCGGGGTGTTGCGTGGCCCGGTGAGCCGGGAGGAAACCGTTGAAACGGTTTCATCGGTATCGGCGGTCCAGGCACCCCGCTGAAGCGGGGTGTTAATGAGACCTGGCTGGCGCGGTATATGGCGTCTCATATACTTCCAAGCCGAAAAGGCCACTGAACTGCAGGGACGGAAGAAATCGGTCCTGCACCCCCCCTCGCAAATGCGGGCAAGAAAGGATTGCTCCCCCGCGGGCCCTCCCGACAAGATGAGCGCAGTTATCAGCATGTGTCCCGCCATCGCCACCGGTTCCGATGCGCCCTCCGCCCGCCCCGGGCCGGAGGCCGGCGCCTCGCGCCCCGTGCCCCGGCCTCGAACCGGCCCGCTCCAGCTCATCGGCGAGGTGCTGCGCGACGGCGGCCCGGGCTACCTCCAGTTCGCCATCACCAACCTCTGCAACGCCAAGTGCGACTTCTGCGGCTTCGCGGTGGACCAGTTGGACCCGAAGCAGCGCCGCAGCGTGACCCTCCAAGAGGCGCGGGACGTGATTGACATCTGCGTCCGCAATCACATCGGCTACCTGCTGTTTGTCGGCGGCGAACCGCTCGTGCACAAGGACCTGCGGGCCATGACCCGCTACGCCGCCGAGCGCGGCATCCGCCCGATGATCTGCACCAACGGCTCCCTCTGGACCGACCAAAACATGCGCGGCCTGGCCGCCGACGGCCTGTGCAGCGTCATCATGTCCATTGACGCGCATGACGCGGCGCAGCATGAGCAAAACCGCGGCCTGCCGGACGTGTGCCGCAAGATCAAGCAGGCCAACGAAACGTTCGCCCGGCTCGGCGTCCAGACCACCGCCAGCGTCACCGCCAGCCGGCTCATCGAGGATTACGACAAGCTGCCGGCCTTCCTGACCGGGCTCGGGTTCAAGAGCTGCACGTTCAGCTACCCGCTCAGCAGCCTGGCTTCGAGCTACCTGAGTTTCAGCGGGTCCCGCCTCGTCAGCTACCAGCCGGAAGAACTGATCGAGGTCTTCGAGCGCATCAAACGCATGAAGCGCCGCACCGGCTTCCCGGTGGTCAATCCCCGGGAATCCCTCACCGAAATGCAGCGGCACCTGCGCGGCGAGCCCGAGAAGTTCGGCTGCCTGGGCGGCTGCAAATACTTCTACCTGGACTGGCACCTGAACCTCTACCGCTGCCACTTCTGGGAAACACCCATGTGCCGCATCTACGACTTCGACCGCTCGAAGCTCATCCGCGACGGCTGCACGCGCTGCATGATTGACTGCTACCGCGACCCGAGCGTGCTGCAATTCATCGCCCTCAGCGCCAGCGACGCGTGGAACAATCTCAAACGGGGCCGGCTCCTGGCCGCGGCCAGGAACGTCTTCGACTCGCGCAACCTCACCTCGCTCCGGGCGGTGTGGGAAGAGCGCAAATGGATCGGAGATGTCTAGCCGCCGGTGAGCCGGCGGGCCGGTCACAGCTTGCGCCGTTGCATAGCTGGAATGGCCGCCTCCCTGACCACGAGCCGACGCGCTGGGAGAAGCAGGCTCAGAGGTCCTGACCCGTTGGAAACGGCGTGAGTCTAATTCCCCCTTCACGCTCCGAAGCCGGTGAAGCCGGGCGCGCGCGCAAGCCAGTCCATTCCAGGGGCTCACACATCCTGGCCCGCTGGAAACGCCGTCAGCCCCATTTGCGGCTGGCCTTCCGGCAGGCCGTCGGTGCGCAGGGCCGCGTCCGTCATAGGGCTGCTGCGGCGCATCTTGATACGGTCCTTGTTGCTTGCGGAATCTTCCGGATTCCTCTGCCGTGTGTGCGCCTCCCCCACCCCAGCCCTCTCCCTCGGGGAGGGGGCATTGGTGCCCGCGCTGGAAAAGGCTCACCGTCCAGTGATAGATCGCGACCAGCCCAGAGCAGTTCCCTCTCCCCGGGGGAGAGGGTAGGGTGAGGGGGAACAGGCCGTGCAACTGCACAGATGCGGCTGAGGAATCCGCACCTTGCAGCACGCACGTAAGGACGGTGTTAAGATGCGCCCTGGCCCCGGCGTGAGGGACCGTGCGGCTTCGCCTGGACCAGTGCCTGCGGTCGGATCTCACGGGGTTGCTGCGCTCGCGCGGGCATGATGCGGTGCGCGCCGGGGAGACCGGGCAGAGTTGCGTGGATGATGCGTTGGTGATCGAACGTGCCATCAGCCAGGAGAGGATACTGACACCCCGCCCCGCCCGCTCACACCATCGCCCCATGCATGGTGAGACCAAGAACCAATTCTCCCTCACCCGAGCAGCGCCCAGTACGTGCGGGCGCGCAATGGCCAAGTCATTGACAGCGTGTCCATGCGTAGGGGGCAGGAAATTGATATGGAACCGGCTTTGGCTCAGCATTCTTTGCGTGAGAAATGCTGATTTGACCATCACCGAGTTGACCCGGTCCACGCCCAAAGCCGTTCGGGAAACCGAAGCAATGGGCATCCGGGGCATAATCCGCAACGGCAAGGCTGTCGCCTTCCTCGTGTCCAGATCAGTCATGGAATCTATCCTGGAAACGATGGAACTGCAAAAGGACCGCCGGTTGATGGCCCAGATCAGAGCCCACAAGGCTGGCAAGCTCAAGTTGACCCCTCTCAGGGATGAAGAAGGCTGAGGTCTTGCTTGCCGGCCAGTTCAAGGACTTCCTGGCTTCACTCGCACCCGATTCCAAGAGGAAGCTCCGCGCCGGGCTCTGCGGCTTGGAAACTGACCGCGGCGACATCGAGGAACTGGTTGACGATCTGACCGGCTATCGGCGCTTGCGCGTGGGCAGCTTCCGGGTCATCCACCAGGAAGGCTTTAAAGAAGGCCGGCCTGTCCGGGAGTGTGTGTTTGCCAACTATCGCAATGTCGTCTATGAACTGTTTGCCAGGATGATCCTGGACGACGTGCGTTCAGAACACCCTTCCGCCTAACCGCCCGCGGCTTAGGCGGTTCCACGCGATAACGCTCCCGAGGGCAAGGCCCCGCACCGCCGTGCGGTCCGCGCTCGGCTCCTCCACCTTAAAGAGGTGCCCACTATTGACACTTCCGGGGCGCGCCATTACAGAACCGACCGACAGGAAACGGGGGTGCAGAAGGCCGGGCGAATGGTCCGGGAAGAACTGCAGCGGCTGGGCCGGCCGGGGCACTTGCGCTTGTCAGTCGGGCTAACTGCCCCGGCAGGTTTCTTCACCCGGGCGCGAGCAAAGAAAAGGGCCAGCCGGGCAGGTTGCGCAGGATCCAGTAAACGCAGAGCACGCCAAAAGCGGTCCAGCAAACCCAGGCTCGCCTTCCGAGTGCGGGCCGAACCAGGAGTGCCGCCAGGAATGGCAGCGCGATCACCATGAGCGGGTTCTGGGCCAACCCGGCCATCCAGCGTCCATGCAACAGATGGTGCAGCGCGCGCAGTGAACCGCACCCGGGACAGTAGAGGTGCGTCAGCCAGTGAAAAGGGCAGGGAGGATAGAACCTGTGGCCTGCCGGGTTGAAGTTAAAGAGGCAAATGGCCGCGGCCAGCAGCCCAAGGCTGCCGGCTGTCCACCGCAGAAGCTGCCGGCGTGCTGGCTTATCGATGGGCACCAGCGGCCAGGCCAAGCGCCATGACGATGGCATAAACCACCATTCCCGCGAGGCCAAGGCCGAAAGCGATCCAGCAAAACATCTTAGCCTTGCGCGAGGATTCCATCGCCCCCGCGATGTCGCCCGCCTGCGCTTTGCCGTTTACCTGCGCGGCATACACAATGGCCGCGATGCCGAATGGCAGACAGCAAAGCAGGGTCACGAGGATTGACTGGACCAGGTAGTTGGGGACGTTTTGGGTTGGGACCTGGGCCCCGGTTCCCTGGAGCGATTCGCCGCACTTGGCGCATTTCCAGGCGTTTGGATCATTTTGGGTTCCGCACTTTTGACAATACATATGTTCTTATGAGTTCGCTCGAATGACCATCAGCAGAATGAGAAACGCGTGTCCTAGAAGCACTACCGAGCCAATAATTACCCCGGTCAAGGCGTGCGCCCTTCCGCCCGCTTCAGGATGCGACTTGAAATGGGCCAGCCCTCGAATACCCAGGACCAGCGCCGCCAACGCCAGCGGGGCTCCCAAAACAGGGATCAGGGAAAAGACGCCGAGATAATAGGCCCACAGAGCTTGCGCGTTCTTATAGGGTATCAGCGCCTGAAAAGGATCTCCGCCGGTTGAAACCGGGCGCGGCGCCGGATGCAGCAACGCGCCGCAGCGAGCGCATCTGTAATCGTTTTGCCCGTTCTTTTCCCCGCACTGGGCGCAGTAGAGCGGCGGCCCGGCTTGGCCCGGGGACGTGGCGGGCGCGGGCGGGGCAGGATGACTGGCCAGCACCTCGCTCAGCGTCTGCCAGTTGGGCATCCCCTGGGTCCACGCAAAATCGGAGGCGGCGAAAACCCCCGACGCGACGGACTGCCGGATGTGATCGAGGGTGAAGGGGCCTTGTTGAATACCCTTGCGGGCGACGAGATAGAGCTCGGAAGCGAGGCCGGTTGGCGCGGATCCTTGCGCCGCAGAGGACGAACCGCCGTCTGGGACCGGGTTGTGCATGCCAATGCAGATTAGTTAGCAAAGACGCGTGCGGGTGGCAAACAGAATATTCCCGCCAGAAGACCTCAGCTTCAGCCGGTGACATCACCTGTTGACACCCCGCCCCGCCTGCTCCTGCCGTCGCCCCATGCTTGGTGAGACCCAGAACCAATTCTCCCTGGGCCGCGCGGTGCTCAGCACAGCCGGGCGCGCGCAAGAAGCAATTTCTTCAATTCTGGTGCTCTACCGGCCGGGCGCATTCCTTGCCCTGCCCAAGGTCGAAAGCAGCGCGGCAGTGGCCTCGACCATGCCGGCCTCATAGTGGTCCGGGTCCCGCACTTCAAACCGCCGCACCTTGTGCGAGCCGCCCTCTCTGCCGTAGCTGACCACCCCCGCTTCGCTCACGGTTATGTCCACCTCGCGAAACCCGAACAAGGGCTTGCGCCCCCCGCTTGCAGCGCTCCGTTTGGTCTGCGGCAGAACTGAGGCGCAGCGCGTGCCGTCAGAAACCAGTTCCCGCTCCGACAGCACGCCCAGCACGGGCCCGCACCAAAGGTTCCGCGTCCCGGCGAACAGCCGCGCCCGCCGCTCCGGCTCGACCGGGCGCGACAGGAACGCCAGCGGCTCGGCGGTCTCCCGCTCCAGCGCATAGATGAAATACTGAACCACCTCCGGCGCCGCCTCTTCGAGCAACGCCCGGTGGCCGGCGCGCCAGAACGACGCGTGCCCCTTGTTCTGCCAGAGCCCCCCGTCAAAGCACGGCACCCAAAAAATCGGCAGCCCCGACCGCATCAGCCCGACATACGCCTGCGGATCGAGTGTGACATTCCACTCCACGAATGTGGGATCGGACGCCTCGCCAATGAACGCCAGCACCATCGCCACATTGGTCCGGAACAACTCCGGCTCCCGGTTGAACGCGGCCACCACATCCCGCGCGCTGCCTGCCGTCGCGATGCTGACCGGTCTGGCGGAGGCGCGCAAGGTCCGCAGGATCAACTCCACCCCTCCCTGGAATTCCGCCGGCTGATGCAGCGCCTTGTCGTCCGGATTCTTCAACGGGTCCGCCAGTCCGACAACCGCCGGCACGTTGCGCCCCGCGATGCGGTTCATCTGCGACACCGGAATGCTCCCCGGCTGTTCCAACTGCTTCCGGCCCTGGTCGAGCACAATGCCTTTGATGTCCAATTCCGGCATTGCGTAGAGCGTCGCCAGATCAAAATGATCATCCGGGTCGCCATGCGGGTGGAACAAGTCAGTGCAGTAGATGACCGGCACGGTGCGCTCCGCCCCTGGTGCTGCGGTCAGGGCAAGACCCCCGCCGGCGAGGACGAACAGCATTCCGGCAAACAACTGGTATGGCTTGGCGGCACCCATCACCCCCATTCAGCCAACTTCGCTTTCTCCTGACAAGCCCTTTGCCACTTCTCAACTTGCATCTGGCGCATCTCTACACAGCCACCGGAGCGCCGACTTTGCAGTCGGCTTTGCTTGACTGAAGACTCGTAGGGCCCGCCCACCCGCGCAGCGCCAAGTGCAGGCGGGCGGGCAAGAAGCAACTTCTGCTATGAGACGCCTCAACAGGCTTCTTTGATTTCTTCTACTTCTCTTTGGGTATGACAGGGAGCAGGCTGGAGACTGAAGGCTCCAAGCTGCAGGTGGAAGGGTTGGCTAGTACTCCACCTAACCGGCTAAGGAGCCAAGACTGTCGTCACCACCGTGGACGAATCATTGCCGGCCACCGGGTCCGGAGCCGGGTTGGCGACAATAGCCGTATTCTCCAGCAATCCCGGTTCCTGCGGTCTGACGCGGATCACCACAGACACCGCCGGCCCGGGCAGCAGAGGGTCCAGCAGCTCGCAGATCAACATGCCATCAGAATAATCGCATGTACCCCACGCCGGCCCCGCGACATAAGCCTCAATGAACTCCACGCCCGCCGGCAGCGGATCGAAAACCTGCACCTTCCGAGCCGGCGGACCGCCCATGCTCCACACTTCCAGCGTATAGGTCAGCTCCTGTCCCACCATCACCGGGTTGGGCATTGCAGTTTGGGTGATGCCCATGTCCACTGATTGCATCCCCACTCGGTAGTAGCGGCCGTCCGGCTCCAAGGTATCCAACAGCACAATCGTTTCGCCAGTGCCGGTCACATTGGTCCATAGCCCCCATCCAGACGGGGCCAGCGACTCGGTTCGCTCCACCACGTAATCCACCCCTGACAAGCTGGCGAACGACACCTCGACCCCCGTCCCCGCGTGCCGGGCGGAAACAGACAGCGCAGGCTTGGGACTGGTAATATTACCCGCGAAGGATTCGGTCTGATCCAATGCCGTCAGGAAATGCAGGCTGTCGTTCCCCAAATCTAGTGGCGGCAGGAAGCTGCCGGCACAACTGCCCGCGGGGCTCAAGGTCCCGCTGTAAACCAGCGTGTCATCCAGATAAAGCTGCACCGGCTGATTGGGCGACATCCGCGTGAGCGTGAACGGATACGGCACGCCGGCCCGAGGCACACCGCTCCCGTAGAGTCGCAGGTCCGGCCGGTGCGCCCAGAGCATTTGATCAAACGCCAGTTCCACCGTGTCGAAGAACTCCGCCATGATGCCCGCGGCAGCCACAACGGGCACCTGCGGCGCCGCCAACACCAACATGTCCTTGGGCACCTGGAAGGCGAGGGTGGTGCTGATGGGAAGAGTGGGCCCTTCCCGGTCGTTGAACACATGCTCCGTCCGCAACTCGATCGGCCCCGGCAACGGCCTGACCTCATGCGTAATCGGGTCCTCCACGAAGCCCTCCACCAGCAGCGGCCCCGGCACTATGGGCCGTGACACCAGCACTCGCACAATCCGGTCTACCCCCGCCCGCCCGGCGTAGCTGACACCGGTGCCGAGATCGTTGTCAATGTCCAGACCCAGGGCGTACAAAGCCTCCAGCGGGCCCTCGGACGGCATGAGGCCGCCCACACCCAGGGAGACATCAATGGTATTCACGTCCTGGTCCGAGCCGGCCCAGATCCGTTGCAGATCGTGAATGTCCTTCACATCGCCGCCGTGGCCCCCGGTGGAAATCGCGTCCCCATGATCATCCCGCGCCGCGCCCGACTGCGCCAGGGCGGCCACGGCCGGGTAGTATTCCTTAAACTGTTTCACGTTGAATCCGAAGTTGGTCAGCTCCTTGTTCATCTCCTCAATCTGGAGCTCGGTCAGGTTGGTGGCACCGGGGGAGTTCGTCTCGGCCATCAGGTTCTTAATGCCTGCCGGGCCCGCGATGGGCGGCGAGTGTCCATTCGTATCCGAGTTGATGTTGGTCGTGATCATGTGCGTCACGCTCAACGTGAACACATGCGCCGCCTCGTGCGCGATGGTCTGCCCGGTGTCGCTGGGGCTCCCATACTGCTGCACGATAATCGTCGGGTCGCGGTGTATCGCGACTCCGATCCAGCTCGCATTGGTCGCGTTGACCTGCTGGCCGAACGAGATCTTCATCCCCCTGCCACCCGGCAGCCCCGCCACTTCCTTGCCGCCAAATGTGCGGGCTCCTTCCCGTTCGGGGTAAGTGAACTTCCCGTCGCCATCGTCCCCGTTGTTGGTGCTGGTAACTGGATCGTTGATCTTCACCGGCACCAACTGGATGTTCGCCTGGCCCAGGATTTTGTTCGCCTCGGCGATCGCGCCCGCAATGTACTGCGTTGACACATTGGCGTTGGAGTAAACGTTCACAATGACGGGGACTTGGGTGCCTTGCGCCGGGGCTTGCGGCGATGCGGCAGACGCCGCCACGGGCAACATAACCGCTGCCAGCAAGGCGGTGGCGAAACTCAGAGGCGTTGCCCGGCGCGGAACGCCGTTGGTCCACCGTGACATAAACGGGTAGCTGTTCATGGTGTGCAGTCCTTTTCTACGTTTGACCGTAAAACACGTGGCCTCGCGGACGCTTGCGGCTGGCGGGCAGGCACAGAAATCATTCCTTCGGACTTTCTCTCCAACATCCGCTCGGCTCGCGTGGTTGCAGATCCACATGTTCGACAGACTTGTTGGCGGGGTGGCGGCCCGACCATCCCCATTGGCCTCCGAAATCAGGCTGATTCCGGACCCTTTTCGAAGCCCCCACCCCCCAAGGCAGGAGCTTCATCGGCAGTTTCACTCCCTTCGCGCGGCCTCGTCAAGAATAAAGTGGTGAGAAATTGTGGTCATTCACTGTTGTAAGTGCAGTGGATCGTAAAGGGGCAAACTTAAGGGTTGCCCCCCTTCCCAACTGCGTCTCACGGCATTCGCAGACGGAAGAACTTGCGCGGCCCCTCTAGCAGCCTGTTGAAATATCACATTATTTTGAATAGATACTTGACGATGCTGTCTGACAATCATGTTCGCCGCGAAGAAGAAGGCAGCGCAGTCCGAGTTCTGGATTGCCGCCGATCAAGTGGTCA
>Ga0209201_1003213_pt1 | contig 14588 bp, 28 predicted proteins | sample AD_UKC055_MetaG_FD_184411 | JGI IMG/M metagenome (GOLD analysis project Ga0209201, IMG submission 184411) | Active sludge microbial communities of municipal wastewater-treating anaerobic digesters from USA - AD_UKC055_MetaG (SPAdes) (version 2) | ecosystem: Engineered > Bioreactor > Anaerobic >...
ATGATTTATGCCAAACCAAATTGCCCTTTTCCTTCTAACGTAAGGTATAACCAGCAATTTGAATTTATGTTCGTTTTTAGCAAGGGAATCCCAAAGACATTCAATCCTATAAAAGAATTAAAATCTCAAAAAGAAATCAAAAAGATTCTAAAAAAACAAATCAATTTTGAATCAAAATCTTTTAGAAATAAAGATGGTTCCACAGTGAGGGCGGATTCGGACAACAGAATGTTGAGTAGGTTAAAGAATTCGGGCTGTAATATTGAAAAAACAAGAGGAAATGTTTGGGTATATCCTTCAGGATATATGGTAAGCTCAAAAGATAAAGTTGCGTTTAAGCATCCAGCAATATTCCCCGAACAATTAGCAAACGACCACATAATAAGCTGGAGCAATGAAGGTGATATAGTTTATGACCCATTCATGGGAAGCGGAACAACTGCAAAAATGGCAATTCTAAATAACAGGAACTGGATAGGTAGTGAAATATCCAAAGAATACTGTGAAATTGCAGAGAAAAGAAATATCCGTTGAGGATATGCAGAAGATTGTGGACGCAAATGAGAAATTAATTAAGGAGTTGAAAGATGCCAAAGATTGAATTGATACAAGGTGATTGCTTGGAGAAGATGAAAGATGTTCCTGATGGGAGTATTGACCTCTTGCTGACCGACCCCCCATATGGAATAAATCTTAAATATAATTCCTATAATGATAGCGAAGAAAACTGGTTTATTTTGATGAGTAAATTTATTCCAGAAGCAAAGAGAATTTCAAAAATGGCGATTTTTCCATCTTGTAAAATAAAAAGGTTAGAATGGATATATAAAAATTATCCGCCCGATTGGTTGATGTGTTGGTATAAAGGTTCAACTGGACACGCAAGTTATATTGGTTTCAATGACTGGGAGCCACATCTTGTTTATGGACGGTTATATAATAACCAATATATGCACGATTACTTCCAAACTAGACCAAGCGAAAATAGCGGAACATTCGGACATCCATGCCCAAAGCCGATAGACTGGGCAGAATGGATTATACCAAGAGTTGCAAGAAAAGGAAAAATAACAATTATAGACCCGTTTATGGGGAGCGGCACTACTGGTCTTGTGGCAAAGAAATTAGGGCACAACTTTATTGGCATCGAACTTGACCAAGAGTATTTTAAAATAGCAGAGAAGCGAATAAATGAAAATCTATAAAATCACCGAAGCAAGCGAATATCTTGGAGTGTCAATAAATACGCTTAAGACGCTTGCCAACAACGGAAAGATAAAATCTTTCAAGACTAATGGTGAGCATAGGCGTTTCCGTCAGGAAGATTTAGACGCTTATATGGGAGTCAAGAAAGAAAAGCAAGAACGGCTAACCGTAATATATGCCAGATGTTCTACCGCCAAACAAAAGGAAAACCTTGAACGGCAAAAAGACAGGTTGAGAAAACACGCCGAAGAAAAAGGGTATAAGTATTTGATGATAGATGAAATAGCAAGCGGAATCAATGAGAAACGAAAAGGAATCCATAAGCTGATTAAGATGTGTTTTGAGGGAAAAGTTGAGAGGATTTTAATCGAATATAAAGATAGGCTGGCAAGATTTGGATATGAATACTTGGACGCAATTTTTAGGAATTTAGAGATTATCGTTGAGATAGTGGAAATTAAAGAAAAGAAGTATGAAGATGAATTAGCCGAAGATATTATGAAGATTCTTACTTGCTACTCTGCCCGATATTACGGGGCGAGAGGCGGTCGAAAGAAGAAAATAGAACCCATAAATGAACCCAACGAATCTAATGGAATTTAAAAAGGAAGATATTGCAAATTAACTACCCTAATATGAGTAACAGTGAAAATTATTCTAACTTGCCTGTTTTTGGAAAACTTGTTGTTCAATTCGTTGGCCTTATCCTGAGAGATATAGACAACGGAGTCCAGCCGGAGGCAGCGGTAAATAATGCTTTAAAAGACTTCGAAGCGGCCGTGCGATATGTTGCGGAAAAAACCTTGGAAGCAAGGAATACGCAACCTGGCCAATCCAAAAAACAAAAATCGACGGCAAAAACGAAGAAACTTCAAATTGAAGACGCTATTCAAATTGCCTAGCTCCAACATAAAGGATTTAATTTATCCTTCCAAACATGCTATTATCTTGGAATGGCAAAAGATATTGCAAGATTACTTCAAAGATAAACGGCAAGTAAACCGGGTATTCAACCATACTAACCGATTCGGTGAGCAATTCATCTATGGTGAATACGGACATGGAAAAAACGGGTTTATTTTCAAAATTGGAGAATACCAAGGCCCAAATCATATTCTCATTGAAAAACATGCTTAATTCTTTCAAAAAATGGTGGATTAAAAACGGAATAACTTTCGTTTTTGTTTTCTGTTTTTTATGCCTCATTTTTTCAGCCGGTTGGGTAATACTCCAAAATTTCAAAGGAGTAATTCTAATCTTGGCCATTTTAATTGCGTACGAGCTATTTATTAACATTATTAAGACTAATATGAAATAAAATTAGACTTGACTTGAAACAATGAAAGTGATAAGTTCTCTCGCATGAAAACATATTGGATTTTTAAATACGGTACAGCCGAAACAAAATGTACAAGTTTTCCTTATGCGTATAGGGCATTAGTCAATGCCTTAAAGCAAGGCGCAGAAAAAGGACTTAATCAACATGAAATGATTAAACAAATGTATATTTTAAGTCCTATTAAGGACAATTATGGCAACTCACGAACCTATAACTATAATGAAGCTACTGACATGGCCCGGTCCAGTGGATTGCTAACCCCCGAAGGTAATCTAAACTCTCGGGAATTCAAACGTAGATAAACATAAAGAAACAAATGAAAAAGATATTAAGTATTATTATTATATTGACGGCTTCTCTTCTGAATAGTTTAGCCGGGGATGTAACCCTTGAATGGGATACATACGTACAAAGCTCAACCAATGCACCAGTGGACCTCATCAAAATATATGCGGTCCCCGGAACAAACACCGTCTTTACGGCCGGCAACGCTAACGCTACTGTAACGCTCACGACACCAGTAGCCAATTCCAGCGTTACCGTACCCAATCTTTCAGTAGGAGCATGGACCTTTGTAGCTACCGCCGTATCCACTTCAGCCGGGCTGGAATCCTCCAACTCAAATACAGTGTGGTGTAACGTCCCCCCCAAGGGCGTAGTTAATTTGCGTATCTCACAAATTAACCCATAAATCATTCCTCTCCTTTCGACCCGGGGAAATACTCCCCGGGTTTTTTTGTACTCGTCCTCCCATTGTTTACTGGCCAGTAAACATTATTCATAATTCGCTATACACCCCCAATTGTTTACTGGACATTATTGTTCCCAGCAAAATATAAAATAGATTTTTTATATTTTTTATTGACAAATACTTTTTATATGCTATATTGCTTTATGAAAATAAAATGTCCATTTTGCAAATCGGAGTTCCTCCAAGAACAATCTAATAAAAAACTTCAATGCCCTCGTTGCCTTGGACTTTTTGCTCTCAATGCCGAAGTCCAAATCAATGACTATAAAAATGGAAATAACCCCTCAGCCCGGGCCTTCGCCATTACTAAACCCCTTCCAGATTATTTGATTTAATAATCAAAAAACGAAGAAAAACTTTTTTTCTTGACTCTATCGGTGAACCGTACATAGTTGTAATATGACTAAAAAAGAAGCTATTGCCTATTTAAGAAAAAAACAACTGTTGGAAGAACAATCACTCCTTGTGGATATCAATCCTGAAGCCATAAAAGAACTAGATAAAATGGAACGTTACCCCGGTGACGAAATAGAAGAGGATGAAGAATCTATTGAAAAAAATCAAAATTCTATTTGACAAATAAATAAAAGTATGCTAAATTGCCCCATGAAAACAAAATTAGAAAAAACGCTCTTCGTCTGTATGCTGATATGGTTCATTGTAGCCATGTTTGCGTGCCGGCGATGCTACCAAATGAAAAAGGAAATCAACTGGTGGAAGTCTCTAACTCCCCTCTATATTGAACCATAAAAATATGAAACTGAAACTTATTGCGGCTATACTCTCCGCCCTCATTTTCTGCATCCAAGTCCGAGCCCTGGAATTTGTAGATTATACGGACCAAGGACCAGTAACGTCAACACCCATCCCTAAATCCATGTTCTGTTCGGTTTTGATGATGATTACCGTGGCGGTGGGGGGAGGCGTGGTCATTTGGCTTTATCTCCAACCAGGATGTTTGGCCGGAAAACGTCTCATCTTGGAACGAGATTGCAATCTGTCGGGAAATTGGCAACCCGTGGCTACTAATGACGTACTTGAACCCATACCTAATACCTATTCCAATCAATGGGCAAGATTTGCCCATGTCATCGATTCGCCTACCAATGACCCGACGTGTAAATCCAAAATGTTTCGACTCAAAGTCATTGATATCCCCAAAGAATAATAATAACTTTAACCCCCCTCCCCCCTTCCCAGATTAAACTGGAAGGGGGGAAATTATTTATATGTCTAATCAAGATTCCTACATACCTATTTTTGACATGAAACTATCCATAGTTGCTAAACCACCTGCGCCCGATAAGAAGGATATTGAAAGGCTTTCCCAGAAAATAACTATGGTACTGGTTTAATGGTTTAAGAGCTTGAAAAACTTTTTCTTAAATATCAGCATGGAACCTAAAGATAAATCTTAAATAGCAATCACTAATCTCCCCTCCGGTTAATTTAGAAGGGGGGACTTGTTTATTCTAATGAATTACATTTTGAATAATTATTGCTGTTAATTCAAGACTTGTAACGCTTTACCAATTCGGATTTAATTGCTCGGGCAACAGTCCCTCGCCAAGTACGAGCAAAATACAAAAAATAAAAAATCAAGTCCTTGCTAAAAACCCGGTAATAATCGTCTCCTTTTGAAGTGAGCTTACATATAGCATTTACATAGGGCTTAGCAATATAAGGGATGTTTTTCCAGTGGTACTTTATTCGTTGTCCAATTTGTGAAATAGATAATTGAGACAATTCCTTAATGGCATCCCGCTCATCTTTAGTCAACTTTACTTGTTTCATGCCTTTATTATACATTAAAGCTACTAAATTGTCAACAAAAATCTTAAAAAATTCTTGCTATTATAGCGGCAATCCAAACGTTTTAATCTTCTAAAACTTCAAAAGAGTCTTGGGGTACATGTAGATATATGTCCCCCTCATAAGTAATTAAGTGAGCAAATTTTCCTGCTGTATCTATGGATTCAATTCTCAATATGTCCCATCGACATAGTTGTTTATCCCAAACTTCCCCCAAGTTAGGTTTTTCAATTTCCACCAATACATTTTTCAAAATTCTCACTTTCATGTTTATAAATACTGGCCAGTATTTATTATATTTTTGAAAAAGTAAAATTATTTACTGGCCAGTATTTATTTCACTTTTTGGGAAGTCGGTGAGATTATTTTTGAATATATTTCCTTTACAAGAAATAGCCGGTTGCCCGTTAATTAAGTAATAATTTATTTGCCCATTTGAATTACTTTAACTTTGAAATTGGAAAGAAAAGGCATGGTAGATTTCATACCTTGAGCCAATTGTTTGGCTTTCTTTTGGGCTTCTTTAGGCGAATCCGCTTTAACCGTGGACACTTCAAATCCATTAAAATAAACAGCGTATTTTTTCATATATTACACCCTAACACACTTTTTGAGAGTTGTCAAATTTTTTTACTTGTACCTATAAGAAGGTGGACAATTGTCAAAAAATCCCATCTCCAAAAATTCTGGTCCCGGATTCCGTACTGGTTTAACCTTTATCCGGCGCATAATATCTCGTATTTGAGGCATAGAAAATCGAATACTTCTCATTAGCGCCAGTTCTTTCGCCGATTTTTCATCTGGGCCTATCACATATCCCTTTTTTCTTCCATTGTAATAGTAAGTCCAATAATTCGTTCGAAGATATTTTTCTCGTTTTTTATAATAATCATTCATATTATTCCTTCATCGCATACTTTTTCTACTTGTCAAATTCTGGATTGGCTGGTGCTACAAGCAATTGCTCTGTATATGGCACCCTCTTTTTTTCCAGTCGAACGGCTATTTTGTAAGCCTTTTTCTGCGCCACCTCGAGCGAAGACGCGCTCACATATCCCCACTTTTCATCATTAAAATAAACCGCATACAATTCCATCTTGTTCTGGATACCCTTTTTTATTTCAGATGACCCTGCTGAATACACTTTTTCTTTTACTTCAAGTACTGGTGTATCCCATGATTTTTTCATTCTCTTTACTATCCGCCATGCCTTTTTTAACGCCGCCGCTTTCGAAGACGCTTTCAAATCCCAACCTGTCCGCATACCGTTATAGAAACAATCGTAGTTTTTCATTTTACCACACCATAGCACATTTTTTCTATTTGTCAAATAGATTCTATAAAAAAAATCTAAAAATAAAATTTGACAACTTAATATAGTGTGCTATAGTGCATTAAATATGAATACTATAATGACTGACACTGTTAATGATACTATTACTTCGTTGCCTTCCCAGCTCTTAGTAGAAGTTTATTTGGATAACGTATTCGGTAAATCGCCAACCGAAAAATTCCACTTGTCCCATTTGACAAAAATCGTCAAGGACTTTTTTGAAGTCACGGATGAAGATGCCGCGCTTAAATGTTCCTATGCTCACGGCGCAACGGGTACTTCCACTACTCGCCTCGAACAATTTGTCCATTGGGGATGTATGCACTTGCTGGTCAAACGTACCATTAAGAGGACCGGCCCCAATGAATATCAGCATATATCGGGTCCCGATACGGAATATCGTACCGCCAAGGAACAGCATCTTTTACTGGCCGAAGCCATCGCCTTCTATAGAAGAGCCCGGAATCTCGGATTCACCTTGGAGGAATCCCGGACCATGTGGGCGGGGCGGTGGGATGAGGAAACGACCCGACAAGCGGAATTTGCCACTTTCGCTTGACAATAACTGGAAAGTGTGTGTAATGGTACACTGCTATTCTCTTTTGTATTTTCTAACTTGATATCCGATAACAGTTCCATTCTCATCACATTTTGTAATAATGACCCAACCCATAGACCTGAGAAAAGGATTGAAAATGTTCTTAAACCATATACGATGGTTAATAGGATTCCCTTGGGCGTTACGAACAACGTGCCCCCTTAACCATTGGAGGAGCGTTTCTTTTTCTTGTTTGTCCAGCGGAACCGTGTCCATATCACATATAAATATCCATGTCCGAAAAAGAACAACATTTTTCTGACCGAAACTATCGCTTTCTATAAACAAGCCCAAAAATTTGCTACCTTTACTTGACAATAACCGGAAAGCGTGCTATATGTATTTGACATGAATGTTAAGAACACATATTTTGGGGTGCATCGTTGTAACTCCTCTAATAAACATTACGTTAGAGGGGAACAACTGGCTGCCCTCAAATCTATTCGCAAACCCCTGCCGCCCCCGACAAGAATAGAACGCCCCGCCAAGGGAAGGGGCTATCGGCGGCCGCAAAACAAAAAGGAAATTTATGTCCAAGACTGAGAACAATTCTCCTAGCAATTTTTCAAAAAAGATACGACTGGACCCCAGCCGGCGAAGACTTAAACCCGCCGACCCAAATCTAACCTTTGAGCAATACCTTGTGGCTTCCATTAAAGAAGGAGAAAAACTCCTAGCCAAAGAAGAAAAGGACAACCTCAAACGTTCGGTGAAAATCCCCCCCTCCAAATCTCCATCCCCTATCCTGGAAAAAGCCCTTGCTAAAATGCCCGATAACCCCTACGTTCGGGCAAGACTGGAAATTCTCAATGATATGCAACCTACAGACCGGGCCATCATTGAAAAAATGGAAAAAGGACTTCTTCCTAAAGATTCCCGCTATGATACCTTCTGTAAAAAAATAACCATTAGAGGGGACCAACTCTCTTCCAATAACTAATCTATCATAACCCCCCCCAAAAAAAAAACTTATGAAATTGAAAGCTACTTGTGCTGGCCAGTATTTATTTTATTCTTTACTGGCCAGTATTTATTCTTAATAAGGTTGCCTTTCGTTGTCGTTTGTTTCACTAGGTTATCCTAGGCACGGGACGTCACGCCCTCGCCGTATGCGGTTGCATAAAAATCGCCAACCATTTTACCACGCTCCAGGATATCGCCCCGAATTGCGGCGTGGCTTCCGTCGTACTCGCTGACCAACAATCGAAGGTCAACATGCTTAGCCATGTGCCAATCCGCATCATGTCGGATGACCTCCCATCGTTCATTTGCATCGCGGATTTCCGCCGCGTGCCCGCGTGCCATTAAAACCTCCGCCGGTACCGCGCTCTTTACTATACTCATCAATTCATCGCACGGGGATACGCCCGACAACTTAGGATTGTAATCGTGGTCGCCGTCAATACGCTCCGTATGTCGGCCAATTGTAATTTCAATGTAGTATCTCATTATCAGACTTTCGTTTATTCGTACTAGCTTAGCTTGCGATATTTATCACACGCTATTTTGTGTGCTTCCACGGCATTTTTACCATGCCCAAACGGATTCTCATGGCAACGAGGGTCACAAGGAACATTGAAGCAAGTCACCATAACCCCCGTTTTATCTTGGATGGCCGTCATCGCTTGTCCACATAAAGGACACGGATATTGAACAGTAGATTCTTTCATCGCTTTATTTTTTCGCATGTTAATCAATCCCCTATCGTTGCTTCCATCGTTTGAGCAATTCCCTTTCAACTTCCCGCGCTATTACCCCCTGCCAAGCTAATGTATTGCTCAAAAAATGAATGACAATAGATTTACCACTCACACCTCCAAAATTGTCTTTAATACTATTCATTTTGCCCATAGCATTCAAAAATGGCCTGGCACCCGGACTAACTTTTTTCCAGTGCTTTTTTATCAATGCCGCTATTTCAGCAATAGTCATTCGCGGCAAAACATCAATATCACTTCGCTCTTGTGAAGTCAATACAATCGATGGATTTTTCTTTTTACTTTTTTTCATAGTTATATTCCCAGTTCTTTGAATTGTTCTGTTAAAGCCGGCGTAAGAATAACCGCACTCAATCCTATTGGACAATTCTCCGGGGGTCGAATTCCATTGTACTCTTCCGGTAAATCCAATTCGTCAATCACCAAAAAATCAGTACTGGTAAAGCAGGAAATATGCTGTATGTTTTTAGTGTTCTGGAAATTCCATTCTTTATCATAGATATCAAAACATGGAACTCGCCTTATTTTTAACTCCCCACAACATACAAGAACACGATTGCCAGCCCGTTTTTCGTAACGATTGTTGTATATTTTATCACGTTGCTGCCGATTGTTCAAATCAACGTTATTATAGCAAAAAACATACGCAGGCAAATCCGGGGAAAATTTATAGTGCTTATTCACTTCGTACTTCTTTTTCAATATGCCCCGGGCATAAACCGAAGTGTAATTCTCTCGCACCGTCTTAAAAAATATCTCTCGCATAAGTCAAGTGAAATTAAATTAAGAACTCACTTTGTAAAATACCACTTGGAAATTAGACATTTTACTTTGCTTATACTTTTTGAACTTCCATTTGAGAGTTTCCGGCTGGAGCTCCAATCCAATCAACTCAGAAGGAGTTGCGGAAAGAATCTGTACCGCCCTACTCCGAAGTGTACTCGGAGATTTGCTCGAAGGATAGCTAAAAATCGCCACTGGATTTTTAACTTGCGACATCTTCATTACATACATGTTTATCATACACTACACCATAGCATACTTTTTATATTTGTCAAATGGAAAAAACAATTTTTTTATATTGGTCAATTGTAAAATTATTCTAAAGATTCCATCATATAAACTGTTAATTGAGACACTTGAAAATCCTTCATTTTACTTTGCTTATACTTTTTGTATTGCCATTTGAGAGTTTCCGGATGGAGCTCCAATCCAATCAAATCAGTAGGCGTCATCGAAAGAACTTGTACTATCCTAGGCAAATATGTCACGGGCGATTTACTTGAAGGATATCGAAAAGATACTATCGTATTCTTCGGCACCTTCTTATTTTTTTTCTTGCTCGTCTTAGACTTAATATGCTCAGAAAACTGACCCGGACTCTTCATTACATACATACTCATCATATACTACACCATAACACACTTTTTATATTTGTCAAATAAAAAATATAACTTTTATATTCTCTCCCTTTTCATTGCCACATCTCCTCAAAAAATAATCAATACTGAATATTAAACATCATTATAAAAATAATCAATACTGAACATTAAATATTATTATTGGTTCGGTGATAAGTATATTTAATTCGGTGAGAACAATAAAAAAACGGCAAGAAGAGCCACCATCGGACTGACTCGATGGTTAAAAACTAATTGCCGTTTAAGTTGATGCCATGAATACAGTCAAGGCACCAAATACTTTTACCCTTCGAGCAGATAGTTAATAGGATAAAAGTATAAAAATTCTAAGTTAAGATTTGCATCGCTTTAGCAATTCCTTCTTAACTTCCCGCGCTACCCCACCCTTCCAAGCCGAAGCGTTGCTCAAAAAATAAAGCACAATCGACTTCCCACTATCATATCCATACGAGTCATTGACACTATTCATTTTGCCCATAGCATTCAAATAAGGCTTCGCAGCAAAATATACCTTGGGCCAATACTTATTCACCAATGCCGCTATTTCAGCAATAGACATTCGCGGCAAAGCATCAATATCTCTTCGTTCTTGTGAAGTCAATACAATCGTTGGTTTTTTCATATAATTCTGTTTTTCAATCAAATTCAGTGCTCAAACAGCATCGAAGATTGGTCCCCATAGTACCGAACCCTCCCCGTCCGGTCCACCGTCTTATCAACGTTCCCATCGTACCGCCCGAGCATCTTGCCCGAAGCATCTTCAACTATCGTCTGCGTACCACGCTTATTTTTATATCCTAAGGTCCGCCCATTAGAATCTTTAATTTTTTCTTTCATGCCTCAATTTACCACCAGTTTTTATATTTGTCAAATGAAAAACTCAAAGTTTTTTTAAGAGCCAATTAACCCCCCTCTCCCCCTAGAGAAGCCCGTGGAATAAAGATATCTTTCGTCTCTACATTCAATATCCCCCTCCCCCCTATAGGGAGCTCCCAAGGAGGAAATAACCATATTTCCTCTCCATAATAAGAAGCCTTATCTAAAGTCACCCATTCTGATAATTCTTTATTCCAAAAAAGTTTCTTCGTTTCCTTCCCATCAGGTTCCCCAAGTATTAAGTATTTTTTATTTGACTTAGGCATATACAATTTCCGGATTAAATTTATTAACTTTACCACCTTGAATTGACAAATAAACTACATGCGGCTTGTTTGCCCAATCCCGCCGAACAGAAGTTTTTTTACCATATCCCCCTATTCCACTCTTTTTAATCTTCGTCCATGCTTCCGCCGCCGGTGTTCCCGCCGGTTGCGTCGCATGGAGCAACAAGGCAAACGGACGGCTATCCGTTGAAATGGCATGGGAGTCATCATGGTCAACGTCCAACCCCTTGGCCTCCGCCTCTTCAATAGAAAAAACGACTTCTGCATAACGCAACCCATGCTCTTTTATTAAATGGTCATGCGTACCACCCTTGCTTGCAACAAATCGAAAATTCCCAGGAAAGTACTTCCGATACTTTACCATAAAAGGCAACGCTTTAGTGTACCCGTAAAATAAAATTGAAGGATTGTTCAAAGCAACATTCAACCATGCTAAAAAATATCGCTCCGAAAAAAAATCACCAGAAACATGTACCCGCACTTTGTCAACCATTAAAGGCAGAGAATCTTGAATTAACTTCCCCATGCTTTTTTCAGTGCGAGCTCTCCGCAGCAAATTAAAATTGTGCCAGCGCATCTTCCGAACATTGGTCGCTCGGGCTTCCGTAGTAGCCGAAAAACAACGGAAACGACAATGTACCCCATCAGTAACCCGCCCCGTCAAATGGTCAGTCTTGCTTAAACATTCCCTGGCAAAGGGACAAGAATGCCCCGCCGGCAACGAAAACGTGGAAATGCTCTTAGCTAATTTGGCGTTTCCCAAACCAAATGCAATCTTATTTTTGTCAGTCATACCTACACCATAACACACTTTTTATATTTGTCAAATGATATTTTTAATAAAAAAAAATGCTCCCATTCCGTAGAATAGGAGCATTTCCATTACCATCATTTACTTTGCCAGCACCGGCTGCGCCGCAACCTTGGGCTCCGCCACCTTGTCCTTCGAGACAACGCTAACTACCGGGACCGTCAGCGAAGCGCCGGACTTGGAACTAGGCCGCCCGCCCGCCTTGGCACCCTTGGCAGCGGGCTTGGCCGCCTTGGCACCCTTGGCAGCGGGCTTGGCCGCCTTGGCACCCTTGGCAGCGGGCTTGGCCGCCTTGGCCGCAGGATTGGCACCCTTGGCAACGGGCTTCGCGGCCGCCTTGGCAGCGGGCTTCGCGGCCGCCTTGGCCGCAGTATTCACCTTCCCCAAATTCACCCGGAGGCAAAACACCACCGCCCGACGCCCCAGACCCCGCGCCGAATCCGGGTCCGCCGTCATCCCTTCAACCACGCAAACCACAGAATCCGGATTTGGGCCGGTCCGATTGGCCTCCGTCAACGGAGCACCCTCCCGATGAAAGAACCTGTCCGCCTCGATTCCCTTCCGAAGCGTCAGCAACGTGCAACGGGGACCCCTCCCGTAATTCTCACTGTCCGGATTCGTCTCGACCCCATTGGCCTTCATCAAATCCTTAAAGGTCCAGGTCAGAGCCTCCGGATACACCGTCTGGTACCGAGGACGCCCAGGGTGTTCGTACTTATTCGTCTTAGCCTTGGCAGCAACAGTGCCGCCGTTCTTGGTGTTCTTGTTGTCACTCATACTTTTTTTCCTATGTTTAACTGTTTAACTGTTTAACTGTTTAACTGTTTAACTAACTCAATTTTTCCCTTTTTTCCCACCGTGCTGTCAAAATACCACTTCTAAATCACTTTGTCAAATTCTTTTTTTTCTTTTTTTTACCCCTCCTCAGGTTGCACCATAAGAAAAGGCAAATACGGCTCCTCTTTCCCTTTGAAAATTACGTCTTTCATCTCATCATAACTCACCACCTCTCCCTCTCCCGTTTCATATTCAACCCCACCCCCCCACAACAAATTCTTGCTCAATATATCTCTCTTTTTCCATATCATACGTTTGAATCACATATCCATGCGTTATTTTTTTAATTTTCATACCACCAATATACACCTATTCACCACCTTGTCAAATCCTTTTTTATTTTCTTATCCCATATAATAATTCTAAATCAAATCTAAATCCCTCAAAATACAACATTTATACACAAGATTTATCCCCAAAAATAATTTGAAAATTCTTTTTCTACCTTGACATTTCATCTATCCTTTTATCCCTATTCACATATTCTGTTCACCTCTTCTATACCTTGCCTTTTATTTACCCCCGCATTTGCTCCAGGATTGCCTATAAACCATCTTAACATAAATGCTATCATTCCCCCAATTTCTTCCCTTCAAATCGCTTATAAACCATTTATACTGATTTATACTGATTTATACTGATTTATACTCACTTCTACCAATTATTCGATATACTAGTGTATAAATGAGTATATTTGATTAGTTTATCACTTTTTTTAATATAAAAAGTCAAGAGTGTAATTTTCTATTTTCCTTTTTGTCTTAAATCCATTTACTATAACCCTTGTTGTGCTAAATAAAACCCATTTCGCTTTATACAACCCCCATCCCATGTTAATAATGAATAATGTCCAGTAAATAATAAATGAATATAATAAATGTTTAATACCAAATAAATAATAATTCTTATATTTAATTTTTATACTTTTTTATGTATATCTATAAAAACATATCTAAAATCATATAATAATGAATAATGTCCAGTATTCATTCATGATTGTTTACTGGCCAGTAAACATTATTTTCTTTACTGGATTGTTTACTGGATTATTTACTGGCCAATAAACATTATTATAGTAACCATTTCTTTATACTTATTATCGGTGAGAAATGCATTTATTAATACTTTTATTCGGTGAACTCAACCTCCCCGCAAATAAATATATACATATATCTATACATACATTCATATATATTTTAAAATATTTATAGGAGGAGAAATAAGAATATTTATATTAATAAAATAAAAAAATATTAAAATAAAAAGAAAATAATTTATAATTCTTTTTTAACTATTATATAAAACTCATTTCGTATTTATTAATTTATAATAAAATAATTTCTTTATTCTTATATTTTATATTTTCCCATTCTTTTCATTTTCCCGCCTCTTTTTTATTAATACATATATAAATATATATTTATTCTTTTCTTATAAAAAAGTATGTTTATATGTTAATCAAACTTTCTTTACATAATACAATATAATAAATCTTATTTATTTAATCTTAATTAAAATATTTTTTATAAAAGGAATACATATTAAGAAATGAAATATAATAATTATATTAGTAAGAAGAATAGAGAATAAAGAGAGGGG
>Ga0209201_1003215_pt1 | contig 14581 bp, 8 predicted proteins | sample AD_UKC055_MetaG_FD_184411 | JGI IMG/M metagenome (GOLD analysis project Ga0209201, IMG submission 184411) | Active sludge microbial communities of municipal wastewater-treating anaerobic digesters from USA - AD_UKC055_MetaG (SPAdes) (version 2) | ecosystem: Engineered > Bioreactor > Anaerobic >...
CCACGGGCAATCACCCGGGCATCATCGACTACAAAGGCGGCTCCTATGTCTTCGGCTTCAATTTCAAACTAAACTTCGCGATCACCAAGCAGCACCACGAGCGCCGCTCCGTCTGCGTCGCCAAGCTCGACTACCTCGCCGACGGTTCCATCCGCGAGCTGCCCTGGTGGGAGGAGGCGCCTGCGGTGGCCCAACTCGGCACGCTCGACCCGTATCGCCGCGTCGAAGGCGAGACCATCTGCTGGAGCGAAGGCATCAAAACCGCGCCCACCGCGCAAAACGGTCTGTGCGCCTACCCCACCCGGGACCGCGCCTTCATCAAGGTCCAGGGCGCCGATCTCGCAGGCGGGGCCACGCGCTTCCATGCCTCCGTCGCCGCCGCCGCGGCGGGCGCGCAGATCGAAATTCACTTGGACCAGCCCGACGGCCCGCTCGCCGGCATCTGCACGATCCCCGATACCGGCAGTTCCTCCAACTGGAAAACCGTCTCGTGCCCGCTCCGCAGCACCGCCGGCGTTCACGACATTTTCCTCGTCTTCGACGGCATCGCCTCCGCCTCGCCCCGCCTCGACTGGTGGCAGGTCGAATAACCCACGTTTCCCCTTTCAAACCCATGCGCCCGCACTCCCATATCCGACATCTCTCGTCCCTCGCCATCCTCGCCTGCGCCGGTCTTCTCACCGCGGCCGAGCCCGCGCCGCAATCCATTCCGTCAGCCCCGATCCTCACGCCCGCCGCCCCCGCCACGCCGCGCGTCAACGGTCCCGGCATCTTCGGCGTGCGCCCCGGCGCGCCATTCCTCTACTCGATCCCGGCCACCGGCCAGCGTCCGATGACCTTCGCAGTCGACGGACTCCCTGCGGGACTCACGCTCGACGCCGCCACCGGCCGTATCACCGGCAGCCTGGCCACCGCCGGCGAGCACACCGTGACGCTGCGCGCGAAAAACGCCCTCGGTGAATCGACGAAGAAGTTCCGCATCGTCGTCGGCGACCGCATCGCGCTCACGCCCCCGATGGGCTGGAGCAGCTGGAACTGCTGGGGCGACGCCGTGAGCCAGGAGCTCGTCCTCAGCTCCGCGCGCGCCATGGCCGAAAAGGGCCTGCGCGACCACGGCTGGACCTACATCAACATCGACGACGGCTGGCAGGCCCCGCGCGGCGGCGAGTTCAACGCCATCCAGCCCAACAAAAAATTCCCCGACATGAAGGCCCTCGGCGACGAACTCCACGCGCTCGGCCTCAAGTTCGGCATCTACTCCAGCCCGTGGACCGGCACCTACGCCGGCTACGTCGGCGGCTCCTCCGACAATGCCGACGGCACCTATCCGTGGGTCGTCGCAGGCGACGTGGACGAGTTTTACCACCTCAATAAAGACCCGAAGGCGCCCGACGCGAAACCCACCTGGGTCAACTGGAACTTCGGCAAACACTCCTTCGCCGCAAACGATGCCCGCCAGTGGGCCGCCTGGGGTGTCGATTATCTCAAATACGACTGGTTCCCCAACGACGTCGCACACGTGCAGGAGATGACCGACGCCCTCCGTGCGACCGGCCGCGACATCGTCTACAGCCTCTCCAACACCGGCATCTACGACAACGCGCCCGACTACGTCCGCCTGAGCAACCTCTGGCGCACCACCGGCGACATCGTCGACACCTGGGACAGCGTCACCCGCAATGGCTTTAATCAGGATCGCTGGGCCGCCTACACCGGCCCCGGCCACTGGAGCGACCCCGACATGCTCGTGCTCGGCCGCGTCGGCTGGGGCCCCAACCTCCACCCGACCCGCCTCACGCCCGACGAGCAGTACTCGCACATGAGCCTTTGGTGTCTGCTCTCCGCGCCTCTGCTGCTCGGCTGCGACCTCGCAAACATCGACGATTTCACCCTCGGCCTCCTCACAAACGACGAGGTCCTCGCCATCAATCAGGACGCCCTCGGCAAACAGGCGACCCAGTTCAGCAACGTCGACGGCAAGATCGTTTACGCGAAGACGCTCGAGGACGGCTCCTACGCCGTCGGCCTCTTCAATCGCGGCGACGCCGAAACCACCATCACCTTGAAATGGGGGCCGTGGGGCAACCTGCCCACCGAGCGCGTCGGCATGACCTTCCGCGTGCGTGATCTCTGGCGACAACAGGACCTCGGCGACTTCAAGGACAACTTCGAGGCCAAGGTCGCGCCCCACGGCGTCGTCCTCGTCAGGCTCATCCCCACCGAAACGCAACCGTAATCACTCCCTCTGAAAATGGCTTCCAACTCGCACCCATCCCCAAGCGCGCACTCCATTCTCCGATTGCGCCAGCTTTTCTTCGCCGCGGTGCTCTTCGCCGCATCCCCGGCCTTTGCCGCCGATGAGTCCTGCCACACCTGCGGCGGCGCGGTCTCCGTCAGCGGCGACTTCGCCCACCACAAGTCCGAGACCACGCCCGCGTTCTCCGAATCCGGCTTCAAGCCCGAGGCCTACCGCGAGGAGGTTCATGGCACCGCCTTCACCGTCACCATCGCGAACCTGCCCGCCGGCCGCTACACCGTCGAGATCGGCGCGGCCGAAACCTTCTTCAAGGCACCGGGCGAGACCGTGTTCGACGTGCACGCGGGCGATGTCGTGCTCGCCAAGGACTTTGATCTCATCGCCACAGCCGGCGCACCGCACGTCGTCACGACGATCCGCGGCACCGTCGAAAAGCCGGACGATGCCCTCCGCGGCCCCATGCGCCTCACGTTCACCGCGAGCAAGGGCCATGCAAAGTTCAACACCATCACGGTCCGCGACGCGTCCGGTGCCGCCGTCGTCGCCTTCGCCGCCAACGAGCTCGCCGATGCCTACTCGGCCCAGGCGTCGCAGATCCCCGAGATCAAGGAGCCCGCAATCTGGCGCGATCCGTCCAAGCCGCTGCGCGCCCGCGCCGACGACCTCATCCGCCGCATGTCGCTCGCCGAGAAGGTTGCCCAGCTCAAAAACGCCGCCCCCGCCATCGAGCGCCTCGGTCTGCCCGCCTACGACTACTGGAACGAGGCCGCTCACGGCGTCGCCAACAATTACTATGCCACGGTGTTCCCCGGCGGCGTCGGCGCCGCCGCCGCATGGAACCCCTCGCTGCTCCGCCAGGAAGGCCAGATCATCGGCATCGAGGGCCGCGCAAAGTTCAACGACTACGCCAACCGTAACAACGGCAACTCCAAGTGGTGGGCCGGCCTCACCTACTGGGCCCCCAACGTGAACATCTTCCGCGACCCCCGCTGGGGCCGCGGCCAGGAGACCTTCGGCGAAGATCCCTTCCTCACCTCCGAGATCGCCATCCAGTTCGTGCGCGGCATGCAGGGCGACCACCCAACCTACATGACCGCCATGGCCTGCGCCAAGCACTACGCCGTCCACAGCGGCCCCGAGCTCGACCGCCACCGTTTCAACGCCGTCGTCACCGAGCGCGACCTCTACGACACCTACCTCCCGCAGTTCGAGCGCCTCGTCCGCGAGGCCAAGGTTGCCGGCGTCATGAGCGCCTACAACGCCATCGACGGCGTCCCCGTCAGCGCCAATCCCTTCTTCCTCACCGAGCTTGTCCGCAAACGCTGGGGTCACGACGGCTACATCGTCTCCGACTGCGACGCGATCCGCGACATCTACAACCCCAAGCAGCACGCCTACGTGAAGACCGCCGAGGAGGCCGCCTCTCTCGCCGTGAAGGCCGGCTGCAACCTCTGCTGCGGCGGCGACTACAACGCCCTCGTGCGCGCCGTCCAGCTGGGCCTGATCACCGAGAAGGAGATCGACCAGGCGCTCTACCACACCCTGTGGACCCGTTTCCGCCTCGGCCTCTTCGATCCGGCCGACCAGGTTCCATTCTCCAAATACACCCTCGCCGACAACGACCTGCCCGAGCACGGCCGCGTCGCGCTCGACCTCGCCCGCCAGTCGCTCGTGCTGCTCAAGAACGACGGCATCCTCCCGCTTGACCGCTCGAAGTACAAACAGGTCGCCGTGATCGGCCCCAACGCCGCATCCACCTCGATGCTCGAGGGCAACTACCACGGCTCCGCTTCGACCCCGATCTCCATCCTCGACGGCATCCGCCATGTCGCCGCCGCGGAGTTCAAGGTCCTGCACGCCATGGGCAGCCCGATCACCACCAAGACCGAGATCGCACCTTGGAGTGGTCAGGACAACACCACCACACGCCCCGTCGCCGAGCTCAAGGCCGAGGCCCTCGCGCTCGCCGCCCAGGCCGACCTCGTCATCTACGTCGGCGGCATCACCGCCGGCCAGGAAGGCGAGAGCTTCGACCGCGACTCCATCGAGCTGCCGCCCGAGCAGAGCGACCTCATCAAGGCCCTCCACGCCACCGGCAAGCCGGTCGTCATGGTCAACTGCAGCGGCTCCGCCATGGCGTTGCCGTGGGAGGACGAACACCTCGCCGCCATCGTCCAGGCCTGGTATCCGGGCCAGGCGGGCGGGCGCGCCGTCGCCGACGTGCTCTTCGGTTTCTACAATCCCTCCGGCCATCTCCCGGTCACCTTCTACCGCTCGACCGCCGACCTGCCGGCCTTCACCGACTACTCGATGCGGAACCGGACCTACCGGTACTTCACCGGCCAAGCCCTGTATCCGTTCGGTCACGGCCTGAGCTACACGAGCTTCGGCTACGCCGATCTCCGCGTCGCCCGCGCCGCCAAGGGCGCGCTCACCGTCACCGTCGAGGTCGCCAACACCGGCACCCGCGACGGCGACGACGTCGTCCAGCTCTACGCCACGCCGCCCGCCGCCTCGCAGCCGCAGGAGATCCGCGCGCTGTGCGGCTTCGCCCGCGTGAGCCTGAAGGCCGGCGAGAAACGCAAGGTCACCATCACCGTGCCCGCGATCGCGTTGCGCCGCTGGAGCCTCACGAAGAAGGACTACGAGATCCCCGCCGGCGAATGGACCATCGCCGCCGGCGCCTCCTCCGCCGACCTGCGCCAGACCGCCAAGATCAAGCTCTGACCCCGCCGCCCGATGCCCCTCCTCGCCTCCCGCAGCGCCCGGCTCGCCTCCGCGACCGGCGCTCTCCTTCTCGCCGGTCTCGCGCCGCTGACGCTGCCCGCGGCCGAGGAATCCATCGCCTCGCCCGACGGCCGCATCGTCGTCACCGTCGGCGACACCGCCGGCCTCCGTTACCGCGTCGCCTTCGACGGCCAGCCGGCGCTCGTCGACTCCCGCCTCGGGCTCGACTTCGCCGGCGGCTTCTCGCTCGGGCGCACCGCCACCATCGAGACCGCCCGCCGCACCGAACACGACTCCACGTGGGAGAACCCGTTCGGCCAGCACCGCACCGTGCGCGACCATTACCGTGAGCTCACTGTGGCGCTGCGCGAAAAGTCCGATACGCCGGCGCGCCTCAACCTCATCGTGCGCGCCTACGACCAGGGCGTGGCGCTGCGTTATGAGATCCCGACCCAGCCGGGCCTCGAGGAGTACACCGTCACCCAGGAGCAGACCGAGTTCCTCTTCCCGGGCGACCGCACCTGCTGGGCGGGCAACTTCTCGGAGTGTGCCGAGAACCAGTATCCAGAGAAGCGACTCACCGCGCTCGACACCAATCTCGGCCGGCCGCACGTGCTGCCGCTCCTGGTGAAGCTGCCCAACGGTTTCGCCGCCATCGCCGAGTCCGACCTGCTCGACTGGGCCGGCATGTTCCTCACCGCCGCCGGCCCGGATGCGAAGGGCGCCCCGCGCCCCGGCGCGCGCGTCGCCCTCGCCGCACGCAAAGACGGCCGCGGCCTCGTCCACGGCCGCGAACGCCGCGTGAGCCCGTGGCGCACGATCCAGCTCGCCCGCGCGGCGAAGGAGCTCGTCGCCAGCGAGTTCATCGCGAACCTCGCCACGCCCTCGCTGCTCGCCGACACCTCGTGGATCAAGCCCGGCATCACCGCCTGGGATTCCTGGTGGACCGGCACGAACCCGACCCAGCCCGACTTCACCGGTCTCAACTCCCGCGGCGACACGCGTTCACACAAGGAATACATCGATTTCGCCGCCGAGATGGGCTTCTCCTACCAGCTCCTCGACTGGTTCTGGTACGAGCCGATGAACAACCCGAAGGCCGACCTCACCAAGCCGGCCGCGCATGTCGACATTCCCGGCCTCGTCGCCTACGCCCGCGAGCGCGGTGTCCGCCTGCTGCTCTGGATCGATTCCCACGACCTCGATCGCCAGGGCTTCGACAAGGTGTTCACGCAAGTCGCCGCCTGGGGCTTCGCCGGCGTGAAGATCGACTTCATGAACAGCGACAGCCAGGAGACCGTGCGCTGGTACGCCGACGTGCTCGCCGCCGCCGCACGCCACCAGTTGCTCGTCAACCTCCACGGCGCCTACAAGCCCACCGGCCTCGCGCGCACCTGGCCCAACTACATCACGCAGGAGGGCGTGCTCGGCAACGAGTACAACAAGATCCCCTGGCTCGCCGACGCCTGCACGCCCCTGCACACCGTCACCCTGCCGTTCACCCGCGGTCTGCTCGGCCCGATGGACTTCACCCCCGGCGGTTTCCTCAACCGCACGAAGGCCGATTTCAAGATCACCCAGCCCGCCCAGGTGCTCGGCACCCGCGCGCGGCAGCTCGCAGAGACCGTCGTCTACTTCAGCCCGCTGCTCTGCCTCTGTGATCATCCGGACAACTACCGCGGCCAGCCCGGCGTGGAGTTCTTCCGCGGCCTGCCTACCGTGTGGGACGAGACCGTGGTCCTCTCCGCCGAGGTGGCGCAGCATGTCGTCATCGCCCGGCGCGCCGGCCAGCGTTGGTACCTCGCCGCGATGAACGGCGACGCCCCGCTCACCCTCACCGTCCCGCTCTCCTTCCTCGGCCAAGGCGACTGGAAGCTCCGCGCGTTCGCCGACACTCCCGAGTCCGCCGCCACACCGACGTCGCTCGCCGAGTCGACCGCCACCGTGAGCACCGCATCGACGCTCACGCTCACCCTTGCTCCGGCCGGCGGTTACGCCGCCGCGCTCACGCCGGCATCCGCACCGTAAACCACTCCCCCACTCAAAAACTAAAACATCCCCAACCATGCATCACACGCTTCTCAAACTGACCAAAGCCGCCGCCCTGGCCTCGGTCTTCGCATTTGCCGCGTCCGCCTTTGCGGACGACGGCACGATCCTCCCGTTCGAGGCTCCCGCCGAGCCCAACGCCATCCCGCTCGGCACCGGCGGCGTCAAAGACCAACCCGCCTCCGAAAGCTGGTTCCGCCAGTGGGGCGAGCCGATGGTGCGCAACGTCTCCACGGCTACGCTTACGCCATATCTCCCCGATCCCGCGAAAGCCAACGGCACCGCAGTCATCGTCGCGCCCGGCGGCGGGTACCGCTGGTTGTCGATCAACAACGAAGGCTGGAAGATCGCCAAGGCTCTCAATGAGCGCGGCGTCGCCGCCTTCGTGCTCAAGTACCGGCTCATCCCGACGCCTCCGACCCTCGAGGGCCTGAAGGAGTCGATGACCAGCATGTTCTCCTCGATGACGCCGAAACCCGGCGAGCCCGCCGCCCAGAAGCCCCGCCCGCCAGCATGGGATCTCAGCAACCAACTGACCGACGCCGAGGCCGCCTATGCCTTGATCGTGAAGAACGCCAAGGAATGGGGCATCGACACCGACCGTATCGGAATGATGGGCTTCTCCGCCGGCGCGGGTCTCACCATGCACTGCACGCTCAAGTCGGAGAAGATGAAGCTGGCCTTCATCGCCCCGATCTACGGCGGCATGGGCGCGGTCGAAGTGCCAAAGAATGCTCCGCCGATGTTCACCGCCATCGCCGCCGACGACTTCCTCTTCAAGGGCGAGTTCGGCGTGGTGAAGTCGTGGTTCGACGCCGGCAAGCCGGTCGAACTCCACCTGTACCAGGATGGCGGCCATGGCTTTGGCATGGGTTACCCCGGCCACCCGACCTACTACTGGTTCGAACCGTTCACCCACTGGCTCGACCACAACGGCTTCCTGAAAGCCAAGGACGCGAAGTAAGCCTGCCTCTCGCGTAAGCGGATATCACGGCTGGGACCGCCCCACACGGTCCCAGCCGCACCGCCACCCACTTCATGCTCCGCCCGATCTCCTTGCTCTCAACCTTGGTGCTAACCTGCGGCTTCGCGCTCGCCGGCCTGCGCGCCGCGCCAGCCGCGGCTCCCCGCACCGTGGCACTGGAGATCGACGGCGGACAGCTCACGCTCCAACCGCTGTTGGACAACGCCGTCCGCGTCCGTTTCACACGCGAGGCCAAGGCCCCGGCCCCCAGCCTCATCCTTTCCGAAAAACTCCCCGCGCCCACCGCCACCGTCCACGAATCCGGGCAGGAGTTCGCACTCGAATTGCCACACCTGCGCGCCACCGTCGACCGCGCGACCGGCACCCTCACTTTTGCCGATTCCACGGGTCGGATATTCCTGCGCGAGCTCGCCGGTTCCCGGCGGGTCGAGCCTGCTACCGTGCAGGGCGAACCCACCTGGTCCGTCGCCCAGTCTTTCGACTCGCCCGCCGAGGAGCGCCTCTTCGGACTCGGTCAGTTCCAAGACGGTTTCCTCGATGTGCGTTCCCTGCCACGCCGCCTCACGCAGGTGAACACGCAGATCGCGATCCCGTTCATCGTCTCCAGCCGCGGCTTCGGCCTGCTCTGGCACAACTACGGTCTCACCGAATTCAATCCGGCCGGCGAACGCATCCCGCTTTCCGCCGCCACCGAGCAGGGTGAGAGCACCGCCGTCGATGTCACCACCACCGAGGGCACGCGCCGCGAGGTGCGCCACGAAGGCATCTTCTCCGGCCGGTTCACCATCACCGCGGGCGGGCGCCAGGCCTTCTTCCTCGATGTCGGCCAGAAGATGGCGCGCCGTTGGCACGTCGAGATCGACGGCCGCACCGTCGTCGACTTCGAGAATCTCTGGCTGCCGCCGACCACGAGCTGGTTCACCGAACTCGCCGCCGGCGAGCACACCGTCCGCGTGGCCGGAGTGAAGGAAGATCAGCCCTCCCTGAGTTTCCGCCCCGCGGCGGCGCTCACGGAGTTCCGTTCCCCGGTGGCCGAGGCGCTCGACTACGTCGTGATCGCCGGCCACGGCGACGAGATCACGGCCGCCTATCGCCAGCTCACCGGAGCGGCGCCGCTGATGCCACGCTGGGCGCTCGGCTACATCCATTGCCGCGAGCGCTACAAGAGCCAGGCCGAGCTGCTGGAAAACGCCGCCGAGTTCCGCGCCCGCGGCCTGCCGATGGACGTGATCGTCCAGGACTGGCAGTACTGGGGCCGCCACGGCTGGAATGCCATGCGCTTCGACGAGGCCGACTACCCGGATCCGGCCGCGATGATGCGCCAACTCCACGACTCGCACACGCGCCTGATGCTTTCGGTCTGGTCCAAGGTCGACCCGAAGTCCGAGGTCGGCCGCGCGTTCGTGGAGCGCGGTCTATTCATCCCCGGCACCGACTGGGTCGATTTCTTCAACCCCACCGCGTCCGCTTTCTACTGGGAAAACTTCCGCACCCGGCTCGTCCCGCTCGGCCTCGACGCCTGGTGGCTCGACGCCACCGAACCCGAGAACGACGACCTCGCCGGCCGCCGCACGCACCTCGGGCCGGGCGAGACCGTGCGCAACATCTACCCGTTCTTCGTCAGTCGCACCGCCTACGAGGGCCTCCGCCGCGACGCACCCGATCGCCGCGCCTTCATCCTCACGCGCAGCGCCTTCCCAGGCCAGCAACGCTACGCCTCCGCCACCTGGTCCGGCGACATCGGCCACAGTTGGGAAACGCTGCGCCGCCAAGTCGCCGCGGGTCTCAACTACGTCGTCACCGGCCTGCCGTGGTGGACGACCGACACCGGCGGCTTCTTCCGTCCCGGCGCCGGTCAGTACACGAGCGCCGAGTACCGCGAACGTTTCCTGCGCTGGCTCCAGTTCTCAACCTTCACGCCGCTCATGCGCGTGCACGGCTACCAGACCGACACCGAGCCGTGGCGTTACGGGGAGACGTTCGAGGCGGAGACCCGCCGCTGGCTCGAACTGCGCTACCGGCTGCTGCCCTACACCTACAGCGAGGCCGCGCGGGTGAGCTTCGCCGGCTCCACGCTCATGCGTCCGTTCGTGCTCGATTTCCCTGCCGACCAGCAGGCGCTCGACCAGAACGCGGAGTTCATGTTCGGCCGCGCTCTGCTCGTCGCACCGGTACTCGCTCCCGACGTCGCGGACTGGCCCGTCTACCTTCCTGAGACGCGCGGTGGCTGGTACGATTTCTGGACCGGCGAACATACCACCGGCGGCCGCACGCTTCGTGTCGCCGCACCGTTGGAGCGCGTGCCGCTCTTCGTGCGTGCCGGATCCATCCTGCCGCTCGGCCCTGTCGTGCAACACACCGGCGAACAGCCCTCCGCGCCGGTCGAGCTCCGCATCTATCCCGGCGCCGACGCCACGTTTACCCTCTACGAGGACGACGGCGAGACCTACGCCTATGAACACGGTGAGCGCGCCACCTGCGAACTCACCTGGGACGACGCCGCGCGCACCCTCCGGCTCGGCGCCCGGCAAGGCTCCTTCCCGGGCATGGCGCCAACTCGCCGCTTTGAAGTGCGGCTCTGCGGCACCGGCAAACCGACACCGAGCCGCACGACCACCTACGACGGCAGCGCCCAGATCGTCCACTTTCCCTGAGCACAGCTCTCGTTCCGCCCCACCCGACCACCATCCCTTTTCCACGCCATGAAACTCACGCCCTTTTTGCTGATCATCCCTCTCGCCCTCTCGCTTCAAGCCGAGGATGCCGCCGCCCCCCGCAAACTGCCCAGCCCCCAGGATGGCGGCATGTATATCGCACCGACTCCGGCACGGCCCATCGCGTTGCTCCCGGCATTGCCCGCACCGGAGGACGAGCAGTTCTACGCCGAGCGTGACGTGCCGCACGGCACCGTCGAGGTCGTGAAGTACCGCTCCACCGCCGGCGCGGAGAAGCAGATGCACATCTACCTCCCGCCCGACTACGCGAGCGCCTCCGACCGGCACTATCCCGTCCTCTACCTCGTCCACGGTGGCGGGGAGAACGACACCCACTGGACCAAGAGCGGCTTCACGCACCGGATCCTCGACAACCTCATCGCCGACGGCAAAGCCCGCCCGATGATCGTCGTGATGCCGAACGCCAGCGACCTGTTCACCGGCACGCCGTCCAAACTCGGCGAGGACGACGCCTGCTCGCGCGAGTTTCTCCAGGACATCCTGCCCTTTGTCGACACCCGTTACCGCACCCGCCCGAACCGCGAAAGCCGCGCCGTCGCCGGCCTCTCCATGGGCGGCTTCGTCGTCCTCAACACCGGGCTCACCCACCTCGACACCTTCGGAGAACTCTACGTCTTCAGCTCCGGCTACTGGCCGCGTGAGCTCGAGACGTTCAAGGCCAACATCGAGCCGCTGCTCAGCGACCCCAAGATCAACGAGCGCTTCGTCCAGCCCATCTACTTCGGCGTCGGCGAGACCGACATCGCCTACCGCAACAGCATGCGCACCCTCGCCGTCTTCGCCGACCACGGCGTGCGCAACTTCTCCGTACTCAGTTCCCACGGCCACGAATGGCTGAACTGGCGCCGGTACCTCTGGCAGACCGCCCAGATCATGTTCCCCGAAACCCGCTGATCCGCCCCCCTTTGTTTAGCCCATGAAAAAATACCTAATCCGACTCGCAGCCCTGCTCCTGGTCTCTTCGTTCGTTGCCATCGGCGCCACCCGCGCCGCCGATGCCCCCGCGAAGCAAACCTTTGTCGTCGTCCACGGCGCCACCGCCGGCGGCTGGGAGTGGAAACGCGCCGGCCAGTGCCTCACCGACGACGGCCACAACGTGTACCGCGTCACCCTCACCGGGCTCGGCGAGCGCATGCACCTCAACGGCCCGCACATCGACCTCCAGACCCACATCAACGACGTCGTAAACACGATCCTCTTCGAAGATCTCCACGACGTCGTCCTCACCGGCCACAGCTACGGCGGCATGGTCATCACCGGCGTAATCGACCGCATCCCAGAACGGATCAAGCATGTCGTCTACCTCGACGCCGCCGTGCCCGAAGACGGCCAGTCCATCTGGGATCTCTTCGGCGGCAATCCGCCCAACACCAACACCGTCGACGGCATGATGCAGGTCTCCTGGGTAAAGCCCGGCGACAAGCCGCCGCACAGCGTCGCCCAGTCGATCAAGTGCTTCAACACGCCCGTCTCCTACAAGAACCCCGCCGCCCGCACCCTGCCCGTGACCTACGTCGCCTTCGTCCCGAAGGATCAGTCCGCCGACGGGCGTGCGAAGAAGGACAAGAGCTGGCAAAACGCTGTCGCCCGCGGCTGGACCATCCGCACCTTCCCCGGCCACCACGTCGCACATCAGGAAGACCCGCGCGGCGTCGCCACCATCATTGAGCAATCGGTGAACGACGTGAACAAGCCCGCCACGGCCCCCGCGCAAAAGTAAATTCACCCACCGCCCTCGCGCCCACCATGCACGGTCTCCTTCGTCTCGTTCCCACGCGCCGCATCCTTACAATCGGCGCACTCCTGCTGGTTGGCGCGACGGCGTGCCTCGCGCAACCCACGCCCTCGACGCCACGGATCAAGAAACCCACCGGCATTGAAATCGTCGGCACGCTTCCAGAGCCGGCCCGCCCGTTCCACGAGCAGGATCTCGCCGGCTATGTGATGGTCTATTTCAAGGACCAGACGCACTCCGCCTACCTTGCCGTCAGCCGCGACGGCACCACCTTCACCGACGTCAACGGCGGCGAGCCCGTCTTCGACGGCGAGCTCCTCGCCGAGCAGAAGGGCGTGCGCGACCCACACCTCGCCCGCGGCCCCGACGGCGCCTTTTACCTCGCGATGACCGATCTGCACATCTTCGGCCAGCGCGCCGGCTTCCGCGACACCGCGTGGCAACGCCCCGAGGAGGAGCACGGCTGGGGCAACAACCGCGCCCTCGTCCTCATGAAGTCGTGGGACCTGATCCACTGGACCCACGCGATCTTCCGCGTCGACCTCGCGTTCCCCGAGCTCGGCGACATCGACTGCGCCTGGGCGCCCGAAACGACCTACGACCCCGTCGCCAAGCGCATGGTCGTCTATTTCACCATCCGCTACGCCAACAAGAACGCCAACCTCTACTGGGCCTACGCCGACGACGCCTTCACCAAGCTCACCACCACACCCAAAATGATCCCCGGCATCGGCGGCATCGACGGCGACCTCACCCTCGTCGGCGACCAGTGGCATCTCTTCTACGTGGGCGGCGCCAAAATCTTCCACGCCGTCTCGCCCCGCTTCTCCGACGGTTTCGTCGGCGACACCCGACGGATAGACCCCGAGACGAAACCGACCGAGGCGCCCAACCTCTTCCGCCGCCTCGGCACCGACACCTGGGTCCTTATGTACGACGTCTATGGCGCCCGGCCAAACAACATGGGCTTCAGCGAGACGAAAGACTTCGTCTCGTTCCAGGACATCGGCCACTTCAACGAAGGCACGATGAAGGGCACCAATTTCGAGCGCCCCAAACACGGCGCTGTCACTTACCTTACCGCCGACGAGCTTGCCGCCGTCACGGCACACTGGGAAACCCATTCTGATACCAAGTAGCGCTCCGCCTTATCATCGCGCTCCCTAGCTTCACCAAACCATCTCCATCCCGATGAAACACACCATCACCCTCCTCGTACTCAGCATGCTCGCCGCCGTGCCCGCCACGGCCCAAGAGCATCCGGAACAGGTCTCGGCCGACCGCGCAAAGAACCACTTCGCCCGTCCCATCGAGCTCGCCGCCGACGATGTGCGGCTCTTCCCGGAAGCCCCCGAGGGCTACCGCACTGCGCGCGCCGACATCGCGCACGGCCGCCTCGAAATGTTTGAGTACGACTCGACCGTCACCGGCAAGCGCCGCAAGGCCAACGTCTATCTCCCCGCCGGCTACTCGGCGGAGAAAAAGTATCCCGTGCTTTACCTCCTCCACGGCATCGGCGGCGACCCGTACGAGTGGACCGGCTATGTGAAGGCCGACGTCATTCTCGACAACCTCATCGCCGACGGGAAAACCGTGCCGATGATCGTCGTGATGCCCAACGGCCGCGCCATCCCGGACGACCGTGCCGAGGGCAACCCGTTTGAGCCCGCCAAGGCCGCCGGCTTCGCCAAGTTCGAGGGCGATCTCCTCAACTGCCTGATCCCCGCCATCGGGGCAAAGTACTCCGTGCTCACCGACCGCGAGCACCGCGCCATCGCCGGTCTCTCCATGGGCGGCGGGCAGACGTTTAACTTCGGCCTCGGGCACCTCGACACGTTCGCCTGGGTCGGCGCCTTCTCCGCCGCGCCCAACACCAAGCCACCGGCCGAGCTCCTCCCCGATCCCGCCGCCGCCACCAAACAGCTCAAGCTCTTCTACATCTCCTGCGGCAACAAGGACGGCCTGATCAACTTCTCCCAAGGCGTGCACCGCTACGCCAAGGAGCACGGCGTACCGCACCTCTGGAACGTCGATGACCACGGCCACGACGGCGACACCTGGGGCAGCAACCTCTATCACTTCTCCCAGCGCCT
>Ga0209201_1003217_pt1 | contig 14578 bp, 11 predicted proteins | sample AD_UKC055_MetaG_FD_184411 | JGI IMG/M metagenome (GOLD analysis project Ga0209201, IMG submission 184411) | Active sludge microbial communities of municipal wastewater-treating anaerobic digesters from USA - AD_UKC055_MetaG (SPAdes) (version 2) | ecosystem: Engineered > Bioreactor > Anaerobic >...
GGCGTTGGGTAGTCGAATCGGCTGTGCCATGCTCCAAAAACAGCATGGCGGGCAAAGGTTGTCCAGCTTTTTCTAACGCTCCTTCCAACCCGCATTAAGGCTTACTGCTTTTCTTGAATCAGCCGTGGAGTTCGTGGATTGGCTGGAAGATGCGAAGCGAACGAATTTTAGCGACGAGAAGGTGGACGAGAAGCAGATGCTCCTGTTCAACGATGAATTGCTCGCTGCGAACGGAACCCCAATAGGAACGGCATAATGGGCGATTCACCTGACCAAGCTAAAGCGCTGGCCGACTTCCTCGCCCGGCACGTAAAGGCGTACGACCCGACCACGGACGGCTATGAGCGCCCGCCGTTCGCCGCTGACATCAAGGAGGGCAAGAACGATCCGATTTACAGCGCGCACTCGTATCACACCAAGGTTCCACCGCGCAGCATCATCCCGTACATCCTCCACTATACCCAGCCGGGCGACCTCGTACTCGACCTGTTCTGCGGGTCGGGGATGACCGGCGTTGCCGCGCAGATGTGCGCAAAGCCGCCTGCCGATATTTTGGAGCAGTTCCCCGAACTGAAAGATCGCGTTGGCCCGCGTGCCTGCATCCTCAACGACCTGTCGCCCGCCGCCTGCCACATCGCTTACAACTACAACACCCCGGTTGATGTCAGGACTCTCAAGCAGGAATTCGAGCGCATCAAGGCAGCGGTGAAGGACGAATTCGACTGGTTGTACGGCACCGAACATTACGAACCCGCCGTGGGCCTCTACGACCCGGCCAACGCCGAGGTTGCCAGCCGTCTCAAAAATCCGCCGGGCGGTAAGACAAGGCACGACCTGCTTGAGGAAAGCGAACGCACATGGGAACTGCTCACCAAGGCCGAGGTCGAGAAGCGGCTCGGCTACCCGGTGACCGAACTGCCGCGTGACGACAAATGGGGCGATCTGGATTTAGCAAAGGTCAAACACTGGGTCTGCATCCCGGCGACGATTCAGTACACGATCTGGTCGGACGTTTACCGGTGCGAGGGCTTTGTCACTATTGAAGAACCCACCGGCAAAGTCAGCACACGGGGCAAGAACGTGGGCAAGCCGATCACGGCGAAGAAGCGCGTAGCGCGTGGGTGCGGGAGACTCTTCGACCTATGGAGCGTTGCACGTAATCACGAAACCGGTGAAGTGACGGACAGCTTCTCGTGTCCGTTCTGTACGACGGAGTGGACGAAACTCCACTTGAAGCGCGTCGACGCTGCCCCTGTCGTTACGAACTACCTCACAGTTCGCCTGCAAACTGCGAAGGGAGAAATCAAGGAAGCCCGGTTCCGGGGCGACCGACGAACAACCCGAATGGAACAAGAGCGAATCCAGCAGATCGAAAGCGCGAAGCTGGACTACTGGATTCCCGCGAACGAGATGGACCCCGGCGGTCCGCAGTATCGCCGAAGTGCTCTGAACGTTCGAGGCATCAAGAAGGTTGTGGATTTCTGGACGAGCCGAAACCGTCGCGCTTTTGCATCACTGTGGCACTATGCCGGAGACATTCAGGATTACCGCCTGAAGCGGGCAGTTCAGTTCCTGCTCACCAGTTTCGTCGCCCGCGTTTCTCGCAAGTCCGAGTTCCGCGAAAGTGGTGGTGCTGGTAATACACACAACCTGACCATTTCATCCATCACTCGTGAGGATAATCTGCTCAAGGCGTGGGGCGCAAAAGAGAAGGACATCGTTGGTTTTTACGAACATGCCACGCGTGTTTTCCATCAGGGAAACGCGTTCGTTCGTGTAGGCTCCGCAACTGCGTTGACCGAGATGCCTGATTCGAGTGTGGACTACGTGTTCACCGACCCGCCCTTTGGCTCGAACATCTATTACTCTGAGCCAAATCTGCTGTGGGAAGTCTGGCTCGGACAAACAACCGAAGTCGCATGTGAAGCCGTCGTTCACAGGAAGAATGATGGAGGCACCAAAAGGCTACCAGACTATGCGCGGATAATGGCTGAGGCGTTCAAGGAAATGTTTCGAGTCCTGAAACCGGGTAGGTGGGCGACCGTTGAGTTCAACAATTCAGATGGCGCGGTGTTTGAAGCCATCAAACAGGGCGTTCGCGGAGCGGGTTTTGAAATCGCGAACATGCTCTTGCTGGACAAAGAGCAGAAGACCTTTAAGCAGATCAAGGGTGCGGAAGGCGAGGAAGATGTCGTGGACAAGGACGTGTTGTTCAACCTCCACAAGCCTGCCGTCGTCCGCACCGAGGTTGAGGCAGAAGACCACGACTTGGAGCAGCAGGTGGCGGACGCCGTGCGTCAGCACTTACAGACCTTGCCGGAGCGCATCAAGGCCGAGCCTGCCAAATACAACGACGAGCACCGGACCACCGCCACGATCAACAGCATGTTGATGAACACGCTGATCCCGCGTGGCATCAGCGTCGAGCGGTTGAACCTGCCATTTATCGAGCGCGTTTGCGCCCGGTACTTCCGCAAGGTGGGGCAGCGTTGGTACCTGCGCGGTGAGGCTGTCGGTGGCAATGGCGGCGGCTTGGTACAGGAGGAAGTCACGATCAAAGACGAGTTGTCGGCTATCGCGTGGCTGCGCCAGAAGCTGGAGTCTCGCCCCACGCTCATCGGCGAACTCAAACCGCTCTGGATGCGGGCCACGGGACTGCTTGCCGCCAATGTGTCACAGTTGCTGATCCTCGAAGACCTGCTCACTGAAAACTTCTGGCGCGACGCGGACACCAACCGCTGGCGTGAACCCACCGCCGAAGAACGCGAACGGATGAACGATGACCGTTCACTACGCGTGCTCCATGATGCCGAGCGTTTCGTAAACAACACTCTCGACCTCCCGACCACGGACGAGCAGCGCTGCCAGTGGATTGAAGTGTTATTCCAAGCTTGTCGGGCCATCGAGGATAACGAGGCGGATGCCTTGCCCGCCCTGCGTGGCTTCGACAAGGCCGAGGCGTATTCGCTCATCCCGCGTCTGTTTCAAAGCATTCTGCGCGATCACGTCAGCAAGGACGCCTATACCCGCGCCGAGAAGCAGGCCCGCGCTGCCTCGCAGCGTGTGGCGAAACAGGCGGAGCAGGAACAGAAGGCGAAGGCCAAGGCACGACCGGACGCCAATCAAACCATCCTCGATTTCGGCGGGTGAACCTGAACATGGCACTCAAGACACCACCAGAAATCTTCCGCGACTGGCTTGCCGGGCGGGACAAGGAAACCCGCGTGGCCGTGGCGGTCGATTCCGACCGGTTTCTGGCCGAAGCCAAGGTGCTGGACAAGCCGTCGCTGGTCGATCCGGCTGGCCGCGAGTGGCAGTTGGTCGTGTTCCGGGGTGATGACCTTGCCTTCCGGCTGCGGTTCCGCGACGCCACAACCAAAGGCCGCACCGTAATCGTGCTGTCACGCGGTCCTGATTCGGTGGAGCCGATAGATGTCTCTTATGTCGCTGACGTGCTGGCGAAGAACGAGGCGGGCGATCCGCTGGACCTGTCCGTCAGCGCGTTCTTCCGCCGGATCGCGCCCAAGATCAACTTCCCGGTTGTCGAACTGCGCCGGTTCAAGGCCGAGTTGCTGACGCGGCTGGAGCACGTGCAGGAAGCGGCGGACAAGGTGATCCAGAAGTGGGGCAAGCCGGATAGCTGGGGCCGGGGTCAGGTGGGCGCGATGGTGTTGCTGGCTCATCACCCGGAACTGGTCCTCGGCGACATCTGGCCGGACGAGGACGCGCCCGCCGATTTCCTCGCGCACGTCGTGCGGCTGCTGGTCGGGTTGCCGCAGTTGCGCTCCCACCGGAACGTGGTGCGGCAGGTGATCCATGAGGCCGCCCGGCAGCAGGTGGAAAACACGCTTTTCTGGGTGGACGCCGAACCGGACGAGTTGGCGGCGTATCTGGCGCTCCGCGACTTTGCCGGGCAGGCCAGCTTGCAGAATCCATCCACACAGCTTGCCGGGCTGCAACTGTTCGCGCCGGAACTGGACTTGGCCAAAATGGAAGCGGTCGCCCCCAAGGTCATCGCCGCGCTGAAGAAATCATCAGGCACTTGGGGAGCCGTAAACCAGTGCGCAGAGGTGTTTCTCACCCCCAAGCGCTTGAGCAAGGCGCTGGCGCTGGTGCCGACCGGGGCTGGCGGAACGCCGAATGCGGGGGCGCTACTGAAGCAGGGCAGCGCGGCGGTACTGCGGCAACAGTTGATCGCCGTCCTGAAGGCTTTCTTTGCCCAGCCGTCCACGCAGGCGCTGGCATGGGTGACGCCGTTGGAAGACCATGAATTTCTGAGCGCGGTCGAGCCGCTTTCCGAGCGTACCCGGCAGTGCCGGGCCGCGTTAAACCTGTTGCTGCGTTTACAGCGTATTGAACAACGCCTCGCGCTGGGTGTACCGGCCCTGCCTCACGCGGACGCGCTGCTGGACTGGTACATCGGCAACGGGCAGCACCTGCTGGAACTGGACCTGTCCCATGCGCATCACGATCTGGATGCGTGCGGCGATGACGAACTCTTAGAACAGGGACAGCAATATCTGTTTGGTGGACCGGACGAATTGCGGCCCACACCGGCCTCGTTGAAGGGACGCGTGTTGGCCCGCTTGTGCCACTTGGATGAAACGCTGGCCATCTTCGTAAAAGCGGGGCCGGAGCAGTTCGGCAAGGGCACACGCAGTGTGCGCGGTCTGCTGCGTGGCAAGATTGATGTGGCGAAGATGTCGGCGGGAGCGTTGCCGGGCCGGGTCTGGGTGCTGGTATTCGATGGGATGCGGTTCGATAGCTGGGAGATGGTGGTGAAGCCGATGCTGGCCGAGTTCTTCGAGATTGAAGACGCGCCGATGTTCTGCGTGCTACCGAGCTTCACGGTTTACGCCCGGAAAGGGCTGCTGGCCGGAGCGCTGCCTTCGGAATGGAAAGGGTTCAAAGGCACGTACTCGGACAACGAGCCGCAGCTTCTTGCGGTGAACATGGGCTTCAACGCGCAGGAGGCGAAGTCGAAGCTGCGGTTTGTCACCGAGGCGGACACGATCAAGGCGCGGGCGAAGCTGACTTTCACGGACAAGGACGCCGCGCCGGTGAACGTGTTAATTTACCCGGTTTCCGACGACGCCTGCCATGATTTCGGCGGTGATCTTGCCTCATTCAACAACAAGATTCGGGCGGACATCCTCGGCAACAAAAGCGAGGGCGTGCGCGGCATCCTCGACGACCTACTGAAGCGCATCGGTCCCGACGATACCGTCGTGTTGGCGTCCGATCACGGGTTTGTGGAGTTGCTGCCGGGCGACGCTGTGGAGGTAGCCGCTGCCGAGGCGGCCAAGGCGGGCCGAACGCTGGAGGCTACAGTGCGCTGGCGATACATCGAGGGCTTTGCTCCGGCCAAGATGCCGGAGGCCGTGGCGGTCCCGGTTGGCGGCGAGAAAGTCTGGATGGCTCCGGCGCGGCGCTGGTTCTGCCGTGAGGGGACCAAGGATACCCCGCGCTATACGCATGGCGGCCTGTCGCTGGCGGAAGTGGTCGTGCCGGGAGTGGTCCTGCGCCGGGTGACCGCCAAGGTAGCAAGGGCGGAGTTGGTTGACCTGCTCGTGGTGATACCGGCGGATGAAGACGCGGTGGTGGATGTTCCGGTGACCATTCGCAACAGCGGCAACTGCGAAGTGGAATTTGAAGTGCGCGTGTTGAACAACCTCGGCGAGGAACTGCTGGCAAAACGCGCCCGGTTGGCACCGGCCACAACGCACAAGGAAACCGCCTGCGTGCTGGCCAAGTACAAGGAGGGCAGCGACCGCGAGATTGACCACAGCAACACTGTGACGGCGGTCACGCTGCGGCTGCGCCACACGGATTTGCAGGGTGATTGGCGCGATGCTTTGGACGGCTTGATTACGATTCCGGTGAAGGTGAAGCCCAAGGCGGTGAAACTGGAGACTGACGCGCTCAAGAGCTTTGACGACATTTAAGGGAGACTTTACATGGCAGACGAAAAACAACCGCAACCTCCGCTCACGCCGCTGGACGAAAAGATTCAGCGCGTCCTGAGCGACCGCGTGATCCTGAAGCCGCTGACGCGCTGGAATGAGGCTTACAAGGAGTTCCCGCGCTTCGTGATGGAGTATTTGGTCAGCCGCTACGTGGACCCCGCCGACCCGGTGACCGGCCAGCACAAGATCGACAAGATTTTGACCGAACATTATTCGGAGAGTGCGAAGAAGGAACTGATTAAGAGCCGCATCAAGGAGCGCGGCCAATACACGCTGCTGGGCCAGTTGACGGTTCGCCTCGATGCGGGCCGCGATCATTACTGGGCCAGCGTGCCCGCGCTTGGCGATGACACCGTGCGTGTTTCCCAGAAGGTGCTGGCCCAATACGCAGACGTTCTGCTGACCAGTGGCGCGTGGGGCACGATGGAGATGGAGTACGACGGCACCTACGAAATCAAGAGCCGCAAGTATCCCTTCTACATCCGCGAGTTTACACCGCTGCAATACACCCGGTTGAATCTGGATGATTTCGTCGAAAAGCGGTCGGCGTTTACGGACGACGAATGGCTCGACCTGCTGGTGCAGTCCATCGGCTTCAATCCGGCGCGGTTCGACCGGCGGGTGAAGATGCTCATGCTGATGCGGGTCGTGCCGTTCGTGGAGAGCAACTTCAACCTCATCGAGCTTGGACCGCGAGAAACAGGCAAAACCTACACGTTCCGCAACACGTCGAGCCGGTCCTTCGTGGTTTCCGGCGGCAAGGCGACCCCGGCAACGTTGTTCTACAACAAGGCATCGCGGAAGCTGGGTGTGGTGGGCCTGAAGCATGTGGTGTTCTTCGACGAAATCGCCAATACGCGGTTCGATGACGCGGAGGCGAGCATCAGCGTGCTAAAGGACTACATGCAGACCGGGAAGTTCAGCCGGGGCGACCAAGAGTTTTCGGCCCCGTGTTCCATCGTGCTGGGCGGCAACATCGACACCAATCTCGAACTGCGTCAACCGGAGGAAGGCTACAAACACCTGTTCCAAGTGCTGCCGGTCGAACTACAAGACCCGGCTTTCCTCGACCGTATTCACGCGTACCTGCCGGGCTGGGAGATGCCGAAGATTCGCCCGGAGAATTATTCCATCGGCTACGGCCTGCTCACCGATTACATGGCGGAGATTTTCGCCGAACTGCGGCGGCGCAACTTCCAGACACACGTCCACGCGTGGGTGGATTTGGGCACTATGACAGGGCGCAATCAGGACGCCATCAAGAAGACCACGGCGGGCCTGCTGAAGCTGCTCCACCCGCATCGCAGCCCGGAAACCGTCGAGCGTGAGGCCATCGCCGCGCTGGTGGAGACGGCGGTCGAGATGCGCAAGCGCGTCACGGACCAGTTGGCCAAGATTCTCCCCGCCGAGTTCAGCGCGGTCGAATACGGCTACAAGGTGAAGTAACGGTGAAAGCCCTTACTCTGCGCCCGCACTGGGCATGGTTCGTCGTACACGGCTACAAGGACATCGAGAACCGGTCGTGGCCGACACGCCTGCGTAGGCGCAATCGGCGGGCGATGCGTGCCGATCATTGAATTGAACAACCTGTGGCTGTTCTCATCGAAGGAATCTCGGTGGTGCTGAGAGCAGAAGCGGTTCTTGGCAAGTATTCTGGGGGTTGGCAGGGCTTTATGGCCGTCGTGGCAAACTCGACGCTCTGTGCTGATGGTGAACTGATAAGAGTCGGATTCATGGCCCCGCATGACACCAAGAACTTCATCGAAGCGTTGGCCGCCCACGGGATCATCTACCTTCGAGAGGGGCAGGCTGAAGACCTCGTTGTCGTGGATCAGCAACGTGGTTTTGCCGCACCGTGCATCTGGGCAGAGTTCGGACAAGTGGACTGGCAAGGTGACCCAACCAAAAAGGTGTCCGCTTGCCGAGCGGTTAAATCGACGCGAACCGAGTTGGTGACGCCAGACGGATGGACTTACGAGGGATCGCTCAGTTCAAGGTTTGTGTTCGTGGAGGCTGGACGGGTGCCAGAATTCATGGATTTCCTCCGCCACGAAAACGGCTTGGATGTTTACAGGGACTTGCGCACTGGAAAGGAGGTTTATGTCAGCAGACCGGGCCGAGGCGGGCAGGGCTGAATCACTCTTGCGAGACAAAGGCCGCTGACGGGCGGTTTTATGGCGGAACTATTCAACAACATCTATCGTTTTCGAGCCGGAACTTGGCCGGGATGCGGGTCTTGACCATCTCCACGAGCGTCGCCGCGATCTGATCCGGCTCCGCCCGGTCGATGAAGAAGAAATCCGACTCCCTGCCCTTGGGCGCTGGACCTGTTCTCAGGGCTACCCCTTGCTTCCGCAGGTTATACAGGCGAGAATCACTTGCTCAGCGCTTGTGGTTTCGATGCACCACCAACCGGCGGGGAGGCATTTCAGCCTCCGTTAGGGGTAGCAAGCTCTGGTTTCGGCCAGAAATGTGAACAACTGGTGCATAACTGCTAATAACTCCCCCTTTCGGGCATGCGTCAACGAGTCTTTAATTCGTGTCAATGACGCATCGCGATTTACCGGGTGACATCGAGGTTTATGAAATTGGCCTACGACGGCTTTACGTCAAAACCGGCGTTCGGAGCTTTGCGATTTCTGAAGGTGACGTGACCCCCGAAGAATTGGTCGTCATTGCCAAGGACATCGCCGACCGGCAAGCAAGACCGTCTGAGTCTCAAATCGGACAGGCTTCTGTTTTGGGGCGCGGTCCAGACGCTCAAGCCCGCGAGACGGCCTCCGTCGGCTGGCGGAAATAGCGTCTGACAAACAGGGGATACGCCAGCATGACTGCTGCACTGGCGAGTGAGAGGTAGGCAAGCCAGTGGCTCTGCACGAAAGGGTGTTGGCTCATCATCTCGATCTGCCGCTGGGCTTCTGCCCTCCGGGCCGCGCCCGGTCAGACGGCTACCACCGGCGGGTTGGCCCTGATCGACACGCACACCCACTTCTACGATCCCAGCCGCCCCGAAGGTGTGCCGTGGCCGCCTCGTGACAAGAAACGGCTTTACCGCACGGTGCTCCCCAAGGACTACCGTGCCCTGCCCGTGCCCCGGCCCGTGACCGGTACGGTGGTGGTGGAGGCCAGCCCTTGGGTCGAAGACAACCAGTGGGTGCTCGATCTCGCGGCTAAGGAATCGTTCATCGTGGGCTTGGTGGGCAACCTGCCGGTCGGCTCCAAACAGTTCGCCGGACACCTGAAACGGTTTGCAGCCAACAAGGTCTTTCGCGGCATCCGCATCCGCGACCGGAAGCTGGAGGGCACACTGGATGACCGGGCCTTCACCAGCGATCTGAAACTGCTGACTGACCATGACCTGTCGCTGGATTTGGTGGGTGGCAGCGAAATTCTCTGGTTTGCGGATCGGCTGGCGACAGACCTGCCCAGCCTGCGGATCGTCATCGACCATCTGGCGGGCGTCAGGGTCGAGGGCAAAGCGCCGGAAAAGAGGGCGAAGCAGGGAAAAAAGAAGGCGGACGCCGAGTTGGACTTGGACTGAATCGGCGTCATTTGGGCGGAAAACTTTGCCCTTTCAGGTCCGGAACAGCCTGAAAGGCAACGGGCTGGCTGATGTCCTTGAAAGTTAAAGCGGCGCGTTTTAATTTTCAAGGAAGTCATTTGAAGCATGATTGAACGAACACAGTATCTGGCGACGATCCGCGAGCGGCTACAGCGCTTCCCGGTGGTGTCCGTGCTTGGGCCAAGGCAGGGCGGCAAGACGACGCAGGTGACGACGCGCCTGCCGTTGATTGATGTGTCGGTTTCGCGATAATCAACGTCAAGGCAGGCAATCATGATGCTGGCTTTTCGAGAAACTAGTCCCCACCACCACACCGACGACGGTCCCGATGAGCGCCCCGGCCACGAAATCCGAAAACCAATGGATGGTCATGGAAACTCCAAGGCCGATATAGAAAGCATAGGTGATTGCCAAATAGCCGAGCCATCTCTGGTTTGGGAAAAGCTTGAAGACCGTGACAGCCATCGCGAAGGCGATGGTCGTGTGCGAGGACGGCCAGCCCCAAAAGACCCCGCCGCGCAGCAGGCCGAATCGGAAGACACCGCTCAGGTCCACGCCGACGCCGTGCGCTGGATGAGCACGACCGGTAATCGCTTTGTACCCGGCAGCGATGATACCGCCGATTACCTCGGCTTGGGTGATGGCCCAAGCAATTAGCCGGGTCGGGGCACTTCGGCTAAGGCTGCCCAGCAGAAACAGCGTGAGCGGCAGGGTAAGCGGCAAAAGCCCTCCAATGGGGACAGCGGGCCATAACCAAGACCGAAGCATCGGAGAGCGCGTGCGGAGGAAATACTGCCAGTCGAAACCGAACACAACCAGAGCAAGGGTGAGGATAATCGCCGTCAGGTGCCAGACGAGCATTCGGCCCCGAAAGCAGTTGATTGCGTTGCGTGGCAGTGTCGAAAAGAACAGTTTCATTTTGTTATCGCTGGGTGCCGCCGGTCTGCCAACCTCATAAATTGCCGAGGGACCGGGGTTAGCCCGGCTCCAGCATCGCGGCGATGGTGGAAATCGCGTTCCCTTCCAGCCGGTTGTTGACGAACACGAATGTCCTGCGCTTCGGCCCCGCCGCCTGCCCTTCGGCAATCAGCCCCCTGCCAGCGGCCCGCGCCTCTGGGTTTACCTCCTTGATGCTGTCGTAAGGCTCGAAAGCCTTCACGGCCTGCTCATACTTGCGGCCCGGCTTGAGCAGGAAGCGGGCAGCGATCAGTTCGGGGTTGGTCCGGCTGCCCGATAGCGCCATCTGATCGTTTACCGGCGGCATGGCATCCCACGAGTTGTAAACATGCGCTACGTGGTGCCGGGCGAGGCAATCGAAGTATTCGGGCTTGAGCCAGTTGCGGTTTCTCATCTCCACCCCGTACGGCCAGCCTGTAGGCAACTGGCCGAGGAACCGGTCGAGGTCGACGATGAAGTCCCGGCCATGTTCGTAGTCGGTGGGCCAGAACCGGGAGAACTCGAACATGAGCAGGCCGATGCTCGCGCGGACGGCCTCGCAGGGCTTCAAGAACGCCTTCACGAACAGATTGGCGTTGAGGAAGTTCTCGTTAGGCTTCCCGGCCTGCCCCCCGAACCGGTCGAGCTTGGGATACTTCTTGATGGTGATGGCATCGGTCACCTTGAGGCCGAACAGGAAATCGTCCGGCGTCTGATTGACCATGCCTTCCAAGTATTGCTGGCTGGGGAAGGTGTAATAGGCGGCATCGACGCAGACGGTCTTGAAGACCTCGGCATATTCGCGCAGGCACTCGCGCTTGAACCGAGTTTCGGCAAACTTGCCCCGGTATTCGTAGCGGGCGCGGTCGTAGAACATCCCGCACCAGCCGGGGTATTTCCACGATGACGTTCCGATGTAGACGCCCTGCGTCGCCAACGTGGCAGCCCGGTCTGCCAGTTCTTGGCGGCTGAAGCTCATGGCGCTCAATCTAACCCGCTCAGCTAGGGGGCCGCAATGTGCTTGCTGTGATAGAATGCGCGTGCTGTCACCCAAATCCTGACTTCCGTTCGTGCGAGCAAGGAGTGCAAGCCCGATATTTGGGACATCACGGACGAAAGAACGTTCCCTTCCTCGTCCGCCCTCGCTGAACCAAGGAACCCCGTTCAAACGGCCTGTCGTTCTGTTTAATCGTCCCTCTGACACGCCGCGGTGACGGGGGCGGGTCTTTTTCCGGCGCGGCCAGCCCCCTGCCCAAAGGCACCGAGCGGCGATTACGACCATGTGAGCTTAGCCGCGGCTGCGAAATTTTGGGAACTGAGGCCGCACGAAGTAAAACGTACCGGCTACCAGAAGGAAAAACACCATGTATGCCACAGTAAACATCCACGCTGGAAAGTCATAGAACAGCAGTTTGTGGAGCCAGTACGAGATGAAACCATTTTGATACACTGCTCTTGATCGAAGTGCCTCCTCCCACGTCGTCAAGGGACACCAGAAGCCAAACACGCTCTCGGCGGCCACGACTCCAATCAGGAGCAAATGGACCACCCGGAAAGAGAAGTTCCGAACGAAGGCCCAATGGCGAAAATGCCCCACCCAGATAACAGGCAACGCCCCCAGATTGAACAGCACCACGATTGCGTGGAGGACCAGTATCACATCGGCCAAGCTGGCAACGAGTGGACGCATTGAAATCTCAGGCCGCGAGTTCCGCGCATACGTTTAAGCTACAACGGGAAGACCTGAAGCGCGACCCCAAGAAGCCCGCCGCCCACCAAAAACCGCTCCTGCGGCCTGCTAGGCACCGTAGACGGCCATTGGAGCGCGGCTCCATGCCCTGACCCGACGAGGTCAGCTACCTCGCGCACACTCTCGCAGTCGTCGACCATGAGGACGATGGGACACGAGCGGCTCGACGGAGCTACGAAGGTAGGCAAGACGGCGAATGCGAGTGAGTTGCACGAGGTTCGATTTCGGATTGAGATTCGACCTCCTTGATGCACCCACTTGCGGAATAGCGCCTACGAAGACTTTGAAGGCGTAACTCGGAAGCCCTCGGAGGCGGGGCAGTAGCCCCTATCGCTTCATTGCTCGAACATGGCTGACGGCGATTTTCCGACCACCTATTGGGCAGAATTGGCCCTTAAACTGCTAAGAATACCCGATCCTCTATTTAGCTCATGTACCAGCCGCCATTTACGTTGATAGTCTGGCCGGTGATGTAGCCGTTGCTGACCAGCATCACGACCACGTCGGCGACTTCCTCCACCGTGCCGAACCGGCCTACAGGACTCAGGTCTGGCCGGGCTTTGGGATTGCTTGTGACCATCTCGGTAGCGATGAGCGCCGGAGTAATGGCGTTGACCGTGATGCCCTCCTTGGCCAGCAGGGCCGCGTAGGAATGCGTCAGGCCCAGAACGCCCGCCTTGGAGGAGGCATAGTGTGGGCCGATAACCCCGCCGGTTTGCGCTGCTACCGAGGACAGGTTGATAATGCGCCCCCAAGCGCGTTCGCGCATCCCTTGCAGTACCGCCTGCGTGACTAGAAAAATCGACTTAAGGTTGACGGTCAACACTTCATGCCAGTCCCGCTCCGTAATCTCGGCCAAAGGCTGGGGTCGACTGATGCCCGCGTTGTTCACCAGAATGCCGATGCTCCCCAGCCCGCTTTCCACGGTTTCCACCAGCCGGGAGACTTCGCGGGCCTTTGAAACATCCGCCTTGATGGCCAGAGCGCGACGGCCAACGGCTCTGATCTGTGAGCAGACCTCCTGCGCCTCAACCTCGCGGCTGCGGAAATTCACCGCGACATCGGCTCCAGCCTTCGCCAGAGCTAACGCGATTGCCCGACCAATGCCACTGCTACCCCCGGTCACGAGCGCTATTCTCTCGGTTGGTTCGTTGCTCATATCCTTCTCTTTCTATCCGCTGGTCATGCGGCTTGGCCAGCAGTAAGACGACACGGCAGTCGCCGTCATCAGTCGCATCAATGCCCGGCCAAATGTTTTGATTAACCCTTTTGCTCGGACGAGGGCAAAGGGACTGGCGGACACCGACGAGACTGGGAATTGTCTTTCACCGGACTTTGAGCGGATTCAAAATACGCCCACATGAGCAAACCGAAGTCCGCCAAGCCCGCCCGGCGCAAAGCCGCCTCTACGAAGCCGGACGCGCCGCGCTGCGGATTGTGCGGCAAGCGGGGCAGGCTCATCCGCACCGAGTGCTGCGGCCAGTGGATTTGCGACGACGAGCACAAGTATGTGCTGTTCTCGTATGCCCGGAACAGTTGCCACCGCAACCACCGGCGCTACACGCTCTGCGCCTACCATCACACGGAACGGCATTCCGGGTCATGGCAGGACTGCCCGAAGTGCCAAGCCGACCTCCCGACCGAGATTTATGTCTGGTATGGCACCAACGAGTACAACTTCCAGAAGCTGGTCAATCCGCCGGATTATGCGCCCACGACGTGCGTTGGTTGCGGAACGATCATCAGCCTGAGCGAAGACGGATACTCTCGCGGCCCCGATGGCTACCGATGCGATGCCTGTACCAACAAGGTATTGGCCGAAATTGCTAAGAAACGCCCCGCCAGCAGTTGAAGTTGTGATTATGTTCGACGTGGCAAATCCAATCCTTTGGCTCCTTGGCGTGCCTGCGCTCGGCATAATCTTCCTTCTGTTGCGGAGGCGTTTAAGCGCGGAGGGGCGGGCGCGGCGGCGGCGGGAGAGAAGCAACAGGCCGGTGATCTGGCGAAAGCGAGGCCCGACCGTCAAGCTGGCGGTCGATGTCGGTAAGCCCAAAGACAACCCCAAGTGTTGAGGGAAACGAATTTACAGGAGGCTGGCAGCATGAATGTAAGAGAAATCCAGTCAAAGGCCATACTCTCCGCCTCTAAGGTTTATGACTATGTCATCAATCCCTATGTAGGTTGTCAGCACGCTTGCTCTTACTGCTATGCTCGCTTCATGAAAAGGTTCAGCGGGCATAAGGAACCGTGGGGCCAATTTGTCGATGTAAAGATCAACGCGGCGGATTTGTTGCGAGCGGAGATAAGGAAGAAAAGGCGAGCAAGGGTATGGATCAGCGGCGTATGTGACCCTTATCAGCCTCT
>Ga0209201_1003223_pt1 | contig 14550 bp, 9 predicted proteins | sample AD_UKC055_MetaG_FD_184411 | JGI IMG/M metagenome (GOLD analysis project Ga0209201, IMG submission 184411) | Active sludge microbial communities of municipal wastewater-treating anaerobic digesters from USA - AD_UKC055_MetaG (SPAdes) (version 2) | ecosystem: Engineered > Bioreactor > Anaerobic >...
TCTTTAGAAAAATATCTAACTAATTTAGTGAATATGGAGATCGAAAAAAGTCAGAGAGAATCAGTAGAAAGATCGAATGAAGATGCGAGTGAACAAAAAGAAAACACGCCCGAAAGCGTGTAGCGTTTGACGGCTTGCCAAGCCCCCTGGTACTGCCCCAGAGTATTACATTTCACTAGTTTTACATCCGGTGAAAGTTCGGATGTTGCCCGTTTTTTAGACTTCTTTCGGCTCGGCCTTTGCAGGCTTCTCCGCAAGAATCTTCTTGGCGATTTTCTTACGGAAAATTGCCAGACCACCCAAAAGGGCGGTCATGAAGATTCCGTAAGTTGTTGCCTTGCCAGCAATATCTGCTGCATTGTTTGCAGCAGTTGTTGCTTCTTTCGCGGCAGCAACAGCTTTCGCGGTTTCCGCCTGCGCGGCAACCAACTGAGTTTCCGGGACGTATCCCAGTTTATCAGCCATCCAATCAATCGGACCAGCAAAAGCTGATCCGGCGATTACCAACATCACAAATACTGCCAAAGTTACAAAGAATTTTTTCATATGTTCTTATCTCCTTTCACTATTTAGTTGATTCGATATTATAATAATTTCTATATAAATCTTTTGAATATCAGAAAAAAATGGTTTCATATAGAAATAATATGATAATTTTTAAGCATTTTTAGACATAAAATATGGAGGCGTAAGTTTTGAACAATAAAATTATATTTGTAATTGGCGCTTGGCCGAATACAAAAGAAAAGACAAAATTTTTAATCAATAAAATTAAGTTCTTAAAAGAGAAGAATTTTCCAGTTTGTTTAGTTACTCATTATCCTGTAACTGAAGAAGTTCAGGGATTAGTGGATTATTATATTTATGAAAAAGAAAACATTCTAAGTGACGGTTGGAGATTAACTTTCTGGCGTATGAAAGATGGCGTTAAACAAGATAGGATTTCTAATGTTGATTATCATGGGGTTGCTTGTTTAATGAATATTAGAAACGCTATAGATTTATTATTAATTAAAGAAAGATACCACACTATTCATTATGTTGAATCTGATTTAGACTATGATTTTGATCAATATATGAAATTATTTGAAGAAAATAATTCTGAAGATAAAGTAGCATTCTTTGTTCACTATCAGGATAATATGTACCGGACAGATCTCTTTTCATGTGACATGGAATGGTATAATTTAGTTATACCTAGATGTCAATCGTGGGAAGAATTTAAACAAGTTGCTCCTCATACCAATTACATTTTGGAATATTGGTTTGGGACAATCGTAAATAATAAAACTAAACCCGAAAATATTGTTTTCATCAAAGATTTTAAAGTTGATAATAAATGGACTCAAGCACATTATGTTGATTGGGACGTTGATGATAGACCAAGTTTAGATTTTGCCGATGCACCAGAAGTATTTCATACTAGTAAAAATCGGCATGATAGTTTTAAAACAGTTCTTGAAGATCTTTATAAAAATAAGAAAATCAATCCATTAATTGTTGAAGTTGGGGTGACAAGAAATCCTGGTAATTTGAGTGATGGAGATTCTACTTCAATCTGGGCTTGGTATATTTCTAAATACGGTGGATCATATCATGGATGTGATATCAATAAAGATAATTTATTAAAATGTACAGAGGTTTTAAAGAAATATATTACAGGATCTGATAAATCTACTTCTGTTGCTCTAACTCAAAAAGACGGAATTGAATTTTTGAGAAATATAAAGTATAATAATATTGATTTATTATATCTTGATACAATTGATTGGGTAAAGGATTCTTATGATTCTGGGATATATCATTTAAAATTACTATTAGAAGCTATTGATAAAGTGAGTATCGGTGGCTATATTATGTTTGACGATACATTTGATGTTGATACATTTGAAGGTAAAGGAGAACTTGCTATTCCATATTTACTTGGATCTAATCGTTTTACATGTATCCATCGAGGCTATCAATTCATTTTTAGAAGAGATTGTTGAGGAAAATTATGGACAATTTTGAAATTCAAGAATTAATTTTTGAAGTATCGAAATATAGAAGTGACATACTGAAAGATATAGATAAAATATTTTCTCGAATAAAGGAGAACAACAAAGATCTCGCCGCTAAAAAAGAACTTACACAGAAAATTAAAGAATTTACTTCAGTTAAGCACGTAGTTCTAACTTTAAAACCAAAATATACTAATGCATCAGTAATACCGATTTACAATCAAACAATATCTACAGATCTTATCAATTTGTTAAAAGATTTTGAATCTGGGGAGAATCTTAAAAATCTAAATGTAATTGAAGAACCATCAAAATATATTAAAAAAGTATACATTATTATAGGAATTGATTTAATTAATATGTTTTCTCCAAGAGAATTAACATCAATTCTTTTACATGAACTTGGACATGTATACACTTACACATCAAATCTTCCTAGACTCTTATTACATCTTTTTCAAAAATTTGTTGGATTTGTTGGAGAAATATTCAAAACACCAATTCTAGCAATATTGAATCTTCTTTCTCTTCCAGCTTACGCGATTGCTAGCTTAATTGTTATTACTTTAACTCGTTCTCTTACATTTTTGGAACATAAGAGTGAATATCGAGCAGATCAGTTTCCGATTAAATATGGTTATGGTGATGAATTTGTAAAAGTTCTTTATAAACTCCATAGTAGACAAGTTGAAGTAGAAAAACACAGATCATGGTATGAAAAATTATGGAGTTTTATCAACAGTTGGTTTATACCGTCAACACATCCTGCAAGTTCGAAACGAATTAATGAGATGTCTGATAAAATATTAGATGAGTATAAAAAGATTTATCCAAATTTAGATAAAGAACTGAGTATTATCTTAAAAGATATTAAACATAAGTGAGGTGATAATAGTATATTATGAATATAACAGGTTATGGTCAATATTCAAAAGGAACTGCTGGAGTTAGAAATCCTAAAAGAAATATAAATTCTCAGCTAAAATTGATTTTTATTTATCCAATCCTTATCGCGGATAAGATAAAAGTTCAGAGTACTCCCCCATTTGAACAACTTATAAGAGATTTCATTTCTGTTACTTTCTTATCAGATTTATTTGTTGAGAATGCATTTAGTATTATAGGAACCGCTAATCAAATTCGCCCACTTTGGGATGAACGACAACAATCGGTAGATCCTACTAGTGGAATCCTTCGGACACTCGCTGCACAGCAGGGAATAAGTTCGGCTGGTTACGGAACTGCTTCTCCAAACTATAATGTTGATGCTGCTTACGCTGGAGTTCTTCAACAAAAGATTACTCAGAAAACAGCAGTTATTCAACAGCTTATTAAAACAGATCCAAAATTAGCGAAATTCAGACCCTATATTGAAACAATTACAATGGGCAACATGATTGAAGTTCCCGTTATCGTTGGTACGTCTTCGTTTCAAGTAGATACTTTAACTCTTATGTGGGTCCTAATCGCTTCTATTGGATTAAATCTCAGTTTAGATTCAGAAACCAATATTGATGCTGTTTTTAAAGAATTGGAAAGTTTGGATGAAAAGAAATATTGGCGGTTATTAAATAACTTAATAACTGATCCGACAGTTCGACAAAATCTTGGAAGTTGGTTTCAACGAGGAGTCATTGGTATTTCAAGGGGAGTTGAGCGGGTTACTAGGCGTTTTAATATATTGCCTTCACTTCAACAGGCAGCGAGTAATAAAAGATTTAAAATTCAGTCTCAAATTGATAATGAAGAAGAACTCAAAACTCAACAACAATTTATACCATTGTATTTGAATCGAACTGATTTGGATAATACTAAAACATATTTTAAGTTTGTACTAAATCGAACTTCGGCAGAAAGACGTTTTGGTCTTGATGCTACCGATGAAAGAACAAGTAGAGTGAGAGTACAGGAAGCTAGTCTTGGATCTCAATCTATCCGATATCGAAATTTTTTAATAAATTCTTTTACAGATATTATGGGAACTACTGGAACAATCTGGTTATTATCAATAGGTAATTTAATTAGTATATCATCAAGTGGTTTAAATGTTGTTAATGTGAAAAAAGAGAAAATTGATGACGAATTGTTTGATAATATAACTGATATTGTTGGAAAGTTATTTGCAAATATCGACAAGAGTTTTCGACAAGAGAATATAAAAGAAAAAATAGAATCATTAAAAGATTTATGTGCAATAGATAGTGTTGAAGTTGTCGAAAATATTAGTCGTTGGGCAGGAGATACTTCTATTTCGGTTGGATCATTCAATAATTCAACTTATCTACATTTTGTTGATATGTTTGAGAAAGCTAGCGGAGTTAGTAAATCTCTATCTGTAAGATTAGAGAAACAATTACAGACAGTAGTTGCCGATACTTATTCAAGAGAATTTAATTCAAATTTGATAGTAGTTAAAAATCTTATTAATCAAGTTGTTAAGAATTTTATTAAAGAGTTTGTGGATGAAGAAGATCAAACCCCTGACAGCGAATTTACTCTTGAGAATCTTGGAATTGCTGATAGAAATAAAATATTACGACAAGTTATTCCAACGTTTCATGATGGGATTGTTGATATCTTATATTTTCTATTTTTAGCTAAATTTCAAGAGGTATTGTGTAAATTTATATTAATTGCTGATGTTGAAATTGAAAAGTCCGTGAATGAGGTTACATCTTGGCCGAATTATACATTAGTGCTTCCTGTTGAAATTGTAGTTGCGTTACACGCTGCAATTATGGGTAAAAGCTGGAAGCACATGTTGTCTGGTGGACAGATTGGGCGATCATTACAACCAAATTCCACACCCTTAACAAAAGAACAAGTAAATATGCCAGATGTAAGTGCTACTTATATTAAAAGTATTGTGAAATTTATTGCCAACCGACTAAATGTTCCGAATCTAATTGTGGTAGATTCTAAAAGAGGAGAAGTTCATTATCAATTAATGAACCAAACAGATGTGAACAAATCAAGAATTCAAACATTAGCTACATTTGTACAATCTAAAGTGGATAGACCATTAACTACAACACAATCTCAAAATTATTATTAGGAGGATTTTCAAATGCAATTATCTTTTGACAATTACAATTTAGATGTGATGAAAGATGCTAAATCGGCTCTTATAAAGATTCAAGAGGCGAAAGAGAAAAAGAAAGATCATATGACAATTATCCAAGAAGGTATTACCAAAGCTACTGCCGGTGCAGATTTTTTTGAATCATATGATGCTTTGATTTGGGAAGGCAAAGTTAAAGTTGATATGCTTTACTTTGATCAGTTCCTACAGAAATTAGAAGAGTCCGATGAATTATATAAAGCTCTTGGTAGTTACTTTAAAAACATTCGACAGATTTATGAATTTGTAAATTTAAAGCCAGAGATTTATGGTAAGGGTTTGACTTTTGAAATTCTTGAGAAATCCAATGAAGTTCAGCGGCAAACTCTATCAACGATCATTTATGAATATTTTGACAAATCATTTTATTCATTAACTCCAGAACAGAGAACCGAAAAATATCTTGAGAAATCAAGAGAATTATCCAAGACCCTTATTAGTGAAGGAGCAAATCCAGAGGAAGCGATAGCATACAGTACAAAAGTTAATATCGTAGAAAATCTTCTGCTTCGGATTGCTTTCCCATTTGCTGTAAAATCTAGGATTGATTATCTTATTGAATCTGCAGATTATCGAAAAGTTTTTGATCAGGAAACATTGGTCGAATTAGTAGAATCATTTAATAGTAAGGTACATAATATTGCAAAAGTGGTTGCTGCTGTCGTTTAATTTTTTATTATAAAAGGAGAGTATATTGTGAGCAATCAAGTATTGACAATTTATAATCAATTAGATAAAACAATTCAAGCAAATCCAAATCTACGAACAAAACTTCATGGTGAGTTAAGTAGATTAATATCTACCACATACACACAGGCTATGAACTCTGATGAGGGGTATTGTTACAAATTCACCATTCCAACAACAGCAGTGATGAATCTTTTTACATTATTACAGCTTGATCCTAAAACAGTAGGAAATGCATTTCAAGCTGATTGGAAATTTCCAAACAATGCGATCATGTATAATGATTCATATTATCAAATATTGCTGCTGCTAGTTTATTATGGAATTAAAAAGAATGATGATCAAATGATTAACAATTCCTTATTTTTACTATTACAGAAACTTTGGAATGGTCGAAAATATGCATATATTAAATATTGTGATAAAAGAGTTATGAAATATGTCGTAGCTCATTTGGTTAATAAAAAACATAATGTTACGAAGTTTGATTCGCCGCTAGCACTTTTGAAAGATTATTATGTTACAACTTTGATGAAGAAATATCGTCCAGAGATTGCAAAAGATGTATATAGATTGCGACAATTATTTATGCAAAGTTGGGCGAGAATTGATCAGTTGTTTGTTTTTAATCCAGTAATAGATGCGGCTTCTGGCGAGAAAAGAGCGCAAGGTGGTTTATTGCCATTGTATATGAAAGCTAAAGAGAATGGATTGTTTTTAACAACTCCAACAATTATTAAAGGTGATGATGAAGAAACTGGATTTGATCAATATTCAACTATTCATAATAGAGATGAAATAGTCACATCTACAGCTGATTTTATTTCCATGAATGCTAAAGCACAATACCCGAACTCATTTGTTATGGAAATAAACAAAGCAACAAAAGTATCTGCAAAAGTTATTGAAACCATGTTATCTGCTTTGCATAATCATAAAAACTATGATATGATTCATGATGCATTATCAATTATTTTATCTCGTACAAACGTTTCTGACAAGAATGATATTTGTAATAAAGATTTTATGGTAAATGTGAAACGAAATATTATTTCATCAAAGAATACTGAAGAAATTCGTAAAATGCAGAAAATTTTAAACGGATTGTCTTCTAAAATCTTTAAAGAAGATTTGATGTTAGATTTTGATAATTATGGAAAAGCTCAACAGATGCAGATTTGTAATGTTGTTTTGTATGGATTGATTTATAATTTAAAGAAGCATAATTGTCAAGGATTAGTTGATATTATGTGATTTAAAAGTTTTATCCGGCAAGATCTAGCTTAAGATCTTGCCGGATAATGGAGAAAAAATATGGGAATAATTCAAGATGTAACAAGTGGAATATTTAAAAATTCCGGTGGAAGTATAATGGGTGATATGTTTGGATATGAAGGGGCAGATTTAGTATCATATTTAAATACTGTATTTACTTCACCAAAAAGCGATGTAATAAAATATTTTTACCAACAACTGTATCGGGATTTCGCACCTGATATTAATGGTTATACTTTAGTGTTCTTCATTCCACCACATTTATCTGGATATGATTATTTAAGTAGTTCAAATCATTATAGTCAAGATGATAAAGACAGTTACATGAATATTGTTGGTAAAATTATGACATTTGCTGCAATAGATTTTACTCCACCGCAAAGTCAAATACGATCAGAAAATATTTCATTACGAAGTGGTGCTGTTCCGATAGCATCAGAAGTATCAGAAACTGATACATGCTCTATTACATTTATTGATAATCGACAACTAGATATATATATGTTTCATCATATTTGGATTGAATATATTCGAGAAATTTTAGAAGGAACCATTGAACCAAATCCGGGATATTATACTAGTCCAGAAGAATCTGAATTTAGTGATGCAAAAGAATTATATAGTTCAATAGATTATGCTGCTTCTTTTTATATTGTGAAGTATCGTCCAGACATGCAAACTGTTACTTTTGTGAGTAAATGTGTCGGAGTCTTCCCCCAGAGCTTGCCGAATAAAGAACTTATTGGGTCAAGAACAACAAATGAAATGGTTACTTTACCATTTACATACTCATGTAGTGGTTATAGAGAGGCTTTATATACTGAGAACACAGCAATTAGCGGAACTAGACACTGGCTTTTTGATGAGTTAGATGAAGTTGTTCAAAAATTTGCTTCACAAGATGGGAGTGGAATGTTTGGTGGATTTCTTGGTGGAGTATTAAATACAGCTTTAGGATCAACATCTGGAGCTTTAAAAAATCTAACAGGCAATGCTGCTAAACTTGGTGGAATCGTTGGAAGCACTGTTAGTGGTGTGAAAAGTATGTGGGGAAGTGTACAAGGGGTAGCAAAGGCAAATGGGTTTCAGGAAATTTTTAATATAAAAAATAATAATATATAAATATAGTGTTGTAGGGAGCTTATAAAAATTATGGCAAATCTATTACCAACATTAAATTATACAACTCCAGAGGAATTTGTAAATTATTATTATGATCAATTAAAAACAGAGTTGGGAATATTTGACCTACAAATCAGTAAAGTTGGATTTGTTGGTTTTTTTATGAATCTTTTAGGATATACTCACTTTGATTTAAAACAATATTATGATAGTCTTTTTAAAGAAGCATTTATTGGAACATCTCAAACAGAAGAGAGCCAATACATTCATGCATCAACATATGGTTATATCCCTACTTTCGCTACGGCAGCTTCTGCTGTAGGAACTATAGAGTTTGATATGGTAAATTGGCTACCTCGTCGACCTTATGGAGTTGTTCGAAGAGAGGTTATTGTGGGATATAGTAGTTCTTCTGGAACTATTACCCAAATAGATGCCAAATTTTTTATTGATAATTTTCAATTTACCATTGATGCAATATATAAATTTATTGAAGTTGAAGACAATGGATTATATTATTATTCTGCAGATGTTATTACTGCAGATGGTACAAAGTTAACAATTCCATCATCTACTTCAACAATATCTGTACCACTTTATTCTACTACACAGTATTCACAAAAAGAAATATCCTTTGTGCTCAAGCCGTATAATTTTGGATCATTTCAAACATATTATTTCGGAATTGATGCTGGGTATTATCTTTCGGATTTACAAGTTTTCGTAATTCCATCTGGATCAGTTGCTGAAGAAGAATATCAAATAAAATATACGAAATACCTTGAAAAGGGAGACAGCAAAAGTGTTTTCTTAAGAAAAATAACTTCAACAAATTATGTTCTCGAATTTGGATCAGGGATTAGAGGAAATTGGATTTCTGGGGCTTCGATTAGATTGGTTATTAAATCTACAAGAGGTACTTCTGGAAATCTTATTGATAAAACAAATTTGAAAATTCAAATTATCGGCAATGTATTAGCATATGATTATATGTATACGCCTGCTGGAGATTTAACGCCCTCTAGTTCATTACCATCTGTGTCGCAGCAACCACTTGTTGATTTTGATTATTCTGAAGCTGGATTAGATCCACTGAGTGGTGAAGATTTACGAGATGCAATTGTTAATTTTATTCAAACACGTGATAATATGATGAGTCAGCAAGATTTTTATAATATTGCTGCTAATTACTTTGATGATTTTAAATTTCTCTTTAAGAAGTTTAATGTGTTTGATAATATTTTTCATCTATGTCGAGCTTATCGGGATAGAAATCAATCAATTTGTTATACTCTTAATCACAATGAACAAGTATTAGATTTAAATTCCACTTCCGATATTGCATATGTTCCGACAGCAACGCCAGTTGCTGGTGGATCACTTTCTGATGATACTTATGGCTATTTTGTGGTAGCAATTGATGAATGGGGACAATCTGCACCATCTGTAGTCGTAACAGCTACTACCAGTGGAACAGACAACTCTGTAAAAATTGATTGGGTAGCAGTGCCATACGCTACGAAATATAGAGTGTATGGAAGATTTCCAACATTTAGAGATCAATATTGGGAGGTGAATGCTCCAACTGTAACATTCACTGATGATGGTACGGCCGGTACAGCTGACATTGAACCAATTTCTTACGAACTTCAACCATTATATTATAGACCAACATTTACAATAAATTCGGAATCTTTTATAAGCCCTTTTATCTATAAAGGAAATACCCGAATGAATTACTATGCTGGGTATATATTAAAAGATTTATCTCGAATTGACTTTGCAGATGTTGTTCTTGATCCAGCTATTATTGGAACTGGTTTTGATATTCCTGTTGTTTATCTTAATTTAGATTATGATGAAACGACTTATGAGACAACTATTCGACTTAAATCATATCAAACCATTAGTGATCTTGTATTTAATGTGTCTATTTATGGTGCAGATTTGAATATTGTTGATAAGCGCATGAGCTGTTTCCCATTGTCTGAAAATGAATTCACTTACATCTATGACAACGCTGACACGTTTGGTCTTTTTGAAAGTGAAATTCAAATAGAAATCAAATGTGGAATTTCAGATTCTGTTCTAACAAATAATTATAGTCCATTTAATACAGTTGGTGCAAATGTTCTAAAAGTGAAAGTTAATGATGCATCACCTTATTCCGGATCATTTACAACAATCACAATGACAGCTGGTGCTGCAGTGACAGCTGCGACACTGATTACAGAAATCAATACTCAATTTGGTCGTACTATCGCCTCATCTTATACTGATGATAATGGTAATGTGAGAATCAAGTTAACTCCTCCAGTTCTTGCCGGTGCAGAAACTGTTCAAAATATTTTTATAGCATTAACTGGATCAACATGTTTAACTGCATTAGGATTAACTGGGGACAATTCTGTTCCGGCAGTATTAAATGGTCCTTTAACTACACTTAAATTCACAAATACAACTAATAAATTTTATCAATTAGAAGACATTTCAGATCAATTAACATTAGTTAGGTATCAATCTGGGCAAGATTCATATATCGTTAATATTCCAGTTATGTATAATACTACTTTCGCAACTGATCCAGATTATTACCTTGATAAATTTAGAAATTTCATTACGACCGCGGTTTTTAATGAAAATAGAATGGTGACAGATAATGTTCAGTGCAGATTATTAAATTCTTATTATATTGAATCTCCTTTCATTGAAGCTATATTTTTACAAGGTGGAGAAATTTTTTCAGAAGACTATTACAATTATTTAGATCCTGTAATTGATACCATAAATACTCCTCCAACAGTTGCTTTAACCGGACAGAGATTTAGAGTAGGAACTGCTGGGGTTGGTGCATTTACGGGTCATAATAATGAAATTGCAACTTATAATGGATCTGGATGGGATTTTTATATTCCTATTTATTTAGCCGGATTACAACAAGATTTTGTTTTAGATTCGGATACCAATATTTATTATCGGTGGAACGGAACTAATTGGATTAGCTTACCGGTTATAAAGCTACCATTTAAGATGAGAGTTGAAGTAAAATGTGATAAAACATATATTCAGAGAAATTCAGTAGATATACCAACTGAAAGAGAAAATTTGATTTTGGCTATTGCTGAGTATTTGCAAAAGAGTTTTTCAGGACCAAATGTTGTTTTTTATAATAGTTTAATAACTGAATTTGTCCACACTAATAGATCATATGTTAAGTCTGTAAAGGTTTATGTAACAGATTCTTCTGTTACACCAAATAAAGTAGATAATGGAATAGAAGTATTGGCAGATAATACAATTTTATCAAATTTAAAAGCTAAATTAAATATTGTAAAATATTCACCTGTTATGATTCATTGGGATGTTGAAAATTTAGATATTGTAATGTCAATTGAGTAGTAGGTTTCATATCGGCAAGATCTCTTATTGTTTTTTATAAGAGATCTTGCCGATAAAATCGGAGGCGAAAATGATAATAAATGTTCCTCAGCAAATAAGTCCAGGAGTTACGGATCAAAGTTCAATAATATTATCAAATTTATTAAATATTGATAAGCAGACATTGAATACAATCCAAGAGACAAATGGAATAGATATAACTGACGAGAGAGTTTCTGAATGGATAAAGTGTCGTCAGAACCCTCTTTATTTTATTCTTAATTATGTGTATTTTCAAGAATTTGGTGGAAAACAACTATATTCGAAAGAATATATGCATGCTAAATTTAGAAGAACTGTAAGAACTGTATTTAGATATCACATGGTGATCTTGATGGCCTCAAGACAATTGGGAAAATCAACGATAGCTGCAGGTATTCTATCATGGGCTTTGACATTTTTTCCATCGAATCGTGCCGCTATCTTTAACTTTCAAAAAATGGCGGCTCAAGAAAATCTTAAGAAAATTAAATTTATAATGAAGAATCTTCCACCGTGGATGAAAGTTCCAAACCTTTCTAAAAGTGAGATAAAGACATATTTAGAATTAGTAAACGGGTCAAGAGTGGACACATTCTATCCTTCTACTACAGCTTCACCAGATACATTGTCTCGTTCTCTATCCGTACCTGTAATTTATGCCGATGAAGTTGCGTTTATTCCACACATGGAGGAGATATATGGTGCAGCTCAGCCAACTCTTTCTAAAGCGAGAGAACAGGCAATACGAAATTGTTATCCGTATATGATTCTTATGACATCGACACCTAACGGGGTTGAAGATTCTGGAAAATTTTTCTATGAAATGTATGATAGAGCAGTTGAATCTGATAATTTGTTTATGTTAGATGATGAAACTGGAGTTGAAGATTGGGCAGAATCTGTAGATGATATTATTAATGATCCTTCTAAAAATAGTTTTATTAGGATCAAATATCATTGGTCTGAAGATCAAACAAAAAATCTTGATTGGTATGAAAAACAGAAAAAAGAATTGAATTTTAATCAGCGAAAAATTAATCAGGAACTTGATCTATTATTTGTTGGTGGTGCTAATTGTATTTTCGATGATGATACACTTCAACGCATGATTTTTATTAATAGAGATTCTGTCGTTAATCTTAAACACCAAACTAAATTAGATCTATTTACTTCTAATTTTGATCAAAAAGATTATTATTTAATTGGTGTTGATACGGCAAGCTCTATTAAAGGCGCTTTTAATTCAATTGAAATATTCTCTTATAAAGATTTTCAACAAATTGGGGAAATGAATGTTCGTTTGGGATCTTTGGTTAAGTATGGTGAAGTTGTTGATGATCTCTTTAAATGGCTTTATAAAATTGTTGGGCAGAGAATTTTATTAGGTATTGAAAACAATTCGATTGGTAAAGCTATTGTTGAACATTTATTGTTTCATGTTAATAATTTTAATTATATTCCTCATATTTATAAAGATTTAAGAAAGAGTGAGATTCCAGGACAGAATGTTGATATGGCTGAGCACGAATATGGAATTAATACAAACGCTAGAACAAAAGAATTAATGGTTTCATTATTTTATGATGCGATTGTAGAAGACCCATCTCGTATTAAATCACAAGATTTGATTGGTCAGATGAGCGCAATTCAACGAAGTAATCGTGGTACGATCAAAAGTGATACGTTTTCAGATATGTTCATGGCAGCCTGCTTTTGCGCATATGTTAGAAAAATGACTCATTTGCAGATCGCGCCGCTACTAGAATATTCAAATGTACAAATTTCACAGAACTTCTTTTCAAGTATTAAATCAACAGCAGAATTAATGAATACAAAATTAATAATTCAAGCGGATAATAAGAATCAAATTAGTAGTTTTATTGACAAACCAAGAACAGTACAAGAAGATGAAATGTTAACTCACCAATATCATCAACAACAAAAATCTGGTGATGATCAAATTACTACTGATGATTGGCGTACATTTATGCCAATCATATCTCCATTTGATTAATTTTCTAAAAAAATAAAAAGAGGTTGATATTAATTATGGCAAGAAACATTCCAGGGTTAAATAGTCAATTATACAGTCCAATGGTAACATCATCTGCAAGAAGTGGTAACGCAGAAGCAGAATATAAGGATTATAAATCAATTGTTAGTCCATTGCAGAAAAAATTAATGTATCCAACAATGTTGGGTGCAATGTTTGCAGATCCAATGTATGCCAGACCTTTACTTGAAAAGTTTGGTCCTAAAGGTCTTGCTGCGAAAGTTGAATCTACTGGCGCGCTTGGAGCAATAAGTGGTTTGTCGGTACTTCTTCCAAGAGCACTATCCGAAGGATATAAATCTAGAAGACTGGCACATGAACGATCATATGCTAAACAATTAGGAGCAGTTGGATCTGCTTCCCGAGCTCTTGATAGTTTAAGCAGTCTTCGTAATATTATGACCTTGCCGGGATATACTGCACAAATGTTGGGGCATGGGTCTGGATTACTTAGACATACTCCTCGTCTGGAACATTTTTTAACTGGTCAAGCTAAGAATGTTCTTAAAACAGGGGCTTCCGGAGAAAATACTGGTGGGATTTTAAGTTCTGCTTACGGTGGAGCAAAAAATCTCGGAGATTTTCTTACTGGTGGACATGTATCTGGGGCGATTGCTGCTGGAGCTAAAAAAGGTGGAGTTGCTGGAGCATTATCTTCAGGAGCGGGTTTATTGGACAAAGGACTTTCTGGCTTACTATCTTCACCTTCAGGTGTTATGTTTGGTTTAATGGGCGCACAGATTGGGTTAGGAATTTATAAATCAATTAAATTAGCTAAACTTCAACCAAATCGACAACCTCCAGATAAATTTGCTAGAAGATTTTATAGTCCATCTCCATCACAAACAGCTATTAATAGAATATTAGCTTTA
>Ga0209201_1003233_pt1 | contig 14519 bp, 6 predicted proteins | sample AD_UKC055_MetaG_FD_184411 | JGI IMG/M metagenome (GOLD analysis project Ga0209201, IMG submission 184411) | Active sludge microbial communities of municipal wastewater-treating anaerobic digesters from USA - AD_UKC055_MetaG (SPAdes) (version 2) | ecosystem: Engineered > Bioreactor > Anaerobic >...
CACGGCGTCTGACTTCTCTTCCTTGGTAAATACCCTTCGTGCTCTTCTTGACATCCTTCCACTCCCTCGGGGGACCTTGCCATTCTCTCCCCCTTATCTCGGATGTCCATCTTTTGGAGCAGGCTCATTTTTCGAAGTTGTACGAAAAATAGTGAAAAAAATTGCTTATACGAGGGTCGTCACAATTGCAGTAAACCACCTTACCCTTGAAATGCTCTTGGTAGTGTTTCAACTCCCGCTCAATGTCTGCTAGTTGAGTGTAGAACTCATCCTTCTTCGAGCTTCTCGCCTGGTGAAGGTTGCGGTTTTTGTCCTTCATGGTCATCCATCCTCTAAGATCGGACCCATCTTATCCTCCTCGGCTTTCTAGACACAAGTGCGGAGCTGTTCTATTTGGCGTGGAAAGCTCACACCATCGCCACCATAAAGACATCCCGGGATTGCCGCTCCTGACCAGAATTCACATCTGCCCCTCCCCCATCCGTCCGCCCCACGTCCATAAACCACTCCCTGGCCCCGTCCTTCCTCAGGGCCCCGACCAGGATTCTGGCAATCTGCCTGCGTTCCCAGGGGTCAGCCGTCGGCCACATGGGCTTCAACCGGGCAAGCACCGAGGGGTCGTGGGTGCCGGTCAGTGTGTCGGGGGCGGTGCGGCCGATGAGGGCGTCGTTCAGGCGGATGATGGCCACGGCCAGGTATTCTAGAAGGTCGGGCAGGTTGGCCCCCTTTTCACGAAACGCCCGGCCGTTCAGCATCTCCACTTCGAACGGCCGCGGAAAGACGTCCGTCAGCCCTTCCTTGCGGACGTTTTCGATTGCACTCAGGACAGCGGATTCCATTGTCATGATTGGCCGCTATTGATTGGAGGAAGATTCCGGCGCCTTTGCCTGCTTCCTGCCCGCCCGGGACGCTTCCTGCAGGTCGCGGAATGTCCGGGCCAGTTCATTAAGTTGCGCGACCGGGTCCGCGGGATTGCCGCCGTCAAAACCGATGGTCACTGGCGTTGCACCACCTGCGTAAACCAGCTTTTCGCGGTCGATCATGACACCCTTGATTACCGCCTTGCCACGCGGCTTCCATTCGAGTGTCAGGGACATCAGGTTGGATTCAGAACCCTTCAGCTTCCAGCCGGTAGACGCGAAGATGGCGACCAGTTTGTCTTCAATTGCGTTTGCCAGGTCGAGTTCCCGGATCAAGTGCTCGAGGTCCTTGGCGGTGCCAAGCGTCTTCAAGATTATTGGGCGGGTCGGCTCGACCCGGTTGGAAGTCCTTAACGACCGGAAGGCCAACCAATCGTCATCGAAGGACTCAATCCACTCCTCGAAGCCCGCCTGTATGTCTTTCCGCCGGGTGGCAACCCAGGCTTCAAATTCGCCCTGGACCGCAGGTTCGCTGCCCGCGAAACCTTCAGGTCGAACCGCGACGTCCTTGATTGCGTTGTAATGCCGCAAAGCCGCGTCAAAAAGCATGTGCGAATCAAGATTGTCCGCGGGCTCGCCGTCGAACACCAGCATTTCATCACTCAGCCCGTCGAGCCCGTTCAGGTCATGGGATATGTACGTGATGTTGCCGACGTTGTTGATGACATGGGTCGACCGGCGGCTTCCGGACAGGCCGTACGCCTGGGCCATGATGGAATACGGAACGATGTGCTGCTTTTCAGGCGAACACTCGGCATCGATTACGCGTTCTTTGCAACGAAATGGCGGGGCGTCCCTGAAGCTGTATTTGTCGTACAGGAAATCCCTGGCCGACCTCGATCTTTCCAGACCGTACAGCATCAAGGTTGGAAGGCTTGTCAACGAATTGGCGTTTTCGAGGGCCGCAGAAATGGTCTGTTTGGTGAACCTGTCGTCAATCAGCGCCAGGATCTCCGTGATGCAGGCATCGGCGTCACCCTTCCCCGCGACAACGGCCGACGAATATTCCATCAACTTCTTGTCGTCGGGACTCGCCAGAAGGAGCTTCAGGGTCATCAACGCCAGGCCAGCCCGATATTCAGCGCGAATCCTGACACCGGCCTTGCCACGGATTTCCATCAGGTCCGCATACCTGATCAGGATGGTGAACACCGGCCACAGGGCGCGGGCGCTGGGCAGGAACTTGAAGGAATCCATGTACAGTTCGTTTTGCAGCAGTTCCTTCGTGGCCAGGACAACGTCCCTGACAACCTTCCAGATCTGGATGTCGTTGCCCTGTCGCAGTTCATTCACGAACCGGTCTTCATGAAGGACACCAAACGAAAACGACGTCTTCGAAAGCGCGTTGTAGGTGTGGTAAGACGAAGCCAGCACGAACACCCGAACGAACAGCTTGAATCCAAAGGCCCTTTCATTCATGCGGGCAAGCGCCCTGTCGCGCTGGCTGACCAGGCTTTCAACACCCGAATCGCCGCCCGTCCGGTGAATCTTTTCAAAGATGTCGCAAATCCATTCGTTCGCGTTTTTCGGTAGCTCCGGATCGAGCGGTACACGCTTCTTCGGCATTTTTGCGCCGGCCGACAACCGAAGCAACTGGGAAAACGCCCGTTCTTCTTCCTCGACGGGGCGGCCGCCGCTGTTGATCCGGATGAAGATGTCGATGACCTGGTCAAGGTTCCAGCTTCTGGGAAGTTTCTTCAGGAACAGTTTCCTGGTCTTCATTTCCCGGACGCGTCGGCGGAGTTCAGTCAGTTTCGCAAGCAGCCTGGTCATTTCCGGGCTGTCGGGGACGCCGGGTTCGATTTTGATTTCGTGACCAGCTTCCGGACCGGACACATGCCTCAGCAGGACATGTCCGTTCGTGACGAGGGCCCTGGCGTCGATGTCGTCGTCAAAAAAGCTTTTCAGCGGAATGCTGTTGTAGAGGTGCCGTTTGGGCGGAATTCCGGTCCTGGTCTTGCCGGCTTTCTTGCGGCGTTCCGTAAGTTTGTCCCGGTATTCGATCCAGTCAGCCGCTGTTTCCGTGTAAACGAACAGCGGCGCCGCCACGGCTTTCCCTTCCGGATCAAGCATGTCCTTGAACCCGGGTTCCTTCAGGCTTTCCAGATTGATGCTCCAATACTTTTTCAGGGGCTGCGGTGAAGTAGAAGACGCCTCGGTTCCTGCGTCTTGTTCCTGGCTTTCTTCAGTATCGGCGGCGGCGAAATCCTCGATCCCCTCGAAGGCGGCCATCAGGCTTCTGGTTCGCTGCTGGCCGTCGATGATCAGATAATCAAAGGGCGCCTTTTCCCGGGGCGCGGACGTGGCCGGGGCCGACCCGGCAGGCGCGGCAGCGACGCCGTTTTCGTACAACGGGATCCCGAATTCTTTGTCTGGCTTGTCCCACAGGATTACGCTGCCGCACGGCGTATCGAAAAACAGCGATTCAAGAAGTGCCGCCCGGTTACCCATGTCCCAGACGCCGCCCCGCTGGAAATGTGGCACACCCCATCGCCGGCAACTGGCAAGAATTTCTTCAACCGTGATCGTCCGTTCCCTTGAGCGTCCCATTATCAACACCCACTGAAGCATTCAAACAAGGCCACCACACACAACATTCAAACCCAGACCCGGCAGCTATTGAAAGCAAGACTACACCGCCGCCTCGATTTTTCAACCCCGGCTGTCAAGCGGTCTGATAGACTCCGGGGGCAATGACTTCATTTCCCGAGGTGCCAAATGGGGTGGCTTGATCCAATCCTGTCAACGGAAACATCGCCCGGGCGCACGCTGATTCTGTGCCGCACGGGGGCATCCGCGAACGCCGTGCGACGGTTTGTCGCTGGCCGCGGCGGGGCGCTGGGCGTCGAAATCGTCACGCCGTCGGGACTTGCGGCGGCGCTGGAACCGAATCGACTGCTTCCCGAAGAACATGAAGATACTGCCTTTACCGTACCGCAGGGACACCCATGGGAAACAGTGAACGATCGGCCGGGGCTGCGGGGCGTCCTCGCCGGACACCTGACCGACATCATGGTCGAAGGCCTGGATGAAAAGGACATCCCTGAAGAATGCAGGGACCAGGTCGCACCGTTACTGAAAATCGACGGCAGCGCCACCAGGGACATCGAATCCCTGCGACGTCTGCAGACCCTGGCGACAACCGGAACACCGGGCAAGCCCCTTGGTTATGATCGGGTCTTCGCCGTCGGTTTCGGCGACAGTTCGGCTGACCTGCCGCAACCACCCGGAACGAACCGCTTTTTCGACAGACTGCTGACGGCGCTGGATGCCAGAAAACTTTCTGCGCCGGCCATTTCGACGAACGCGCTGATCGACACCACGGTTGCGGCCGACGTGTCCAGCGAGGCCGCCTGGGTTTGTCAGCAGGCGCACCAGTTCTGCGCGGCGGGTGGCAAACCCGAAGACGTGCTCGTCCTTGTGGCTGGTCCGGAAGACACGGACCGAATCTCGGCCGCTTTGGTTCGAAGCGGCATCCCGTCGGCGATCGAACATTCCCAGCGACTGTCGCGCCACGCCCTTGCGGTACTGATTGAATCGATCCTGCCCTGGTTCAACGCGGAAACGGCCGATGCGACAACGCTGGATGGCGAGACGCTGCGAAAGGTTTTCCAGAGTCCCATGACTGGCAGCGCCCAGTATTCGGAAAAGGAAAAACAGATCCTGCGCGACCAGATCGCCGGACTGACAAAGCGTGCTCCTGAATCCCCGGACGCTCCGGATGACCCGACCGTGGCGCGTGCAGCCACTGAAGACGACCTCTGGGTCGGTCGGCGCACGGTTCGGGACGCCCTGGTGGCCTGTCATCTTGTCAAGGCCCCGTTGCCGGAGTGGATTGATGCCCTGGATGCCGTGGCGGCCGCTCAATCCCACAAAGTCACGGTGCGACGGTGCGCGATTCTTCTGGCCCAGCGGCTTCGGTGGCTTAGGGACGGCCATGGCCAGCGCCTGGAACATGTATCCACTTTCTTAAACAGGATCGGCCTGGTCACATTCCGGGATCGCGTCGCGATGTCCATCCAGGGGGCCATTTCCAGGGCAGGCAGGCGACCCACGACGACCGGGGTCCTGGCCGAAGTCCTTGAAGGGGCCGTGTCCAGTGGCGACATAAACACCGGGGTGCAGATCCAGAACTACGAAAACTACGATGGACGCCCTTCGGGCATGTGCCTGATGACCGGCCTCCATTCAAAAGGAATCGGCCAGGCCCCGAAACCCGACCCATTCTTCGGCGACGATTCACTTCGCGCCTGGGGCAGGATCGGCGGCGCCGAATATGTCGAATTCCTTCTGAAACAGATGGCATGCGCGGCGAAGCGGGCTGGTGCTGCAAGGGGATGTATCGTCAAGAGAGCCGCGGACGGACGCGCCGTCGTGCCGGTGTCCCATCCTCTTCTGGCGGCAAATCGGGACGCCCCTGAAGACAGCCTGAAAAACTACGGCCTGCGCGCGGCGACGCCGGAAGATGAAAACCGGCACGCACTGAATGTGGTGAAAAAAGCGGCTCCGCAAAACGCCACGGGCATCGGTGGGGCGGACGCGGCGGTCCATGCGGCAATGATGGCAACAACGGAGTGGATTCGCTTTGGCGGAATGTATGAAAGGGCCGCCACCAGCGGACCTGTCCACAATACCGCGACACTTCAGCAGGTCATCGAACGCGACTGGGATGACCTGCCACCCGCATTGAAACCTTACCTGGGCGACGCGTCCGCGGTGGACGGTGCCGCCCTGCCCCGGGATGCCGTCCTGTCGGTCACTGGCGCGTTCGAACCGATTTCACATTGCCTTTTCCAGGCGTTCCTGAAGACCCGTCTTGGATTCAGGGAAGCCGAAACACTGGAAGAGGAGCTGAACGCGAGGGAAGTCGGTACAGCGGTACACAAGGCCCTGGAAAATGTCGGGGTGGATTCCAGGTGGCGACCGGCGTCCGAAGCCGACAGGACCGCGGCAGTGGCTTCATTGACGACGGAACTGCACAAGCTGGTCGAGCAGGAACTGGAAGGGATGCTTGGCGACCTGCCTGACGCCACGCCGGGCCTGGATTCCGCCAGGGAGGGGCTCCGCGAACGCTGGAACAATCACCTGGAAATGTATGTCGACGGTCGGGTGAAAGATCTGGAAACACTGAAAGAACAAGCCCTTGACGCGGCCTACGACATGGCTTGTGCAACGCCGGAATACCAGGAGCTTGTTGCCAGGATCAAATCCCGGACGACAACAGATTCACACATAAAGCATTTGAAGCAGTGGCTGGCCCTGGCCGCCAAGGCAATCATCGAAGGATCCGATCCTTTCGCCGCCGAAATGTTTGCCCACTGCAACCGCAATTCCATCGTAATGGTGCAGCAATTGGCTGCCGAACCGGATGTCCCCGCCAAGCTCCAGGAACTCGCCACTGTGCTTGCGGACTCCGAAGCCTTGTTCCAGACACTCGCCGCTCCGATGCTTCGGGGCGCGACGGAATGGAAATTCGGCAAATCCAGGGATGATGCAGAAAGTACCGAACTGGCGCTTCAACTGGGCGATGAATCAGTGCTGGTAAGGGGCTCGGTCGACCGCGTCAGGGTCACTGGGAATCCAGGTGGACCAACAGGCGTCGAAATCGCGGACTACAAAACCGGCAAATCGTTCGCGAAGACACTGGACAAAAAGCTCCCGGCCGGCCTTTATCCCCAGTTGCCGCTGTACGCCATTGCCCTGCAGGAATCCATCAGGCAAGGGAAGGCACCAGATTTCCTGCGTGAAACGCCCGTTGCAACTCGGCTGGCATACGACTTTGTCCAGGATCATTCGAGTGCCGGCCTGAAACAGTGGGAACCCGGGGCGGGCAAGCCTTCGCTGGCCGAAACCGCGGCGCTGCTGGGATGGCTTGTCGGACTGGTTCGAAAGGGACAGTACCCTGTCCTGCCACATCCGGCGACATGTCCCGTAATCAACTATCGCGGCCACGACTACTGCGCTTACAGGTCGGTTTGCCGCTTCCACTCCCACCCGGGAACGGAAGAGGTTCTTGACGAAGACGCCGGGACGGAGGACGCAGAATGAGCAATAAAAACAACAGACTGACTGTCGTGTCGGCTGCGGCGGGAACAGGCAAGACCACCACCCTGGTCCGCAAATACCTGTCGCTTCTGAAGGACGGCATATCACCGCGAAGCATCATCGCGATCACGTTCACACGCAAAGCCGCGGCCGAACTGGTGGAAGCGGTTTCAATGTGCCTTCGCGCCAGCCAGGGGAGGCCCGTTCCGGACAAGTTCAGGCAGGAATATGAGGACTGCTACACGGACTGTGTGCCCACTGACGAACGCACCATCCAGGACGCGCTGAACGAGCTGCCGAACGCCCCGGCTGGAACCGTTGACAGCTTCGTGTTGAACCTCCTGTCCGAATTCGCGCTGGAAGCGCGTCTGCCGGTTGGTGATGACGGCGACCCGGCCTGGCTGGACTTCCCGATCGGCAGCGGCGGCGTTTCAGAAGTCTTCGAAGCGGCAATCCGGGAAGTGATAGACCCGAAGGACGGGAAAGTTCCGCCAGAAGCATCCAGTCTGCTGAAACACATGGGGATCAAGGAACTGATCACTCGTGTTTCCGAAACCATTTCCGACCTTTCCGCCATGATCGACACTGGCGCCACGCCGCTGACCGGTATTGAACTGGTTGACATGGTGCTGGACAGGACCGCGGAAATATTCAAAACGGCGGTGAAAGACAGCCCGGAAATCCTGACGATTGACACAAAAGATACCAAGCCGTTCTTCAAACCTGTTGAAGCCTGGCGCGCCAGCAACTACGCCGGTACTGCCCCGTTGGACCTGCTTGCCTGGTGTGCGAACGCAACGGCCGGTAATCCTGAAAAATTGACAAAGAAGGCGACACCCCTCAGATATGCCCTGATGCAGGAAGAAATTGATTTCGGCATCGCCACGGTCGGGTTGGACGAGGCCGTTCTGACATTCAAGGGTGGCCTTGACGCAGAAGACCTTTCCGAATGCGACAGAATCAGGAACGACCTTATTGTCTTGTCCCTCAAGGCCAGGGCCCATGCCCTTCGGATGGCGGCAGCTTCAGGTTCGCTTGACCACGATCTGTTGACAGAAGCGGCTATCGATCTGTGTACCAGGAAGGGACGATCCGAACGGTTGAAAAAACGCTTCCAGGCCCTGCTTGTCGATGAGGTCCAGGATTCCAGCCCGAGGCAATTTGAACTGTACCGGGCGCTTGAAAATCTTCCCGTCGATCCTGGCCACGGCGATGACAATCAGCCGCTGCAGACGTTCTTCGTCGGCGATTCCCGTCAGAGCATCTACCTCTTCAGGGGCGCTGAACCGGCCGAACTTGGCGAGCTTGTCAAACGTGCGGAGTCGACCCCGGGGGCACTGGATAATCTGGACAAAAATTATCGAAGCACGCCGGCCATGGTCGAGGCGCAGAAGGCCCTGTTCAACCGAATTCTGGAAAGTTGCGGAGATAAGCCGGGGTTGGCGGGGATCGACGGTTTCGATCACGTGACGTCGAACGAAAAAAAGAAGGCCCACGAACTGCCGGAATCAGCGCCGTTCCACGAACCCATCGTGACGGTTACTCTGGACAAGCCTGAGGTTGGCCAGGAAGATTGGCACACGAGCGAATTTCATGATGCCGCCATCGATGTCTTTGCCGAAAGAATCTGTCACGCCTGGGGAAAGGACGGGGAAGACAGGCCGGATGATACGGCGGCCGTCCTGACGACATCCTGGTCGAAAGCCATTGTGGCCCGTGACCGCCTGAGGGCCATCCTGCGGGCGGCCAGCGCTGGTGACGCCTTCCTGGACGGCAGCCGTGAACTGACGGAAGGCCAGGTCGCAATGGACGTTCGAACTATTGTCAAGGCGCTGTGGGATCACACCGACGACATTTCATGGGCCGGTTTGTGGCGACACCCGATGATTGGCATTTCCGACGCCGGCCTGGCCGCATTTCAGATGGGACGGGGCATACAGAATTCCGGAAAGCCCATTCGCGGGCTGGCACGGGCGCTGGCTTCGGATCCTCTGTCGCCAGAAGTCTTTCCCGAAGCTGACATCAAGGCATTCAATCGGGCCAGCCCGTTCCTGGTCAGGGCAACCCGGGAAATCGGGAGGATGCCGACTGCCGACGTCGTCGAACACCTGGCGTCAAATCTGCAATGGCGGTCAATCCTGCTGAATGGACCGGGCGGCGAAGACTCTGTCGCGCAACTGGAAGTCATCCTGGACTGGATTCGCCAGACCGAGGCCGATGTCGTCGACCCCGACAAGGTCGTGTCGATGCTGGAACAGGGTGAAGCTGACGAGACCCCGAGGGTCGAGCTTTACCGTGGGGCCAGATCGGTCAGTTGCACGACCATTCACCAGGCTAAGGGTCTGAAATACGACCACGTCATGATTTACGCGATCGGCACATCCCCGTCGGGTGCCAATGATGAATCCTGGCGACGCGCCAGCGTCGTGTACAACGGGAAGTCCAAGACCCTGGTTGGTGTAAAGATCGATCCCAACCGTGCCCTTAAACCGACCGCGGACCCGATATTCAGGCTGGTCGACCGAATCAATGAAATCAGGCGGGATCAGGAGCGACTGCGCCTGGCGTATGTCGCGGTGACCCGGGCGGTCAGATCGGTGACATTCGCTGTCGGGGCCGGCGATAACGGAATTCACGATTCCCTGTCGGAACGATGGCTTGCCGAACCGGAAATCCCCGGCGTGACAAGGGTCTCACGGCCGGCGCCAAAGGAAATCGACCCATCAATCGCGGCCCATGTCGTCGCACAAAGGGAATTCCCCGTTTCCCCGCTGGAACCGGCTGGCTGGAAATCTGTGTCGCCGTCCAGGGCGGCTGAAGCCTGGGACGGCGCCGGGGAGGATGCATCGAAAAAGCTGGCGGCAGACATAGCGGCCCGGTGCGAATTCAGGGCGGGCGGGGACAGATGTGATCCGCCACCGGTCGACGGGGAAACACCGGAACACAAGGTGACTTCCGACGCGTGGGGAACGATGGTGCACGCCTGGATGGAAAAGGGTGGCCTGAAGGCGGGAGCCAATCAGGCGGCGGCCGAAGTATTCCTGCGGGAAACGTACGGCCTGGCTGACAACGTGGCGCTGGCGAAATGGCTGGTCAAGCTGGTGGCGCGGCTTGAAGAAACCCAGTCCGACCTGATGCGCACCTTGCGGTCCAATGAAGTCAGGCTTCACTTCGAAATGCCGTTTGCCGGCGTTGATGAACCGTTCGATGGCGAAAAGTGGTTCCACGCCGGCCGCATGGACTTGCTGGTGGAATTCCCGGCAAGGAAGGCGTTCTGGGTGATCGACTTCAAGGCGGGACAGAAGAGCCCGACTTCGACGGACGACCTGATTCCAGGTGCGTCCCTGGCAGAATACGGCCCCCAACTGGAAGCGTACAGGCGGTCGCTGACTTCGGCCGGCCACAAGATCGAAAAGGTCGCCCTGCTGTTCATGCGCACCGGCGCGTGGGTGGCGTGGTGACGGCCGACGGCCTGAAGACAGCTGCCTGCAACCGGCTTCCGATCACACCAACACTGCCGGATCGGTCGTGAAGAAGTCTTCAAGCGGCAGGCCCTGGCCGCCGACCAGTATCTTGCGGACGCGGCCGAATTCGCGTTCGAAGGCGTCGATGCCGGGGAGGCGGGCGCGCTGGCGGACCTTTTCGCCAGCGTACTTGCCAAGTCCCCGCAGCAGGCCGGCATGTTCAAGCAGGTCAGGTATTGCGCCTGCGTGGTGGTGTTCCCGGCGTCCTGCAACTGGCCGACCATCTATTGATGCACCAGCACCTGCCGATGGATGGGGCATTCTTCCATGCAAATCTGAAGGAACCTCACATGAAGATACTGCAAATATCGTACTGGCACCTGGGCGCGAAGATGCGCGGACAGTCGCGATTCGCCGTCGCAACTGGCGGCCACAGCACCATTTCCGGCCCCGGCGTTGCCCGCGTTGCCTGCGTATCCGGCTTGGCATTACGCGGACCACCTGCAGGAATCGGGGGGATGCCCTGCCCGCGGGGACGCGTTGAATATGGCCATCGCTGGGAATATAATAGTGAGAGTCTTCAAATGGTGTTCGGAGGTCAAGATGTCCAGGATAAGCCGAAACCCAATCTTCATCGCGCTGTCGTTCTTGATGGCCATCACTATTGCGGGCTGCTCGGACTCTCCGAATCCGCAGGACACCCTTGATCCAGACGTTGGAGATGTCCTCGCGTGGGACACGGTCGAACAGACCGACACGGTGAATGAAACCGTGATTCGAGACGGCCTTGATGATGCGCAGCTCCCCGACATCCTTGATGATCTTCCGGTGGACGCGACTCCGGACATCGTCGATACGGACATCGTCATCGAGTGCCCCGGTAACTACACCTGTGATTGCGATTCAGCCGACGACTGTCTGTCCGGGCTCTGCGTGCAGACGATGCAGGGGTCGATCTGCTCGAAACAATGCGGTGGCGGCTCGGAGTGCCTGGACGGCTGGACCTGTACGATCGTCAGCCAGACTGGCACCGACGCGGTATACGGATGCGTGGACATGTTCCCCGATCTCTGCAAACCCTGCCGTATCGACGCGGACTGTATCCCGGCCATCGGCGCTGGAAACAGAATCTTCAGGTGCATCAATCAGGATGATAACGGAAGCTACTGCGGGGCCGAATGCGTCGAGGATCGCGAATGTCCAGAAGGATTCACATGCGAGGACTTCGGCGAAGGGGAGACTGCCTATACACAGTGCGTTCCCGAGGACGGAACGTGTGAATGCACGCCTCGCTACGAGAACTCCGGATTCCTGACGGACTGCGCAATCTCCAACGAGTTCGGCGTCTGCGAGGGAACAAGATCCTGCTCGACCGAGTGCGACGCCGACACACCCCAGGTCGAAACCTGCAATCGAGCGGATGACAACTGCGACGGAATCACGGACAACAACGTGCCACCGGAAGACTGCCCGCTGACCAACACCATCGGGACATGCACCGGTTCGACGGTCTGCGTCAACGGCGAACAGCTTTGCCAGGGCTCGTACGCGGTCGCCGAGGAATGCAACAACGAAGACGACGATTGCAACGGCACGACCGACGACGGACTCGGGGAAACGACCTGTGGCGTCGGCGAGTGCGTCCACACAATCCTGAATTGCGAAAATGGCTCAATCCGGACCTGCGACCCGCTGGAAGGGTCTGTTGCCGAAGAGTGCGACGGCCTGGACAACGACTGCGACGGCACGAACGACAACGGGTTCCTGGACACCGACCTGGACACTGTACGTGACTGCGTGGACACGGACGACGACGGTGACGAGGTCAACGACGAACTCGACAACTGCCCGCTTGATCGCAATACCGCGCAGGAGGACATGGACGGTGACGGCCTGGGCGACGTCTGCGACGACGATCGCGACGACGACGGGCTGGACAACGATCTTGACAACTGTCCCAATAAATTCAACCCGCTGCAGACTGACGCAAATAACAATGGAATCGGCGACGACTGCGAGAACGACTGGGATACCGACGGTGTCCTGAACGATGTCGACAATTGCCCGTGGATCGCGAACGCCGGCCAGGAAAATATGGACCTTGACGACTCCGGCGACTCCTGCGACTGCGACGTCGACGGCGACCTGTTCGGAAACACCGGAAAGGACAAGGACAATGCGAACTGTCCGGCCCCGGTTCCTTTCGACAATTGCGTGTCCGTGTACAACCCGACTCAGCAGGATCGCAACAGCAACGGCATCGGCGACGCATGCGAGGACGACTGGGACTCCGACGGCGTGAAGAACGATGTCGACAACTGCCCGTGGATCGCGAATGCAACCCAGGACAATCTTGATGAAGACCTCTGGGGTGATAAGTGCGACTGCGACATCGACGGCGACGACGTCTACAACACCGGGTTCGACAACAACAACGTGGCCTGCCCGGCCCCAATCCCGGTGGACAACTGCCGTACGGTCTACAACCCGCTGCAGGAGAACATGGACGGTGACGCCAGCGGCGACGCGTGCGACTGCGACATCGACGGCGACGGCGACCAGAACGCAAACCCGGGCTGCACTACCGACTCGGACTGCGCCCCGTTCAATGCTGCCGTGTTCCATGGCGCGACCGAGAAGTGCAACGATGTCAACGACGACTGCGACGGCGAAACGGACGAAGGATGCGACGATGACACTGACGACTACTGCGACGCGATGATGACCGTCGTTGGCACTCCTTCGATCTGCCCGATGGGCCCGGGCGACTGTAACGACAACAATCCCGGCGTGTCCCCCGGACGTGGCGAAGCCTGTAACGGCGTCGACGACAACTGCAGCGGAACCACCGACGAGGGTCTCGGATCCACGACATGCGGCGTCGGAGTCTGCCTGCACACGGTTCAGAACTGCATCGGCGGCGAATCCCAGACCTGCGACTCGATGTCCGGATCGGTCGAAGAGCTCTGCGACAGCAAGGATAATGACTGCGACGGCCAGACCGACGAGGGCTGCGATGACGATGGCGACGACTTCTGCGACTCATCGATGGTACTGTCCGGCATACCGTCGGTCTGTCCCAACGGCGGAGGCGACTGCAACGACAATTCTCTTCAGATCAAGCCGACGGCTGTCGAAAAGTGCGACAACATCGACAACAACTGTGATCAGGACATCGACGAAGGGTGCGACGACGACGTCGACGGATACTGTGACGCGGCGATGACGATAACGGGAACGCCCAGCATCTGCCCGAACGGCGGTAACGACTGCAACGACCTCCTGGCCTCCAGGAACCCGGGTGCGGCGGAAACCTGCAACGGCGTGGACGACAACTGCAACGGTTCGACCGACGAGGGTCAGGGCACGGTCACTTGCGGCCTTGGCGTGTGCACCCACACCATCCAGAAATGCGTGGGCGGAGAAGTTCAGACATGTGATCCTATGCAGGGATCCACCCCCGAGAGTTGCGACGGACTGAACAACGACTGCGACGCGGAAACCGACGAGGGCTGCGACGACGACGGCGACGATTACTGCGACAACCTGATGAGCGTCACTGGAACGCCGGCCGTGTGCCCCAACGGCGGAAACGACTGCAACGACGCGGTGGCCGCAATCAACCCGGGAGTTCCCGAAAAGTGCAACAACATCAACGACGACTGTGATGCATCGACCGACGAAGGCTGCGACGATGACAGCGACGACTGGTGCGACTCGTCGATGGTCACCGTTGGAAACCCGACCGTCTGCCCGAACGGCGGAAACGACTGCAACGACTTGTCATCCGCGGTTCGGCCGGGCGCGACCGAGACCTGCAACAACGTCGACGACAACTGCAGCGGCATCACCGACGACAACGTGGCCGCGGCTCGCGACACCTGGGAGCCGAACGAATCCTGTTCCGACACTCAGGATATCGGAGACGTGACCAAGGGCACTTCCGGCGTGACCTATCAAGGCAAGATCTACTACAGCGGGGACAAGGACTACTTCTACGTGGACCTTCTCGAAGGCTCGGGTATCGACTGCATCCCGTGGACCGACCAGGACTTCCGAATCATCGTCAACCTGGTTCCGCCGACTGGCG
>Ga0209201_1003235_pt1 | contig 14511 bp, 9 predicted proteins | sample AD_UKC055_MetaG_FD_184411 | JGI IMG/M metagenome (GOLD analysis project Ga0209201, IMG submission 184411) | Active sludge microbial communities of municipal wastewater-treating anaerobic digesters from USA - AD_UKC055_MetaG (SPAdes) (version 2) | ecosystem: Engineered > Bioreactor > Anaerobic >...
AGAAGACTGATGCCGTAAGCCGATTTTAAAAGCCGATTTATACGAACAGCGTGCGGATTCGGTCCGGGCGCTGAGCGTTCGGGCGAAAACCTGCCGGTGACAGAACCGGCGTTCATGGTTTTCGCCCATTTTATATAGGGCTCCTCGAAAAACTCGGTTAGTTTTCCTCGGTGCCTTTGTAAATCCTTACAGGATTTACATCTACATTATGGTACACCTCTAAAAACTGAAGTTTTTAGAGGTGCCCTATACTTTTTTCTTCCGGAAAATGTCAGGAAAAGATTCAAAAGCTCCAAAACAATCATTTTTTTACATATTTTTACCGTTTTTCTGCCATCCCCGGCTTGCACAGGATAGGTCGAACAAGTATATTCATGACATCTTTTACGAAAAGGACGAATTATACCGCAGATGATGCAAAACAATGCAAAACGATCACATTATCCCCAAAAGGTCCTGCTTGCTGTGTTTATCTTCGGCCTGGTTATCCTCTCCACAAAAATAGTACTTTCACAATTCAACACCATATCGCTCAGCCTTACAGAAAATACGGAAACCGCCGAACTGGCGTCGATGGTCGCGCCCGAACTCTTCAACGAAACTGCAATCAAAACCGGCAAGGCCGCCGATCCCGCACTCATCCTGTACAGAAACGATATTTCAAAGGCCGACGTCCTCTGGTTCTACACCCATATCACCGGAAACGAAACAATAACCCGGATCATTCTGGACCATGCAAGCAAGAACAACATCCCTCCCTCGCTTGCCTTTTCCCTTGCCTGGGAAGAGAGCCGCTATCAGATAAAAGCAGTGAACAAAAATGCTTCCTCCATAGACAGAGGGCTCTTCCAGCTGAACAACAAGGCATTCCCAAAACTGACAGAAAAAGACTTTTTCAATCCGGAAACCAACGCCCGAAACGGACTCAACCACCTGCGCTACTGCATAGACCTGTCGGGGAACGAAATCGCAGCCTTGGCAATGTACAACGCAGGCACAACAAAAGTCCGCAACAACAACACGCCAAAACGGACCCTCGACTATGTTTCAAGAATTCTCAACTACAAGGACGGGCTGGAAACTCTATTTATGCAGCAGGTTGCCTCCCGCTACACCCTCGGAAAAGATACCTCCGTCCGGCTCGCCAAAAAATAGCACCAGCAGCTTCGGGAGCTCCGGGAGCCCCGGGAGCTCCAGAACAGCTCACTCTCCGTCCGGGGAAGGAATTACCCGGACCACCGCAGTACCTCCATCGGCGCCGATTCCCCTTACCCGCACCAGCAGCCGCTGGTCGTCGGGAAGCTCCTCAAGTTCGGCATTTTCTCCCTCAAAACACGCCCGCCAGCCCTCCGGATACCAAAGCGTCGGCACAAAAACTTCAGTAACACCGTCTACAGCTGCCCACTCAAGTTCGAAAATCCTTTTATGACGGTCAAATGACATCCTGACCAAATCTCCGGACACCGCCAGCGCGTAAGGACGCGAAAACCCCCTGACGCCCCTCCCATCTTTCGTGGTGGAACTGTAGATGGAAAGATCCTCGGTATTCCAGCCGTCCCCCTTCTCATGCGTATTCGACGCCGCATACGTCCACAGTGTACTGTGCAGCAGACTCGCATCGATCGCGTCGTACCAGCAGCCAAGCGCTTCTTCCTGCGCCGCATAGCTTCCGGTACGGTACGAAGCGCCGCGATCCAGATCAAACGGGGTTCCGAATTCTCCAAGCATAGCCGGCATACCTTCGCCTCGCGGATACCCCGCAAGCCGATCCAGCTGCTCCCTGGCGCTCCGTGCCGCAGCACCGGGACCGATCGAAAGGCGAGCGGTTTCTCCGTCTACAGCAAGCCAGGGCCGCCACTTCTTGAACAACAGGGTCGGCGCATCATACCAATGGAAGGCCTCGACAATAGACAAGGGCGTTCCGTCTGAACGGATCCGGTCTTCAGCAGTCCATCGGGATCGCATCCCCATCGGAACTCCTTCCACAAAAAACAGGTAGTGTTCATGCTTTTTGGATACCGCTTCGATAAACCGCATCTGAAAAGGTTTTAAATGCTCTTCGCCAAAATCCCGGCATGAAAAATGCGCATCCCGAACAACCACCGGCTTGCCGTCTTCCACCTTCCAGACGCCTGCAGATTTCCAGGGGCACTCGAAGCCGTTCCTGAACAGAGGCACTCCAGCCGGATTAAGCACATACGAATGTGGCACTGTTATTTTTCCGCCCAGTTTTACGTATCGAATCTTTTGCGGAAATCCGGAAGCCGAAGCTATCGCCTCGAACGCAGTCGGAACTAGCCCCTCTGGTGCTGTCACACGCTGATGCGCATCAAGACTTTCAAGCCCGATAAATCCCGGATGCGGTTCATTCAGGGTTCCAAAACCCGCAACTGCAGCGCAATCCTTCAGCCTTCGGGCAGTATGCTTCATCGCACCAATAAAATGATCCTGCAGCCATTCCTGTACCGGCACCCCCTCAACCAGCATCGACGGCGCGTACGTCGACCCGCCAAAAAAAAGCGTCCACATCGTTGCATTCGCATACCGGAGATAATTGAGCGGCCAGCTCATCATTTTATAGGAAGAACCCTCTGAAACAGTCGTAAAAGCCGCCCCGGAAGCCGCAATGTTCCCCAAATCAAAACCTACCGCCTCCAGCGTCCAGCCCGGCGCCCCGTCTCCGCCCGTCCAGCGGCTCCAGGCGTCCTGATGCGGATCGACACACACGGAAATACCGTACGTTTCCGCCTTTTTCAGTATCTCCCGCAGGTACGAAAGGTATTCCTCGTCGTAAATCCCGGGACCCGCATGTTCAACAGCTTCCCAGGTAATCACCAAACGCAAAAACAAAAAACCCCAGCGTGCAAGCCGGCTGAAATGTTCATCTGCCTCTTCAATGGGAAACGGCCTGCCGGAAAAACTCACATCGTACGAAAGCGGATTTCCCGCCGGCGTAAACGGAATCTTCGAATCTCCGCCCAGATTGCAGCCGCGAAGTATAACCGTCCGCCCGTCCCTATCCTTAATACAAAGACCGTTAACATAATACCTGGCTTCAGTTTTCATTTATGTCTCCTCTGTTCAAACGGATCTGGAAACCGCCTTGATGCTGCGCTCGAAAAAAAAAGACCCCGAGCGGGGTCTTTACGTTGTACCGGCATACTGCCCGAACTATTCTGTCAGAATACGGATTACAGAGTTTTTGTCGGTGCTCTTCAGGATTTCCTGTCGTTTTTCGGCACTCTTGAACAGCAGGCTTACTTCCGCAAGGAACTGAAGATGGGGACCGGTCTTGTCTACGGGAGACAAAGTCATGATAAAAATGCGGCAGGGTTCCTGATCCAGTGAATCAAAGTCAACCGGGTTATCGGAAATACCCATACAGGCAACCAGATCATCAACAGAATCCGTCTTTCCATGCGGTATCGCGATTCCATGCTTCATGCCGGTAGACATCTTGCGTTCGCGATCCAGGACACACGCACGTGCGGCTGTCTTGTCTTTTACCTTTCCTGCTTGCACAAGAATATCAAGCAGCTCGTCAATAATTGCTTCTTTGGTCGTACCCTTGAGGTGAAGATTGACGGTGTCCGTGGTCAATACTGTTTTCAGGTTCATGTTGTCAGTTTACGTTCCTTCATAGGAAAAGTCAAGGATTTAATATATATTTTGTCTTATGCACGATATCGACAAATTCGCTTCCGACGCAGCAAAAATCGTCTCCCGCTCTCAAGCTTCCGCAGCAGGACGCCCGGAGTCCTCAACCGGAGAATCAACAGCCGCCCAAAAACTGGCCGCAGAACTGTCCCGACACTTTGAAATCTGGACCCGCGACTACGGCAACCTCGGCTCAATGATCGCCCAATACTGGAAAGACCGCTATACAGCCATGCTCGCCACCGAGGCAGGGCGAACCGCTGCCCTTGCATGGCTCGAAGCCGCCCTCGCCCTCATATCCGGCAATTTTACCGCCGACATGGACTTCCCCGACGACGACTGGGCAGAACTGCGCGAAATCGTTTCGTCCGAAGCCGAGGAACTCGACCTCGAATTGCTCACGACGATTCTCGGGGTTATTGTCGAACGCGGAAAAGCCTGACAGCTGCCATCCCCATCCGGACAGACTGAAGCACCAAAACACTGAAGGGGCGGGAATCATACGCTCGAAGCTTCTCGAACACAGAACTATCAGGGGCGGCTTCGATCAGGCATACGTTTTTACAATCCCGCACGCCTTTTTCCCCTTGACAACGCACATTCGATTGACGACATTTAAGGTGTAAGGAGAAACTAAACAACGAACGGATATGGGTGCCGGATGAAGACGATGTACAGAACATCACGGCACGCAATGCACAGCATGAGTTGATGGAGGGCCGTTAATGGAGGGCCGTTAATGGAAAATCCGCCTGAAATGCCATGCCGGAGAAAAACCGGCAATCGCCTTTTGGTTTCAACCTGCGTGCGATCGTCTGCAGGTTAACATAGACTGGTCAAAGTCCATAGCGACAGCTCCCGACGGGGGGCATAAGACCAAGACAAGCCGGTGAAAGACCGGCTTTTTTATTTTAAATTCCTTCTATATACTGTTTCTTACATGGAACCTTTTTATGAATCATGTACACAGTGTCCCAAAAAATGCGGCACGGCACGCAATGCGGGCATCCCCGGCTTTTGCGGCGAACCGGCAGAAATCCGCCTCGCCTGGGCAGGACTGCATTTTGGCGAAGAACCCCCGGTTACCGGAAGCGGCGGATCAGGAACGTTATTCGTTACCGGCTGCAATCTGGGCTGTTCTTTTTGCCAGAATTATCAAATATCCCATGACGGAATGGGAACCGCAGTATCTCCAGAAGAATTCGCCGAGATTTGCCTGGCCCTCGCAAGCTCTGGAGCCGAAAACATCAACATCGTCACCGGCAGCCATGCCATCCCGGGAATCGCCGCAGGTCTACAAGAAGCGACACTGCAAGGGCTTTCCATTCCTGTCCTTTGGAATTCATCTGCGTATGAAACTCCCGAAGCGCTCTCACTGCTCGATGGCCTTGTCCAGGTATGGCTTCCGGATCTGAAAACGCTGAACCCCCTGCTTGCCCGTTCGGTATTCCGCGCGGAAGATTATCCCGCTGTAGCAAAAAAAGCCGTTCGCTGGATGGCAAACCATTCGCCGCTTTCAATCGAACAAACCGGCAGCACATCGTATCCGAACGGTAAAATAGTGTCCGGCGTCATAATCCGCCATCTCGCCCTCCCCGGCAAACTGGCCGACACGGAACTGGTACTCCGCTGGTTTGCAGAACATCTGCAGGGAAAGGCGCTCTTGTCGCTTATGACCCAGTACACGCCGGTTTCCAAATCAGCCCACGCCGCCGCACTGGACGCGTTTCCGGATCGCGTTCTTGATCGCACAGAATACAACACGCTGGTGAATCTTCTGGATGAACTTGGCATCGACGACGGCTTCTACCAGGAACTGGTCCAGGATACCGAATGGCTCCCCGACTTCGAACGCATCCAACCATTCACCTCTGTACTCGCAAAACCGGTATGGCACTGGAAACAAGGCTTTATCCGCTGAACGTCCGGGAACCGGCAGCCGCCGACCCGCCCAGGCATAGCCGCTAATCCGTCCTCCCCATGCGCAGACGCCCGCACGCACAACACTGAAAGTGCAGTATCGCAAGCCCTGTTGTTTCAGGTAAACCGGTTAAGCTGCGTCTTTCTTTTTTGGAATTAGTACCGTATACTATTTTAAGTGTATCTCTTTCATAACCCGGAACGTTTTGAAGGAGCACCCGTAGATGTGCATGGAGAAAAATCACACGTCTTTATAATAGAAAAACGTGTGATTTTTCTTCAATAGCCAATTTCAAAAGCAACCGTTTTCTGAAATCGGCTCATGTATCTAAACCTTGCGGAGGTGTCATGCGTTTCCCGTCATTCGATCATCCAGTAACCGGCACAGCAATTCCCGTTGGAGCTCTCAGAACCAAATCAAGCTGCGGAGTTGGTGAATTCCTGGACCTAATCCCGTTTGCAGATTTTTGCGCGCAATCGTCCATAGATCTTATACAGCTTCTCCCGATTAACGATACGGGAACAGAAAGTTCTCCCTACAGTGCGCTTTCGGCCTTCGCACTGCACCCGATCTACATCCGGTTCCAGGAACTTCCGGAAGCAGAGGGCTTCAGTAAAGAAATTCTGGCTATCAAAAAAAAGTATGAAAAACTCCCGCGATACAACTATCGCGAACTGAGGGACACAAAGCTGGAGTTGCTGCACAAAATCTTCGATGCAAATGAAAGAACCATCCTTGCAAGCACAGATCTTTCGCACTGGATCGGAAAAAACCCCTGGATTATCGAGTATGCGGTTTTTATGAATCTAAAACGCAGAAATTTCGACGCTTCCTGGAAATCCTGGGACAAGCATCAGACCCCTTCTCATAGTGAAATCCTGTCACGCTGGAATAATGAACAGAAAAAAAAGGAACATCTCTTTTTTGCATGGGTTCAGATGCGGTTGGACGAACAGCTCTCGAAAGCTGTCGAATATTGCTCCAATAAAGGAATAGCGGTAAAGGGCGACATCCCGATCATGATGAATGAAGATTCCTGCGACGCCTGGGCAAATCCTGAGTTTTTCCGGGACGACCTGCGGGCTGGCAGTCCGCCGGACGATTCAAATCCACTTGGCCAGAACTGGGGATTTCCTATATATAATTGGGCAAACCTTAAGCAGGATGGATACAGTTGGTGGAAACAGCGGCTTTCGCACAGCGCCAAGTATTTTCATGCATACCGCATCGATCATATACTCGGATTTTTCAGGATATGGGCAATACCATACGGCGAACATTCGGGTTTCCTTGGCTGGACAAGCCCGCACGAACCGGTTACATCCGGGGAACTCGCTTCCAGAGGCTTTTCCGGAGACCGGCTGCGCTGGATATGTCAGCCTCATGTTCCAACCAATCTCCTTGAACAGGTAAACAACCATGACTATCTCGGAACGCATGGCATTTTGCATACCCTGATGGACAGGATTGGCAATGAAGAACTGTGGCTGTTCAAGAAAGAAATCCGCCATGAATGCGACATCTGGAATTCCTCCATTCCCGAACCAGTAAAGCAGGCCCTCGCCGAACAATGGCGAAACCGCATGATTCTGGAAACGGGCAGGGACGATACGGGAAAACCGCTCTATTGTCCGGTCTGGACCTATAAAAAGACTACAGCCTGGAATTCCTTGAGCAACCAGGAGCGGGATTCCCTTGAACAGCTGTTCGCCCAGAAGAGCCGGACAAATGAGTTGCGGTGGAAAGAGCAGGCAGTCGAACTTCTTGGGACTCTGACCAGTTCTACAGAGATGCTCGCCTGCGCAGAAGACTTGGGAACTATCCCGGAAAGCGTTCCCGAAGTTCTGGACACATTCAATATTCTCGGACTCAAGGTAATCCGCTGGGAGCGAAAATGGACAGAACCGGGACAGCCGTTCAAGGATATCTGTGCATACCCGGTTAAATCGGTGGCAACAACCTCCGTACACGACTCGTCAACAATCAGGGGCTGGTGGGAGCAGGAAAACGGTGGGAACGATTTTACCCGCGATTACGGTTCGATCCTTGACGGACTTCCGGAAGATACGCAACAGGCTGCAAAAAACAGCTTTTCGGTAGAACTGGCAAAACGGGTGCTGGAAAAACTTTCGGAAACCTCGTCCGCCCTGTTCGTTGTACCCCTACAGGATTTTCTGTATCTGGACCAAACCTTTTACGCAGAAAATCCGGACGATGAACGAATCAATGTACCGGGGAGTGTATCCACTTTTAACTGGACATACCGTCTTCCGGTAACCTGCGAGGAACTGATTAAAAACAAGAACCTCATTGCGTCCATCCGTTCGGTTCTGTCCGCACGCCGAACACAACCCAAGTGCCTGTAGAAAACATGCGAATAGATCATGTGGATGCCCTGTACAACGGCGTCGGGGAAGACTCACCGAGTTTTTTCAAGATACCCTGCAGGGCCCCATGATACATCCAGTTTACAAATAATTCGAATACTTTGTGCTAACAAGGAGTTTGGCAATGAAACAGTACGAACAGACCGTAGTGGTCAGGGCAGGAACAACACCGTGTCCGGATGTGCAACTTATGGAATTCCATATCAATGCAGCACTCCGAAAAGAATGCAATTTTGACGAAACGCTGTTTTCTTCATCAGGAAATGTGATTTTTGCCAACCAGAAAGCGGTCCATCTGTTCGTACTGAAATACAATAAAACTGTGAACGGAAGACAGCATCCGGAACAGTACCTCAAGGCCGGACAGCTCAATGCAATGGGATTGATCGACGAAATATTCCATTACGTATGCCGTTTGTATCGCACAACAGAAAATAAAACCTTTTTTGAAGGCGCTGTTCGCAGTATCGAAACGAAAATCGGTACGGAAGCCTTTGCTGCACTGATTCAAACCTTTATCCATGAATTTCCCCCGCGGGCAGTGTATAAAAAAGAAATGTCCGAATCTGAATGGCTTGCAGGTTCGGATACGGACGGAACAGCAAACCGTATTATTGCCCTTGAAGAAATGATGATGCTCATCCTTGCCAACGAAAATCCTGCATTCGAACCATTTTTCAGGCTGTTCAGCGATACTGTCCTAAAAAAGAACCCTTCCTATGCGATCGCCTGGAGAGAACTCAAGATGTGGTCTGCCAAAAACCCGCCCTTCGGACCGGAGGGGCTCGACCTTGTGTCTATGCTCAAAGCTCCCGTAGAGTATTCGCCCTACGACCTTAAAGGGCAGCTCGAATATATCCGTACCAAATGGTTCTCGATTCTTGGAGAATGGCTTTCCCGGCTTCTGTCCGGGCTCGACCTTATTGCAGAAGAACAAAAAGCAGGTTGGTCCGGCGGAATCGGCTCGGGCACCCCGGACATGGATCCCTACACGTTCGGTGATATCAGCAAAGAGTATGAACGGTTCAGTCCGGACAGGGAATGGATGCCGAATGTGGTGCTTATCGCAAAAAGCGCGCTGGTATGGCTCAGCCAGCTTACTGAAAAATACCAACGTCCGATAACCCGCCTTGATCAGATTCCTGACGAAGAACTGGATTTTCTCGCCGCTTCCGGCTTCACCGGGCTCTGGCTGATTGGTCTATGGGAGCGCTCGCCGGCCAGCAAAAGAATAAAACAGATATGCGGTAATCCGGAAGCGGCAGCAAGCGCGTACAGTCTGGACGACTATGACATAGCCGGAGAACTTGGAGGATGGGAAGCCCTGGACAATCTTCGCTCCCGGGCATGGAAACGGGGAGTACGGCTTGCGTCCGATATGGTCCCGAACCATACCGGAATGGACGCTAAATGGGTAGTGGAAAAACCGGATCTCTTTATTCAAACGAATGAATGTCCTTACCCCGGCTACGACTTCAACGGAGAAAACCTCTCGCACGATTCCCGCGTCGGCATCTATCTGGAGAATCACTATTACAACAAGACAGACTGCGCAGTTGTATTCAAACGCGTCGATCACGCGACAGGAGACACCCGGTACATTTATCACGGAAACGACGGTACCGGCATGCCCTGGAATGATACCGCCCAGATAGACTTTCTGAATCCGCAGGCACGAGAGGAAGTTATACAAAAAATTCTCCACGTCGCAAAAAACTTCCCGATTATCCGCTTCGACGCCGCAATGGTTCTGGCAAAAAAACACATCCAGCGCTTGTGGTACCCCGAACCCGGTTCGGGAGGAGATATAGCAAGCCGGTCCCGTTTTGCAATCAGCCGGGAAGAATTCGAACGGCGGATTCCCGAGGAATTCTGGAGGGAAGTCGTAGACCGCTGCGCAAAGGAGATTCCGGACACCCTGCTTCTTGCAGAAGCATTCTGGATGATGGAAGGATATTTTGTACGAACGCTCGGTATGCACCGCGTATACAATTCAGCGTTTATGAACATGCTCAAACGCGAGGACAACCAGAAATACCGGAGCACCATTAAAAACACTATCGAGTTCGATCCGGAGATCCTCAAGCGATACGTGAATTTCATGAACAATCCCGACGAAGAAACCGCCGTAGTCCAGTTCGGAAAAGACGACAAGTACTTCGGCGTCTGCACCATGATGGTTGCAATGCCCGGTTTGCCCATGTTCGGACACGGCCAGGTGGAAGGCTTCGAGGAAAAATACGGTATGGAATACCGCAAGGCGTATCGGAATGAAGTTCCCGACGGCCACCTGCTGTACCGGCATCAGCGCGAAATCTTCCCGCTCATGAAAAAACGCTATCTTTTTGCCGGCGTGGACAATTTCTGTCTGTACGATTTTTATGAAAACGGTTCGGTAAACGAAAACGTGTTTGTATGGTCGAACCGCGTCGGACAGGAACGGGCGCTTATTTTCTATAACAACGTGTATCAGCACGCAACCGGATGGATTAAGGTTTCTGCTGCGAGCGCCGTCAAGCAGAGCGACGGTTCGCGCGTACTTGAACAGCGGACGCTCGCCCAGGGTCTTGGACTGGAAAACCGCGACAACCGCTTTACCATTATGCAGGAACAGCGTTCTGGTCTTTGGTACATCCGGACAAACCGCGAAATTATCGATAAAGGAATGTTCGCATCGCTGAACGGCTTCCAGACCCAGGTGTTCCTGAATATCTACGAAGTCGACGACAATGAGTGGGGTCACTACAGAACCCTGTACAATTCGCTGGATGGAAGGGGCATATACGATGTGCACATGGGTATCCAGAACATTTTCCTGAAAGACCTCTACGCCTCTCTTTCGGCGTTCGCATCGCCGGCGTTCTTCTCCAGCGTACATAATATATACGCCATGAAGGAACAGAATATTGAAGCCTGCATCGCCGGCATGGAACCGGCAGCCCGCGCGTTCTTTGCAAAACTCGAAGAATTCCTGAAGGGCCCCTACGGGGCTGCGCCTGTTCTGGGCACAAACGCTGATGCAACAGCCAACAAAACAGCAGGAAAGGGAAAAAAGAAGCAAGAAGACGGATCGGAATTCACGGCTGTTGATGCCGACGCTCTGTGGAAATCCTTCTCCCTTCGTGTAGAAAAGTTGCTCAATCTACCGTTGGCTGCTGTTTCCAGAATCAACGATCTGGTTCCCGAAACGGTCAAACTGATTAACAAGCAGATTGAAACGTTCTATGCGCCGGAAGGAATGCCGGAAGGAATGCCGGAAGCGATGGCAGGTGCCGTGATTCTGTTTTCAGTCAAGGAGTGCATCCCCGGCACGGACAAGGGACGAAAAACGAGAGATATTCTTGACTTGTGGAGTCTTGACCGGAAGATGACGGAAATTCTGGCCGATTACGGGCTAAACCAGCAGGCTGTGACCCGCCTGTATGACATGCTGAAAGCGTGCCTGTGTATTGCCGACATGCCGCCGGTGAACGAGAAAGACCTTGCACGCGCGATTCTTGAAAAATTGTTCACGGACAGCAAGACCGGCGCTTTCCTGGGGATTCATGAATGGGATTCCATTGTCTGGTTCAACAAGGATGCTGCTGATCATCTGCTGTTCATTTTGGGAGCAGCTCTGAGTGTTATCGGGGTGCCCCTGAAGGTGAAAGTACAGAAAGCGGTCGCCGGAACGTCCGGAAAGTCGGACTCCTCCGGTAGGTCAGGTCGATTCTCCTGGAGCGGCTGGGCCGATGAATTGCTGCTGATTGCCCGAACCCAGCGCATGGCCGAACAGCTGTTCGAAAAAGCGGGGTATCGAGTACAACCCCTGGTTGGTCTTCTGGCTCCGGTTGTGAAAAAACCGGCTGCAAAGAAAGCTGCGGACAAGAAACCGGCCGCAAAGAAACCGGCCGCAAAGAAACCGGCCGCAAAGAAGCCGACATCGAAAGAAACGGATTCAGGGAACCCGGGCGATACATCCGGGAAATAAAAAAACGGCATCGCCCTGCTTCGTAAGAAGTACGGTGCGATGCCGTTTTTTTACTGAACAAGTCTCTATAATAGGAAGACTTGTGATTTTTCTCCAAAAGCCGATTTCAAAAGTAACCGACTTTTGAAACCGGCTCGAACAATAGGAAGATTAGCTTTTTTGAGCGTTTTCCTCTACATACTTTTTGAATTCTTCGAGAGACATTTTATCCGAATACAGCGGATACAAGGCATCCACCAGCTCTTCGATAGTCTCAAACTTAGCACCATCAAGTTTGTACGCCATATAAACTCCCTCAGGAACACAAGTTATCGAAAAAGTGAATATCAGACTTTTACGATAGCGTCAGTATAAACACTTTTCTTTCCAGCTTCAATAAAGCCGCTTCCAATTTCTCATTTTCCCGTAAATTCGCGCAGGATTTTGACAATTCCTGCGCTGTCAGGAGACAGTCTGACAGCTCCTTTAACGGGAACCGCAGCCAGTGCCAGGCGTTCCCTCATATCCAAAGATGCGTCGCACTGGCTGGCGGACACAGAAGACTCGAACGCGGGATGGTCTTTGGAAACCAGCACAACCGTGCCTTCGTCGGAATCGATGCGATCCCTGGTCTGTTTTACCGCTCCGTAGGCCAGGGCAGCCGGGGTGTCGAGGGTTATGCCATATTTTGAACAGGCTTCTTCGATCAGAGAGGGTACGTCGGCAGAGGATACGGTGACCGGAAAAACCAGTCCGCGAAGCATTGCCGGATTCACCTCGAAAACCTGTTCAAGGCGCTCGATGTTCGAAGGCCGCGCGGGATCTGCGAAGTTGCGGCTTTCAAGCGGTATGGCAGAGCCGTTGCACTGACAGCGACCGGAAATATCGCAGGACAGAAGATGTGTCGCATCAGTAATAAAGCCGTTGACGGGCAACGAGAATTTCCAGGCATACAAACCGGCAACCAAGTTTCCGTAATTGCCGGAGGGAACTCCGTAGAATATTTCCCCGCGAACTTTTTTCCGCAGCCGGGAGAAGGCAAACATGTAGAAAAACACCTGGGGAAGAAGCCTGCCGATGTTCATGGTGTTTGCGAGCGTCAGACCATATTGAGTCACCAGAGTACGGTTGGAGTAGACGTCGCGCACAAGTTTCTGGGCATCCTCCAGAGAACCGTCGATTTCTACAGGCCAGATATTGCCTCCATTCCATGCCAACAGAGACGGATCGATACCGGTCAGCGCTCCCTTCGCAAACACAAGAATCATCTTCAGACGCTTTTTACCGGCAAAGGCCGACGCAAGACTGCGCCCGGTCATGCCTCCGGTTGCGGCAAGAACCACTGCCGTACGGTCTTCCATGGTAAGAATGTGTTCAAGTGCCGAAGAAAACCACATAAAGCCGAAATCTTTATGGCATCCGGTCGGTCCGTGGTACAGTTCAAGCGAATATAAAAAGTCGTCCAGCTGGCGAATTTGTGGAGCGTACGCCCCGAATGCGGAACCGGCGATGCGTTCGCACACGACAGGGCTGAACTCTTCCTTTAGGAGGGCGGATGTGAGAGTTCCGGCCACCGAGGGGAAGCTGGTAGTTTCGTCCATGTACAGAATCCAGGGCCGCAAATCAGCTTCATTCGCAGGAACATACAGACCGCCGTCTGGAGGAATACAATCGAGAACAGCATTTCTGAAACTTACTTTTTTCGTGCTGTTGCGGGTACTTACCAATTCCATATAGTCCTCCGGAAAAGCGATTCTAACATGAGCCGATTTCAAAAGTCGGCTACTTTCAAAACTTTCCGAGTTTTGAAAGAGCCTCACATACCTGTAGTATAGTGCACAGCAGGAAGTTTTAGGAGGTCAGCGTTTTTCTGCCCGGTACTTTTTGACAAAGCCGACCGGCCGGTACGTCATTTTTGCCTGACGCATGCCTTCATCTCCCAGATCCTGTTCGCGATTGACGAATTCAACCGATTCGGGAAGCGACTGGGCGTAGGCATAATTGATATACTGGAAAGCTCCGCGGAAATCGATGCGGGCTTTTTCAAAATGGACCGCCGACATTGTTCCGTTGGCAACGAGTTCCGCAAGTGTCCAGGCAACGGGAATGTTTTCTACGTACAGGACAAGGCCCGACATCTCGAATTTATCGATTAGATCCAACGCTTCGCTGGCTGCCTGATAATCCGTCTGTTCCGGGAATTCCTGATTCGATTTCCAGGCTTCCAGAACGGATCGGGCGTCATCCCGCGTTGCAGCATCAAGTGTTTTTACCGAAAAGGACGGATAGGTCATCTCGAACGCATTGACGTGGTTTTTTTTCTTGTGAAATTTTTTCCCGGAGAGCGTTGCGAGCTCGCTTCTCAAATACAGGTAGTCGAAATTGTCCCGATCTTCTACCAGCTCATATCCCGCTTCACGGATTACCGCTTCGTTTTCGGCGATAAAGGCCGGGGACACAAGTTTCCAGATATCATGAGCCTGAAAAAGCTCCCGAATGGTCTGGATGTCGGTGGTGCAGCATGGAGTGATAAAAAAAGACCGGCCGTCATGACTGCCGGAAATGACTATAAAATTGTTCTTTTGCGATACGGTATA
>Ga0209201_1003237_pt1 | contig 14494 bp, 9 predicted proteins | sample AD_UKC055_MetaG_FD_184411 | JGI IMG/M metagenome (GOLD analysis project Ga0209201, IMG submission 184411) | Active sludge microbial communities of municipal wastewater-treating anaerobic digesters from USA - AD_UKC055_MetaG (SPAdes) (version 2) | ecosystem: Engineered > Bioreactor > Anaerobic >...
CGAGGAGATTCCCAAGTACACCGGCTACCTCAAGCCGAGGAACTTCGAGATATTCCGCGACTTTCTCGACGCGGCCGGCATGGGCAAGCTCGCCCGCGACTTCCTGATCGCCAGCGGCAAGCTCCAGGCGCTGTGCTACAAGGAGGAGATCGAGTCCGCCCTGCGGACGCCGGGCATGGGCGGCTTCCAGTTGCTGGACCTGCACGACTTTCCCGGGCAGGGGACCGCCCTGGTCGGCGTACTCGACCCGTTCTGGGAGTTCAAGGGATACGTGACGGCCGAGGAGTACCGGCGCTTCTGCGGGCCGACCGTGCCGCTGGCCCGCTTGGACAAGCGGGTGTTCACCACGGACGAAACGCTGGCCGCCGACGTCGAGATGGCGCACTTCGGGCCGGCCCCGTTGAAAGGCGCGCAGGCGACCTGGCGGCTGGTGGGCGACGACGGCAAGGCGGCGGCCGAGGGCACGCTGCCCGCGCGAGACGTCCCGATCGACAACGGCACGGCCTTGGGATCGATCCGCATCGACCTGAGGGACGTGCCCTCGCCGGCGCGATACAAGCTCGTGGTGTCCCTCCCGGCCGCCAAGGCCGAAAACGACTGGGACGTGTGGGTGTATCCGGCGAAGGTTCAGGCGGACCCGCCCGCGGGCGTGACCGTCGCCATAGACCTGGACGAGAAGGCGCTGGCCGCCCTGAAAGACGGGGGCAAGGTCCTGCTGCTAGTCCCGCCAAAGCTGGTGAAGAGCAAGGTAGCCCTAGGCTTCTCCAGCATCTTCTGGAACACCGCCTGGACCCGCGGGCAGGCCCCGCACACGCTGGGCATCCTGTGTGATCCGAAGAACCCTGCGCTGGCGGCCTTCCCCACCGATAGCCATTCCAACTGGCAGTGGTGGTACCTGGTCAGCCGGGCCGGGGCGATGGTGCTGGACGAGATGCCGGACGGGTTGGCGCCGATCGTTCGCGTGATTGACGACTGGTTCACGGCGCGGCCGCTCGCGCTTGCCTTGGAGGTCCGCTGCGGCGGGGGCAGCCTGCTGGTCTGCTCGATCGACCTGAGCGGCGACCTGGGCGACAACCCCGTCGCCCGCCAACTGCGGGCGAGCCTGCTGGCGTACATGGGCAGGCCGGCGTTCCAGCCCAAGGTCGAGGTGACGGTCGACCAGGTCCGCGGGATGATGACCGGCCCGGCGGCGATGCGGCGGCTGGGCGCCCGGGTGGCCGGCGTCAGCAGCTTCGAGGAAGGCTACGAGGGCGACAAGGCCATCGACGGCGACGTGAGCACCATGTGGCACACCCGCTGGACGGGCGACCTGCCGCCGTTCCCGCACGAGATCCGCATCGCGTTGGACAAGCCGGCGACGATCCACGGCGTCCGCCTCACCCCGCGCCAGGACAACAACCTTAACGGCACGATCAAGGACTACGAACTCTACGTGAGCGCCGACGGCAAGAACTGGGACAAGCCCGTCGCGAAGGGCGCACTTTCGAAAGACTTCTCGCCCAAGACCGTCGAGCTGTCCAAGCCGGCGACGGGGCGATACGTCCGTCTGGTCGTCTTGTCCGGGCACGCGACGAAGGGAACGTGGGCGAGCCTGGCGGAACTGGAACTGGATACGTCTGTCGAAATCTCGACCGCGGAGATCATACGGCTGCTGGAGCGGGAATCCATCGCCAGGATCTTCACAACGCACGCGCAGGTGATCTTGATCGGCCTCTCCGACGGCCAGGTATTCTTTGGGACATACAAACATGCGGAGGCAGGCAAATATGCTTCCGATCCAGAGCTGTCCGATGTAGGGAACCTGGTGAGTCACATTCTGGCCCGGCGCCCGAAGGATCAGGTGAAAGGCATTCTGATCGCGGGGGAGTAGCCGGGCCATGACTTACAGCGTCCGAAGGACGTCGATCATGGCGGCCACGTTCTCGCATCTGGCGTCTACGGGGATGGCGTGGGCGGGCGAGGCGATGTATCCGCCGCCGACGCCGATCTCGCGGACCAGGCGGCGGACCTCGTCAGCGGTCTGTTGCGGCGAGGCGAACGGCAGCGTCCGCTGCGTGCTGATCCCGCCGTAGAAGGTGAGGCGGTCGCCGTAGCGTCGCTTCATCTCGAAGACGTCCATCACCTCCGGCTGGAACGGGTTGAACACGTCCAGCCCGGCGTCGATCAACTCCGGCAGCAGTTGCTGCACGGCCCCGCAGCAGTGGAGGACGACCAAGCCGCCGCGGTCCTTGACCGCGCGGTACAGCCGGCGCACCCGCGGCAGGAGGAATTCCCGCCACAGGGCGGGGCCCATGATGACGCCCGTCTGCGTACCCCAGTCGTCGCCGAAGAAGATGCCGTCCACCGGATGTTTCATGACGGCCGCGATGAGAGCCAGGTAATACTCCGTCAGCCGGTCCAGCAGGGCGTGGACGAACGGCTTGTCCACAGCCATCGCCATCAGCACCTCTTCCATCCCGGCCAGGGCCCACGCCCGCTCGAAGAGGTTGTAGCTCAGCTTGGCCAGCAGGAGGGTGTCAGCCCGTCGCGGCTGGAGGGCCACGAGCTCGCGCACGGCGGCTGGGTCGTCGGGATCGGGCAAGCGAAATGTGGAAACGTTCTCCGGGCCGACCAGGCGGTTGACGACCACGCCGATGTCCTTGTCTCGGCTGCGATCCCAGAGCGTGCCGAATTCATCCTGCCAGATGTCCGGGCGGACCTCCACCCGCGTGCTGGCGCGGGCGATGGAGAAGCAGTTGCGCAGCTTGCTCTCGAAGTCCATGTCGCCGCAGAACTCGGCGTATCGCCGGCGGGCCTCGCGCGTGAACTGAATGTCAAAGGGCGCGCGCGCGGGTTGGCGGTGGGCGATGGCGTCCAAGGCGAGTTGGCGCGGTGTCGTCATGGCTGATCGTTTCCGCGAAGCCGCGAGCGGACAGAAGGACCCTGCTGTATCGTGGCGGTCTTACTTCACCAGGATTCGCAGCACCGTCATCGATCACGGGGCCAGTTCGGTTTCGAACCGGGCGCCGGGCACGGCGAGCGGTTCGTCCTTCGGGGCGATCTTCTTCGGGGCGTTGATGTCGTTCTCGTCCTTCTCGCTGGCGGCGGCGAGTGTGATCTTCCTGCCCGTCCCGGTCGGGACGGCGCCGGCCAGGTTCACCTGGGCCTTGACGGCGTTGGGGGTGGCGTTGACGGCCTTGAGGATGACCTCGCCTTTGGACTTGTCCAGGCCGGCCTGTGCGTAGACGCGGCTGTCGCGGTTTGGCGCGTCGCCGGTGCGGTAGCGGGCCACTTCCTTGCCGTCCAGATAGCCGATCACCTCGTCGGCCTTGATCTCGATGCGGATGTCGTACCACTTGCCTGTCTCGATCACGCCCGGGTCCTGCTGGCGGCCGACGGCGTGCCCGCGATTGTCGTTGACGATCTCGAAGGCGTGGCGCTTGTTGCCCCAGCCGCCCAGGTTGAACTCGAAGAAGTCCTTGCCCGTCTTCCCTCCGAAGAGGACCAGGAAGCCCTCGTGCCCGGCGATCTTGCGGGCCTTGACGCGAATGGTGCCCGTCTCCAGCCTGGGCGCGGTCAGCATCGCGACGCGTCGCTGCTCGCTGCCGCTGACACGATAGGCGCCGCCCTCGGCCTTCCATGTCCCGCAGTGAGTCTGCCAGGCCTTCGCGCCGTCGTCAAAGTTGGCCGTTTCGGCCGGTTGACCCGCGGGCTCGACGACGAAGTCTTTGTACTCCGCCTCGGTGTCCCACGCGCCCAGGCCCACGCGACCGGCGAAGGCGGCCTTGGGCTTGTCGGCTTTGGCGGGCGGGGCGAAGTCCAGCGAGGTGGCCACGTTCACGTCCGGGCGGTTGGTGGCGAAGAGCTTCTGCACGTAATAGCTGCTGCGGCCGAATGCGACGGCGGAGTCGTAGCCGATCAGGTTGACCGGCCAGTTCAGGCGGTTGACGTTGAACAGCAGGGGGGCGTAGCTGGTCATCTTGATCAGGTCGCCGTTGCGCTCCATGCCGATCATGAACGCCGCCTCGGACAGGGCGGCCAGCATGTTGCCCCGCCCGACCTGCTGGTTGCAGGCGTACTCGCCGACGTACAGGTCGAAGCCGCGGTCGCGCGGCACGTTGTCGTAGCGCCGATACTCGTTGAAGAACCAGTCCGGGTTGCGGTAGAAGTGCTCGTCGGCGATCTCGATCTTGCCCGCGCCGTCGATCATGTCCGGCGTGGCCCAGCCGCACCCGCAGCAGTACACGTATTGAAGCTGGGGGTACTTCGCCTTCAGGGCCTTGTAGAACCGCTGGTAGTTCCGCTTGTATCGCGGGCCGTGGTTCTCGTTGCCGATCTGGATGTAGCGGAGCGGGAACGGCTCGGGGTGCCCGGCCGCCGCGCGGAGCTTGCCCCACTTGGAGTCGGCCGGGCCGATGGCGTACTCGATGGCGTCCAGCGTGTCCTGGATCAACTCGTCGATCTGGTCTTCGGGGAGGAAGTCGCCGGTGCGGAACTCGCAGCCGAGTCCGCAGTTGGCCACGTAGAGGGCGTCGGCGCCGATGTCCTGGCAGAACTGGAGGAATTCGTGGTAGCCCATGCCGTCGGTCGAGCGGTAGCCCCACAGGCACCAGTGCCCGGGGCGCTGCTCGATCGGGCCGACGGTCCGCTTCCAGATGTAGCGGTTGGCGAAGGTCGCGCCCTCGACGTAGCACCCGCCGGGGAAGCGAATGAACGACGGCTTCATCTCGGCCAGCAGCGTGGCGACGTCCTCGCGGCAGCCGTTCGGACGGTCCTTGAACGTCTTGGCCGGGAAGAGCGAGACCACGTCCAGGTCGATCGTGCCGGGTGAGTCCAGGGCCAGGAAGAACCTCGCCCGGGGGTGCGACTTGGTCGCCTTCAGCTCGCACTCCTGCTTGTGCCACAGGGCAACCTCCAACTGCTTGCCCGGGAACGTGCCGATCTTCTGCTCGGCCAGCACCTCGCCCTCGGGCGAGATCAGCCCTGCCCGCAGCGAGGCCGAGTACGGTTCGACGGGGCAGCGACCGAAGAAGCTCAGCTTGTACGTCTGGCCCTCGACGACGTTGATGCCCCAGTACCCGCCGTTGACGAGTCGCGCAGCTGTCTGTTTGACCTCCAGGCGGAGGTAGCGGGGGTTGTTGTCGTTGAGCGGCTTGTCGGTGCCCAGGCGGATGCTGCCCGCATCGGCGGGGCCTTCGAGCGTCCAGCCGGGGTGCGGGCTGGCGGGCTTCCAGCCGAGCTTCCAGGTCTTCTCCTTGTTGGTCTGGTAGTGGGGGCGTGCGACGGCCGTCGCCGTGCCGTTGTTCAGCGTCATGCCCTCGGGGGGCTCGGCCTCGTCGAACGAGCGGTTCTCGATCAGTTCGGCGTAGAGCCCGCCGTCGGCGGCGTGGTTGATCTCTTCGAAGAAGATGCCCCACATGGTCGGTGCGACGGGGGCGCCGGGCTTGTCCACGTTGATCTGGATCTTGGCCTGCTGGGCCTGGGCCAGCGAGAAGGTCAGAGCGATCGCCGCCAACGTGCCGATTGCGTGTTTCATAGATCACCTCGTGTGAGTGAGCACCATGCTTCCGGGTGGCGGGGGCAAAGGGAAACGGGAACGGCGCCTTCCGCCAGGAAGCCCACGGGGTGCTTTCCGTGGGCTTTGAGAGTAACGTGCAGCAAGAGGGCAAACATGTCAACTTTGCGCAGGTAGACCTGAATGTCGCGCAGGCGATGAGCGCAAGTGCGGCGGCGGGAACTACTCTGTCATCACGTCCGCCAAGCCCGCCAGGCCTTCTTTGTCCAGGCCGGTGACAAACTTGGCGCCGGAGTCAGCCGTCGTGTCATCGGTCTTCAATAGTCAATGCGCAATGATCAATGGTCAATTCAGACCGTCCAGGGCTCGCGTTTGGCGCGGTCGAGCCAGCGGGCGGCTTCGTCGTCGCCGATGATCTGTTCCTTGACCGGGTCCCACTTGAGGGGTCGTTTGAGCCAGTAGGCGATGTTGCCCAGGTGGCAGACGGTGCAGGCGCGGTGAGCGATCTCGATGTCGCGGAAGGCGTTCTGGCGGCTCTTGACGCAGGCCAGGAAGTCTCCGAAGATTCCGCCCCGCCCGCGGTAGCCCTGGTAGCGGGTGGGTCCGGCGACCTCCAGCTTGCGCTTGGAGGGCAGTTCGCCCTCGGTGCCGATGTAGGTGATGTTGTTGGTCCCGCCGTGGTACATCTTCATGCCGTTGGGGAAGACGTACGTCAGGTGCTTCACGTCCTTGCCGTCGGGCGGGATGATGTCGGTCGGGCCGGTCAGGTGCACGCCCGTGTGGAACATGGCCGCCCCGAAGCGATGGGCGCCCCAGTCGGTCATGCCGCCGCCGCTATAGTCGCGGTAGGGGCGGAAGCCGCCGCGGATGAGTGTGGAGTGGAAGGGCCTCCACGGGGCCGGGCCCAGCCACATGTTCCAGTCCAGGCCCTCGGGCATGGTTTCCTCGGGCAGGTTGCACGGCCCACTGGGCCCGCCGCAGTTGACGTAGGCCTCCTTGATGGTGCCCAGGGCGCCGCCGCGGACCAGGCGCGGCCAGTCGCCGTAGTCGCCCAGCACGCGCTGGCTGCCGCCCGAGAACACCCGCCCGTATCGCCGCACCGCCTGCACCATCGCCCGCCCCTCGCGGATGGTGAGCGTCTCGGGTTTTTCGCAGTAGACGTCCTTGCCCCGCTTGCAGGCCTCGATGGTGACGATCGCATGCCAGTGGTCGGGCGTGCCGATCAGCACCGCGTCGATGTCCGCTCGGGCCAGCACCTCGCGGAAGTCGCCCGTGGCGAAGCAGTCCTGGTTGCCGTACTTCCCGTTGACGTGCTCGCGGGCCCGCTCGCGGTGGGTCGGCACCACGTCGCAGACGGCCACCATCTGCACCTCGCCGTGCCCCATGAACCCGCGCATGTCGCCGGTGCCCTGTCCGCCCGTGCCGATGGTGCCCATGACGATCCGCTCGCTGGCGGCGGGGCGCTTGTCGTCGCCCAGGGCGGCGGAGGTCAGGAAGTAGGGGGCGGCGATCGCGGCGCCGGCCCGGCCCAGGAGGCGGCGGCGGCTCAACGTGCTTTTCATAAGCGTTTCCTTTCGGTGGAGGAAAAGGACATGTAGCCCAACGAATGCCCCGGGGGGTGCTTGCGAGAAAAGACCGCCTCGCCGCCGGCTTCGCCCGCTGCCGATCACGGAATGCGGATTTCCCGCCGGGCACGCGTTGCGCGTCGTTGACCGCCAGGTGGGGTTGATGCTAGCATTCAAACGAGGTCCCGTTGCACGAAAGGAACACAACCATGCGACGCGTGCTGATTCTGCTCTTCGTGGCGGGCATCCTGCCCTCCTGTGCCGAGTTCGAGGCCCTCAGCCAGAGGGACGACCCCGCCATCACGGCGTACCGGGATCGCCTGCACCGCAAGGTGGACTCGATCGCCGCGCTGGCGGCCAAGAAGGACTCCCTTGCGGGCGACGAGTGGAAGATGGACGGTTCGGCCTACTCGTCGAGCGCGAAGCAGATGCTGGAGAACATCCTGCTGGACCTGGAACGCCGGGAGGAGTCGCTTCAGCAGGCCGTCACGCAACTGGAGGCGCAGCGGGGGGCGGACAAGTACCGATCAGACTTCTGACTTCCGCATCCTCCCGTCTCTGTCTTCGCCGCGTGCTTGTCGCAGGCGTCCCAGGGGCAGTGCGGCGGTCTTTGTCGTTCTCCCTTGCAATTCCCCGCCCAGGGCGCGAAGATAGGGGAAAGGGCCGTGCCGGAATGGCGGACCTGGCCTGTCTGGAGTGATGCTCATGCGAATAACCATCCTGCGACGTTCTGTCCTGCTCCTGATCGCGCTGAACCTGGTCGTCGCCTGGGCCCGGGCGGCCGAGCCGAAAAAGGTCGAGCCCGCCAAGGCAGAGCCGAAGAAGGCTGAGCCCGTCAAGGCAGAGCCGAAGAAGGCAGAGCCCGTCAAGGCAGAGCCCAAGGCCCAGCCGGCCGCCAAGCCCAAGGTGGAAATCACGGGCGGGATTCCGATGACCTTCGAGCGGAACCCGCGGCTGATCACGGGCGCGCGGGTGGTCGTGAAGATGAAGCCGGACCTGTCAAGCACGGGCGATTCCAGCTCGATCAGCATTGCCGGCAAGGAGTGCAAGCTGGCGGTCCGCAAGAACGGCGACGTGTGCATGATGGCGCTGGACGGCAACGGCGACGGGCGGATCGGCGCGGGCGAAACCGCCCGGGTGGACCCCCGCAACGGGGTGGCGATCTTCGACGTCGCGACCGATACCGGCCGGACGGCCGTCATGCTCTGCGAGATCCGCATCGGCTCGAAGAACAATTCGGTCACCAGCATCGCCGCCCGCATCTGCCCGGGCGGGTGCATGAAGGGCGAGTACGGCGGGGTGGCCATCCGGATCATCGACGAGAACCTCGACGGCAAGTACACGCAGGACGGCAAGGACGCGATCGCGTTCGGCAACAACCCGGTGGCCGTGCCGCTGCTTCAGACGCACTGCATCCAGGACAAGCACTTCCGCTTCCAGGTGGCCGAGGACGGCGGCAAGCTGGCGCTGGAGCCGCTGACCGACGCGCCGATGGGCGAGGTGGAGACGCCGTTCTCCGGCTCGACGCTGAAGTGCCTGGTGATGGCCAGCAAGACCGGGGCGTACGACCTGGCGGGGGGCAAGACGAACATTCCGGCGGGCGACTACCAGATGGTGTTCGGCGTGATGGCGGCGGGGGGGCGGATGGTGAACATGTATCCGCCGGTCCGTCACGGCCGGTTGCTGCGGTACAAGGTGGAGGCGGGGACGACCAACCGGCTGCGGATCGGCCCGCCTTTCCGCATCGAGACGGAACTCGGCGTGACGGCGATGAACGTGCTGACGGTTCGCCCGAGCTTCCGCCTGATGGGCAGCGGGGGCGAGGAATACGGGCCGGTGGACTTTTCGGCGGCGGGCAACGCCCAGATCCAGATCGGCACGGGCGAGAGGGTCCTGGCCTCGGACATGATGAAGCGCGGCGCGGAGTACACGACCAAGGTCCCCCCCACGCTGGAGAACGGCTGGGTGCGCGTTCGCATGCGCCTGCCGGTGTTCGGGTTGGTCTCGGGGACGAAGAACTTCGACGGCAAGGAGATGCTGGAGGACGGCGACGCCCCCGCGGTGAGCCACCCCGGGGATGAGAAGAAAGGCCCCAAGGACGCCAAGGACGCGAAAGCAGGCAAGGCCGGCAAGAAGGTTGAGAAGTAGTCTCTTGTTCTTGGCTCCAGTAAGAAGACTTATGAGGACGATGGCATGCCGAGGCTCAGGGTCTTTGTAAGTTCCACGTACTATGATCTCCGCCACCTTCGCTCTTCATTGTCGGCCTTCATAGCGTCCTTGGGACACCAACCGGTCCTGTCGGAGAGAGGGAATGTGCCGTATGCGCCCGACATAGCGCCCGATGAGTCCTGCTATCACGAGGTTGCCGAAAGCGACGTTCTTGTCCTGATCATCGGTGGACGATACGGGGCGGAGGCGAGTCCCAAGAGCGGACGGCGGAAGGAAGACTTCTGGCAGGTCTACAACAGCGTGACCAAACGAGAATTCCTGACCGCCATAGAACAGGACATCCCAGTCTACATTCTGGTCGAGAGCGGGGTGTTCGCCGAATATCAGACATTTCGAGAGAATCGTGGCCGGCGCAGCGTAAAGTATGCGCACGTGGACTCGGTCAATGTCTTTCATCTGCTTGCCGACATCTTCGCGCTCCCCCGGAATAACCCCGTGTGCAGTTTCGATCGATACCAGGACATCGAGGAGTATCTCCGCGAGCAGTGGTCAGGGTTGTTTCGAGAGCTTTTGAAGAGACGTTCCACGGAGAGAGCCATCTCCTCCGTAGAACGGGAAATCGCGGGCCTTAGAGAGACCCATGATGCTCTCAAGAGGTACTTGGAGGCAGCGATTCTCAAGCTCATCCCCGATGCATCCGCGAAGATCATCGAAGAAGAAGATCGTCGCATATCCAGGGCGCAGACATACAGCATGCTCCGCGTCAACACGTTCGTGCATAACCTCATGGGCTTCGGCTACGAGTTCGACCATGTGCGGAAGGCGCTTGAGGATGCGAAGAGCATTGCGGATTTCGGGGCCAAACTGGCGGTGCTTGCGGAGAACAAAGCGGCAGAGGACTGGATCGTGCGCACCCTTCGGAAACCCGAGAACAGCAACGCCATTCGCCAAATGAACGAAGCACGCTGGATTCTGGGGCTTGGTCCCCTCAAGTAACGTCCTCCTGCCCGCCCGTTGGGGGTTGAGCAACCGCCCGGGCCGGGGGCGGGAGAGTGAACACAGAAGAGAGAGACGCCCGGCGAATGACTCTGCCGGACGTCTCCCTTCTCCTTCCGATTCGATTTACGTTTCTGCCTCTTGCCTTGACCGTGCGATCCGCAGTCGGTCTACCAGCTGTAGCTGACCTTCATCCCGCCGTAGAACTCGTCGTTGAGCACGGTGTCGTCGAGTGCCTGGCTGAAGTTGAGGAACCCGGCCACGCCCAGCGAGCCGTACTGTTCGGGCAGGCCCAGGGCGGCGCCCAGGTCGTAGGCGACCTCGAGGCCGTAGTTCAGGTTGGCCAGCTTGGTGGAGGGGCTGTTGGCCAGGCCCAGTTTGCCGAAGTAGCGGTGCTGGGCGCCCAGGATCAGCGACGGGGTGACGGTGATGTCCTTGAGGACGGGCGTGTCCTTCATGCCGTAGTCGGCCAGGGCGAAGCCGTGGCTGATGCCGATCTCCCACCAGCTCGAATTCTTCGCCAGGTCCAGATCGTGGTAGTAGGCGATGTAGGGGTTGAGCACGCTCGTGCCGAAGACCTTGGCGTCGTCGAACGAGAGCTTGCCGTACCACTCGTAATCCGTGTGGGCGTCGCGCCCGAACGGCGGGAAGGTGTAGGCGATCCAGCCCGTCTCGGCGGTCAGGCCGATCGTATCGAACGCGTAGCGGTAGTAGATGGTGTAGTCGATCTCCTGGTTGTTGCCGCCGTAGGCGGGAGTGAGCTGCTGCTGGGCGGCGAACCACTCGAACCAGACGCTGGCCCCGATCGTGCCGAACTTGCCCGTGTCGTACTCGGCGAAGACGGTCATCTGGTGGTTGGGCTTCTCCCGGCCTTCGCGAGCGTACTCGCTGAAGTTGATGCCGCGGAAGATGTAGTCGCTCACCAGCACGTAGCTGACGCCGACAGTAAGGGGGATGGGCTTCTCCCACTTGGCCGGCGCGTCGGCGGGCGCGGCGACGGGGGCGGCCTTCGCGCCGTCGGCTGGCGCGGGCTGGGCCTGGGCCAGTTCCAGCCACTTCGGCGACGAACCTGACGGCTCGTCGGCCTGGGCACACAGGGCCCAAGACATCGCCAGAAGGGCCCCAACCGATAGTCTCACCAACACGCCTCGCGTCCACATCATGTCTCGTGTACTCCTGTTAGGTTTCCGCACTCCATCCGGGAGTGCAACTCGATGCCCCCCGCAATGCAGCGGGCGTGCCAGAGATGCATGCACGAACGTAAATCGCTTTGCATTATGTAATTATGGGCACTACGGCAGAATGCGGCACCGCATGGATTGACAACAGGAATGTATATAGAGTCGATTAAGGTTACATTTGTGTCCGTATTGGGTCGGGGCATAAGAAGAACCGCCCCGGTCGCACGTTCTGTGGACCGGGGCGGGCAGGTTGGTTCGTCGGTCGTCCGGATCAGCGGCTGGCTCGACGCCGCAGATAGGCGCCCAAGCCGCCCATGCCGGCCATCAGCAGGGCCAGGCTGGCCGGCTCGGGGATAGTCGGGTCAGTCGTGCCTTCCAAGCGAATGTCGAACCCGACAGCCAAGTACGAAAAGGCGCCCGCGTCCAGTCCATTAGCGCCAATCTGTCCGAATATCTCCCCGAAGGAGTCCAGGTCCGTAATATCGGTCCACTGGTTGTCGGCGAAATGGTACAGCCGCAGGTCCTCCGGGAATAGATCGGGATTGTTATACAGGGCTACGTCCACGGAGTAGTCATCGTAGCGGATAATCAAGTCGAGCAGCCCGTCCCACTCCCCCCCCTGACCATCGGTGCCCACTTGGAGCTCCCACAGGCCGACGATCGTTCCGGTCGTGCCGGCGGGCAGTTCGTTCCGGTCGTTGGCCAACAGAGCAATATCGAAAATCGGAGTAAGCTGCGACCCGCTGGGGCTGAGGAGGATGCTGTTGATCAGATCGGGGCTGTCGTCGCCGGGGTTCTCTCCCCACCACCAGCGTCCGGACCCTTGTGTCAATGTGGGAAGCTCCAGCCGCCCGCCCTGGAAGGCATACCAGCCCCGGGTCTGCCCGGGGAGGTTTTCGACGGTATTCTCCACCAAAGGGGCCGAGTTCACCAAGGGGGCCGAGTTCAGGTCCAGGGTGCGTTGCTGGCCCCAGCCATAGGCGACAATCTCGCCGTTGTTCAGCAGCGTATCCGCCACTGTCAGCTCACCATAACCCGTCAAGATGCCCGAGGGAACGCCTGTGCCGAGTTCGCCCACGCGGAGGCTCAGTGCGTTGCCAGGGCCGGAAATGTTGACCATGCCCGCAGTGCTCAGGTGGTTGTCCACGTAAACCGAATCGTCAGAAGTCGGCACGTGGGTTGCGGTGGCGCTGGTGTCCCAGTTGTACCAGTTCGACGCGGTGTCCCAGTCGCCTCCGGGAGCGCCCTGCCAGAAGAGAGTGTCCGCGAGTGCGGGGGCGACGGCCAAACCGGCAACTGCCACAAACGATACGGCGTATGCGGCCAGAGTTCCTTTGAGCAACATGCCACGTTCTCCGTTTCAGGAAGCGGACGATGATCCTCCCTGGACTGCATCCGCTACCAGCGAAAACAGGATACCGCAGAGGCGAAGACCGCACAAGGGGGATTCTTCGGGCGCGAGACAGAAATCCCTGGCCCATTGACATCCGAGCGCCGGGGGCGTTCAATCTGTCGTGGCCTTTCGGGTGAGGAGCCGCCATGACCAGGTTCGCCATCTCTGTCGCGGTCGTATGGGTGCTGCTTTGCGGGGTCTCGCCGGCTGCCGAGCCCGGGGGGAAGGGGGCGGCCCCGGCGTTCCAGCCGGGTGCCAAACCGGGCGAGTTCACCTTCGACACCGGCGCGCTCAGCGGGACGCTTCGGCCGGGCGGTCGGTCGGCGGGCCTGACCCCGCTCCGCGTCGGCGGCCAGCAGATTGCCGGCGCCTACGGGATTCTCTCGCACTACCGCCTGCTCACGCCGACTGTCCGCTACGGGCACGCCGCGTGGGACATTCCCAGCACCGCGACGCTGGCTGACGGGGCCGTCGAGGCCCGCTGGCCCGCGGCCAAGGACCGCCCCTTCGAGATGCACGCCCGCTACGCGTGGGCGGCGGGCGACACGCTCGACGTGGTGTCGACCGTCAAAGCCCAAGCGGACCTGCCCAGGTTCGAGATGTTCCTGGCCTCGTACTTCAGCGGCTTCGAGCGGGCCTTCGCGTACGCCCAGCCGGAAGGGGGCCAGCCGGGCTTTGTCGAGGCGGTCAAGGAACGGGGCGTGTGGCAGATGTTCCCGCGAGACGCCCGGGCCGTCACGCTCATCCAGGACGGGCGATGGAAGCTTCCCCCGCATCCGGTGGATTGGGCGATCCTGCCCCGGCAGGCCGGCGCCCTGGCCATGCGACGAGACGCGAAGACCGGCCTGGTCGCCCTGGTGATGGCCAGGCCGGGCGACTGCTTCGCGCTGGCCATGCCCTTCGGGGCCGAGGGCCACCGCTCGCTGTACCTCTGCCTGCTCGGGCGCGACATCCCCGCCGGGCAGTCCGCCACGGCCCACGCCCGCCTGGTCGTCGCCAAGGACCTGAGCGACCGGCAGGCCGTCGAGCGATACGAGCAATTCCTGAAGGACGTCGCCAGAGACTCCGCCCCGAAACCATGAGCAGAACCCCCACCAGAGTATGCCGGGCGGCGACGGGGCTGGTCGTGCTGGGCCTGACCGTGGGGGGATGGGCCCAGGGCGGCGAGGGCGAATTGCCGCTGGTTGAGCGGGTGACGGGGCGGACATTTCCGTCGGTGTTTCAGGCGTGGAACCCGGCGCAGAACGTCAAGGACCCCTCGCCGCTGCACACGGCGGCCCGCCACGACCTGATCTTCCATTCGCCGGGCTACTTCGGCCTGAAGTGGAACCGCAGGCCGATCGGTCTGGCCGACGGCTTCGAGCCGGGCAGCGTCGAGAAGGCGCGGACGATGCGCGGGCGCCTGCTGGAGTTGAACCCGCACCTGGTGCTGATCGCCGAGATCCGCTACCGCGACGCGCATAAGAACTACCTGCCGGACGGCCACCAGTGGTGGCTGCGGGACAAGCAAGGCAAGATCGTGCCCGGCTGGGAGGAAGGCGGTTACCTCTGCCTGGACTTTCACAACGAGCAGTTTCGCCGTCACGTCGCCCGCCAGGCCAAAGCCGCGGTGGACAGCGGTGCGGTCGACGGCGTGATGCTCGACTGGTGGTCCGACGACGATGACCGGTTGGCGCTCGTGCGGGCCGTGCGGGAG